>Ga0272446_1005998_pt1 | contig 12991 bp, 10 predicted proteins | sample YNPCB0061_FD_194587 | JGI IMG/M metagenome (GOLD analysis project Ga0272446, IMG submission 194587) | Hot spring microbial mat communities from Yellowstone National Park, WY, United States - YNP-CB-006-1 | ecosystem: Environmental > Aquatic > Thermal springs > Hot (42-90C) > Sediment | place... | reverse complement strand
CGGTAGCCTCCGGTCCGCAAGATGCACCGCTCGATTATTACGAAACCGTCATGCGCGACAACATGGAGGCCCTCCGAGCGACGATCGGCGTTTCCGGCTCCTCGTAATACAGGGTCTTAAGCCGATGGGGGCCTCTCAAACGAGCCCCCTCGGCGGGAAGGGGTCCATCGAATTCCCTTGATTTATCGGCATCTGCAGGTTACAGAAAAATGGCAGGCGCTAAGAACCATGCATCCCAACACCCCATGCCACATGGAAAGGAGAATACATCATGCCGGAAAAGGTTACACCTCCCAATGCTTCCTCGCGATTTCGCGGCGTCAATTTGGGCGGATGGCTGCTCTTGGAGAAATGGATGAAGCCCAGTCTGTTCAGCGGAATGAGCGCACTCGATGAAACCACCTGGTGCGTGGAGCTGGGAGACCGGGCTGCAGAACGGCTCCGGGAGCACTGGGCCGCCTTCATCACGAAGGCCGATTTCGCTTGGATTGCGGAAACCGGGATCACCGTCGTTCGGATTCCGATCGGCCATTGGATTTTGGGCCCACCTTATCCGTATCATGACATCTACGGTTCGAACCCCTATCCCTTTGTCGTAGGCGGCATCGACATCCTGGATCAGGCGTTCGGATGGGCCGAGGAATACGGGCTGCAGATCGTCATCGACCTGCATGCCGCCCCCGGTTGCCAGAACGGGTTCGACAACGGCGGCATCACGAATGTCGTCGACTGGCCAACGAAAGAAGAATACGTATCCTTTTCGGTGGACCTGCTGGGCCGTTTGGCGGAGCGCTACAGCGGTTCCAAGGCCCTTTACGGCATCCAATGCCTGAACGAACCCCGTTGGGACATCCCGACCGACTTTCTCGTGGGATATTACCAGCGGGTGTACGAGGCCGTCCGAAAGCATTGCCCGGCCGAGCGGGTCGCCATCATTTTTCACGACGGATTCCGGTCCCATACGGAATATATCGGAGCGATGCAGCCGCCGACGTATCAGAACGTGATCTTCGATGTCCATCGGTACCAGTGTTTCGAGAAGTCCGACCTCGAAATGGATATTTACGGACACATCGACAAGGCGGCGAACCTGTGGCGAAAAGAGGCGGGGGAGATTCAGCGGGATCTGAACCTGCGATCGATCGTCGGAGAATGGAGTTTGGGCCTCGATCTGGAAGTCGTTTCTTTGGGAGCCTTGGGGCCCTTCGATCATGCCCTGAAAAAGCTCACCGACTATCAGAAGAATGCGGCGCTACGGGCATACGGGGCGGCCCAGCTGCTGGCTTTTGAACACCACCACGGCTGGTTTTTCTGGAGTTATCGCACGGAAACCACACCCGAATGGTGCTTCAGGGAATGTGTGGAACGGGGATGGCTTCCCAACAATTACCGTTAAAAGCCTCCGGATTCCTCCGAATCGTCGGGTTCGAGCATTTTGGCCGATCGAGCCCGACCGAGGGCGACGGTTCGATGATGCAGCGTCCGAAGACCGGCCTGAAAGCTGATATTGAGCAGTGTCGTATTGGGTAATTCCCGGCGAAGCATCTCGAAGACGATTCGGGCTCCTTTCGGGCTGAAGGCATCCAGCACTTCCTGCATACAGATCCAGGAAGGCTTCTGAATGAGTGCTCTGGCAAAGCACAACCGCTGTTGGGAACGCTGGGGCAGCACCTGCTCCCAGTTGTCGTGATCGTCGAGTCGGGAGGCGATCCAGGCCAGACCGGAGCATTCCAAGGCATGTCGGATGACGGCAGGATCGAAGCGGTCCGCCGGATGCGGATAGCACAGGACTTCCCGTAATCCCCCTTCGTAGAGAAACGGCCTCTGGGTGATGAACATCATGTCTTCGACCGGCGGGGTCATCACCTTGCCGCTTCCCCAAAACCAGAGGCCGGCAAGCACCTTGAACAGGCTCGAGGTCACCTCCGGGTCCCCCGTCAACAACACCCGTTCCCCCCTGCGGAAATCGGCGTGGAAATGTTCGAGAAGCACCCTGCCCGAAGGTTCTGCAATGCACAGGTTCTGAATCACGAGGCGGGAGCGCTGGGAACGTTCCACCACGATGCACACCCGCCCGGAGCTTCGCTTGCAGTCCTCGACATCCTGCATCGCCTGGTAAAGCGACAGCACCCGTTCTGCGGAAGCTCGGCAGCGCGCCATCTCCCCGATGTTGTCCACCGGCCAGGAAAGCGCAGACGTCAGCCGCTGAAAGGCCTCCGCAGCCTGCATCAGCAAACCGAGGGTCATCACGCCCCGGATGTACTGGGGAGCAGCAACCAGAATCGGGAAAATCGGCAGCAGCAAACCGTATCCAGTCCCGAAGGCCACAAGCCCCATGTAGGCCATGGATTGCTTGTTCCATTGCCGGATGATTTCCAGAAACCGATGAGACGATCGGCTTTTTTCGAGAGGTTCCCCCCGCATGAGGGCGATGGCCTCGGGGTTCTCGCGCACGCGGGAAAGCCCGAAACGAAACGTCGCTTCCGCATTCTGAAGGGCGTTCGTGGAGGAAACGAGGGGACGTCCCATCATCCAGCCGAACACGCTGCCCGAAGCCGCATACAAAAACGCCAGGATGACCATGTAGCCGGGAATGTTGATCCGGGTCCCCGGAATATTCACCGATCCGGAGACAGACCACAGAATGTCGATGAACAGACCGACACTCAAGAGCGAATAGATCAGCGTATGCATCAGAGCGACGGCGATTTCCGTTGCAATTCGAATGTCTTCTGCAATGCGCTGATCCGGATTGTCGTGATCCCCCGGCGTGTGCAGCAGCCGGTAGAATCGGCCGCCTTCCATCCATTGATTCACCAGTTGATCCGTCAGCCAGGCCCGCCAGTCCATCTGCAGCCATCGTTTGACGAGCAGATGCCCGCCTGTGACGACGATCGAGAGCAGGAAGATCAGGACAAACACCCCGATTTGAATCAGCAACCGGGATATCGAATGCTGCTCCAACGCATCGAAAAGCGCCCCCCGCCAATAATTGCTCCAAACCGACAGCCCGACTTGTGCAACGGTCAGCGCCAGCAGCAGGGCCACAGCCCCCCGCACCTTCCAGCAACGCTCACACTTCCAGTAGGGTCCGGCCAGCAGGATCACCTGCCTCAGAAAGCGTTGCCGCGAGACGGCTTGGACCGGTGTCGGCGGATTGGTAGAAGTCAGGGACATGGGGTTCTGGTTTGATCGGGTTGCAGGTTTCGGGTTGATCGACAACCAACGGGAAGGCTTCGAAAATCATTCCATTTCGATCACCTGGGTTCCGGCCATTCGGTCTCCGATGCGAATGCCTTGAGGATCGGTGAATATCATCACCGTTTCGACAATGCAAAAAATCACGGAAGCGGAAACCAGCATCAGATCGAGCAGCCATCCCAGAAACGGAATGAACACCAGAAAATAGATGAGCGGTCCGAGAGCGAACATCCAATTGCGCTGAATCGATATCCAATAGTCCCGCCTGGGATCCTGCCCAATGGCCGGCTTGATCAACCCAAGGGCAAAGAGTTTTTTCCCGACACTTCGATTTCCCAGGGCAGGAATCGGCAGCGCATCCCGCAGCAGCAGATAGGCTCCCCCGAGCAGGTGCCCCAAAAAGGGAATGAGGCATAAGACGGCGGCAATGGCGGCATCGACCAGAAGGGCAAGGATTCGCTTGACAGGGTCCGCCTTCTGCATGAAAAGCGGTGGATCAAATGGATGGGGCGACATGCTCGGGTCATTCCTTTCGGCAGAAAGAGAAAGCATCAGAAGTCGGAAGTCCTCTCCTTCCCTCCCCCGCCCCCCAGCACGGCATAGAGCTGCACCTGGTTGACGAGTTCGGCAAGCTGCAACTGCACCAGGCCCTGTCGGGCGCTGTAGAGCGTTCTCTGGGCATCGAGCACGCCCAGATAGCTGTCCAGCCCCTGGACATAGCGCGTTTCAGATAACTTGTACGTCTTTTCCACCGATTGAATCAAGGATTTCTGCGTCAAAAGCTGATCCCCGATCGTACCTCGGACCGCCAGAACATCGGCGACCTCTCGAAATGCCGTCTGGATGACCTTTTCGTATTGGGCGACAGCCAGTTCCCGCTCGATCTGTGCGGCATCATAGGCGGACCACAACCGGGCATCGAAGATCGGCGCGACAATCTGAGGGGAAAACAACCACGTAGCCGATCCGGCCCCGAAGAGACCGGAGAGCTCGGCACTGGCCGTACCAAAACCTGTCGTAAGCGATATCCGCGGGAAAAGGGCCGCCCGGGCGGCATCGATTTGCGCATTGGCAGCCAGCAGTCGATGCTCGGCCGCTCGGATATCCGGTCGCATCAAAAGCACTTCGGATGAAAGCCCCGCTGAAAGCGCCCTGGGAGGAGTCACCCCGCTCAGATGCTCGGCCAGGAGGTCTCGATTTACCGGTTGGCCGACAATGAGATCCAGGGCATTTTCGTCTTTGGCCACTTGCTGGGTATACCGAAGGACATCCGCCTGTGCGGCGTCCACCTGGCTTTTGGCTCGTTGAACGTCGATTTCCGTCCCCAATCCTGCGGCCATACGGGATTGGATCAGATCGTAGAGCGCCTTCTGGGTTTCGAGGGTCGATCGGGCCAACGACAGCATCTCCCTGTCCGCAATCAGAGAAAGATACGCACTGGCAACCGTTGCCACCACGGCAATCTGGGCGCTGTTGCGCGCCTCTTCACCGGCCAGATACACTTCCAAGGCCTGTTTCTCGAGGCTTCGAATCCTGCCGAAGAAATCGATTTCCCAGGATGCGATGCCCAAATTCACGCTGTATTGAGATTGGGTCGTCGGCTTTCTGGATGAGGAAAGATCTTCCGGAATGCGCTGCCGCGTCATTCCCCCTGTAGCCCCGAGCGACGGGAAGAGCTCGGCGCGTTGGATCCCATAGAGCGCACGGGCCTTTTCCACGTTCAGCGCAGCCAATCGAAGATCCCGGTTGTTGTTGAGCGCCGCTTGAATGAGCCACTGCAAACGCTCGTCCTGCCAGAAGGCGCTCCAGTGGAGCTCGGCTGCACCGGCAGCCGCCCCGTCATCGAGTTTCGGTGAATAGGCCGCCCCGCTCGGCCAGGCCGCCGGAACCGGCGGCTTGGGGTTCTCATAGGATCTCGAGAAGGAACAACCGGCCATCAGCAGAGATACCACCAGAAAGATCGCGGGGATGCTTCGTTTCATGATATCACCTCCTTGCTTCCGGATGCCAAGATCACCTGCTGGGCGGTGTTCGATCCCTTGCGTCGCTGAAAAAACCGGTACACCAATACGAAAAAGAGCGGAATGAAAAAGAGATCGATGAAGGTTGCAGAGAGCATACCGCCTGCCACCGCCGTACCGATGGCCTTCATGGCGCCTGCACCCGCACCGCTGGCGATGGCCAGCGGCAAAACGCCGAAGAAGAAGGCGAGGGACGTCATGATGACCGGCCGGAGCCGGGTTTTGGCCGCTCCGAGGGTGGCCTCGATCACCCCCTCCCCATGAGCCATCCGCTCCTTGGCGAACTGAATGATCAAAATGGCATTCTTCGTCGTCAGACCGAGGGTGGTCAAGAACCCGATCTGGAAATACACGTCGTTCGGAAATCCCCGGGAATAGGTCGCAATGGTCGCACCGAACAGCCCCAGGGGAAGCATCAATAGGTTGGCGATCGGTATCGTCCAGCTTTCATACAGGGCGGCAACGCACAAAAAAATCACCAGAATCGAAAAGGCATACAGGAGCGGCGCCTGGGATGTCGCCATGCGCTCCTGGTAGGAAAGCCCCGTCCAGTCGAAACCGAACCCCTGCGGAAGCCTTCCGGCCAGCTCCTCCATGGCATTCATCGCTTCACCGGAACTTCGACCGGAAGCCGGTTCCCCCCAGATGTTGATGCTCGGAAAGGCATTGAATCGTTCGAGCTTCGGAGAACCCGACTCCCAGCGGCCCGTGGCGAAGGCGGAGAAGGGGACAAGTTTTCCGGCCGTATTGCGCACATAGAGCTTGTCAAGATCCTTCGGAAGCATGCGGAAGGGGGCATCCGCCTGGACGAACACCCGCTTGACGCGGGCCGCCTGGATGAAGTCGTTCACATAGGCGCTTCCAAAGGCGGCCGAAATGGTCTGGTGGATGGTCGTGATCGGAATGCCGAGGGCGCCGACCTTCTCCCAGTCGATGTCGATATGGTACTGTGGGACGTCCTCCATGCCGTTGGGTCGGACCTGCTTGAGCCGAGGATCCTGAGCCGCCATTCCCAGAAGCTGGTTTCTGGCGGCCATCAGTGCGGCATGCCCCAAACCGGCCCTGTCCTGCAGCTGGAAATCGAACCCGGTGGCGTTCCCGAGTTCGATGACCGGAGGCGGCGGGAAGGCAAAGACCATGGCTTCCCGAATCTGGGAAAACGCCCGCATGGCCCTGCCTGCCACCGCCTGGGCACGCAGCTCGGGCTTGTCCCGCAAATGCCAGTCCTTGAGCCGAACGAAACTCAACCCCATGTTCTGCCCTCTTCCGGCCAAGCTGATTCCGGAAACCGTCAGGAGGGCTTCGACCGCATCCTTTTCGGCCCCCAGGAAATAGCTTTTCACCTTGTTTTCGAGCACCTGCTTCGTCTGCTCCAGGGTGGCGTTCGCCGGAAGCATGACCTGGGTGATCAAGGTTCCCTGGTCTTCATCCGGAAGGTAGGCCGTCGGCATTTTCAGCAGCAGGGTGTTCACACAGGCCACGATGACGAAGTAGATGAAGATGTAACGCCATTTTCGGCCGAAAGACCAGTTGACGGTTCGCACATAGCGATCCCGCAATCCGTAGAACATCCGGTCGAACCACCGGAAAAACGGCCGCAGAAAAAAGACGGCGTTGTCGGCCGGTTCATATCCGGCCGGAATGGGTTGCAAGAGCGATGCGCAAAGAACCGGCGTCAACACGAGGGCCACGACGACCGAAAGAAGCATCGAGGTGATGATCGTGATCGAGAACTGCCGGTAGATCACTCCGGTCGAACCCTTGAAGAAGGCCATGGGGCCGAAGACGGCCGCCAGAACGAGTCCGATGCCGATCAGAGCGCTCGTGATCTGGTCCATGGACTTGGCCGTTGCCTCCCGCGGAGAGAGTCCTTCTTCGGCCATGATCCGCTCGACGTTTTCAACGACGACGATGGCGTCGTCCACCAAGAGCCCGATGGCCAGCACCATGGCGAACATGGTGAGCATGTTGATGGAAAAGCCGAAGAAATACAGGGAGGCGAAGGTTCCGAGCAGCACCACCGGCACGGCAATCGTTGGAATGAGAGTTGCCCGAAAGGTTCCCATGAAGACATACATGATACAGAAGACAAGGAAGATGGCCTCGAAGAGGGTCTTCACGACTTCCTGGATGGCCACCCGGGTAAACGGCGTCGTATCGTAGGGATACACCGCTTTCATGCCCGTCGGGAAATACCGGCTCATCTCCGCGATCTTGGCCTTGACGGCATTGGCCGTGTCGAGAGCATTCGCCCCGGCCGCCTGGCGCACCGCCATACCGGCTGCAGGCCTTCCATTGAAATAGGCTTCCACATCATAGAATTCCGTGCCGAGCTCCGCCCTTCCGATATCCCGTATCCGGATCACCGCACCGTCGGCTGTGATGCGTACCGGAACATTGGCGAATTCCTCCGGCGTCTTCAAGAGACTCTGAACAATGATCGACGCATTGAGCCGCTGACCGGGCACCGCCGGTGTCCCGCCGAACTGACCCGCCGATACCTCGACGTTGTAAGAGCGCAGGGCGGCGACGACATCCGTGATGGCGATTCGGTAATCGTTCATCCGGTCCAGATTCAGCCAGATGCGCATGGCATACTGGGTGCCGAAATTTTCCACTTCCCCGACCCCGGGAACCCGCGCCAGGACTTTTTCGAGATTCGACTGGGCATAATCCCTCAGGTCGTTTCCATCCATGCTCCCATCTTCGGAAATGAGGCTCACGATGAGCAGATAATTTCGGGTGGCTTTCCCCACGGAGACGCCTCGGCTCTGCACCACATCCGGAAGGCTTGCCATGGCGAGCTGCAGCTTGTTCTGCACCTTGGTCCAGGCCACATCGGGGTCGGTTCCAGGAGCGAAGGTCAGTTCGATCCGAGCGTTTCCGGAGGAATCGCTCGTGGCCGACATGTACAGCATGGACTCAAGACCCGTCATCTTCTGCTCGATGATCTGGGTGACGCTGTTTTCGACGGTTTCGGCCGAGGCTCCCGGATAGGATGCCGTGATGTAAATGGAAGGGGGGGCGATCGGCGGATATTGGGAAATGGGCAGGCTGTAAATGGCCAGCGCCCCGACCACCATGATGGCAATGGCGATGACCCATGCGAAGACCGGTCGGTCCAGAAAGAATCGGGAGAGCATGTCGTACCTCCGTTACTTCGATGGGGTTGGGCCGGCGGGTTGGGCCTGTTGCTGCGCCGGTGCCTCGGGTTTGAACCCTGGGGCGGCAGTCTGCTGGGCCACTCGAACCGGAATGCCGGGCCGAGCCCGCTGAAGCCCTTCGACGACGATCCGATCTCCGGGCTGAAGGCCCGAGGAAATGAACCATTTGTCCGCCATGCAGCGATCGATCACCACAGGAGCGACCCTCGTCTTCCCGTCATCGGTGAGCACCAGGGCATACGGGTTTCCTTTGGGATCACGCATGACCGCCTGCTGCGGGACCAGGATGGCTGCATCGTTCTTGCCTTCGATGACGACGGCCCGAACGAACATCCCCGGCAGCAAGGTGTGATCCCGATTGGGAAAGAGGATTCTTAACGTGACCGATCCGGTGGTCGGATCGACCGTCACGTCTTGAAACTGGAGCGTTCCCGTTTGGATATAGGTCGATCCGTCTTCCAACACCAGCTTTACGGTATTCTGACTCTGACCGTTACGAATGAGGCGGCCCTCTTCCATCCGTTTCTTCAGCCGAAGCAGGTCGGCCGTCGATTGCGGAACGTCCACATAGATGGGATCGAGCTGCTGGATCGTGGCCAGTGCCAGGGGCTGGTAGGCAACCACCAGTTGTCCTTCGGTCACGTTGGATTTTCCGATCCGTCCCGATATGGGGGCCTTGATCATCGTATAATTCAAATTGATGGTTGCGGTATGGACCATGGCCTTCCAGTATTGGATGTCGGCCTCCACCTGCTTCAAGGCTGCGGCTGCATCGTCTGCATCCTGACGGCTGACGGCATGCACGTCGGCCAAATCGGCCAGGCGTTTGGCCTTGGCTCGAATGGCTGGAAGATTCGCCTCCGAGCGAGCGAGACTTGCTTTGGCGCTGTCGAGGGCTGCCTGAAAGGGGGCAGGATCGATCTGGTAGAGGGGATCTCCGGCCTTCACATCGCTTCCTTCCGTAAAGAAGCGATGCAGGATCAGACCGTTGACCTGAGGTCGGATGTCGGCCACCAGCTTGGCCGCCGTCCGGCCGGGCAATTCCGTCGTCAAGACGATGGGCTCGGTTTTCACCGTTTCGACGACGACTTCGGGCGGAGGCATTTGAGGCGGTCCCTGCGGCTTTTGCTGACATCCGAAGGTCATGAAGCAACCGGAAAAAAGAACCACCGAAAACAGTGCAATGCGATGACGAAGCGGCACGATCATGATATCCTCCGGTGAATGGGGATCGGTTCAATCGGGTTGTTCACGGAGCAACCCCATGAAGAGAATGTTCAAGATGTCATCCGGATTTTCCGGGTAAGGAAAACGATCCGGAGATTCCAACCACAAGAACAGAAAACCGTTGCACAGGCTGTCGAGAGACACGGCAAGAATGTAGGGCTCGGTGATGGGGGAAAAACGTCTCATGGCAATCCCCTTGGCAAAAATCGCCGTCAATTTCATCAAAAAGGCTTCCCGTCGACGTCGGATGTCCTGATCGAGGCCGGCCATGAGATTGAAGCTGGCGCCGCGGGTTTCGGCGAAATAGAGCCGAATGACGGATGCATTCGATCGAAAGATCTCTCCCTTCGTCTGAACATACCGCCTCAATTGTTCCACCGGATCCTGGGTCGATTCGATGGCAGCCGTCAATGCCGAATGGAACCGATCCGATTGTTCCATGATCAGGGCCTTGTAGAGATCTTCCTTGTTGCTGAAGAATTTGTATAGGGTCCCGATGGCGAACTCCGCTGATGCGGCGATTTCATGCATGGAAACATTGTGGTATCCTTTTTCGGAAAACAGCTTCAGGGCAGCCTGCAAGATTTCCTGCCTCTGGCGGATCCGTTCCCGCTCCCTTCGGGTCAATTCCTGAACTTGCATCCGTTTCGGGTTTCTCCTTGATGTCATCGCTGTATGAATGCAGCGTCATCATATAGAACTGTACGTCACACCTGTCAATGAAAAACGCCTCCGTCTCCCGCCGGCGGAACCTTCTTGATCAATCGAACGAGAGGTGGTAACGAATGGCTCATGTCGTTTCCATGCCCTCATTCCGGCACATGAATGATCCGACCCCCCAACACCTGGAGGAAGTATGCCGTACGAAACCGTATCGATCGACATCACCGATGATTTTGTAGGCACCATCACCTTGAAGCGGGCCGAGCAGCTCAATACGTTCACGACCCGAATGGCACTTGACCTTCTGCACGCGCTGGAAGCACTGGACGGTGACCAGCGGGTTCGCACCCTTGTCATCAAAGGCAGCGGAAAAGCCTTTTGTGCCGGAATCGATGTCAACGAGCTCTTCGGCAAATCCACCCTCGAATATCGCCAATGGATCGAGCTCATGGAAGCCCCGCTGGGTTTCATCGGGAAAATGAGCAAACCCGTCATCGCGCAAGTCCACGGGGTCGCTGCAGCCAATGGGATGGGCTTGGTTGCTGCCTGCGATCTGGCGGTTGCAGCTGAAAACGCGCGCATGGGCCTGACGGCCATCAATGTCGGCCTCAACTGCGTTGGCCCCGTTGTTCCCGTTTCACGCCTTGTCGGCAGAAAACAAGCCCTCGAGCTGCTCCTCTATGGGGATCTCATTCCGGCATCCCGGGCGCTGGAAATGGGACTCGTCAACAAGGTCTGCAAGGCTGAGGACCTGGAGCGCGAAACCCACGATTGGGCGGCGATCTTAGCCCGAAAAAGCCCCATTGCCGTCCAGATCGCCAAGAAGGCTTTCTATGCCGCAGAGGACATGGAATACCACAAGGCCTTCGAATACATGAACGAGGCCTTCGCACGGCTGTGCAGCACCGAAGATGCCAAGGAAGGCGTGAGTGCCTTTCTCGAAAAACGTCAACCCAACTGGCAGGAAAGATAGAACGTGAAACGCATGATCAAGCGATGGTTCATCGGATTTGCTGTTGTCTGTGTTCTCGGTTTTGGGTTCCACTCGGTCGATGCCAGAGAGCCGATCCATTCAACCGCCAAGGCCAAGCAGGCCGAAGCACCTGCCGTTTCGCCGAAAGCCGCCCCCGGAAAGGCTTCCCCTTCGACCCCCAAGAAGGCTCCTGCGGCAGCTGAAAAGCCTCCGCTTGCCGCTCAGAAATCGGTGGAATCTCAACCGCCGTATAAGGCCTTCATCGTTGTAGAAGCCGAAACGGGAACGATGGTGGAAGGCGAAAACATCCATCAGCCCTGTCCTCCGGCCAGCATCACCAAGCTGATGTTGGCCGCAGTCGTGCTCGACAAGCTCCAAAGCGGTCAGATCCACCTCGATGACCCGGTGACGACTTCCGCAGAGGCCTCATCGATGGGCGGCAGTCAGGTGTATCTCAAGCGGGGAGAGGTTTTTTCGCTTGAAGAGATGATGAAAGCGGTCATGGTGGCCTCTGCCAACGATGCGGCCTTTGCGGTAGCCGAATTTGTGGCCGGAAGCCGGTCCGAATGCGTGCAACTGATGAACGTGAAAGCCCAACAACTGGGAATGAAGGACAGCGAATTTTTCAGCCCTCACGGCCTTCCGCCTGCACCCGGTCAGAAGCCCGACATTTCCTCACCCTACGATCTGGCACTTCTGGCCCGGGAACTCATGAAACACCCCCTGCTGCTCTCCTGGACATCGCTTCAAACGGAACCGTTTCGAAACGGCAGCCTCATCATGCGCAACCACAACAACCTCATGAAGCGTTTTATCGGCATGGATGGGTTGAAAACCGGTTTCTACCGTGAAGCAGGCTACAGCATCGTTGCCACAGCCATGAAAGGCGATCTGCGATTCATCGCCGTCGTCATGGGCTCCCCTACAGCCAAGACACGGGACAGCATCGTCGAAGCCAAGCTCAACCGAGCCTTTTCTCTGTATGACCGTGTCCGACTTGTCCGAAAAGGGGAAGTCATCGACAAGGAAGTCCTGCTGCCCGATGGGGTTCAGCCCGGCATCAAACCGATCGCTGCCTCCGATTTTTCCTATACGGTCCTTCGCGAAAAACGAAAGTTGCTGACGAAATCGGTAGAACTTCCCGAACAGGTTTCCGGCGCCGTTCAGCAGGGACAGCGCTTGGGCCAGTTGGTCATTCGCTTCAACAACGAAGAAGTCGGTCGGATCGACCTGATCGCACCGGCTGCTGTCGCCAAGAAGGGTTTTTTCAAGCGGTTGTTTGATTGACGAACACTGGCATAACGCCGACAGCCTTGCCAAAGAGATGTTTTAAGGACCATACGACCTATAACTCTTATAGGTCCTATCCATGCTCATGCCGAGGGCGCCGCCCCTGGCCATGAAAATGCGGTGGGGGTATCGGGCGGATGAGGCATGGTTGTCGCTACTCCCGGGACCTGAAACCGTCACGGCATCCAGGGGATCTCACGCGGGTGCGCACGCATTTTCACGATCAATGGTCATGGCGCTGGGCGCCGCCCCCGGACATGAAAATGCCGTGGCGGTATCGGGCGGATGGGGCATGGTTGGCGCCACCCCGGAAGATAGGCCCGTTGTGGCTGGTTCAGGTGCACCGGATCTGTTTGGCGAAGCCGAAAACGAACTCATGTGCCCGGCCTCGTAAGGCTGGACAATGGCCACACCCGCTCCGGGAAGACCATCGGTTTTTGGCATGCAGCATC
>Ga0272446_1005997_pt1 | contig 12992 bp, 12 predicted proteins | sample YNPCB0061_FD_194587 | JGI IMG/M metagenome (GOLD analysis project Ga0272446, IMG submission 194587) | Hot spring microbial mat communities from Yellowstone National Park, WY, United States - YNP-CB-006-1 | ecosystem: Environmental > Aquatic > Thermal springs > Hot (42-90C) > Sediment | place... | reverse complement strand
ATGGAAGCATATTGTTGTAACTTATCAAAAAACCAGCGCCACAACCTCAAGTACTTCTATTTATGTCGATGGGGAATTAAAGCAGACGGATAATCATACACTGGCTATGGACTATGCACCAGGAGCAAATCTTTTTATTGGGAAAAATCATAATGGAAATTTCTTTAAAGGATCTTTGGATGATTTTAGAATTTATAATCGTGTGCTGAATAATAATGAGATCCTTGCACTTTATAACGACTCAACGACTTTCTTTCAGGATAGGTTGATGGCATATTTTCCATTTAACGGAAATGCGAATGATTTAAGTGTATTTGCAAATCACGGAACTGTTTATGATGCACTTCTAACTAATGATAGATATGCAAATTCAGATAATGCATATTACTTTAATGGTTCATCAAGCAGAATACAGGTACCCGAAAATTCGGCTTACGATTTTGGATTCGGAGATTTTACAATGAGCGCCTGGGTTAACATTTCTCTTATCGGTACATCAAGAATAGTATCTGCCGGCTATGATGCAAATGATAACATTTGGGGGCTTGGATTCGGAAATCATCCGGTTTGGGGCAGTGGAACAAGAATTAATTATTTCGTTTACAGCGATAATAATTTCAGAGATTTTTCCTCTGATGAAATTTTGAATTATTCTCCGGGCGAATGGATTTTTGTTGCTGCTTCTAAAACGGGAAATCAAATTAAGTTTTATGCAAACGGATTACCAACTGGCGCACAAACTATAATCTATCCTTCAAATGCAAATAGTTTTATGAGTATCGGCTGCAGGCAATATTCATCAGGAGTTTTAAATGAATTTCTTAATGGTAAAATTGATGAACTAAAAATATTCAACAAATCATTTTCTGATGAGGAGATTTGGGATATGTATAAAGCAACTACCACTGCGCCTAATCTAATTTTTCCGGCAAATAATTCAACCATTAACACACTTTTTCCGGTAATGGATTGGGATAGTCTTGTAACAGCAAGTACATATCAAATTCAAATTTCAACTGATTCACTTTTTTCAGCTATTGTACTGTCTCAAAATTCAAATCAATCCTCTTATACAATTAACACAGGAGACTTAAGTGCAAATGTAGATTATTATTGGAGAGTAAGAACAAGTAATGATGGCGGAATAGGTCCTTGGTCGGAAATAAGTAAGTTTAGGATAACATTGACTGATGTTGAAGATGAGCAACAACTTCCAACAGAATTTGCATTGATGCAAAATTATCCAAACCCGTTTAATCCAAGTACAAAAATTAAATACAGGATTCCAATTGTCATCCTGAGTTCATCGAAGGATGAGAATAGTGGAGTCCATCTTCGACAGGCGCAGAGTGATGTTAAGGTTTCTCTTAAAGTATTTGATGTTCTTGGAAATGAAATTGCAACTCTCGTTAATGAATACAAACCCGCCGGAAGTTATGAAGTTGAGTTTTCCGTAGCTCAGGTCTCCAGACCTGAGATTTCAAGCGGAATATATTTCTACCAGTTACAAGCAGGTGAGTATGTCCGAACAAAAAAGATGATATTACTTCGATGAAAATTTTTTATTAAATAAGAAAAGAGGTTGTCTCATAAGTCTTAAAAATCCGGTGGCCGCAACTTTTAAGTTGCGTATTTATTAAATTTTCGCAAGCTAAAGCTTGCGACTACCATAAGAATTTGAGTTATGAGACAGCCTCTTTTTTCAGAATGTTCTTTTGTTTCAAATTTAATCTTACTTTACAAACTAATAATTCATCCCATTTTTTATTGATGAAACAAAATCAATTGCTTCTTTTACTTTATTCTCTGAAAGTAATTTTACAATCGCACTGCCAACTATTACTCCATCTGAAAATTCAGCATAAGTTCTTGCAATCTTGGGTGAAGAAACTCCGAATCCAACGAGAATATTTTTATCGGGTAATATTCTTTTGACTTTCTGTATGTACTTAATGCTTTCATCAGAAACAGAATTTCTTTCACCGGTTATTCCTTTAACGCTCACACAATAAACAAATCCTCGGGATTTATTTCCAATCAATTTAATTCTTTCATCTTCGGAAGTTGGACTTACCAAAAGAATAACATCTAACCCATTCATACTTTCTGAAAAGAAATCATCATATTCTTCAATCGGAATATCAGGAACGATGAGACCATCAGCATCTATTTGTTTACAACTTCTTATAAAATTTTCTAATCCATAACTCTGAATAGGATTTGCATATCCCATAAGAATTAACGGTTTGTTTGAGTTTCGCTTTATCTCTTCAACCGCATTAAAAACTTTTTCAACATTAACACCGTTCGCAAGTGCAACTTGTGATGAATATTGAATTACTGGTCCGTCAGCAATTGGATCACTGAATGGAATTCCAAGTTCAATCATATCTGCACCTGCTTCCAGAATTTGTAGAACCAAATCTGTGAAACCAGCCATCGCGGGAAAACCAGTGGTGAGAAAAACTGAAAGAACTTTTCTTCCGTTGCTTAGTTCATTTTTTATTGTTGATTCAATATTGCTCATAAGTATTCCATAATGGTATTTAAATCTTTATCACCTCTGCCGCTAAGATTTATAACTACAATTTGCTCTGATGAAGTTTTAGGCATCAGATATTTCAGATATGCAATTGCATGTGCAGTCTCAAGTGCTGGAATGATTCCTTCAGTCTTTGAGAGAAGTTTAACTGCTTCAATTGCTTCATTATCAGTGACTGAATAATATTCAACAAGTTTTTCTTCCTTTAAAAAACTATGTTCTGGTCCAACGCCAGGATAATCAAGTCCTGCAGATATTGAATATACTTCACGAACCTGTCCGAAATCATCCTGCAGCAGATAAGTTTTCATTCCCTGAAAAACACCGTCTCGTCCTTTTGTAAGTGTTGCACAATGTTCATCTGTATCTAAACCTTTTCCTGCAGCTTCAATACCGATTTTTTTAACATTTGTATTAATGAAAGGAAAGAACAAACCAATTGCATTACTTCCACCACCTACACAGGCAAGCAAATAATCAGGCAAACGATTTTCTTTCTCCATCATTTGTTCGAGTGTTTCTTTACCAATTATTGATTGAAAATCACGAACAATCATTGGATATGGATGAGGACCGACAACCGAACCAATTATGTAATGAGTATCTTCAACATTTGTAACCCAGTCTCTAATTGCTTCGTTGGTTGCATCTTTAAGAGTGCGGCTTCCTGATTTGACAGGAATTACTTCTGCTCCCATCAATTTCATTCTGAAGACATTCGGCTTTTGTCTTTCGATATCTGTTTCACCCATATAAACAACACATTCTAATCCAAACTTTGCACAAGCTGTTGCTGTTGCAACTCCGTGCTGACCTGCACCTGTTTCTGCTATAATTCTTTTCTTGCCAAGATATTTTGCAAGAAGAATTTGTCCCAGCACATTATTTATTTTATGCGCACCTGTATGACAAAGATCTTCCCGTTTAAGATAGATTTTTGCTTTGCCGAAATATTCAGTTAATCTTTCGGCAAAAGTTAAAGGTGTTGGTCTTCCTGTGTACTCTTTATTGAGTTTATCAAGTTCAGTTATAAAACTGCTGTCATCTTTTAGCTTAAGGTATGCTTCTTCAAGCTGCTTAAGTGGAGTGATTAAAGTTTCAGGAACAAACTTTCCTCCGAATCTTCCGAATTTTCCTTTTGAATCCGGTTGTTGATAAGCTTGCTTAATCATGATACAACTCAAGTTTTCTATCAACTACTGGAGCCAATTCAACCAGTTTATCGAGTAAAGATTTAAAGTGTTTTGGAGTTAAAGATTGATAACCATCTGATAAAGCTTTTTCAGGATGGTTATGAACTTCAATTATCAAACCATCTGCTCCTGCAGCAACAGCTGCTAAAGCCATTGGTTTAACTTTATCCCAGATTCCGATTCCATGTGAAGGATCGACAATTATTGGAAGATGGGAATTCTTTTTCACAACAGGCACAGCATTTAAATCGAGTGTATTTCGTGTGTATGTTTCAAATGTTCTGATTCCTCTTTCGCAAAGAATAACATTATAATTTCCTTTTGAAAGAATGTACTCTGCGCTCATTAGTAAATCTTCAATCGTTGCTGCAAGTCCGCGTTTCAGTAAAACAGGTTTATTAATTTTGCCTACTGCTTCGAGCAATGAAAAGTTTTGCATGTTTCTCGCACCAATCTGAATTACATCGGCCACTTGTGAAATGAGTGGAAGTGTTTCAGTATCTTTAACTTCAGTAACGATTTTCAACCCAAGTTTTTCTCTTACTTCAGCAAGATATTCAAGCCCTTTTTCTTTCAATCCCTGGAAAGCATAAGGACTTGTTCTTGGTTTATAAGCTCCAGCACGAAGCAATTTTATTCCCATCTCTTTAATTTCTGTTGCTATTTCAAAAATCTGATCACGACTTTCAACTGAACACGGTCCTGCAATTATTGCAAGATTACTATTACCAATTTTAATTCCATCAACATCTATGATTGTGTCTTCGCGTTTCATTTCTCTGCTTACAAGTTTATAAGGTTTTGAAACGCGTACAACTTCTTCAACTGAATCGAGAGTAAGAAAATCTTCGATCGTCAAAGTTGATGAAGGACCGGTAATTCCGATAGCAAGCTTTTCAGAGCCGGGAATTTCGTGCGGTGTACAGCCGTGCTCGATGATTTTGTTTTTTACTTTGTCAATATGCTCACGAGGTGAGTTTAAGCTCATCATTATTAGCATAATTACTCCTTAAATGATTTTATCTTTTTAAAAAACTGAATTACTTTTTCTTTGTCTTTTTTCCCCGGATATTCTTCGAGTGAGGAAGATACATCAATCGCTTGTGGTTTTATTTGTTGAAATATGATATCAATGTTGTCAGAATTAATTCCGCCGGCTAAAATAATTTTTGATTTCAATTGCTCTGGAATCATTTGCCAGTTGAATGTTTTTCCGGTTCCACCAAGTTCTTCTTTATCGTAAGAATCAAGAAGCAGATATGAATTTGAATAGTGATTGAGTACTGTGAAATCAAAATTATCATTAACCCGAAATGCTTTTATTACAGGTACATTAATCAAACTTATATCTTCAGGTGTTTCTCCGCCATGAAGTTGAACCATATTTAATCCAACATCCTTTATTAATTGATTTATTAAAACAGGATTCTCATCTACAAAAACTCCGACTTTAATTGTTAAAGGATTTAAGTGACTTACTATTTCCGCTGCTTCATCGGGCATTATTTGTCTTTTACTGCCGACATAAAAAATAAATCCGATTGCATCAGCTCCACAGCTTTCGCAAAGCAGTGCATCAGCGAGATTTGTAATTCCGCAGATTTTAATCTTCATAATTGCACCAATCTAAAAATTGTTTTAATGATTCGACTAAATTTTCTGATTTCATAAAATGTTCGCCAACAAGAACTGCATCAACATTTATCTTTTTAAGATACTCAATATCTTCTTCTGTGCTAATACCGCTTTCAGATACAATACTCACTTGCTGATCGATTTTGTTTTTAATTTTTTTTGTGGTGGTAATATCAACCGAAAAATCTGTTAAGTCTCTGTTGTTAATTCCGATTATTCTGTTTTTGTTAAAATCAATTTTTGAAATTTCATTGTCTGAATGAAGTTCAAGCAAAACATAAAGATTTAACTCAGCTGCGCATTCGGTTAAATCTTTTATTTGATTAGCAGATAATATTTCGCTTATTAAAAGTATTGCGTCAGCACCAAAAGCTTTTGCTTCAAGAATCTGATATTCATCAATAATAAAATCTTTTCTGAGCAAAGGAATATCAGTAATCTTCTTTATATCAGAAATGAATTGAATATCTCCTTTGAAAAAATTTTTGTCAGTAAGAACGGAAATTGAATCTACTGAAGCAGAGTTATAAACTTCAGCAATCTTCTGATGATTAAAATCCTGTCTGATTATACCTTTCGAGGGACTCGCTTTTTTTATTTCCGCAATAACAGAAATTCTTTTATCGTTCATCAAAGCTTTTTCAAAATTTCTTGTTTCAGAATTAAAGTACTCAAGTGAATTAAATGAATTATAGGAAAATTTCTTTTTTAGATTTTTCACTTCTTCTTTCTTTACTTCAACTATTTCTTGGAGAATATTCATGTCTCAACTGTTTGAAATTTCGATTAATTGTTTAAGCTTATTTATGGCTTTGTTACTTAATATTACTTCTTCAGCTGCTTTTGCAGCATCGGAAAGATTGTCAAATACGCCGGCAACTTTTAATGCCATTGCAGCGTTGGCACAAATTGTATGAAATGCTCCGTTTACTTTGTGATTTTGAAAAATGTCAAGAATCAGTTCTGCATTTTCTTCAGGAGTTCCTCCTTTAATACTTTCTGTTCTGATTTGCTCATAGTTAAAATCATAATTCGATAACTGATAGAAGGTAATTTGTTTTTTATCATTTAACTCATAGACATTTGTTTTATGCTCAAGAAGAATTTCATCATACTTGTTGTTGCTGCAGATTACTGAAATCTTTTCATAGTCCAAATATTTTGAAGCATTGCAAAGTAACTCGGCAGCTTCATTGCTAAAAGTTCCAATCATCTGTTTTTTCAAATTAACTGGATTTGTCAATGGACCAAGAATATTAAACACAGTTCTTATTTTTAATTCTTGTCTAACTGGTGCAGCAAACTTCATTGCCGGATGGTATAATGGCGCAAACAGAAAAGTAATGCCTGTTTCATTCAGCGCTCGTTCAGCAATTTGTGATGACATATTAATATTAACACCTAATGCCTTTAAAACATCCGCACTTCCTGAATTACTGCTTATGGAACGATTTCCATGCTTAGCAACAGGAACTCCAAATGCAGCTACTACGAATGCGGTTGCAGTAGAAATGTTAAATGTTCCTGAATTATCGCCACCGGTTCCGCAAACATCAATTACATTAGGATTGTCGCATTTAATTTTAATGCTATGCTCACGCATTGCTTTAGCAAACCCGGCAACTTCTTCAGCCGTTTCACCTTTTGCTTTCATTGCTGTAAGAAAAGATGAAATCATAACCGGTGAAGCATTCCCTTCCATTATCGAAGTCATAACTGAATATGCTTCCTCAAAAGACAAGTGAGAATCATCAAGCAATTTTTCTATTACTTGTTTCATACTTCCTCCAGCCAGTTTTTAATTAAATTTTTTCCTTCGGTAGTAAGAATAGATTCAGGATGAAATTGAATTCCTTCGATTGGAAAATTTTTATGTCGGATTCCCATAATCATTCCATCTTCAGATGTAGCAGTAATTTCAAGACATTCAGGCAAAGATTTTTTATCAACAATTAATGAGTGATATCTTGTCGCGATAAAATTTTGTGGTAAAGACTTGAATACACCTTTATGATTATGTTTTATTTTGCTGGTTTTTCCGTGCATAAGTTTTGAAGCACGAACAACATTACCACCGAAACTAATTCCAATTGCCTGATGACCAAGACACACACCGAGAATCGGAATTTTTTCACCAAAATATTTTATTGCATCCAATGAAACTTTTGAGTCTTCTGGTTTTCCTGGTCCCGGTGAGATTAGAATTTTATCAGGATTAATTTTCTTAATATCACTCACATTTATTTCGTCATTTCGTTTTACAATAAGTTCGCAGTTAAAACTTCCCAATAGCTGAACAAGATTGTAAGTGAAAGAATCGTAGTTATCAATTACCAGAATTTTCATCTATAACCTCTGCATATTTTAATGCATTTAACATTACGGCTGATTTATTTTTTATTTCAAGAGCTTCTTTTTCAGGAACACTGTCTGCAACAATTCCCGCTCCTGCCTGCCAATATATTTTTCCATCATCTGCAAAAAGAGTTCTGATAGCAATACACATATCTAGATTTCCGGAAAAATCAATATAACCAACAGCACCGGCATAAATATTTCTTTCTTCATTCTCAAACTCACTGATAAGCTGCATCGCACGAATTTTCGGAGCGCCGCTAACTGTTCCCGCAGGGAAGCATGATTTTAATGCATCAATCGGATGAACATCTTCGTTCAATTCTCCTTCTACTTTTGAAACTATATGCATTACATGTGAATACTTCTGAATTTTCATAAACTCAGAAACTTTTACAGTTCCGTATTTGCAAACACGACCAAGATCATTTCTTCCAAGATCAACAAGCATTGTGTGCTCAGCAAGTTCTTTAGGATCATTTAGTAAATTTTCTTCCAACTTAATATCCTCCGCTTCATCCTTTCCTCTTCTTCTTGTTCCTGCAATTGGAAGAACTGTAGCTTTTCTGTTTTTGATTCGCAGCAAATCTTCCGGTGAAGTTCCGAGAATAGAAAAACCATCAGCATTTTCCAGAAAGTACATGTAAGGTGAAGGATTAATTATTCTCAAAGCACGATAAACATTTATCAGATCACCTTTGAAATCACTCGAGAATCTTTTTGATAGAACAATCTGAAAGATTTCTCCGGCACGAATCTCTTCTTTGCTTTTTTCAACAAGTTGATAAAAATGTTTAGCATCAAAATCAGCTTCAGAGCTATTCAATATTTTAAATGAATCAATACTGACCGAATCATTTAATAAAATGGTTTTTAACTGCTTTAAATTTTGTTTGGCTTGGTAATAAATTAAATCAAGATTGCTTTGTGGTTGAACAAGAACATTGGTAATAAGAATTATCTGATGTTTATAATGATCAAATGCGATAATTGTTTTATACAATCCGAAATTAGAATCGCAATTAAATTTCTGTTGATAACTAAATTTTACTACTGGTTCAATCAGTGAAATATTTTCATATCCTAAGAATCCAACCAAGCCTCCGGTAAATTCAGGAAGCTCCGGTAAGTGCGCTTGTCTTATATTATCTGTTTCTTCTTTCAGTCTCTCAAAAATATTTCCAACATATTCAGATGAATTGTTATTGTTTATTTCCTTGATAGTTGTTTTTTTATTAAGCAAAATTTTCTCCGGATTAATTCCTATGAATGAATATCTTGCCATACTTAAAGAACCTTGCACTGATTCTAACAAAAAACTTTGAGTTCCTTTTTTTCTTAACTTAGCATAAGCAAGCACCGGTGTTAGTAAATCAGCAGTAATAATTTCATAAACCGGAATCAGATTAAAACTTGCTGCTAATTCTTTAAATCTTTCTATGTTCATAAAGAGTTAAAAGTATTTTTTAATTTTTGGAATTATGTATAACAAAAAACCCTTCTCAGTGATGAGAAGGGTTTTATCAAACTATTTAATTCTCAAATTCACTGAGCTATATCGTCATAAAACACTCCACCACCACCAATTCAAAATTGGGTTCTGATAAAGAAAACGATATGACTCAGTAAAGTTTTTCATAAAATTTCTATGCAAATCTATAAAAGTTTTTTCATTTGTCAATAACAAAATAAAAATTTAATCGTCTAAATTTCTGAAATGTTGAAGTAAAAGCATTCGCTTAGTTATATTTGGTCAGCAATTATATGTGGTTTTTGCAGTGAAAGTTGAAAAAGTAATAAGTTGATTTTGGGTTTATAAAACATTAAAATTCTAAAAAAGAATGAGAAGAATATGAAAAAGCTTTTAACAATTCTGGTTTTGATTTCATCACTGACATTTGCACAATTTAAGGAAAGTGGAATTCCAACAGAAACTCCCAAAGATGGAATCTATAACCGTTCATCAAATTTTTTATTCGATTTTCTGAACAGCGAAAACTTTTCGATGAAACATTCTTTCAGCATGTCTTATTCTGCTTTTGCCGGACAAGGAATTGCTCTTGGCGTTTATACAAACAGTATGATGTACAGGTTTAGTGATAATCTTAATATACAACTTGATGCAAGTATTGTTAATTCTCCTTACAGCACTTTCGGTAAAGACTTCCAAAATAGTTTGAATGGCCTTTACATAAGTCGCGCAGCGCTCAATTACAAACCCTGGGATGATGTGTCAATTACTTTGCAGTACAGAAGTTTACCATTCTATTTTAATAATCCTTACAGCGGTTACAGAAATTACTATTATAACCCATTCTATAATGATTACTTTTCCGGATTTTAAGTGAGAGGTGAGTAAGATCGATAAGAAGGAATCAATTAGCTCTGGTAATAATCAACTCCAACCACAAAAAATTCTCGCGGTTATAAATTTACTGCTCGTTGCTGTTTCATTAGCACTTTTAGTTATAATAATTTTTAAAGTTATTCCGCTGTTTTCTAAAGATAAAAAACCTGTGCAAAAAACAAATCATGTTATTCAGGTTGAAGTATTAAACGCTTGCGGTGCAGCAGGACTTGCAGACAAGTTTACTGATTTGCTTCGTTCGAAAAAATTTGATGTTGTTAAAACAGGTAACTTCGCTTCTTTTGATATTGATAATTCATTCATTATTGACAGAGTTGGAAATAAGAGTTTTGCTTATTCTTTGGCTGATTCTATCGGAATAAGCAAACAGAATGTAATTCAGCAGTTTAATAAGAATTACTATCTCGATGTTACACTTGTTATTGGAAAAGATTTTAATAATTACTTAAATCAATAAGGAGCTAATTTGGATACAAAAGTATTCGCAGAGAAAATTGCAAATCTCGTTTTCAACAAAAAAGGTTATGATGTTAAAATTCTGGAGTTAAAGAATCTGGCAACCTTTGCAGATTATTTTGTTATTTGCTCGGCTGATTCTGATACGCAGGTTAAAGCAATAGCAGATGAAATTGATGATAAACTTCGAGATGAAGGCATTAAATGCTGGCATAAGGAAGGATATACAGCTTTGCAATGGGTTTTACTTGACTATGTTGATGTTGTTGTTCATGTTTTCAAAAAAGAAGCAAGAGAATTTTATAACCTCGAAAAACTTTGGGGCGACGCACCAAGCTGGATTGTTGAAGATCCCGCTTTGAAAAAATCTGAACCTCAGAAGGAAGTGAGTATTAAATCAAACTCAGCAACCAAGACTAAAACTACAACCAGAAGAAAGAGCAGTAAAAGTTGAAAGAATATCTTTTAAAATTATTTAACGATGCAGCAAATAAAATTCCTGAACTAAAAGAAATTACACTTCAATTTGATATTCCCAAATCGGAAGATCACGGTGATTTATCATCTAACGCCGCAATGATGCTTTCAAAGAAGTTGAAAAAAAATCCGCGTGAAATTGCTAAACTTATTATTGATTCTTTAAATATTGATAGTTCCGTTATTTCAAAAGTTGAAATTGCCGGTCCTGGATTTATTAATTTCTTTTTTCACCCTAATTTCTTTTCAGATGTTATTAGTCAGATAATTGCTGAACAAGATAATTTTGGCCGCTCAGATAAATTTAAAGGCAGGAAAGCTAATGTTGAATTTGTTTCAGCTAATCCAACAGGACCATTAACAGTCGGACACGGCAGAAATGCTGTGGTTGGTGATACAGTCGCAAATCTGCTTGAATGGATTGGTTATGAAGTTGACAGAGAATATTATTTCAACAACGCAGGCAGGCAGATGCGCGTTCTTGGTGATTCAGTTCGTTTGCGTTATCTGGAATTACTTGGCGAGAAAATAAATTTTCCGGAAGATTACTATCAAGGTGAGTATATAAAAGATATTGCAAGATTATTGTTTGATGAACACGGTGATAAACTTAAAGACGAAGATGCAGAGGGAATTTTCAAACAAACTGCCGAAAGAGAAATCTTCAAAGACATAAAAAAATCATTAAACAAGCTTAACATCAATCATAAAATTTTCTTTAATGAAAACTCACTTTATGAAGAAGGTAAAATCGAACAGCTTTTAAGAACATTTAAAGAGAAAAACCTTTCTTACGAAAAAGATGGCGCAGTTTGGCTCAGACTTACAGAACTTGGCAAAGAGCAGGATAAAGTAATTGTTAAATCAACCGGTGAACCAACTTACAGATTACCTGATATTGCTTATCATATTACAAAATTTCAACGCGGATACGATCTGATGGTTGATTTATTTGGCTCAGATCATAATGCGACTTATCCTGATGTATTAGCCGGACTTCAGGCACTTGGTTACGATGTAAGCAAAGTTAAAGTTCTCATTCATCAGTTTGTTACTATTACTAAAGATGGTGAGATTGTTAAAATGTCAACAAGAAAAGCTAATTACATTACACTCGATGAGCTTGTTGATGAAGTCGGAAAAGATGTTGTAAGATATTTCTTCAATATGCGAAACATTACTTCGCATATGAATTTTGATTTAACACTTGCAAAGAAACAATCAGATGAAAATCCGGTTTTTTATCTTCAATATGCACACGCAAGAATTTGTTCGATTATAAGAACTGTTTCAAAAGAAAATCTTTCTGCAAATTATAGTAATCTTCATCTGTTAAATTCACAGGAAGAGGTTCAGCTTTTAAAGAAATTGAACCTGTTCAAAGAAGAAGTACTTTACGCTGCTGAAAATTTTGAAACACATCGTATTTGCACATATCTTGAAGAGCTTGCAGCATTATTCCACAAGTTTTATACTTTCAGAAGAATTCTCGGCTCTGAAAAAGATATTGCCGAAGCAAGATTAGCTTTAGTTAATGCAGTAAAAATTGTGTTAAAAAATGGTTTAAGCATTCTTGGCGTTTCAGCACCTGAGCAGATGTAAGTATTTTACTCGGCAATCGCAACAGAGGCTGCATAAATATTCTTTGCACCTTCTTTCAGCAGCACTTTTGCACACTCAGTGATAGTTGAGCCGGTTGTTATTACATCATCAACCAATAAAATGTTTTTCCCTTCAATCAATTTTTTATTCACAACTTTAAATGCATTTTTAACATTTTGTTGCCGCTCTAAAGCTGAAAGATGAGTTTGAGTTTCAGTAAACTTTTTTCTGTGAATAGCTTTTTTGCTGTAAGGAATTTTTGTTTCGATAGATATTCCTTTTGCAATAAACTCTGATTGATTATAACCTCGTTCAGCTTTTTTAAGTCGGTGCAAAGGTATTGGAATAATCAGTTCGATCTTCC
>Ga0272446_1005996_pt1 | contig 12996 bp, 12 predicted proteins | sample YNPCB0061_FD_194587 | JGI IMG/M metagenome (GOLD analysis project Ga0272446, IMG submission 194587) | Hot spring microbial mat communities from Yellowstone National Park, WY, United States - YNP-CB-006-1 | ecosystem: Environmental > Aquatic > Thermal springs > Hot (42-90C) > Sediment | place... | reverse complement strand
ACGCGGGTCCGGCGAGCACCAGCACCGTCAGGCCCAGCACCTGCCAGCCGGTGCGCCGGGCCGCCGCGAGGAAACTCGTCCAGGTCTTGTCCACGCGGCTCTCGGCCGCGCGCAGTTCTTCAAGCGCTGCTTGCCAGGCGCCGTGGGCCTGGTCGCGCGCCGCCCGAGCGGACTCGACGGCGGCTTCGGCGGCCCGGACGCGGGCGCTCCAGGCGAGGCGTTCGAGCGGCCGGTACCAGGGCGGCTCGGCCGCGCGCAGCCGCGTCAGGCGGGTTTCCAGGTCCAGCAATTCGGTCTTGCGGTGGCGCCAGTCCTGGAAAGCGGCATTGACCTGGGTGCGGGCGGTCTCCAGACGCCGGATGATTTCGGTCTGGGCGCGGACCCAGTTCCAGGCCACGGCCGCCAACAACAGCGCCAGGAAAATGACCGTGGCGGCCACGGTCTTGCGCGCCAGTACGCCCAGGATGGCCAGGAGGAGTCTCACGGGCGCGCGAAGTTGGGCCGCCCCCGGCGGCCCTCAAGCCCCGGGCAGGCCGCGCTCGCGCCGGACCTGTTTCACCCCGGCGACCAGGTGGGCCAGTTTTTGCCGGGCAGCCCAGCGAGCGGTCTGGCTCAGGCCGCAGTCCGGGGCCAGCACCAGGCGCTCGGCCGGCGCGTATTCGAGGCAACGCCGCACGCGCCGGGCCACGTCCTCGGGCGTTTCAAGGTAGTAGCTCTTGACGTCCACGATGCCCACCGCCACGTCGCGTCGCTCGGCGATGCGGGCGATGAGCTCGAGTTCGGCGAATTCGCGGCTGGCCATTTCGACGTGCATTTCGTCGCAGGTAAAGTCGAGGAAGGCGGGGAACATCGGGGCCAGTTGCCGCGGGCCCACCGCCCGGCCCTTGTAGTTGCCGAAACACAGGTGGGTGCAGAGCCGGGTGCGGCCGACCACCGGCTCGACCGTGCGGTTGAACAGGTCCACGAACCGGCGCGGGTCTTCGCGGTGGGCGTAACAACTCATGCTCGGCTCGTCCACGCTGATCTCGGCGCAGCCGGCGGCGACGAGGGCCTCGAGTTCCCGGCGGACGATGGGCAACAGCGCCTCGGCCAGCGCCCAGCGGTCCGGGTAACCCAGGGCGGGGTTGGGCTCCAAGCGCCCGGAAAGCGTGTACGGCCCCGGCACACTGGCCTTGAGGGTGACCCCGGGATGGGTGCGCCCCAGCCCGGCTGCGGCGGCCAGGCGTTGCAAGCGCCGGAATTCCTCGACCGCGCCCAGCCCGCGCGGCGCGGCCAGGGGGGCGATGACGCGGTGTTTGCCGCGCTGGTCATGGGCGGGCGGCCCGAAGCGGCGGGGCGGGGCGGATTCGAGTTCCAGCCCCTCGAGGTAGCCGTAAAAGGAGAGGTTGAAGTCCAGGCGGGTTTGCTCGCCGTCAGTCACCACGTCCAGGCCGGCGGCCAGTTGGTCGTGCAAGGCACAGACCACGGCATCGTCCTGCAGCTCGGCGCGGTCGGCCGGGCCGAACTGGTCGAGGTGGGCGGTGGCGAATTCGAGCCAGCCCGGGAACGGGTAGCTGCCGATGACGGTGGTGCGCAACGGGCAGGTTTGCATGGTCAGTCGAAAATCACGGTGCGCCGCCCGCACAAGAACACGCGGTCCTCGAAGACCAGCTTGAGGGCGCGGGCCAGGACCAGTTGCTCGATGTCGCGGCCGGCGCGTTGCAGGTCTTCGGCCGTGTGGGTGTGGTCCACCGGGAGGACCTGTTGGGCGATGATGGGGCCTTCGTCGAGGGCCTCGGTCACGAAGTGTGCCGTGGCGCCGATGATTTTGACGCCGCGCTCGAAGGCCTGGTGATACGGGCGCGCGCCCACAAAGGCGGGCAGGAAGGAGTGGTGGATGTTGATGATGCGCCGCGGGTAGCGGCCCACAAAGGCCGGACTGAGGATGCGCATGTATTTGGCCAGGACCAGGTACTCGGGCTGGTAGCGGTCCAGCACCGCCAGGACTTCGGCCTCGTGCGCTTCGCGGCTGCGGCCGGCGGCCTCCAAGTGGTGGAAGGGCAGGTCGAAGCGCCGGACCAGCGGCTCGAGGGCGGGATGGTTGCTCACCACCGCCAGCACCTGGGCGTTGAGCTCGCCGAACGCGTGGCGAATGAGGATGTCGCCCAGGCAATGGTGCTCGCGGCTGACCAGGACCACCACCCGCTTGGGCTCGAGCCGGGACAACCGCACCGTGGCATCGGCCGGCAACCGCTCGCGCACCTCGGCCAGCAAGGCGGGGGTGTCCACCTCGCCGTCGAACTCGGTGCGCATGAAGAAACGGCGGGTCGGGCGGTCCACGAATTCGTGGTTGCCCACCACGTTCACGCCGTGGCGGAAAAGCACGCCGGTGATGCCGTGCACCAGACCGGGGCGGTCGGCGCATTCGACCAGCAGCACCTGCGGCTTTTCGGCATGAGCGGGCATGTCCGGCGGCATGTTCGGGCTCATCGTGGCACACCTGCTCGCTCGGCGGCAAGCCACGTGCCGGCCGCCCACGCCTGAAACATTTTCCGGCTGCGAAAGGGTTCCCTGACGCAGCCGGAAATTTTTTGCGGGGCTCTGCGGAAAGGGTTGCGCGCGGCGCGCGCGGTGCGCACACTGCGCGCCATGTTCACCACCGCCCACCGGACCTCCGCCCGGGAAGCGCCCCGGGCTGGCGCGCTGGTGTTTTATCCCCGAAACCGAACCCTAAACCTGACTCCCCGATGAAACGCACCCTGTCGCTCACCCTGGCGCTGGGCCTGGCTGCCGCATGGGCCGGCCGCGCCGCCGAAACCTCCTTCAACGGCCTGGACCTGCATCTGGGCAACCTCTACCGGCTCTCGAACGCCAAGAGCCGCTCGATCAGCCCCGAAAACTTCACCGGCGAAAAAGGCAAGGGCGGCATGTCCGTGGACGGCCCGGCGGCCAACGCCGCCCGCGGGCTGGGCCAGGGCTGGAAGGTTTCCCCGTTTGTCCGCATCGCGGCCAAACAGACCTTCACGATGGCCGAGATTCAAGGCCCGGGCTGCATCCAGCACATCTGGTTGACCCCCGCGCCGCTGGACAAGACCCGTTTCTACATCCTGCGCTTTTACTGGGATGACGAGCCCGATCCCTCGGTCGAGGTGCCCATGGGCGATTTCTTCGCCTGCGGCTGGGCGCGGTACGCGCAAATCAACTCGCTGGCCGTGTGCGTGAACCCGGGCAGCGCCTTCAACAGCTACTGGCAGATGCCCTTCCGCAAAAAGGCCCGCATCACGCTCGAAAACCTCGATGACCAGCCCATGACGCTGTACTACCAGATTGACTACACACTCACCGAGGTCCCGGCCGACGCCGCCTACTTCCACGCCCAGTTCCGGCGTGAGGACCCGCTCAAGACCCCGGGCCTGTACACCATCCTCGACGGCGTCAAGGGCAAGGGGCACTACGTGGGCACCTACCTGGCCTGGGAAGTCCACAGCACGGGCTGGTGGGGCGAGGGCGAGATCAAGTTTTACCTCGACGGCGACACGAGCTTCCCGACCATCTGCGGCACCGGCACCGAAGATTACTTCTGCGGCTCGTACAACTTCGACACCGCCGGCCCGGACGGCAAACGCCGCTACACCGAGTTCAGCACGCCGTACACCGGCCTGGCCCAGGTCATCCGGCCCGACGGCCTGTACGACTCGCAAACCCGTTTCGGGCTGTACCGCTGGCACATCGTGGACCCGATCCGCTTCGAGCAGGACCTGAAGGTGACCATCCAGGCCCTGGGTTGGCGCAAGGACGGCCGCTACCTGCAACTCCGCGACGACATCGCCTCGGTCGCTTTCTGGTACCAGACCGAGCCCCACGCCAAGTTCCCGCCCCTGCCCGAAAAGGACGATCTCGAGCTGAAGTAACCCCGGCCCGCAAACACCCTCGGCCGCTGGCCCGGCGGCGGAGAGCCGCGCGCGCCTTGAGGGCTTTGCCCCGGGGAAACGTGCCTCCGCCGGAACGTGGCGCGCTCCACGCGGGCGCTCGGGCCACTGGCCCGTGGCGTCCGATTCCCGGCCTGCCGCCGCTACGGGAAAACGGGCGTACGGTTCACACGGCTTGATGCGGCGGCTTGAAAAACTGGCTGCGGCGGCAAGTCATCGCCAGCCGATTGAGCACGGCCCGGTGGGCCGCGCTTTCGGAACCCGCCCCCATCGCTTCGGACGGGCCGGCCATTGCAGGCTTGTCGCCGGTCCGCGAGACGTTACAACGGGGGCAGACACCACACCGGCCATGAAACTGCCCGCCCACGAACCGGCCGCTCTTGGCGGCGGTGACCCGGCGTCCCGCCCGAGCCTCGAACGCCTGGCCGAACTGCTCGAAATCCACGGCCCGTTCGACGCCGAGGCGGCCCGGGCCGAGGCGGCGCGCTGCCTGCAATGCCCGGAGGCGTTCTGCGTGGCGGGTTGTCCGCTGGGCAATCGCATCCCCGAATGGCTGGCCCGCACCGCGGAAGGACAGTTCCTCGAGGCCGCCGCCCTCCTGCAAAGCGCCAACGACCTGCCGGAAATTTGCGCCGGCCCCTGCCCGAGCGAGGACTTTTGCCAAAGCGCCTGCGTGCTGGCCGACCGCGGCGAGCCGGTGAACATTGCCGCCATTGCCCGGTTCCTGCACGAGCGCGCCTTTGACCCGGCCGCGCGACCACCCGCCGCGCCGCCCAACGGCCTGCGCGTGGCCGTGCTCGGCTCCGGTCCCGGCGGCCTGGCCTGCGCGGAGGAGCTGGTCCGGCTCGGTTACGCGGTGACCGTGTACGACACCTGGGCCGTGCCGGCCGGGTTTCTGGCCAACGGCGGCCCGGCCCTGGCGCTTGAGGAATGCCTGATCCAGCGCCGCTTGGAACAACTGCGGCAGCGCGGGGTAACGCTGGTGTACGGGGTGCGCTGGGGCGAAGAGGTCACGCTGGCCGGGCTGCAGGAACAGTTCGACGCGGTGTTTGTGAACTTCGGCGCGCAACAGGCCCGCACCCTGGCCGTGCCCGGCGCGGAGCTCCGGGGCGTTTGCCAGGCCCTGAGCTTTCTGTTGCCGCATCTGACGCAGCCCGCCCCGCCGTTGACCCTGCCCGACGTGGCCGGCCGCCGGGTGGTGGTACTGGGCGGAGGCGACACCGCTATGGACTGCCTGCGCCGGGCGCTGGCAGCCGGAGCCGCCGCGGCGGTGGGCGTGTACCGCCGTGACGAAGCGCAGCTCCCGGCCGCGCGACGCGAGTACACCGCCGCGCTCGCCGCCGGCGCCACGTTCCACTGGCAGGCGCAGCCGGTGGCGTTTGTGGGCAACCCCGGCGGCGAAGTCACGAGCGTGCGTTGTGTCCGCACCCGACCCGGCCCGCCGGACCCGGACGGACGTCCCCGGCCCGAGCCGGTGCCGGGCAGCGAATTTGAGGTGCCGGCGGAGGTGGTGTTGCTGGCGCTGGGCTTCGACCCCGTGCCGCATCCGCTGGCGGGCGAGCTGGCCCCGCTGGCCCGCGGCAGCGACGGGCGGTTGCGTGTGGACGAGCACCTGATGACGAGTGAGCCGGGGGTGTTCGCCGGCGGCGAACTGGTGCGGGCGTCGGGCCCGGTGGTGTGGGAGGTCCGCGACGGCCGCCGCGCGGCGCAGGGCATCCACCGCTACCTGTTCGCGCGACGCGTCAGCGAACTGGCCGCCTCGGAGACCGACCACCTGGCGCCGGGTTGAACCGGCGTCAACGCCCGGCCGGCCGGTTGTTCACGGCGTTTTCTCCACGTCCGCGCCGAACACCCGGAGCCGCAGCCGGTGCAGCACCGCCACGCCCGCCAGCCCCGCCAGGGCCGAGACGGCAAAGACGCCCACCTCCGCGCCCACCACCTCGACGGGCAGTCCTGCCCAACCCAGCCCGGCGGAGACGGCACAGACCACCACCAGTCCCACCGCCGCCCCTTGCAGAATCAAGCCGGGGGCGCGCCCCGTTCCGCGCCCGGCCCCGCGGCTCGCGGTCCGCAACCCGCCGCCCAGACCGCCGCCGAGCAGCGCCACGAGCAGGAAGCGCAGCGGCAGGATGCTTTCCAACAAGGCCAGCAGGCCCAGCGGCTCCAGCGGGATGTGTTGGGCCAGTTCCCCAAAATCCGAGCGGGCCGTCACGCGCGGACGCGCCGCCGATTTGCGGCAGGTCAACTCCACTTCCTGGTACCCCCCCGTGCCCGTGCGGGTGATGCTGACCGATGCGGGCGAGACGTCGGCCTGCTCGGCGAAGAACTGAATCACCACCGGCGGCTCCAAGGGCGCCGGGTCGCCGGCTTCCCGCAGGTCCACGCCGGCCACCAAGCGGGTGGTATAGGCCTTCGCCCGCGCATCCCAGGGCAACGGGCTGGTGCGCGGTTCCAGAAACACGGCGCCCGCGCGGGGCGCTCCCTGCGGGGTGCGCAACACCAGTTCGCCCGGAAACTCCGTCCGCGCGCGGTCCAGTTGCCCGGTCAACGCCCGGTGCTGACCGAAGACCACGGCTTGCTCGAAGGGCGGCGGCCGGACCGGGCCGGGTCTCGGCGGCGGTGGCGACGCCGCCGCGCCGGGCGTGAAAACGTTCGTCAGGGCGGCGACGCTCTCCCGGGTCTCGCGCGTCGGGCGCAACACCGCCGCGGTAGCAAGCACGCCCTCGGCGGTGCGTTGTAGCACGGTGAAATTGGTGCCGCGCCACCGGGTCTGGCTCAGGTCCAGGGCCAGTGCACCGGTGCGGCGTGCGGGGGAGGCGGTGTCCGCCGCTAGGCAAGCACCGGCCAGGCACAGCGTCGCGAGCGCCCGGGCGGGAAAAAACGGAGCAGATTTCATGGTGGGGGCAGGTTCGGGTTTCAATGCAGCCTACACCCCGCCGGTCCGGTGTCCACCACGGACTGGGCGCAAAACTATCGCCCGGCGCACTTCAGTCCTTGAGCGGGTGAAGGGTGCATTTCAGTTTTTGAACAACCCACAGCATCCCTGCAATTTTCGCCGGTCAGAGCCGCGGCAAAATCGAGGGAGAACGGCTGTTTGTGGAGCTTTCTGACGTCGGCCCTCAAAAACTGAAATGCGCCGTCGGCAAAACAGGGCTTTTCTCCGAAGTGCCCTTGTGGTGCAATCACCGGCAAATGCAGGTACCGACCATCTGGAGCCGGTTGAGCGGCGTCCTGCTGCTGCTGACCTTCGCGGCGGTGGCCGTTGCCGTCGGCCTGTGGTATCTGCCCGAAATCCAGCGCAACGAGGCTCTGCAAGCGGAACGCCTGCACTTGGAGCAACAGGCGCGAGAAGCGTGGCTGCGCGGTGAGGCGTTGCGCGCGCAAATCCAGGCCCTGACCAACAGCCCTCTGGCCATGGAGCGCTTCATCCGCGAGCGCCTCGGCTACGCCCGGCCCGGCGAGCTGGTGGTGCACTTCGAGCCGCCGTCCTCCAACGCCGCCGTGGCCCGGCGTTGAGTCCGGATGACCCGGCGGTTGTCCGGCAAGCTCGCCGCCCTGCCCGGCCGTCCCCACGCGGCCGGTGCGCTTCCTCACCGCGTCCGCAAAAAACCGGTTGCCAACCGCGAACGGGCGACTAGATTGCAACTGCCTTGCAACTGGAGCGTCCAGTCAAAGCGCGGTTTGGCCCGGCCGGGCGATTCGGCCAGGCTGCCTGCGTGGTGTTGCTCTGGCTGTTCGCGCAGGCGGTGGCGCTTTCGCCCGAGTTGCATCACTGGCTCCACGGCCCCGCGCCCGGACCGGGACATCTCTGTGCGGCGGTGTTGCTGCAAAACGGTCTGGTCGAGCCGGCGCCGGACGCACCGGTCATTTTGCGTCCCACCGCGCTGCCGACTGCCCCGGTTGAACCCGAGGTTTTCCTCTCCGCGTTTCCCGCTCACGCCTTCCCGCCCGGCCGGGCCCCGCCCGCGGTCTGACCGGCATTGACTCGGGAAGGGCCCGCCCCGGCTCGGGGTGGGCGCTTCGGAATCTTTTTCGGCAACCCTTACAAAACGGTCTGGAGCGCGCCCACGAGGGCGGGCTTCGGGACCCGTGATTCCGCCATGAAACACTTACGAACTCGCGCGGGCGCCGCGTTTACCTTGATCGAGCTGCTGGTGGTGATCGCCATCATTGCGATCCTGGCCGCCATGCTCTTGCCGGCCCTGGCCTCGGCCAAGGTCAAGGCCCGCCAGGTCGGGTGCGCCTCGAACCTGCGCCAGATCGGGCTGGCATTGACCCTCTACGCGGATGACCACAACGGTTGGCTGCCCGAAACCACGCACGGCACCGCGGACACCAACCGCTCGTGGATTTTCACCCTGCGCCCTTACGTGGGCAACGTGGACCACATCCGCATTTGCCCGGCCGACCCGCTGGGCCGCGAGCGGCTCAAACACTACGCGAGCAGTTACGTGCTCAACGAGTACACCGCGGTGGACAAGCTGGACCCGTTTGGCGGCGTGATCGAGACCTTCCGCAATCTCAACCGCCTGGCGCGTCCCACCGAGACCATCACGGTCTTCATCGGCGCCGAATCGCTCAGCCCGAGTGTCTTCCAGGACCACACCCACTCGCGCAACTGGCACAAGGGCTGGCATACGGTGATCGCCGACATCGAGCCCAACCGGTTCCGCACCGGCGGCACCGACACCAATCATCTCAACGGCTCGGCGAATTACCTCTTCGCCGACACGCACGTCACGGCCTGGCGCGCGCCCGTCGTCAAGGCGCGTTTTGACCGTGGCGAAAACATTGCCCGGCCGCCGGAGTAGGCGGTCGGGGTAACCCTGGCAGAACCGTACGAATCAACCCACAGAAACCCCTGCTGAAACTTTGGCACATGCGAACCTCGTGGTGGTTGGGCTTAACAGTCTCCCTGGCCTCGCTGGGATTAGTTCACGCCGCGGACCGGGTCCGCTTGACCGTCGAACACGTGGACCTGCGCGTGGTGTATCAACCGGAAGACGCCACCAACAAACTGGCCCTGGTGGTGCGCGATGACGACCACGCCGCGACCTATCTCTCGAACCAGGTTGCCTTGGTGGTGGCCGAGTCGGCGCGCTTGGAATTGCCCGGGGACATCCCGCCGTTGGGCAACGCCGGGGAGTCATTGTGGATTCTGCCGCAAACGCAAGACCCGGCCTTGCTTGATCTGGGCCTGTCCACCGAGGGCGTGTCACCTGCCATCTTCCCTGACGGCGTCGCCCTCTACTTGCGCGCGGTGCAAGGGCCGGGGCACTTCTTCGCTTGGCAGGCCGACCTGGGTGGACTGGAGGTGCGGTTCAACAGCCGCGACGGCTTCGATGATTCCGACCGCATCGCCCTACCGGCCGGCAGCCACTCGCATTGGAACTTCGGCTTCACCTCAAACGGCGTGTACGAACTGGTCTTCGAGGTGCAGGGACGCCGCGCCGGTGTGGAGACCAACGATTTCAGCCTGCTCACGCCGATCCGCTTCGAGGTCGAGCCGCTGCCACCTCCGGAAGAGAAACCCTTCGCCCGCTGGCAACGCGAGCAATGGCCCGGCGTGACCGACGAAACGGTCATCGGCGCCGGCGCCGACCCCGACCGCGACGGCGTGGTCAACGCGGTCGAGTACGCCCTGGGCCTGAACCCGCGCGTGCCCGATCGCGACCGCCTGCCGCAACCGCGCCTGATCGTCACCCCCGCAGGCCGGATGTTGCGCCTGGAGTTCGAGAGCCCGCGCACGGCCACCGACGTGCTGTTCCGCGCCTGGCAAAGCCGGGCGCTGGGAGCAAACGCGTCCTGGCAGAGCGTGCCCGGGCCGCACGCGCTACCGGGCTCCCCCGGAAGTGAACGCGTGACGCTGGCCTTTGAAATCGAGGCATCGGAGACCCTGCCCGCGAGCTGGCTGCGCTGGGAGGTGGAACTAGCGCCCTGAGCGCTGAAGTTTCGCTCTTGGCTTTTTTCCAACGGCTTTAGCGGCGACCGGCCAACGCCCCACGCGAGTCGCCAACGTCTGCAGGAGCGCGGGAGCCCGTAATCGGAAAAACACGCCCGACTTTGGCGCGAATATCACGTTGAGGGAATCGGTTCACACGCTAAGCTGGGGGCGTGCACTTGTCGGACGGCATTCTGCCGGCCCCGTGGCTGGCCGCCGGGTGGGTCAGTGCCGGGGCGCTGGCCTGGTGGGGCAGCCGGGGCCTGCGCGAGGCGGACCCGCCGCGCGTGGCGGTCTTCACGGCGGCCTTCTTCGTCGCCTCGCTGCTGCATGTCCCCATGCCGCCCACCAGCGTGCATTTGCTGCTCAACGGCCTGCTGGGCGTGGTGCTGGGGCGGCGGGCGCTGCTGGCCGTGCCGGTGGGGCTGGGCTTGCAGGCGGCGCTGCTGGGGCACGGCGGGCTGACCGCCGTGGGGGTCAACGCCACGATGTTCGGGCTGGCCGCGCTGCTGGCCGGGGCTGGTTATGACCTCCTGGTGCGGCGCGGCGGCTGGCGACCGTTTTGGGGCGGCGCGCTCGCCGCGGCGTTGGGGGTGCTGGCCGCGGGCGTGCAGTTGACGTTGCTGCTCTGGTCGCTGGGCGAGGCGTTCCGGCCGGTGGCGCAGTTCGCGTTGCTGGCGCATCTGCCGGTGTTGGGGCTCGAGGCCCTGGTCACCGGGTTCACGGTCGAGTTTCTGCACCGGGTTCAGCCCGCCCTCCTGTCGCGTGCCCCCGCATGAAAGCGCGCTTGATCATCGCTGCCCTGGGCGTGGCGCTGGCCGCGACGCTGCAAGCCCACCGCCTCAGTGCCCGCTGGGAAATCTCCGGCAACACGCTGACCGTGCTGGCCCGGGCCGAGGACGCGCCGGCCGCCGGGGCGGAGGTGGAATTGCGCGACGCCGCCGGAACGGTGCTTGCCAGCGGGGTGCTGGACGCGGCGGGCCGGTTTGAGTGGCCGTTGGCGCCAGCGGCGGGCGACCTGACCGTGGTGGTCAATGCCGGCCCGGGCCATCGCCGCACGTTGGTCATCCCGGCCGCGCAGTTGCAGGCCACTGCTGCGGCGGCGAACGAGGTTGCGCCAGCGGCCACGAATCCGGCGGCCACCGCGCCGGTCTCCCGCCACGGCGCGAGCGACGGCGTCGAGCCCCTGGCCGTGCGCGTGGTGCTGGGGTTGACTTTTCTGTTGGCCGCCACGGCCGCGTGGCTTGGGTTTCAGAACCGCCGGCGGCTGGCGGCCTTGGAGCAACACCTGGCGTCGCATGAGAAGCGAGGTTGAACTGTACGCGCGCGGCAACTCGCCGGTGCACGCCTGGGACGCCCGCTGGAAGCTGGCCGCCGCCGCTCTGTTTGCGGCGGTGCTGGTGAGCCTGCAAACGCTCGCTGCCGCCACGCTGGGCGCCGGGCTGGCGCTGGGCTGGTTGCTGGCGGCCCGTCTGCCCGCGCGGCTGGTGTTGGGGCGCCTGGCAGCGGCGCAGTTCATCCTCCTGCCCTGCCTGGTGGTGCTGCCGTTTTCCGCGGGCGGCGAAACCCTCCGAGCCGGCCCGTGGGAACTGAGCCGCGAGGGTTTGCGGCTGGCCGGGGTGCTGTACCTGCGGGCGCTGGCCCTCGTCACGCTCGGGTTGGCGGTGGTGTACTCAACGCCGATGGTAGTGTTGCTGCGGGCGCTGCAGGCGTTCCGGCTGCCACGGGTGCTGGTGGAAATCGCGCTCCTGACCTACCGCTACCTGTTCACGCTGTGGTGGGAATTGACGCGGATGCGCTGGGCGGTGGCGGCGCGCGGCTTTGCGGGGCGCGGCGGCCTGCGGGACTACCGGACGCTGGCGCAGGTGCTGGGCGTGACGCTGGTGCGCAGTGTCGAGCGCACCGAGCGCATTCAACAGGCGCTCCACTGTCGCGGCTTTCAAGGCCGTTTGCGCACGTTGCAACAATTCCGGGCCCGCCCGGCCGACGGGTTCAAGGCCCTGCTGGCCGTGGCGCTGGCCGCCGCGCTGCTGGTCTGGGAGCGGGGCGGCGGCGGCGGGTGAAGAAATCGCATGAGCTGCCTGGTCGAAGTCGAGCATCTGGCCTACGCCTACCCGCCGGGACACCCGGCGTTGCGGGACGTGACCTTTCACCTGCGCCACGGCGAGCGGGTGGGGTTGATCGGGCCCAACGGCGCGGGCAAGACGACGCTGTTGCTGATCCTGGCCGGGCTGCTCGAGGCGGCCGCCGGCGCGGTGGCCGTGGCGGGCTGCGACTTGTGCACCGCGGCGGGGCGTCGCCAGGTGCATCGCAAGCTCGGGGTGGTGTTTCAGAACACCGACGACCAGATACTCAACGCCACGGTCGAGGACGACGTGGCGTTCGGCCCCCTGAACCTGGGCCTGCCGCGCGAGGCCGTCGAGGCGCGCGTGCGCAGCGCGCTGGCCCGCGTGGGGCTGGGCGAGGCTTACCGCGCGCGCATCCCCTTTCACCTGTCCGCCGGCGAGAAACGCCGTGTGGCCATCGCCGGCGCCCTCGCCCTCGAACCGCAAATCCTGTTGCTGGACGAGCCGACCAGCGACCTGGACCCGCGTGGACGGCGCGAATTGCGGGAGATTCTGGAAGGGCTGTCGGTCACGCGCCTGATCTCCAGTCACAACCTCGAGTTCGTGCTCGAGACCTGCGAACGCGTGCTCCTGCTCGATGAAGGCCGCTTGTGCGCCGACGGCCCCGCCATCGAGGTGCTGGCCGACGCCGACTTGATGTTGCGCCACGGCCTGGAGGTGCCGCCCTCCCTGGCGGGGGCCGGCCGCCCGGCGCGTGCCGCCTCGCCCGCGGCCGCCGCGCCGCCGCATCGTCACGGAACCGATTTCAACGCCACACCCGCCCACGCATGAACATTCCCCGTTCGCTGCGGTGGCTGCCCGCCGCCGCCGGGCTGGTCGCGCCCGCCGCGTTCGCGCACTTTCCGATTTTGCTTCACGACGCGCCCCTGGGCGCCACCAACGGCCCGGTCACCGTGACCTTCGCCACGGGCCACCCGTTCGAGTTGGCGATGGAGCCGGCCCCACGGCCCGAGCGCCTGGCGGCGGTGGACGCGCGCGGGCGCGCGACGAATTTGACCGCCGCGCTGCAACCGGTGCTTTT
>Ga0272446_1005995_pt1 | contig 12997 bp, 13 predicted proteins | sample YNPCB0061_FD_194587 | JGI IMG/M metagenome (GOLD analysis project Ga0272446, IMG submission 194587) | Hot spring microbial mat communities from Yellowstone National Park, WY, United States - YNP-CB-006-1 | ecosystem: Environmental > Aquatic > Thermal springs > Hot (42-90C) > Sediment | place... | reverse complement strand
TCCCGATTTGCTGGCACAGATAGAATCTGATACTGGTGTTAAGATCTGTGCTTACAAAATTGACTTTTTTGGCTCTAAGAGGCTGTAGGCTGAGGTTGATACAAAAGACCCCGCAAAACAGAACCAATAGTTCACTCTAATCAACCATGACCAAGCCTAGTGCCCTCAACGAAGCCCAATGGCAAAACCACTCCTTCTTAATTTTTTAACCCATTGTTAACTTAGTCCCAAATAGTCATTGATAAAATGTTATTAAAACCTGTGAAATTAATCGGCTTTTCCTCTCACCTAGATGCCGAAAAGGAGTAACTATGAGTTGGCAAACTGCACAGTTGCAGGCTAGATTGCAAGCTGAAGCCGATTTTTACGAAACTATTGTTCAGTTGGTTGAGGCAAACTCTGAACTTTTTATTTATTTGAATCGTCCGCCACACACCCCTGCCGACTGTCGCGAACTACTGCCAATCATAGAATCAATCCTGAAACAAGAACTACCAGATACTAAAACAGTAAGTGTCTTTAGCCGTGAGCTAGGTCATGAAGAACCAGACTGGCACACCGTTTTGCATTTGCACACTCCTGACAATGGTCTTCTGGTTGAGCCTGAGATTGATTTAAACATTGACTTTAGTATTGAAGATTTGGAGCCATCAACTGACTCTGTTGTAACCCATCCAGAGCCACAAGAGCAGATGGTTGCAGTTAGTGAGGCAGTCCCATTATCTAGTTTTTGTTTCAGTCGCAACCGCCAGCTTGTAGAGAATGAAATAGACCGCCCCTCACAAGAAGTATCGGAAGTCATTACACAGTTTCATGGTTGGGAAAAGGAACAACAGATAAAGCTACTGGAATTTCTCAAAGAATGGTTTAGCAGTCGAGATACCTCTCCATCTGGATTAAACAAGCTAAGTTCTGAAGCACAAGAAATTGTGGCAAAGATGCAAGCTGACAAGGAATTGCAGAGGTCATTAAAAATCTGGTTCAGCCGTTACTGCTATGACCCACAAAAGACGATTACAGAGATCAGCGGTGATAATACTCCTCATCAAACATCACACACAACATCAGCAACGGCTGAAGTAACTGAAAATCGCAACACTACCTCTGGTAGAACTTACTCCAGCTACAACAAAACATTGCCAAGCGGGCAAAGCTCCAGAGTGTCTTCTGTCGCTGGTGTTACTCCAATCAATGAAACTTCTACTAAGTTTGATACTGCTGAGATTATTCAAATAGCAATCACAGCCTTAATTGCCAGCGGACTTACCTTTCTCGTCAGTGATGTTACTTTAAGTTTTGGATCAATCGCAATTTTCCTGTTTGCGGTATCAATCGTTAGCGGTTTTTTAGCTGTGTTTAAGAACTTTCTTGTTAGTGGTATTGCTACTGCTTTAGAGATTGTTTGTATTTTTGCGGTTGGATTTACCGCTATTTTTATTAGTATTATCGGCAATTTGGTGGGTGTTGCTCTAGCTATTAGTGTTTACATGGTTTCTTACAAGGATAGAAGTTTGCTTACGGCAAAATCCTTGCGTATTATGATTGCGTCTGCAATAGCTGTAATTTTGGGCTTGTTTGGCTCTAACTTTATCAAAGTTGCCCCAGTAATTCCAGATGCATCTAGTTTTCAAGCCAGCGGTACAGTGGTACTACAAATGACATCTAGAAACTCTGAGCCATTACCTGAGCAAACTTTCAACATCAAAGGAGCGATCGCCAATGTAACTGAGTATTTGGGAGTTGGTACGCTTCATCTGGAAATTGCGTTATCGTCGGAACCAATTAGCAATGAACAGGTAAAACTTCTGTTAGAAGATGGATCTGCTATTTATGAAGACAATCTCTGTGAAAAGTTTGCTAAAACTGCGGAATCTACCACAAAACCAAACTTAATATTCTGCTTTGAAGCATACATAGATAGGCGAAGCAAAATCCCAGTTTTCTATCGATTAGTGGCTCTTGATACTCAGGTGCGTGCAGGGGTTGTAATGAGATCTGAAAACAGTGTTGGCGTATCGGTAAGTAATATTGAGCCGAGGAGAAATGGGCAGGTGGATTTATCTTTGAATACCGTAATCGAAGATGAACAAAAGGCTGGTACTGCAAAAGTTGATGTGAAGGTGAATACAAAAGTATTGAAAACTGCGCGTAGAAACAGTTAAATCACCAGCAGGTTAAACTTTTTCAGGGGTAATTCGCAGTGTGGTTGGCAATGAATTTATTTTGGATGATGGAACTGGGCAGATAATTGTGGATGCTGGTCCACGCTGGTATCATCAGCTCAGCTTTACCACTGGTGAGCGGGTTACTGTTGTCGGGGAGTATGATGATGGGGAGCTTGATGCTTTCACGATTACCCGTAGCAATGGTGAAGTGATTCGCATCCGTCAGGCTGGTGGACCGCCTCCTTGGGCGGGTGGTCGTGGTCGCAGATTTGGTAATTAAGATACTGACCGCCAACTCAGTTTTAGTGATAGCGAGTTCAGGACTACGCTAATAGAACTGAATGCCATTGCTAAAGCGGCGATCGCTGGGCTAAGAGTAATTCCCGCAAAGGATAATGCTCCTGCGGCAATAGGCAGGCTGAGGGTGTTGTAGGCAAATGCCCAATACAAATTTTGATAAATTTTGTTAAAGGTAGCCTTGCCTAACTGCAAACTGCGAGGCACGCCCTCGAGGTCATTGTGGCGAGCCAACAGCACAATATCAGCGGTGGCGATCGCTACATCCATACCCGCACCCATAGCGATACTGACATCAGCGACAGCCAAAGCGGGAGCATCGTTGATGCCATCTCCCACCATTGCTACTTTATATCCCTGTAACTGTAAATCTTTGATCGCTTGCGCCTTGCCATCGGGCTGTACTTCGGCAATTACATGGCTGGGGTTGATGCCCAACTCATTGGCGATTACACGGGCTGTAGTTTGGCGATCGCCTGTCAGCAAATATACCTGCAACCCCATCCTACCTAGTTTTTCGATGACTGATTTTGCCTGCGCTTTGGGGTGATCTCGCAGTGCTAGCAATCCCGCATAATTCCCTGAATGTGCTACAAAAATCGGGGTTTTGCCCTGCTGGGCTAACTGTTCAGCTAATTGCTTAGATTCTGGCGGGAGCGCTACCCTTTGTCCCAACCATGCTTCTGTCCCTAGCTGTATCTCTTGGTGGTTGGCTAGTTGGGCGATAATGCCGCACCCCGCATAGTTTTGGCTGTTGTGCAGGGGGATGAGTTCTAGTTGGCGGGCGATCGCCTCCTGCACCATTGCCTGCGCCAAAATGTGTCCCTCTCCCGACTCGGCACTGGCACACCACTGCAGAAGTTCCTCTGCGGTAGTATGCCCATAGGGCACAATATCGCACACCTGCGGCTTACCTTGCGTCAGCGTGCCTGTTTTGTCAAACACTATGGCATTGATCTGGGGAATCACCTCCAACACTTCTGCTCCTTTGATCAAAATGCCCAGTTTTGCACCGATGCCCAACCCCATGGCGATCGCAGTGGGCATAGCCAAGCCCAAAGCACAGGGGCAAGCCACTACCAGCACGGCAATCGCCATCTGAATGCCAAATAGCATATCCTGTCCCAGCACATGGCACCATGTCACACAGGTAGCGAGGGCTAAAATCAGCACGCCCCAAACAAAATAGGCTGACACCCTGTCCACTAGATGATGAATTGGCGCTTTGCTCATCTGCGCCTGTTGCACCAGACTGATAATCTTGCTGAACATGGTATCTAGCGCTAGGTGGCTTGCTGAAATCACCAGCCTGTTGGTCAAATTCAGAGTTGCGCCAAATACCCGATCGCCCTCTGTCTTGGTCACAGGCATTGATTCCCCAGTGAGCATGGCTTCATCCACCGCCGTTGTCCCTTCCAACACTATGCCATCAGTGGGGATCGCTTCTCCTGCTTTGACCAAGAGGCGATCGCCAATCTGCACGGCTATTGCAGGTATGTCCACCGTGCCAGCAGGAGTAATTTTGTGGGCGATCTGGGGTTGTAGTTTCAGCAAAGACTTAATTTCTTGGGCGGTGCTTGCCTTTGCCCAATCCAAAATTACCTGACCCAGTAGGACAAATCCCAATAGCAACAGCACCTCACTGAGATAGGAATGCCAGCCCCACTCTGGTTTGAGAATGGCGATCGCACTGCTGATGTATCCTCCTAGAGAACCCAGAGTTACTAGGCTATTCATGCTGGGGGCAGAGCGCCACAAAGCCAGCAAGCCATCTCGCCACACCTCCCAGCCCGCTGTCAACAGCAGTACAGTTCCCCAAATCCAATACTGGACAAGCCCAGCGCTATGGTGTTCCATGTGCCAGCCGTGCCCCACCACTGCCAAACCGATCAGTAGTCCACATTTACCAATTTCCCAGAATTTGGCGTAGTGATTGCTGGACTCAACGGGAGTATTTTGATTAATTTCACCTTGAAAACCCGCTTTGGCGATCGCCGCAATTGCTTGCTGAGCTAATTCGCCCCGATTCAGTTGGGGATCAATGGCAATAATTGCCTGCTCAGTCAGCAGGTCAACGCTAACGCCAGCGAACTGCTGGTTCTGCCTTAGCTCGCGCTCGATCGCAGATACACAGCCCGCACAGCGCATACCTTTGATGTCAATTCTCAGATTTGTAGTATCAAAGTCAGAAATTACTGGCATAGATCAAAATGTTAAGCGTGGGGAATCTGCCTTTAATTGACTTACAATTGTATGTCAGTAAGAGAATTAGTCGCTAGATTTTTGCCGTTGAGCTATATTTTAGTAGTTATTGCCGACTAGCTTTCCTGTGACCACAAATAATTTTTCCATTCACTTTTGGGGTGTAAGAGGCAGTATCCCCACCCCTGGTATTTCAACTGTGCGTTATGGCGGTAATACTTCCTGTGTGGAAATGCGGTGCAATGGCAAGCGGCTAATTTTTGACGGCGGCACGGGGATTAGAGTTTTGGGGCAATACCTGCTCAAAGAGATGCCCATTGAAGCCCATCTGTTTTTCACTCACAGTCATTGGGATCACATTCAGGGCTTCCCTTTTTTCCTGCCCGCTTACCTACCTGGCAACTCGTTTCAGATTTATGGCAAGGTTGCTCCCAATGGTCAAACCATGCGCGATCGCCTTGAGGAACAAATGTTGCATCCCAACTTTCCCGTACCGCTAAGAGTGATGGGGGCTAAACTGCAATTTTTTGATGTGCAAGTGCCAGAGGTTATTTCTATTGGCAATGATGTCTATGTGGAAACGGGAAATCTCAATCATCCTGGGGAAGCCACTGGCTATCGAGTTTGCTGGGGCGATCGCAGTGCGGTGTATGCCACCGATACGGAACACTTTGCCGATGGCATTGATCAAGAGCTAGTACATCTCGCCCGCAATGCCGATGTATTGATTATAGATTGCACCTACACCGATGCGGAGTATTGGTCGCCCACTGCTCCCAAAATTGGTTGGGGGCATTCCACATGGCAAGAGGCGGTCAAAGTTGCTGAGACAGCGGGAGTGCAAACCCTAGTCTTGTTTCATCACGATCCCCTGCACAGCGACGATCAACTAGATGAGATCGCCCACCAAGCCCAGGCGAGGTTTGCTGGGGCAGTAGTTGCCCGTGAAGGCATGGAACTGCACATTCCTAGCCCCGCTCTGCTCTCAATTTAATATTTTGCTGTTTGCTCTTAGAGCTACTACCCAGAGGAGTTAGGGAAAAGGACTTTCAGTTAGAAACCCATTTACTAGGGTTTGTGGTGGCAGTGATATAACAGAAAGGATTGAAGATGGGTGAGGTGTTTGCCATCCCACTTTAGGGCTGATCATGTTTAGGACTAGCTTAATGGCTTATGCAAGAACCCCGCTTGATTTTGGAGAGTTATTCGCGATCGCACCCCCAAGAGGTGTTAATTGTGGAAATTGCCAACCCACAAGAGAACGATCAGGTAATGATTTTCAAAGGATTTTCTAGCTCTCTGCGCTTTGCCACCGCCCCCGATCCCGATATTCCCGTCATTCCTGATGGGGCAAAAATCCTGAGAATTGATCGTGTTTTGGCTCCCTATCAGCCGCGATCGCCGCGCTACATTCAACAAAACCTCACATGGACTGAGTTCTTGCGCAGTTGTCATGGCTAGTGTGGTATAACTGCTGAATATGACAGCGTTTTTGCGGTAACTATCTCAGTGATCAAGCAGTCGGCAATTTTGGTACTGGCAGATGGCAGTGTCTATCAAGGTTACGCTTTTGGGGCAAAAGGCACAGCTATTGGCGAAGTAGTTTTCAATACGGGCATGACTGGCTATCAGGAAGTGCTGACCGATCCCAGTTACGCTGGGCAGATCGTTACTTTTACTTATCCTGAGTTGGGGAATACGGGGGTTAATCCCGAAGATGAAGAATCCGCCAAACCTCAAGTCAGAGGGGCGATCGCCCGCAATATCAGTGAAATACCCAGTAATTGGCGATCGCGACAGTCTCTGCCCGACTATCTCAAAGCCCACAATGTAGTTGGCATCTATGGCATAGATACCCGCGCTCTGACCCGCAAGCTACGCTCTTTGGGGGCAATGAATGGCGCAATTTCCAGCGAAAATTTATCCCCAGCCAGCCTGCTAGAGGCGGTACAGCAAGCGCCCTCCATGCAAGGCTTAAACTTGACCAGCTTGGTAACTACGGATCGCATCTATGAGTGGACAGAACCCACCCTCAGTGCGTGGCAGTATGGCGAGCCGACTATCAGCGGCGAAACTTTCACCGTAGTAGTGATCGATTTTGGCATCAAGCGCAATATCCTAAGACGCTTAGCCAGCTATGGCTGTCGCCTGATTGTAGTTCCCGCCAACACCCCAGCCGAGAAGATTCTCGAGTTCGATCCCGATGGCATCTTCCTCTCCAATGGACCAGGTGATCCCGCCGCCGTCAGCGAGGGCATTGCCACCGCCAAAGCCTTGCTTTCTGCCAGCAAACCGATGTTTGGTATTTGTTTAGGACATCAAATTTTGGGTTTGTCTATGGGAGGCGACACCTTCAAGCTAAAATTTGGGCATCGCGGGCTAAATCAGCCTGCGCAGAATCAATTATCAGCCAGCGATCGCCGCGTGGAGATCACCAGCCAAAATCATGGTTTTGCGCTCACCGCCGAATCCTTTGCCCACTCCCCCGCACAAATCACCCACATCAACCTCAATGACAAAACCGTAGCAGGCTTAGAACACCCAGAATTGCCCATCTTCTCGGTGCAGTATCACCCCGAAGCCAGCCCAGGACCCCACGATGCCGACTACTTATTTGCCCGCTTTGTAGAGTCCATGCGAGCATATAAGGCAAGCAAGCAATAGCCCTATGGAAAAACTTAAAGACTATCTAGCAGTTGCTACCACTGCGGCTCTAGCAGGCGGTGCCGTCCTCAAGTCCTACTGGGGCAAACTAGCCAAAATTGAGGAAAAAAGCCCCGGCGATTTGGTAACTGAAGCAGATCGAGCGGCAGAAACTGAAGTGGTGCGCGTGATTCAGCAAGAACTACCCCAGCACAGCATTTTGGCGGAGGAGTCGGGAGCGGTGAACCAGTATGACACGCCCTACCTTTGGGCGATCGATCCTCTGGATGGCACCACCAATTTTGCCCATCAGTTTCCCTTTTTCGCGGTTTCGGTGGGGCTGTTGATCAACGGTCAACCCAAAGTGGGTGTGGTATATGCGCCCTTTTTTGAAGAATTATTCTCTGCGGCAGAGGGGCTAGGGGCTACTTGTAACGGTCAGTCAATCCAAGTTTCCCAGACTACCAGCTTACAAAAAAGTCTTTTGGTAACTGGCTTCGCCTATGATCGCACTAAAGTCAGCGACAATAACTATGCCGAATTTTGTCATTTCACCCACATCACCCAAGGCGTAAGGCGGGCTGGCTCAGCGGCGATCGACCTTGCCTACATCGCCTGTGGCAGATTGGATGGCTATTGGGAACGGGGTTTGTCGGTGTGGGACATTGCCGCAGGAGTAGTATTAGTACGAGAAGCGGGGGGCATGGTTACGGCATACAATGGAGCCGAATGTGATGTCTATTCAGGGAAATTGCTGGCGACCAATGGACATATCCATCAGGCAATGATTTATGAACTAAGTCAGGTCAGCCCTCTCAATGTGGATTTTCCCATGCGAAGAGAATAATAAGTTAGGAGTAAAGGTTTCCAGCACTGCAAAAACGGGTAAGTCCCCACGGTTAGGCAGAAAATTGCTTGGATAATTATGTCTGGCACATTAACCCTTTTCCCCGCTTGTGACATACAGGGATTACAAGTATTGAATCTTAAAACTTGGTTGTATATCGCCTTGTTCTTCTCTTGGCGAAAAAGATACGCAACGCTTTCTGCTGGTTAGTCTGAAGTGGAATTTTTAACCATGCTCTAGTTAAGAAATGTTGCCAAGTCCACCAGTTAAACTTGAAGTTTAGTTGCGCCTTATAAAGAATAGTATGCCGCTATACACAACTCTAGGCTGGCTTGCTAGGGTAAACATAGACATTTTGAGATGCCAATTATATGAAGCACTTTAAGCAAGAATGGATTGAAGAGTGGTGTCAGGCGCACGGCTGGACAGAGCTGTATATGGAAAGGCAGGGCAACTACTGGGCTTTTCCTCCCGATGCGGTCTTGCCCCAGCCAATTCCTGTGAGTGTGCTGCGGTCGATCAAGTCCAATAAGGGACTTAGCCCTATGGAACGGCAAATGACCTACTTGGGCGTGGCGATCGCTATTGTTTCCGTGATTTGTACCTTAGCGTGGCGATCGCCCATGCCTATAACCATCGCTTTTGCCGTTGTAGCTCTGATCGCCGCCAGCCTAGAACCAGAATACGCTTACTAAACCAGAGCATTTACCTCCGCAGGGCTGGAAAACTGCTGAGATGGGTTGTTGTATAGCACCATTGTGGTGCTGGTATTTGCCACAAAACCAATCCGCTCATAAAACTCCTGCTGATTGGTGGTGGTAAGGTACACCCGCTCCACTCGTGCCAGTTTGGGGTGGGCTAACACGGTCTGCACCAGTTTGCGTCCCAACCCCCTGCCTTGATAGTCGGGGTGAATTACTACATCCCAAATGGTGGCACGAAACACGCCATCGCTAATGGCTCGCGCATGACCGATCAGGCGATCGCCGTCCCAAACAGTAACTACTGGTTCCGAGTTTGCCCAAGCGATGGCTAAATCGGCACAGGTGCGTCCCTTTGCCCAAAAAGCTGCTACATCAAACAAATGCTGAAGTTGCTTCAGGATGCCTGGGCTGTCTATCGCTCCGCTGTGGATGGCAAAGCGAACATTGCGGTTGTCCATTCATGTGTTGAATACTACATCAGCCATGATACTAGCAAATTGCGAGGGCGATCGCTTGGCATTTCCTGCTAAATTTGCCCTGCGATTAGTGCTTAACTGCATAACTAACGGATGGCAGGGAATTTTTGATCTAGGCGACTCTAGTCAACTCGCGTTGCACTATATCGGGTTGTTGTTCTTCCAGTTCTGCCAACTGTTGCATAATGCTATCGCGCACAATTTCCCGAAACACGATGAAATGCTCCTCTTGGGCGCACACCCCCAAATAATTGGTTACCACATGGGGATATTTGAGGGCGAGGTGGATCAGGTTGCGCCAAAAACACCAGCGGCTTTTCCGCTTAATGCCCTGCCGCCACACTAGAATTAGCAGAGCTTTGATCATTGTCCAGCTTATATCGGGAGCACCTGCGGGTTTGCGGTCTTGGCGGGGCGCACTACCCAATATCAAGAAGTGGCGATAGGTGCGGTTAAGAAAGGTAATGGGATCGTACAACTGCCAAAAAGCGGATACATATTCCTCAGCAATTTCTTTGAGGGGGCGAGTGGGGACAAAGTTCATCAAGCTGGACTGGTTGAGGTCGTTGGCTTTTTCGATCAGACGACCTTCTTGTTTCAGCCTGTGCCACAGAGCGGTATCTGGCAGAGCTTGGAGCATAGACAAAATGCCAGTGGGGACAGTGGTTGCCTCGACAAATTGCACCATGCGATCGCCCGCTCCTGGTTTTTCGCCATCAAAGCCGATAATAAACCCTGCCATCACCCGCAAGCCTGTCGCCGCAATTTTATGCACCGATTCCACCAGCGGATCACGGCGGTTCTGGAATTTTTTGGTGAGTGCTAAGCTGTCGGCATCGGGGGTCTCAATACCCAAAAATACCGCACCAAAATTGCATTCCACCATCATCTGCATCAGTTCTGGGTCTTGGGCTAAGTCCACCGATGCTTCGGTAGCAAAGGAAAAGGGATAATTATGCTCCTCCATCCAAGGCTTCAGGGCTTTGAGCAATAGCTTGACATTGCGCTTATTGCCAATGAAGTTGTCGTCCACCATAAAAATACTTCTGCGGAAGCCCAAATCGTAGAGGTACTGCAATTCTGCTAAGAGTTGCTCGGGGGTCTTGGTTCTCGGCTTGCGCCCATAGAGGACAATAATGTCGCAAAACTCGCACTGAAAGGGGCAACCACGGGAAAACTGCACGGACATTTCCGCATACTTGTCCATCTCCAGCAGATCGTAGCGAGGAATGGGCGTACTGGTGACATCGGGCTTGTCGGTGGCACGAAACACCCCAGAGCGATCGCCCCTGTTGATCGCTGACACCAGCATAGGTAGGGTGATTTCCCCTTCGTCCAAAACCAAAAAGTCCGCACCGCAAGCCGCTGCTTCCTGCGGCAATGCCGTTGGATAGGGGCCACCTACTGCGACCAGTTTCCCCCTGCTTTTCGCCTCTTGAATTTGATGTAAAAAATCTGCTTTTTGCACGATCATGGCGGAAAGAATTACCAACTCAGCCCAATCCCACTCTGCTGGGGTAATATCCCGCACATTGCGATCTACCAGTTTGTATTCCCACTCTTGTGGCAGAATGGCGGCAACCGTAATCAAGCCCAAAGGAGGCAGTTGCGCCTTGTAGCCCACCAGTTCCAATACGCCATCAAATGACCAAAAACTCCTAGGAAACCAAGGATAGATAAGTAAAACCCGCATAAAAACGCAAACTCCAGTGATTTCCTAAGATTTGGTTACTTCAGCCAGCAGACAGCCGTTGATTTTCCAGTTGGCATCTGCCTGCCTGTGCATTAAATAATATGCTCGCACAAGTTGGTCATTTTCCGTGAGTATCAATACCTGTTGGGTGGGGATATTTTCTAGGGCAATTACCTCTTCAAACACCACCGATCGCGGGCGATAGACTGGTTGGTAGGCAGACTGCACCATTTCCATAAACTTTTGCGGCGTGCCGAATTGCTCTTGAATGAACAGACTGGCGCAGGCAAAGGCGGTTACATAATCATCTCGCTGCAGGGCTGATAACTGACAGGCTACGATCTGCCGAATCTCTGCTAGGTCTTGCTGGGTCAGATACATTGATTGGTTTAATATCCCCTGACAATGGCATCGGTTACTTTTATTACATCGTGCATCTCGGCGGTGTCATGTACCCTAAGGATGTTTGCGCCATTGGTGATCGCCACACTGCACGCCGCCGCCGTGCCAAACACCCGCTTTTGCGGATCGGGCTGATCGCAGAGTTTGCCAATAAAGCTCTTGCGCGATACTCCCACCAGCAAAGGGCAACCCAAGTCCGTAAATTCTCTGAGGTGGCGCAATAACTGCAAGTTATGTTCTAAAGTTTTGCCAAAACCAATCCCAGGATCAATGGCGATCGCTTGCCGCTCCAGTCCGCACGCCATAGCAATCTGAATAGCATTTTGCAGGAATTGCTTCACATCATGCACTACATCTTGGTACTGTGGATTGACTTGCATGGTGCGCGGTTCGCCCTGCATGTGCATCAAAACTACAGGCACTTGGTAGCGAGCCGACAGAGGCAACATCTCTGGGTCAAACCTACCCGCTGACACATCGTTAATTACATTTGCCCCCGCCTCGATTGCCGCTTGGGCTACCGCCGACTTGGTGGTGTCTATGGAAATGGGAATGGTGATTCCCCGCTGACGCAGGGCGGAAATTACTGGCACTACCCGATTGATTTCGGCTGAAGCACTGACAGGACTGGCTCCGGGGCGGGTGGACTCGCCACCGATGTCCAATATATCGATGTGTTTGAGCATCGCCTCTACTCTGTGCAACGCTCGCTCTAGGCTGTCAAATTTGCCGCCATCGCTGAAACTGTCGGGAGTAACATTAAGCACTCCCATCAAATAGGTGCGGCGATCGCTAATCTGCCAAAATTTACCGTCAATCATGCTTAATTAGCGTACCCTAAATGCGGTCAGGGAGACTCGAACTCCCACGGTTGCCCACTACCACCTCAAAGTAGCGCGTATACCAATTCCGCCATGACCGCAAGCAATTAGTCAGTATAGCATTGTCTTGAGCAGTTAAGCTAGTTAACTCAGCTTACGCCCCAAACCAATGACATGAATATAGGTGATGCCCTGGTGGCGGTAGGCTTTACCGTCGGTCTGCCAAGGTGGGGGCAATGTGTCAGTTACAGTTAGCCAATCTTTGTCGGTGATGGCGGACATGACAGGCAGATCGGAACAGGCTATGCCAATCATGCCAGTTTTTAGGGCTGGCGTTTGGAACAGCACAATAATTGCTTCAGGCAAGGCAGGGCAAGCGCGCTTCCCCAATACTACGGGCACTTGCAGGTCTTGCACCTTGACTAGACTAGGAGCCTTTTCGCTGTGCTTGCTGACAGGGACATTCAGCAGTACTTGCTTCACCTGACCCATTGATAACGCAAAGTGCAGGGTGTCGGAGTTGACCAGGAGCAGTTTTTCGGTAATGACGGGCGGCGGGGCAAACAGACGGAATGGTTCGGGCATTGGCGTTCTTTTGCACTTATTTCTAAGCCTACCTTAAGATGGGATTGTATGGCATGATGAAAGAAATATCTGAGGGCACAGCATGGACAAAGTGGCGATCGGGCGCACAGACCTGCGCACTTTACCTTTAGGCATTGGCACATGGGCATGGGGGGATCAGCT
>Ga0272446_1005994_pt1 | contig 12997 bp, 11 predicted proteins | sample YNPCB0061_FD_194587 | JGI IMG/M metagenome (GOLD analysis project Ga0272446, IMG submission 194587) | Hot spring microbial mat communities from Yellowstone National Park, WY, United States - YNP-CB-006-1 | ecosystem: Environmental > Aquatic > Thermal springs > Hot (42-90C) > Sediment | place... | reverse complement strand
CTGCCACGTCAGTGTTATATAATAATCAGCGCTAGGTTAATTATCTGTTTTGCAGAAATAATCTTCGCTGGCAGAGGACATCCAGATGCACCGGAAGGCTCAAAGATTGCGCCGTCTCCTGGCCCAAGCGGCTATCTTGCAGGTGGCCGGCGCCCACAATGGCTTAAGCGCGCGATTGGTGGAGCAGGCCGGTTTTGATGCCGTCTGGGCCAGCGGTCTGGAAATCTCGGCGGCCCATGCCGTTCCCGATGCCAATATTCTGACCATGAAAGATTATCTGGAGGCGGCCAGCAGCATTAACGAAGCCGTTGCCATTCCGGTGATCGCGGATTGCGATACGGGCTATGGCAATGCCAATAATGTCATCCGCCTGGTGAAAAAATATGAAGCGGCCGGCATTGCTGCCATCTGTATTGAAGATAAATGCTTCCCCAAGGTGAATAGCTATATTCCCGGCCGCCAGGAACTGGCGCCTCTGGCCGAGTTCGTCGGCAAGATCCGGGCCGCCAAGGATGCCCAGGTTTCGCCGGATTTCATGGTCATCGCCCGGGTGGAGGCCTTGATTGCCGGCTGGGGGCTGGAAGAGGCTTGGCGGCGTGCCGATGCCTATGTGGCGGCCGGAGCCGATGCCATCTTAATCCACTCCAAGGCCAAAACCCCTGATGAAATCAAGGCTTTTGTCGATGGTTGGTCACGAGCCGTGCCCCTGGTGGTGGTGCCCACCAGCTACCCCCAGGTAACGGTGCAACAATTGGCGGCGTGGGGCGTACAGATGGTTATTTATGCCAACGTCGGCGTCCGGGCCGCAGTCAAGGCCATGAGTCAGGTATTGGCGCGTCTCCGTCAGGCCGGTTCGCTGCAGGCCGTGGCCGACGAGATTGCCCCCCTGCAGACCATCTTTGATCTCCAGGAAATGAGCCGCTTCCAGGCCGAAGGGAAAAAGTATCTGCGCCGGGCCCATGATAATTATGGCGTCATCATTCCCGCAGCCGGGCAACCGCAAAGCCATGATCCCCTTGACGCTCTGCTCCAGGACCGGCCGGTGGCCATGCTGGAGTTGCACGGCAAATCCCTGTTGCAGCGCAATGTGGAGACCTTGCGGCAGCTCGGCCTGGAGCAGATCACCGTGATTACCGGTTATCAGGCGGCAGCCGTCAATTTGGAAGGCATCGCCAAAATCTTTAATCCCGAGTTTTCCCGGGGACATATCCTCCACTCCATCATGCAGGCTCGGGAGCTTTTTGATCAGGACCTGCTGATCCTTTACGGCGATATCCTTTTTGAGCCCTTCCTGCTGCAAAAACTGCTGGGTTGCGAGGGCGATATTGTCTTGGCGGTGGACAATTCCTTTGCCCAGGGATATAATCCCAATAAAAATCTGGACCTGGTGGTGGCCAGAGATAGGCCTCAGTCGGGAAAACGCCGTTTCCTGCCGCAGGCCAGCAACCTCGCCGTCCGCATCGGCCATCAGAGCATTGCCAGCGAGGCGGCGGATTATGAGTTTGTCGGTCTGGCCAAACTTTCCAGAACCGGCAGCCGGAAGTTGCGGGACATCTACGACGATTGTCAGCGGCTCTTTCGGGACCGGGCTTTTCACGAGGCCCCGAGCTTTCTGCAGGCCTCCTTTACTGACCTCCTCCAGGAGGCCATCGACCGGGGCCTGCCGGTCCGGTTACTGGAGGTCAACTCCGGCTGGATGGAAATTCAGAACTGGCAGGATTACCAACGGGCCTGCCAACTCCTGGCGCAAGCCCAGCCGAGGCTTTCTCACCCCCATGAAGCTGACCTCCCTGGCCGCCCGGCCGCAACGCTGGGGGGGTAACTAACTGCTGTCAGGACGATTTGCTCTTATGATTCAGGCTGCCCATCTCCTTGATCTTTTTGATGAACTGCAACTCGGTCCCTATGTCGGCGTCCCCTGTTCGATTTTAAACCCGCTTATCAGTTTTTTGGATAATGATCCTTCCAGGCTCTATGTCAGGGCTGCCAGTGAAGGGGAGGCCATGGGGGTGGCTGCGGGGTGGAATCTGAGCGGCCATCAGCCGGTAATCTTCATGCAAAACTCGGGATTGGGCAATGCCGTCAATCCCCTGACCTCGTTGCAGCTCATCTATCGTTTTCCGTGTTTCCTGGTGATCTCCTGGCGGGGGGAGCCGGGGCGGCCCGACGCGCCGCAGCACCGGTTGATGGGGCAGATCATGCCTGATCTCTTGAACATCTTAACCATGCCCAGCGCTGTGCTCAAGGGGAACTGGCCGGAGGATCAGGCGGCCAGCCGCCGGTTGCAGCAGCAGATGCTGGCCCTGGCCGGGCCGGTAGCCCTCATCGTGCCCAAAGGCACACTGGCCGCCACTCCTTCAGCAAAAAAACAGTCGCCGCATTCCTTTACCAGGCTGGCGGCCATCCAAACCATTGCCCAATCTCTGACCGGCCGGGAAGCAGTCATCTCCACCACCGGCAAGATCTCTCGGGAGCTTTACAATTCCCGGGATCGGGAGGGCAATTTCTATATGGTGGGCTCCATGGGCTGTGCCAGTGCCATCGGTCTGGGGCTGGCCTTGAGCCAACCGCATCGACCGGTCCTGGTGATGGACGGCGATGGCGCCTGTCTGATGAAAATGGGCAATCTGGCCACCATCGGCCATTACCAGCCCCGGAACCTGATCCATGTGGTGTTGGACAACGAGGCTTACGATTCCACCGGCGGCCAGGCCACCACGTCCTCGACCATTTCCTTGACCGAGGTAGCCCGCGCCGCAGGTTATCGGAGCGTCCAACAGATTGGTGCCGAAGCCCCGCTGCGCCAATACCTGGCGCAGGCTCTGGCGCAGCCTGGACCACATTTCCTCCTGGTCAAGGTGGCCCCGGGTTCTCAGGCTGATTTGGCGAGGCCCCACCTGGCGCCGCCGGAGCTGAAAGAACGCTTTAGTTCTTTCCTCAAGCAGACTGAGCAGGCCTGAGATGCTGGCCGTGATCTTAACCGCCGGAGTCGGACGCCGCCTGGCCCCCCTGACGGCGCGCCTGCCCAAGGCCCTCATCGACGTCGGCGGCCGCCCCCTCTTGTTTCATACCCTGGACGCCCTGCAAGGTCAAGGGGTGAGGGAGGTGGTCCTGGTTGTCGGGCATTTGCAGGGCTTGATCCGAGCGGCCTTGTCAAATTACTTCGACAACCTGACCATCCATTGGGTGGTCAATGAACAGTTTGCCCAGACCGGCAGTTTATACTCCCTCTGGCTGGCCCGCGCTTACCTCACCGGTCCGTTCCTTTTCATGGACGCTGATCTGCTCTTTCATCCCCACATCCTGGCAGGTTGGCTGACTGATGCGAAAAGAAGCTCCCTTCTGGTCGGTCCTCTGGCAGTGGACAGCGGTGAAGAGGTCAAAGTGACCCATCGCCAGGGTCGGGCCACGGCAGTGGGCAAAGCTTTGCTGAATCATGATCCGGTGGCCGGCGAGGCCGTGGGCATCGTCAAGATTGCCGGGCCGGATGTGGATCTGACGAAACAGTTAATGGCTGACTTGATTCAAGGCCGGCCAACTGCGGAACATGAAGAGTTATCCCAAGCCCTTTGCGACCGCCAGCGCCTCTGGGTGCACGATATCGGCCGTCTCAGTTGGTTGGAGATTGACTTTCCCGAGGACGTGGTACGGGCCCGAGAAGTTGTCTGGCCGGCCATCCAGCGGGAAGTGGCCCGGGCCCAGGCAGCAGCCGATCTCCATAGCGCTTGATTTTTCCGGCAAGAAGCCGCGCTAACCTACAGCCTCAGGCGGCGGCCCCAAGTGGGCCGTAATTTTCCTCGGAGGTAAAAATCATTGACACTCGTGCCCCGGAAGATTCTTCTGAATCCCGGCCCGGCGACGACCACCGATACCGTCAAAGCCGCCCTGATCGTCCCGGATATCTGCCCCCGGGAGCGGGAATTTGTCCAGGTCCTGGAGCAGGTGCGCGCCGATCTGGTCCGGATTGCCGGTGGCAACCTTGACTCCCATACCTGTGTCCTGCTGGCCGGCTCGGGGACCGCGGCCATGGATGCGGTCTTAAATTCCGTTGTGCCGCCCGATGGCGGCGTCGCCATCATCAACAACGGCGCCTATGGGCAGCGCTTTGTGGACATCGCCCGCTGCTACCAGCTGCCCTTTTATGAACTGCGCTGTCCCTGGGGGGAATGGCCCGATGTAACCCGGCTCCAACAAATCCTCGAGGACCATAAAAATATCAGCCATGTGGCCATGGTGCACCACGAGACCAGCACCGGCCTGCTCAATCCGCTGCCAGAGATTGCGGCCCTGGCGCAAGAGCGGCAGGTGAGCCTGATCGTCGATGCCATTTCCAGCCTGGGCGGCGTCCCTGTGGATGTCCAGGAGCAGCAGATCGATTATCTGTTGTCCACATCCAATAAATGCCTGCAGGGCATGGCCGGCCTGGCCTGGGTGATCTGCCGGCGGGAGGCCCTGGAACGCAGCCGCCAGTTGCCGCGGCGGTCGTTCTACCTGAACCTGTATCAGCAATACGAACATTTTGAGGCCACTGGCCAGATGCAGTTTACCCCGCCGGTGCAGGTGGTCTATGCTTTGGCCCAGGCCATCCGGGAGTTTTGGCAGGAAGGGGTGGCGGCCCGTTTTCAACGCTATCGCCGCAACTGGCAGACCCTCATGGCCGGCTTGCAGGAACTGGGCTTCCAGACCCTCCTGCCCCTGGAGCGGCAATCGCCGCTGTTGACCACGGTTCTGGAACCGACAGACTCGCGCTACAGCTTCGACCGCCTCCACGACGGCCTGTATGCAAGGGGTTTTACCATTTATCCCGGCAAGATGCAGGATAACGCCACCTTCCGGTTGGCCAACCTCGGCGCTTTGGATGCCGACGATATCCGGGCCTTTCTGGCGGCACTCCGGGAAGTTTTAGGAGAGCTCGGAGTCGCTCTACCCATCCGCTACCCGTCATGATCCTATCGGCCATCATCCTCATGCCGAGCGCCGGGTCAGGACTGCCCTCTTATCTTTTCGGGCCGGTGGCCGGCCTGCCGCTTCTCACCCGGCAGATCCTGGGACTGCGGCGGGCCGGGGTTTCGCAGGTGGCCATCCTGCTGGACTCTGACCAAAGGGGTGGCCTTGCGCAAGAGCTCGACCGGCACCGGCCCCGTGTCGGCGAGTTGGGGATTCTGTCTTGCTGGCCGGAGCCGAGCGCCCCTGATGCGCCAGACCGGCGGGACGCCTACGTCCTGCTTCTTCCGGTCAATACCCTGCCCAGCCGCCGGGTTTATGCCGCCTTGACCGACAACTTGCCTCCGCCGGGAGGGCTCAGTCTGGGGGTAATATCCCAATCAGGCTCATTACCGACGACTTCGGCAGCAATGCTAACCTCGCCGCCAGGCTGGCCCACCGCCGGTCTCATGCTTTCCTCCTCTGCCGCCTGGCAAGACTGGCTGATTTGGTGCAGACAAAACCAGACTGAAGGGTGCCGCACCGTCGCTGCGGGGCTGCCACCTTTAGCTGCGTTTGTGGCTCACAAAGTTGCCCTTGGCCACGTAGTGCCCGTAACCCTGAAGCCGGCCGAGCTCATTTCGGTATCTTGCGATGAGGACTGCACCGTGGCCACAGAGCGGCTGATAGCACAGGAAAACGGCCCGCCGCTCAGTGAAGGGATCTTAGAAAAGGCCTGGAACCGCCGGCTGGCCCGCTTGATCCTGCCCTGGGTCCTGGCGCGGCCCATTTCCCCCAATCAGATTACCATTTTCTCTTTTCTCGTGGGCTTGCTGGCGGTCTGGGGGTTTGCCCAGGGCTCCTATGCCGCTTCGGTTGGGGCAGGGTTGTTGTTGCCCCTCATTCTCGTGTTGGATTGTCTGGATGGCGCCGTGGCCAGGCTCAAATATCAGGAATCACCGCTGGGGGCCTTTTTGGATATTCACGGTGATACGTTTCTCAACCTCTTATTATTTTTAGGAATTGTCATCGGCTGCTATAGAAGCTCCGGACAGCCGCTCTTTTGGGTTTTGGGTATCCTCATCATTGTGGGTTACGTGGCCTGTTGGCGGCTGGTCCGGCCGCAGCCGCTCTGCCAACCGGCGATCCCACCGCCAGCGGCCGGATCCGAATCTCTCGGCGACAAGCTCCTGGCCGAGGCCGTCAGCCGTGACTTCTTTTATATAATCCTGGTCATGGCCCTGATCCAGCGGCTCGACTGGCTGGTCAGCGCCCTGGCAGTGGGCACGAATATCTTCGCCTGGCTTACTTATCGCCGACAAAAAGATGGGCAAAATTAAATTCCTCCTGCTCCTGATTGCCGCAGCCTCCCTGGTTTGGATGTTTCAGGTGGTGGGCTGGCCGGAGATCCTGCGGCATCTCAAACTGGTAGGCTGGTATTGGCCGCTCATCCTGCTGCCCTATCTGCTGGTGAACCTCTGCGATGCCGCTTCCTGGTATTGCTGTTTTGAGCGGTTTCCGCCGGGCGTGACCATCCGCTATCTTTTTTTTAACCGCCTGGCCGGCGAAGCCGTCAACGTCCTGACGCCCATGGCCAGTCTGGGGGGCGAGCCGGTCAAGGCCCTGATGCTGCAGCAGAAAGGTATTGCTTTGACCGACGCCACTGCTTCGTTGGTGATCAGCAAGGGGATTTTAGTCCTGTCCATGGCTTTTTATATTATCCTGGGGATGGCCGTGGCGCCGTTCCTCTTTCACCTGTCCTCGGCCAAATTATGGGCCCTGGCCGCGGCAGGTCTGGCCCTGGTACTGGGCGCGGTGGGCTTTGTGGTCCTGCAGAGATATGGCCTGTGCCGTGTTGGCATGGTAATCCTGGCGAAATGCCGGTTTCTGCCCCGGCGCCTCCAGGAAAAAGAAGCCGCCCTCTGCCGGTTGGATGCCCAGATGTCAAACTTTTATCGCCGGCACCTCGGGCGCTTTTGGCTGGCATTGGCATTAAGCCTGCTGGGTTGGCTGCTCCACGGTTTGGAAGTCTATATCATCTTTGATCTTTTAGGGCAGCCGGTCCACCTGCTGACGGCGCTCTGTCTGGATGCCCTGGCCACACTCATCGGCAGCATGGCCTTTTTTATCCCGGGAAATTTAGGGGTGCAGGATGGGGGCAATATTCTGCTGGCCATCGGCCTGCAGCTCGGGGCTTTGATGGGGGCGACCTTCAGCCTCATCCGCCGCCTGCGCGAAGGGTTCTGGCTGGCCGTCGGTCTGGTCGTTCTGGCTGCGGACCGTTGAGCCGCTGGCAGGGAGAGGTTATTCCGAGGTCGGGCCGGTCCGGGGATTGACGACTTTCAGGTGCGGTTTATGGTTTTTCGGACGGTGACGGACGATTTCCCCTTTGGCCAAATAAATGACCTCTTCGGCGATATTGGTGGCGTGGTCGGCGATGCGCTCCAATTCACTGGAGATGGCCGGAAACTGGATGAGACAGTCCACCCGCTCCGGATATTGCCGGATGCGATCCTGCACCCGGACATAGACCTGACGGTTGATAAGATCAATCTCTTCATCCCGGTCACAGACCTGTTGGGCCAGGAGCGGATCCATCTGCACCAGGGAATCCAGGCTGTTCTTGACCATGGAGAGCACTTTCTCCGCCATTTCGGTGTAATCAAAGGGGATATCCACTTCGGAGCAGGCGGCCAGGGACAAGGCCCGTTCGGCGATATTCACCGCCAGATCACCGATGCGCTCCAGATCATTATTGATATTAAAGACGGCGATAATAAAACGCAGGTCTTTGGCCACGGGCTGGTAGAGGGCCAGGGTTTTCAGGCAGTCTTCTTCCAGGGCGACTTCCATGGCGTCAATTTCTTCGTCCATATCAATGACTTTGGCGGCCAGGGCTGTGTCCCGATATACCAAGGCCTTGATGGCATCTCGCACATTTTCTTCCACCACGGCACAGAAAGAGAGGATCTTCTTTTTGATACCGGCGATTTCTAGTTCCAGGGTCCTGGCCATGTCCGTCCTGCCTGGTTTCTCGGCGGAAACCCGATAAATTTGTCTGCCGTGGGAAAAGCTCCCTTTTGCCTGGGCGACTCTGAAGTCCCCACGCCTGCTGGTCCCGGGTCAGCGCTAGTTTTCACAATATAACAAGAGGAGCGTCCCCGAGCAAGAAAAAAACCTTTAGCCAAATCGGCCGGTGATGTACTCTTCGGTTTGCCGATTCGCCGGATTCGTAAAAATCTGTTTGGTGGTGCCGAATTCAATGATCTTGCCTTCGTAAAAGAAGGCCGTATAATCCGCCACCCGGGCCGCTTGCTGCATGTTGTGGGTGACAATGACAATGGTATAAGAACTTTTCAATTCATGGATCAGTTCTTCAATCTTGTTGGTGGCGATGGGGTCGATGGCCGAACAGGGTTCATCCATGAGCAGCACTTCGGGGGCCACCACAATGGCCCGGGCAATACAGAGGCGTTGCTGTTGGCCGCCGGACAGGGCGGTGCCCGGTTTATGGAGCACGTCTTTGACTTCCTCCCAGATGGCGGCTTTGCGCAGGGCATCTTCCACCCGGTCGGCAATCTCGCTTTTACTCATTCTGTAGTGCAGCTTCAGGCCGAAGGCAATGTTCTCAAAGATGCTCATAGGAAAGGGGGTCGGCTTTTGAAAGATCATGCCCACCCGCCGGCGCAGTTCCAGGAGATCAGTCTCCGGCGTCAGGATATTCTGCCCGTCTAGAAAGACTTCGCCCGTAGCCCGTTGTTCGCCGTACAATTCGAAAATCCGATTGTAGACCCGGATATGCGTGGATTTGCCGCAGCCCGATGGGCCGATGATGGCCGTGACCCGGTTGGTGGCGATCTCCAGATTGTTATCAAACAGGGCCTGATGGGCGCCGTAAAAAAAGTTGAGGTTCCGGGCCAGAATCTTGGCCTCGGTATGCGGCTGCTGTTTGCCGATTACTTCGGCAATTTCCGCACTTTTAATGAGGCTCGCAGATTCATTTTTTTTCTGTGGTTGGGTGGCCATCATGATTTGCGTTCTCCAAAGATAAAACGGGCCAGAATATTGAGAACCAAGACCCCGGCAGTGATTAACAGGGAGGCCCCCCAGGCCAGGCGCTGCCAATCTTCATAAGGCGACATGGCATAGTTAAAGATGGTCACCGTCAGGTTGGGCATGGGCTGCAGCAGGGAGGACATCATGTAGGGGCTGTTCAGGGCAGTGAACAGCAGGGGCGCCGTCTCGCCGCTGACCCGGGCCACGCCCAACAAGACCCCGGTAATAATCCCGGCCCGGGCGGCGCGAAAGATAATGGCGACCGTCACCTTCCACCGGGGCGCCCCCATGGCCAGGGCTGATTCCCGCAACGGATCGGGGACCAGGCGGAGCATGTCCTCAGTGGTGCGGGCGACCACCGGCAGCATAATGATAGCCAGGGCGATGGCCCCGGCCAGCCCAGAAAAGTTGCCCATGGTCATGACCAACAGGCCGTAAACAAAGATGCCGACAATGATGGACGGCATGCCTGATAGGACATTGGCGGCAAAACGACACAGGTCGGCCAACTTGGACTGCTGGCCGAATTCCCCCAAACAGACCCCGGCCAACAGGCCAATGGGCACGGCAAAGACCGTGGCCAACACCGTTAATAATAAGGTTCCCAGAATGGCGTTGGCCAAACCGCCGCCCGGGATCATGGGAGGCGTCGGCAGATTCAGGAAAAAGTCCAGGTTTAATGCCGGGATGCCTTTGTAGGCCAACATGATGATGATCCACAGCAGGACGATGATGCCCGTGGACGCGGCCAGAGAGGCGGCCACATTGACCAGCAGATTGACGATACGTCGTCCTGTAGCCGGCCGCGCTTTCATATCTTGATGCTCCAACCCCGGTAGAGGCGCCGTAACATGATCTGAGAAATCACCTGGACCAGGAAGGTAAAGAGAAAGAGCACCAATCCCAGGGCGATCAAGGAACTGAGGTAGATTATTTCGGTGGCTTCGGCAAACTCGTTGGCCAGGCTGGAGGCGATGCTGTTGCCGGGCGCGAAGAGCGACAGGGAGATCTTATGGGTGTTGCCGATGACAAACGTAACGGCCATGGTCTCCCCCAGGGCCCGGCCCAACCCCATGAAGATGCCCCCTAAAACCCCGACGATGCCGTAGGGCAGCGTGATCTTATAGGTCACTTCCCAGGTGGTGGCGCCCACTCCATACCCCGATTCCTTGAGGACCGCCGGCACCAGGGCAAAGACATCCCGGCAGATGGCGGTGATAAAGGGCAGGATCATAAAGGCCAGAATGACGCCGGCGGTCAGCATCCCGATACCCATGGGCGGACCGGCAAACAGAGGCAGAAAGCCGAAATATTCCCCCAGAAAAGGTTGGACATACCTGGCCATAAAGGGGGCAAAGACAAAGAGGCCCCACATACCATAGATAATACTGGGGATGGCGGCCAAAAGTTCAATAAGGTTGCCGACAATTTTGCTGACCCAGGGGGGCGCCAGTTCCACCAGAAAAAGGGCGATGACAATGCTCATGGGCACGGCCAGCACCATGGCAATGAGGGTGGACATAACCGTGCCGTAGATGCTGCTGGCTGCCCCAAACTGTTGGGTGACCGGATTCCAGACCTCAGTAATAAAGAAACGCCAACCGAATTTTTGCAGGGCCGGCCAGGAGAGGCTGAGCAACTCCCAAAAAATGGCCACAATGATGACGGGCACCACCACCGCCGCCGCCACCGTCAGCCACTTGAAGATGGCATCGGCGTTGGGCCAGATGTTCCGCCGGGCAGCCGCCAAAAAGGCAATTTCCTTAGCCTGAGGCATGTGAACGATCCTTAAAAAACTGTTTGGTTTTCTGTACTATAGCAGAAAAAGGTAAAGGTTTCCAGAGAAGGGGCACAAGGGCGTGGTATCCCCAACGCCCTTGTGATGTGTTCATGATGGCTGTCCGCCGGGTTACGGCCAAAGCGGTTTCAGACCGGTGCGTTCGGCCAGTTTCACTTCTTTGCTCCAACCTTCCTGAATCAGGGCGACCACGCTCTCCGGTATGGTGACGTAATGCAGTTCCTGGGCGATGGCATCGCCATGTTTGAAGGCCCAATCAAAGAATTTCAGGGTTTCTTTGGCCTTTTCGGCGTTCAACTGCTCTTTATGGACGAGGATAAATGTCGCGCCAACGATGGGCCAGGTGTTCTCCCCGGGGAGATCGGTGAGCACCATGTAAAAACCAGGGGCGCTCTTCCAGTCTGCTGCCGCGGCGGCCGCCTTGAAGGACTCCAGACTGGGGGCCACGGCCTTGCCGGCCTTGTTGATCAGCTTGGCATACGGGATTTTATTAATAGTGGCATAGGCATATTCCACATAGCCGATGCCGCCAGCCACCTGTTTGACATTATTGGCCACGCCTTCATTGCCTTTGGCACCCACGCCGGTAGGCCAGGAAACGGCCTTGGCATTCCCCACTTTTTCCTTCCACTCCGGAGAGACTTTACTTAGGTAGTTGGTAAAAATCCAGGTGGTGCCGGAGCCGTCCGCCCGGTGGACCACGGTGATGGGCAGGTCGGGCAGTTTGATGCCGGGATTGAGCTTGGCAATGGCCTGATCATTCCAGTTTTTGATCTTGCCCATGAAGATGTTCACCAACACTTCCGGGGACAGCGTCAGCTTGCCGGCCTCGACGCCCGGAATATTAATAATCGGCACCACGCCACCGATAAGGGTGGGGAATTGAAAAAGGCCATCGGTTTTCAGATCTTCAGGCTTGAGGGGGTCATCAGAGGCGCCGAAATCCACGGTTTTGGCCTTGATCTGGGCAATGCCGCCGCCGGAACCGATAGACTGGTAGTTCACCTTCACCTTGGTGAGCTCATGATATTTATGAGCCCATTTGCCATAGACGGGGTAGGGGAACGAAGCCCCAGCACCGCTAATGGTCACCTCGGCCTGGACCGCCCCGGCTGCTACCAGACAGCCGATGAGCAGCAACAGCCCAACAATTTTCTTCATACCGTACCTCCTGAAAATAGCAGTCATTTAAAATTCTCCGAACACCATAACTATTTATTATTTAAGCCAGACGAGTCATTTGTTAGAATCATGTTAGTTTGTGTGCAGCCGGCAGGTCCCGATAGGGCCGCGAGAGAGGGCAGGGGGCTCAGTTGCATGACTCCTGCCCTCAGGCGCTTCTGGAAGAACCCTCTGACGGCTCAAGACTCTTGGGGCAGGTGCAGGGTGAAGACGCTCCCCTGACCCAGGGTGCTGTCCACTGTCACCCAGCCGTTGTGGGCCTGGGCGATATGTTTGACGATGGCCAGACCCAGGCCGGTGCCGCCCACCCGCCGGCTGCGGCTGGGGTCCACCCGATAGAAGCGTTCAAAGAGGCGGGGCAGATGCTCCTTGGCGATCCCCCGGCCCTGGTCCCGGACCCGGATGAGGACCTTCTCCGAGGCCTTTTCCACCTCCACGGTGACGGTGGTCTGCGGCGGACTGTATTTCACGGCATTATCAATGAGATTGACCAAAGCCTCTTCCAGGAGCGGTGGGTTGATATTGGCCTGCAAACCCTGGGGACATTTGAGCACCACATGGATCTGCTTGGCTGCCGCCTTGACTTCGCTGGTTTGGATGGCCGCCTTCAATACCGGCTGCAAGTACTCCAGTGACAGGGTCACTGTGCCGGCCTCTTCCTCCTGCTCAATACGTGACAGGGTCAGCAGATCTTCGATAATCTGATTCAGGCGGTCGGCCTGCCGGGCAATGATCTGAAGAAATTGTTCGGCATTATCAGGTTCGTGGATGGCCCCGGCCTGCAGGGTTTCCACAAAGCCTTTAATGGAGGTGATGGGGGTGCGCAGCTCATGGGAGACGTTGGCCACGAAATCCCGGCGCACCCGTTCCAGCCGCCGCATGGCGGTGACGTCATTCATGACCACCAGAACGCCGATGGCCTGACTCTGGGAATCCAAAAGTTTGGTGCCATGGAGTTGCAGAAACCGTTCGCTCAGGCCGTTGATGGCAATCTCCCCTTCCACCGGCGCGGCCGCCGTCCGGGCTTGCTGGAGAAAG
>Ga0272446_1005993_pt1 | contig 12998 bp, 8 predicted proteins | sample YNPCB0061_FD_194587 | JGI IMG/M metagenome (GOLD analysis project Ga0272446, IMG submission 194587) | Hot spring microbial mat communities from Yellowstone National Park, WY, United States - YNP-CB-006-1 | ecosystem: Environmental > Aquatic > Thermal springs > Hot (42-90C) > Sediment | place... | reverse complement strand
GTTCAGGAGAAGGAACAGTTCTGTTACCGCATATATCCACTACACTCACTCTGTATATATTTGGATTAGTAGTTGTATTGAGTGTATGAGTTGTGCTGAGTGCATTTACGGTATCTACGGGTATCCAGGTACTGGTAGTAGGATTTAACCAGTCTATTACATATTCTTTGATATTGGTAGAAACACTCGGATTCCATTCAATTAAAACTTGTCCGTTGGTAGCATCTGTAGCCGTTACAGTAGCTCTGACCAAAGTGGTGGGTTGAACGGGTGGAGGAGAAGTGATAACGACTAAGGCTGTGTCTGAGCAACCTTTGCTATCGGTTACAGTAACTATATAAGTACCTGCACCAAGATTATCAAAGAAACCTGTGGAGTTTGTTATGCCACCGGGAGTGATTGTGTAAGTAAACCCGCCTGTATTACCTCCTGTAACACCAATCTGGATAAAGGCATCAGAAGTAGAGTTACATTTTGTGGAAGCCGTTCCTCCCGTAGCAACAAGGGTTGCAGGTTGATTAACAGTAACATTTACCGTAGCTGTACAGTTTTTGCTGTCTGTTACAGTGACAGTGTATGCTCCTGTGGATAGTCCTGAGAATACACCTGTACCATTGGTAACTGCACCAGGGTTGAGCGTGTAAGAATATCCACCATTACCACCTGTTGCCGCCGCATTGATTTGACCATTAGATAATCCATTACAAGTTACATCTGTAACAACAGTGTTTAAGCTAAGTGGGTCAGGTTGGGTGATAGTTAAATTGACGGTTTGTGAGCAATTATTAGCATCAGTTACAGTAACAGTATAATTGCCTGCGGTCAGACCAGTAAATGTACCCGTAGTACCTGAATAAGAACTTGTTACTGGTCCTGTGAGGGAAACCGTATAAGGCGATCCCTGACCACCTGTAACACTGGTTACATCAATAATACCGTCATTGCCACCATTACAAGATACATTTTGGGTGATGCTTGCCGCTACTGCCACAGCCGTAGGATTATTGAGAATAATGTTAGTAATAGTAAAAGTACAGTTGTTATTGTCTGTGATGGTTACAGAATATGTACCTGAACCTAAACCTGTAAATGTACCTGTCGTATTGGTAACACTGCCTGGCATTAACGTATAAGAGTAGGGAGAAGTACCTCCTGATGCTGTAATATTGATTTCACCATCAGTACTGTTATGGCATTTAGGGTCAAGGGTAGAAGCTACAATACCTGAAAGAGCATTAGTAGGTTCTGTAATAACAACGTTAAGGATACTGCTTAAACAACCGTATTTGTCACGTACCTGAATGGTATAACTGCCTGCGGTTAAGCCTGAGAATACATTACTGCTACCAAATGGTCCACCATTAAGGGAGTATTGATAGCCCGCGGCACCTACTGTACCACCCCCTCCTGTAACGGTTATACTACCTGTGGCATCACCTTTACAAAGTACGTTGATATGAGTTTCGGAGATAGTTACAGGGCTGGGCTGATGAATGGTAACATTGAAAGTAGTATCACAGTTTTTAGTATCTTTTATGTTGATAGTATATGTTCCTGCGGCAAGCCCTGTAAAATTGCCTGTTGTATTTACAATACTACCAGGGTTAAGCGTATACGTATATCCCCCTGTATTACCACCTGAACCTGTAACGGTTATACTTCCATCACTGCCACCATTACAGTTTACACTATCACGAACTAAGGTTGCCACAGAGATAGGCAAAGGTTGAGTAACATTGATGCCACTTACCGTTGCAGTACAACCATTGGCATCTGTTACAGTTACAGAATATGTACCTGCAATCAGACCTGTAAATGTACCTGTGGTGTTGGTAGCAGAAGTTGGGGTTAAAACATACGTTAGAGTGCCTGTTCCTCCGCTTCCTGACATAACAATCTGTCCATCACTACCATTTTTACAAGAAACAGGTGTAGTGGAAGTTAACGTTAGAGAAACAGCTGTAGCGGGTTCTGTGATAATGATATTTTTAAGAGTATCTTTACAACCATTGGCATCTGTTACAATGACCATGTATGTATTAGCAGACAAACCTGTATAGCTTCCCGTGGTACTACCCACACTTCCTGGTTGTAATACGTAACTGTAAGTAGGTGTTCCACCTGTACCTGATACGTTGATAGCTCCATTGCTACCTCCCTTACAAGATACATTAGTAGTTGAATTAAGTGTAATTCCCACTGCGGTTGCAGGTTGGTTAATGGTAACTGTAGTAGTAGCTACACAGCCCTTGTTATCTGTAATAGTTACAGTATAAGTACCTGCGGGAAGTCCTGTTACAGTATTGGTAGAACTAGTAGTAGTTGTAGTGGATACCACCACAGAAGAACTGTTTGTCCATACATAAGTATAAGGGGGTTGCCCTCCAAAAATACTGTCACGTACAATACCTGTACTTTGTCCAAAGCATAAAACATGTTGTACTACGTGTGCAGAAGTTGTGTACGAAGGAATAGTAAAATTAAAACTATTGATAGGTACAGGATTTCCACAAGGGTCAGTGATACCTCCTGTATAATTTAATGTAAATGTACCTGATGCAGTAATAGCAGGAGTGAACGTAACTTCAAGCGTATCCTGCAATCCTCCCACGCATGGTGTAGAACCTGTAACTCCTGTTACGGTATAAGGACCACCTGGTCCTGTAACCGTAAACGCAGATGCGGTAGCAGAAGCACAACTTACAGGCGAACTGAATACAATTTGTATACTCGTTGCATTACAAGGACTGGGTGATATTACACTTACGGCAGCGAGTGGGGGTATAGTACGAGTAAGTTGTATAGTGTTTGAATTTGTAGTACAAAGTGGTGCCTCATCATCAGAGTCTATACGGTATTTCACATTGACCACGCTACAAGGGAAAGCATTAACGTTATCCGTGTAAGTAGTATCAGTAGTAGTGGCAATTTGCACAAAACCCGAACCTACATCACGCATAATTTTATAACTGTCTGTTCCGTTGGTTATATCTGTAAATTTGTTCCAGTTCAGAGTTACAATATTGGCAACAGTAATAGAACCGGAGAGTTTAATATTATTGATAGTATCTCTGCCCATAACTATTTCAATACCACAAGGCGGTTTTACACCCATTTTATACCAATAAATGTTAGAACTTGGAGTTACTGTGTTATCTGTGTATGAATAACTGGTTGCCATAGCCCCTAATTTTCCACGATGAATAATAGCACTCGGTCCGAACGGTCCTGCAGGTGAAGTTGCTCTGTACACAAATACCGAGTCTCCTCCTATCATGTTATTACCCGTAACGGTGATAGAACTACTGGGGATACCTGCATCAACAGAGGTGCATCGCATCTCCGTCTGTGGTCGAGGTTCCTGAATAACCTTGACCCTGTATACCTTCTGTACAAGAATCTCGTCAGGACCTATACAATATCGGGCATCTACCCTGAAATTATAGATAGCACCTATTTGTCCTGCAACAGGTGTAAAGGTGAAACCAAAATTTACAGGAGACAAACCTGCACTGTTTACACCTACCCCCGGTGTATAAGGAGTGGTAACTGTAAAGCAGTTTGCGGGAATAATACCACAAGTCGCATTGATAGGAGCGCCAAAACAAGCACCAAATACCTTTACATTCATGTTGCCACCCATAGCGGCAGGAGGAGTAATGGTAATAGTTGTGCTGAACGTCTGACATGCAACAATAGTAGTATCATTCAGCCCTGCATTAAACAAAGTAAATGTAGGCTGTGGTGGACTTGCTGCACCACAGGCATCTACAAATACCTGGACATCACGTTGTACGGTACTCATCTTAACACTTACTTTGCTACCTGATGCACTGGTATAATATCGGTAATCTGAAACTTCCATACTGAATACGTATTTACCTGCTGTAGTAGGTGCGGCACAAAATTCACCAGTAACAGGGTTGAAACTAAAACCCGCAGAAGCACCAAAAGGTGAAGTGGCAGAATAGCCTGAAAAATAGGTCAATGCACCAGGTGATGTAGTACCACAGCTAGCATCCAATGCAGTAGCTAAATTGTACACTAAACTATCCCCATCAGGGTCAAATGCATTAAAAGCATAGCATCTGTTTACTCCCAAGCAAAAACGTAAAATTGGATTATCATTAAAAGCAGGAGAGTTATTGTTGCACGGGTTAGCTACCCTAAACATCTTTGTTTCTATATAAAAATTTGAACCGCTCGCATTGATAAGAGGATTTCGGCAACAGTTAGACATAGAGAATATAACAGGAGGAGAAAGCGCCCCGGGTATCCCTGATGCCCCTACGGTGGAAGTTCTTGTGATATGTGTCGTATTGGTAAAGGCTTCATATAACACCCTGCGAAAACCATTAGGATAGGTATCTGCCCCTGGCATACAAGGTGTATTTACCGCTGTAAGACATACAGGCGTAACTTCATTCGGGTTAGGTACAAATATAGTACTGGGTATCTGATTGGCTGTTAAAGTAACACTACTACCCACTGATGAACCATTAAGGATACATATAGTTTCAGAACTAGGATGGGGTACCCCAGTACAGTCAAAGTATAATGACAATACCAAACGATAGGCATTCGGACCATTGGCAGGGTAACACTCAAACATAATCTCACCCCCCGCATAGTGGGAAGCAAAAGATTTTACAAAAGGGAACAATAAACCAAGAACAATAAGAATTTTATAAAGGGTGGATTGCATAGTTGGCAAACTTGTCGGTATTTTACTTTAATACAAAGATATAAAAAAAATGACAATAGTTTTACAAATTGCTTAAATATACTTACAACACATTGTTTATCAGTGATTTATTTTCGCATAAAAATAATCGCTCTTATTGAGTTTTAGGGAGAAATTTTTAACTGATGTTCTGTATCAAAAATTTTGTGGGCGTGTCCTTCACTGCGTTCAGGTCGGGCTATGCGCTGGTAGAGACGTGGCATGCCACGCCTGTACTTCATTCGCTACGCTCATTGCGGGCTTTCCGCTGCTATCCCTCACGCGGATATGCACGCGTACACGCGGATATGCACGCGTACATATACGTTGTGCATACGCTTTAGGCATGCGGAGGGCATGCGTGCTTGCACGCATGGTGCGAACTGCACCGAAGCGAAGCGTAGCCCGCAGCACGCCGACTGCGCCGCGCAGCAAGCAGGAACGCCCAAATAAAACATTCATAAATAATGTCTTGATGCATCATCCTAAAAGTAGAATAGAGCGAAAATAATTAACAAGGTAAGTCAGGCATACTTATAAAACCAGGGCAAAAATTGGCATTTGAAATTTTAGAGCGAAGTATTACCAGTTCTGAAATTTATCATTCCTTATGGTTCTGAGTGTTCTCTCTTTTAAATTCGGGAAAAGTAATGTGTTCTATTTTCTTTGCCAGTCCTGATACCTCATCTATTTGAATGATTACTCCGTTACAATGCAAATCTTCTTCAGCAATTTCAAATTTCTGGGGAGTTTGCAATAGAAAGCGTTGTATAATAGATTCTTTGTTAATACCAATAACAGAGTTGTGTGCTCCCGTCATGCCTACATCTGTAATGTAAGCCATTCCCATTGGCATAATCTGATAATCTGACGTGGGTACGTGTGTATGCGTGCCTACCATAGCGCTTACTCTACCATCAAGATACCATGCCAAAGCTCTTTTTTCTGAGGTCGCTTCTGCATGAAAGTCTACGAATATAATATTTGTATGAGGTTTTATTTTTTCAATAGCCGCGTCTATTTTCTTAAATGGACAATCAATAGGGTTCATAAAAGTACGTCCCTGTGCATTGATTACTCCGATTTTAAGCTCTGTATTTGGAATATTATAAGTCCCAAATCCTTTACCTGGTGCCTCTTTTGGATAATTCAAAGGTCGTAACAAACGCCTGTCTGTATCCATATAGTTAAAAATAAGATGTTTGTCAAAACTATGATTCCCGCCTGTAATTACGTTCACGCCCATTTCATACAAACGCTGAACCTGCTGAAAATTATACCCTCTGCCTTCATGCATGTTCTCTCCATTGACAATAACAAAATCAGGGTTAAAGCGTCTTTTAAGAACGGGCAAACTTACTGATGCGATTTCCATTCCCGGTTCGCCTACTATATCTCCTATAAACAGCACTGTAATCATGCTACAAAGAAAGACAAAAAAGCTGAAACGAAAATTGAATGTAAAAAAGGAAACTTTTATTTTGTTTGTATCCAATTTTAAACATACCTTTGTATTTAAATTCTGTCTAAATAAATTTAAGATATGTTCAAATTAGCAGAGCTAAAAATAGGAGAGTGTGGATATATTTACAGCATAAATAACAATCACATACAATTGCAACTTCTCAATATGGGCTGTATCCCCAAAGCCACCTTTGAGGTGGTTAATATTGCTCCTTTGGGTGACCCCATTGCTATAAAGGTAGGAAATACAGTACTTTCTATACGCAAGGGTGATGCGCAGCATATACAGATAGAAAAACAAAGTAAAGAAATTTAATCTTTGATAGAAAAACACAAAAAATTGATTATCAGCACTTTTTATCTTTGATGTAATTATAGCAAACGTAAAACTTAAAATTTTATTGTGTAATTCTTCAAAAAAATTTGTGCAGTTCAAAAAAACATTCTAATTTTGCATCACTAATTACAACAACTATGAAAAAGTTAGCAATGTTTGCCCTAGTGGCTGGAATGTTCGCCTTCGCAGCATGTGGCGGTGGTAGTAAAGAAAAACAAAAACAAGAATCTATCCGTAAAGCTGAAAGCGCTGCTAAAGAAGCTAAAAAACAAGAATCTATAAAAGCAGCTGAAGAAAAAGCTAAAGCTGAAGCTAAGGCTAAAGAAATTGCTGAATTAAGCGCAAAATACAGCGATTCTGTAGCTAAAAAACAAATCGTGGTAAAAGATGGTAAAATTACTATGCGTGGTGGTAAAGCCTTGAAAGAACCCGTTGCTCTTCCTGAAGGTGTAACTATCAATGCTCCTGAGAAAAAATAATATCATCAGCGATTGAAAAATTAAAAAAACCTCTTGCTCATACAGCAAGGGGTTTTTATTTTACAAACATCAATAAAATATCTACTTTGTAGATAATTGCGTGAGGGGCTTGAAGCAAACCCGTCAGGGTTGTGCGCAGCACCGAAGCGATAGCGTAGTGCGTAAAGCACCGACCCGCAGCGCAGCGAAGGGACACGCCCAAAAAACCTAAATAACAACCTAAAATAGTTGTGTATGAAAAAACATTACCTGTCTAACCACCGTATAGAAATATTTTTATTTGTATTTACCTTTACTCTTTATGCCTACACCTCTGAACCCACTGTCAGTTTTTGGGATTGTGGTGAGTTTATCTCTTGTGCTTACCGCCTGCAAATCCCACACCCGCCTGGGGCACCTTTATTTTTACTGTTAGGTAGAGTTTTTTCTTTTTTTGCATTCGGTAATAAAGAATACGTCGCTTACAGCATTACATTAAGCAGTGCATTCTATTCATCTTTAAGCATTCTTTTTTTATTTTGGACACTCAAAAAAATACTCCCTAAACTTTCGCAAAATACGCTTATAAGTGCTATTGGTGCTTTAACCTTTGCTTTTACAGATTCTTTCTGGTTCAATGCCACAGAAACCGAAGTCTACGCACTGAGTACCTTACTTACAGCGATATCTTTCTGGGCAATACTCAAATGGTATCAAGATAATAGCATTCATGCAGATAAATGGCTGTTGGTAATAGCGTATTTAATTGGGCTTGCTATTGGAGTGCATCTGCTTAATTTGTTGGTTATTCCTGCATTAAGCATTGTTTTTTACGTCAAAAAATATACGCCCAGATGGTATGGAATACTTCTCTCTCTGATTATGGGGTGTAGCATTCTGGGTTTTGTTCAGTTTGGAATTATTCAATACCTGCCTTATATCTCACTCAAATTGGATATTTTACTCGTAAACCGCTATCATTTTCCATTTTTTTCAGGATTATGGGTAGTCTTGGGCATAGTTTTGATTATTTGCTTATCAGGATTGATACTCGCGCATTACAAAGCGTGGAAATACCTTCAAATCAGCATTTTGTCTTTACTCCTGATTATTATCGGATACAGCGTGTATACCGTTATGGTTATCCGCTCACTTAAAAATCCAAATATAGATGAAGGAAACCCTGAAAATCTATCTACGCTCATTTACTATCTCAAACGTGAACAATATGGGAGCGAACCTCTTTTGTGGGCAGATTCTTACAACAGTCATGGAAACAAAGGCAAAGACATAAACATCTCTTACCAAAAAGCGGATTCTGTCTTTTACCCTGACTATACAAAGAAAAAATACGTTGCCATAGACGTAAATTACAGCAAAAAATACAGCAAACCTGTATTCTTTCCCCGCAGATACAGTGAAGACCCATTGCATTGGTCAACTTATGCCGAATTTAGTAATCGATGGACGTTCTTTTTGGGCTATCAAGTCGGTTGGATGTATGGCAGATATTTACTTTTCAATTTTTTGGGTAAAAGTTCGGATATTCAAAATTCCTATTGGGAAAGTGGTTTTTTTGATATAAAAACCGTAGCAGAATTTCCAAACAATAAAGGCAAAAATCACTATTTTGGCATACCTCTGTTACTTGGTTTAATAGGGTTGGGCATGAGTTTTATCAAACCGCATTACAAACCATACAGATTTGCCCTTTTAACCTTGTTTTTTATGACAGGTATTGCTATTGTCATTTACCTCAACCAAACACCCAATCAGGCAAGAGAAAGAGATTATTCTTATGTGAGTTCGTTTTATGTATTTGCAATATGGATAGCGGTGGCTATGTATGAACTGTTTAACATTGCTAAAAATTACTGGAAATATGCCATATTGGCGATTGTTGTTTTCTGCCCTTTTATTCTGTTACAACAAAATTTTGACGACCATAACCGCAGAAACAGATATTTTGCTCTGGATATTGCCAAAAATATCCTCAATTCCTGTGAAAAAAACGCTATTCTCTTTACAGACGGGGATAATGATACTTTTACTTTATGGTATGCACAGGAAGTAGAAAAAATCCGTACAGATGTGCGCGTAATCAATTTAACCTTGTTAGGCATTGACCATTATATATGGCAACTCAAACACCTTAAAAACAATGACGCAGACAGTTTGATTATCCCCATAGAAGACGAAAAATATCAAGCGGAGAATATGAGTTTTAATTACCTTAAAAATGAACCTGTATTACTCATAAATTCTAATCGAGATACAATACAATGGGATTTACCTATCAAAGAAGCCAAAAAAGGAGAGTTTGGATATTTGTACAAATCTGAATATTTTGCGTATCAAATCATCAAACATAATTTTGCCCAAAGACCGATTTATTTTTCTGCTACCATAGGATTTGAAAAAAGTTACCATTTTTTTAACCTTGAACCCTATTTGGAATTAGAAGGACTGGCTTACAAACTCACTGCACAAAGGCATACTTCAAAAACAGCCATAGCCAACGTTCACAAACTCAAAAATTTTATTGACAACACATTTGTTTATTCAGGATTTGCAGATAAAAACGTTTGGATAGATGAGTTAGCCATTGCCCACGCAGATTATTACCGCAAAATGTACTTATCTTTAATACAATCTTTGATACAAAAAGGCGATACGCTCATCACCGCAAAAACTTATTTTTCTCAAATGCAAAAGCAAATAAACCCTGAGCTTGTCCCTTTTGACCCTAACTTACAAGCAAAATTCCTTGCCATAATCAATGATGAAATCCTGAAAAACACTTTTATTGAAACATGCACCCGTTATATAAAGCATGCTAAAAATAACATTTATCTGAAATTTGAGGCAAAAGATGCGATTTTTATGATATGCCAAAATAAGGTAAAAGCCCAAAACTGGAAAGATGCAGAATGTTATGCCCAACTATACCAAAATCTGACCCAAGAAGATACCTTGATAAAGTACATACATATCCACAAACAAGAAAATAAATAGGATTAAATTTTTTGGGCGTTCCTGCTTGCTGCGCGGCGCAGTCGGCGTGCTACGGGCTACGCTATCGCTTCGGTGCGTTGCACCATGCTACGCATGCCCTCCGCATGCCTAACGCGTATGCGTAGCGTATATGTACGCGCATCCGCGTGAGGGATAGCAGCGGAAAGCCCGCAATGAGCGTAGCGAATGAAGTACATACCAGCGTATAGCCCGACCCGAAGCAGAAAGGCGCAAGCCTTACCTGCGTAGGGGCACGCCCCAAAAAAATCATAAAATTATTTTTTACAGAAACAGGTATTTCTTGCACCTGCTTTTTTAATATGTATTTTTGCATGCGTCATGAAAGAAATTATTGAACAAGCATGGGAAAACCGAAACCTCTTGCAAAACCATGAGGTTAAAAATACAATATTTGAAGTTATTGAAAAACTAACAAAAGGTGATTTTCGGGTAGCAGAACCTAACCCTGACGGAAACTGGCAAGTCAATGAATGGATAAAAAAAGCCGTGATTTTATATTTTCCACTCCGTGAAACTATAACTTTACAAAGTGGTATTTTTGAATATCATGACAAAATAGACCTTCATACCCATTACGCTCAAAAAGGTGTCAGGGCAGTACCCGGTTCCGTAGCAAGATACGGAAGCTATATAGCAAAAAACGTTATTTTAATGCCTTCTTTTGTCAATATCGGGGCATATATAGACGAAGGCACTATGGTAGATACATGGGCAACCGTAGGTTCTTGCGCACAAATTGGCAAAAACGTACACCTCTCAGGTGGGGTAGGTATTGGCGGAGTATTGGAACCCGTTCAGGCAAGTCCTGTAATTATAGAAGACGGTGCATTTATTGGTAGCCGTTGTATTGTAGTAGAAGGCGTAAGAGTAGGCAAAGAAGCCGTGCTTGGGGCAAATGTAGTACTTACTGCATCTTCAAAAATTATTGACGTTACAGGAAATACCCCTGTTGAATACAAAGGATATGTACCTGAACGTTCCGTAGTAATACCCGGAACTATTCCCAAAAAATTCCCATCAGGAGAATATCATGTCCCTTGTAGTCTGATTATTGGCAAGCGCAAGCCTAGCACAGACCTCAAAACCTCTCTCAATGATGCTTTGCGTGAAAATAATGTAGCCGTATAAAAACGCCTTTATGGAACTGTTTTACACTACTCAAATACAATTCCCAAACTTTTGTTTGCAAGGAGAGGAAGCTATTCATTGTATTAAGTCTTTGCGAAAAGACATCAATGACAGAATTCACTTCACAGACGGTTTGGGAAACTGTTATGATGGCATTATCACCCATACAGACAAGAAAAAAAACATAGTTACAGGAAAAATAGAAAAACAGAAAACCTACACAAAAACACTATCCTTGGGATTGTGCATAGCCCCCACCAAAAACACTGACCGTATGGAATGGTTGATAGAAAAAGCCACAGAACTCGGAATAAGTGAAATACAGTGGGTAATTACACAACATTCCCAACGGAAAAACATCTCGTTGGAACGTATGCAACGTATAGCCATTGCCGCCATGAAACAATCTTTGCAGTGTTTTTTACCTGTCATACACCCGATAGAACCCTTTTCGGAATGGTTACAAAAACAAAACAATATACAAGGCGTGATAGGCTACTGCGGAGAGATAGAAAAAACAGCCCTCAATATGATTACCCATTCTGATATAGAAACACAAAACTCCTTCTGGATTTGTATAGGTCCAGAGGGAGATTTTACTCGAAATGAAACCGAACAAGCGGTTCACAAAGGATTGATACCTGTTTCCATAGGTACACACAGACTACGGACAGAAACCGCGGCATTAACAGCATTGACCCATTTTTATCTCATTGATAACCAATAAAAAATTTTATTCACCTATCTCTACATTTTTAATAGAAATACATTTGTATAAATAAAATCACTTATGTAAATTGCGACATGAATAAAGTCATACTTTTATACTATACGATATTTGGAGTATTGGCTGTACATGGGCAGGCATGGCTAAATAATTTATCCAACGGTAAAACCAAACAAGATAAAACACAATATAATTTTTACGACCTTCAAAATGCCTTTAATACCTACTGGAATGGCAGAACCATTGAAAGGTCATCAGGATATAAAGTGTTCAAACGCTGGGAGTGGTTTTACGAACCCCGTGTATATCCCTCAGGTAATTTACCTGACCCTATGCACAACCTCAAGGAAGACAAAAAACGCCAGGAAACCTTTAAAACTACCGCAGGAAATTGGGTATCTCTCGGTCCTACTTCATGGACAACCAACAGCTATAACCCAGGACTGGGTAGAATAAACGCTATTGCCGTACACCCTACCAATCCTGATATTATTTTTGTAGGCGCACCCGGTGCAGGTTTATGGAAATCTACCAACGGAGGGCTTACATGGGCTATTTCGGGTACAGACGCATTAACTACTCGCATTGGTATATCTTCCATAGCTATTGACCAAGCCAATCCTAATATCATGTACATTGCTACAGGTGATGCAGACGGCTGGGATACTCCGAGTATTGGCTTGTTTAAATCCACTGATGGAGGGGCTACGTGGAACACCACGGGGCTAACTTATACCTCTCCCAACAAACAACTTTCCCGTGTTTTGATACACCCTACCAATTCCAACATTATTCTGGTTTCGGGTACTGACGGTGTATACCGCTCTACTGATGCAGGAGCAACTTTTACGCTTACATTCAGCGGTATGACCGTAAGAGATATGGAATTTAAACCCACAGACCCAAGTACGGTGTATATTTCTGGCAATGCTTTCTGGAAATCTACTAATAATGGTGTGAGCTTTACCCAAATTACGTCAGGAGTGCCTACGGGAGTGGGCAGTGATGTTTAATTCTACATAAATTTGTATATTTACGGTTGTTTTTTAGCAAATAAAACTTGATTATTGATGTCTTATTTAGTGAATTTATTGAACATTGTGCGCAGCACCCTACTCAGCATGT
>Ga0272446_1005992_pt1 | contig 13000 bp, 9 predicted proteins | sample YNPCB0061_FD_194587 | JGI IMG/M metagenome (GOLD analysis project Ga0272446, IMG submission 194587) | Hot spring microbial mat communities from Yellowstone National Park, WY, United States - YNP-CB-006-1 | ecosystem: Environmental > Aquatic > Thermal springs > Hot (42-90C) > Sediment | place... | reverse complement strand
CACCGACGCGGGTAAACGCAAACAACTCGCAGACCTATACCGCCAAGCGTTCAAGTTGTACCGGGAACTGAACCAGAACGCGCCGCAGTTGCAAGAAGGCGATCCGCGTCGCGAGCAGACGTTACGGATCGTGGACTCCGCCACGTACCTCGCCGAACATTTGCACGAAGTGCCTGTTCATATCATCCCGTGCGTCGAGGGCCGGGCCGAGCATGGCCCTGTCGTCATGCAGGCTTCGCTGTACGGGTCCATTTTGCCCGCCGCGTGGTCTCTGATGCTGGCGTTGCGCGCCCGTGGGCTTGGCTCCGCGTGGACGACTCTTCACCTGATGTACGAGAAAGAGGCCGCGGCAGTACTGGGAATTCCTGAGCATGTGACGCAGACAGCGTTGCTGCCCGTTGCGTACTTTAAGGGCGAAGACTTCAAACCGGCCAAGCGCCTGCCCGTGCGGCGATTTATCTCCCTGAACCAGTGGGGAGCGCCCTTGCCGTAGGGAGCAGGCTCCACTGCTCAGGGGATGCAAGCGAGCAGTAGAGCAGGTGGACCTACCGTCCCTTGAACTGCGGGGCGCGTCGCTCCAAGAAAGCTTGCACGCCTTCTTTGAGATCTTCTGACTGGGCGACGATGGCTTGGGCCAAACCCTCCTCTTCCAGGCATGTTTCGAGGTCGGATTCGAGGGAGCGGTTCAGAAGACGTTTGGAAAAGCCCAGGGCAAGGGTAGGTCCTTGAGCGAGTCGTTCCGCCCACTGACGTGCGGTGGGTTCGAGATCCGCGGGAGCGACCACGCGGTTCACTAGGCCCCACCGTTCGGCTTGCTCTGCACTCAGGTCGTCGCCAAAAAACACCAGTTCTTTGGCTCGTTGTAAGCCCACCAGGCGGGGGAGCAAGAATGCCCCGCCGGCATCTACACACAGGCCGCGCCTCACGAACACTTCGATAAAGCGAGCCTCGGTGGAGGCGAGGACCAAGTCGGCAGCGAAGGCCAGATGCGCACCGAGACCGGCAGCTACGCCGTTGACCGCGCACACGACCGGTTTCTCTAGCTCCCAGAGTGCGCGGATGAGTCGTTGGGAACTCGTTTTCATGACTAAGCGGGTTGCGCCAGGGCCTTGGGGCCCTGAAGTGCGTGGTCCGGAGAGATCGGCTCCGGTGCAGAACCCCTTCCCAGCACCTGTCAAAACGACGGCGCGCACCTCTGGATTGGTTTGCGCCTCGGCGAACAAGCGTAGCAGTTCTTCGCGCATGGTCGCGTTCACTGCGTTTCGCTGCTCGGGGCGGTTCAAGGTGATCCACGCGACGTTGTTTTCCAAACGGTAGAGAAGCGTCTCGAAGTCGTTCATGAGCGAACCTGTCGATGGGAGGAAGTTATTTGCCAAACCGGTTCAAGGTCGCCGAATCGAAAAAGCTGGCGGCGAAACGAACCCGCCGGTCGTTGGGAATGTCTTTGCCCGCTGGTACGAGTCCTGCCACAGTGGCGCGATTGAGCTTCACGTTTTCTGCGCACTGGAACGAGAAGTGCGAAGACCACTGGTACTCGTCCTTCCCGTCGGTCGGTCGGCGGTTTTTATCGCGTTGGTAAGCGACCACTTGAAGGGTGTTGATGTGCTCGCCGTTCCAGCCGAACTTGCGGTTCCACGCGCCCTGGTAGGTCTCCTTGTCGATGTACAGCTCGATCCGGCCATAAAGGTAGTATCGGTCTTTGGGAACGCCTTCGATCACCCAAACTTTGCGTTTGGCCAGCGCAGCACGCACGGGTGCCCAGGCAATGCCGCGCCAGTCGGGGAACTGAAAGCCGACCACCTTGTCGTTGGCCCAGACCGTTCGCCACCCGCCTTCCGGAAGCCAATAGCGTTCCGGAAGGCCTTGAAAACTTTCCGGGTCGACGATGCGTAACGTTTCCGCTTCTTTTACGAAACTCCAAGTGAAGTCTTCTGGCTTTCCATCGAAAAATGGACCATCGTCTTGGCTCATGTCGGAGCCGAGAAAGCCATCGGACCGATTGGCTGGGCTCACGGCACGAACGCGCCGCAGGGCGGGCACGTAAGCCCAGTTCGAGTCTCGCTTGTTCGGGTCGCGATATCTCCAGGTAAGCGACGCAGTACCGTGCAGGTCGGCAGGGGACGTGGCGACCGCAACAAACTGCATCGAGAAATTGTTCGGGTTCGGAAGCTGGTACTCCGGGTCTTGGCCGTCGTAGTACTGGAAGTACACATCCTGGGTCGCTTCGCGGTCCACGCCCTTGGGGCGTACCCACACGAGACGAACCAAGTTGTGGCTGCTCCCTTCGTTCCAGTACTGGTAGTTAAAGTTCCACAAAATTTTGATGGCTGCATTTGAATCCTTTGCAGGATCGATTTGGGGAAACGGCAAACCATAAATGAACGGCGGCTGTTTTCCTGTGGCGACTTCGAGGATCGTACCTTCCGGGGAAATCGTGTACCGCCCCCGATTCGACTCGGTTGCCGCGACGAACCGCGGGTCCCACCGGTACACGCCTTCGGGCCAGTCGATGATCGGATTCTGGTAATGCCCTTCGCGGTAATGTTGCAAAATTTCGGGAGGTAGGAGCCCTTCCGCGAGCTGCCAGTTTTCTCGGCTGAGCACGGTGCCCGGCGCAAGATTCCCTTGAGCTGAAGCTGCACGTACCAGGACGGCGAGTAGGCAGCCGGTCGCGAGCCATAAAGCGGCGAAAGACCCAAGCGCCCGGATTCTTGGTCCCTTCATCGCGCTCCTCCCTTCTCGGAGACTGTTCATTCAACGACTCGCGCCCGCTTGCAAGAGTACGGCCTCGGCACGCTGTTCCGCCCGTGCCACTGCAAACCGCGGCCGTAGCAACGAAACCATCGCCGGGATGAACAACAAGGCGCCGGCAGCATGGAAAATCATCAGCAGCATCAGCACGAACGCCATTTCTGCCTGGAACTTGAGGGGGAAGAAGAGCCAGAAGACGACGCTAACGACAAGCGTGGTGCAAGTGAAAATGATCGCTTTGCCAGTCGTTAAAATCGCGCGCCGGTTTGCTTCGTCGAAGTCTCCTGTTTCCTCGTATTCCTCGACGATGCGGCTGAGCACGTAGTATCCGTAATCGATGCCAATGCCGATCCCCACTGCCGCGACCGGCAAGGAGTTGATGTTGAAGTCGATCCCCGCAAGATACATCACGGCTTCGGACAACGGTTGGGCAACGATGGATGGGATCATCACGATCAGCGCGCCCAGTACCGACCAGTAGGTGAGGAAGCTCAGCACGAACACGACGCAGAAAATCAGCGGGACGTTGACCCGGTACGACCACTCCACTTCTTCGTTCGTGGCAGCAAGAATGCCAAGCAACCCGCCTGCGAGTAGGTAACGCACGCTGTCATCCGGGCGGCTGTGTTCGGCGATGTAGGCCTTCGCACGGTCGATTGCGTTGTGGATAATCTCGTTGTTGTAGGTGCGGTACAAGATCGTAATGGTCGCGTTGGTGTAGTCGGGGCTGAAGAAGCGGTCCATCTCGCCCCGGCTGGTTCCGGCGGTGAGCAAATAGAACAACTGGCCAATGTGATCGTCACGTGTGGGCAGCATTTCCCACTTCGGGTCGCCCTCGCGAAACGTACGGTAAATCTTCTTGAGCAGCGTGGCGGCGGTGATGTTCCCGTTTGCGCCTTCGCCTTGGGTCATGTGACGGGCAAAGAGTTCGATGTCATTGAGCGTTTTGGCCTCTTTGATGGCTTCGGGCTTTTTCCCTTCCGCGATGATCACCAGCTGGCTGGCCACGCCGACGAACTTTTCGTTGAGTTTGCGAAACGCCACGTTGTACGGGTGATCGTGGTAAAGCAACGCTGCCCCTGGTTCGGTGTCGCCGGTTTTCAGTTTGTGCGCAAAGTAGACGCCAAAGGCCATGGTGAACGCGAACAACCCGACGACGAACCAGCGCAGGTTGCCTTGGCCAACGGCGATGAGGCCGCGACTGATCCCTTCGTAGATGACGTCCGAGATTCGGCGCCCAGGAGGATGGGCTTTGGGTGGCCGCACGAACGTGAGAATGATCGGATGCAAGGTGACGACGCTCAAAAAGATGCTGATGATCCAAAAGCTGGCCACGAATGCGAGTTTCTGCATCAGCGGGATGCTGGCCACGGCAATGGTGAGGATCGCCAGACCGTCCGCAACGATCGACACCATCGCTGGCGGAAACAGTGCACGGTAAGAACGCACGATGGCTTCGTGTTTGTTTTGCGTGAGGAAATACTCGTCGTGGTACCGCTCCATCGACTGCACGGAGTGGCTGAGCGCGCGGGCCGTGATGAGCACGAACACCACCAGCACCAACGGATCGAGCGTGAAACCGCAAAGCCCGGCAAATCCCAGCCCCCAAATGGCGCTCATCAGCCCCGAAAAGACAGGGATGAGCACGCCCTGAAGGGAGCGGAAGTAAAACCACAACAGGAGGACAATGGCGGCCCCGGTGGCAAAAAACACGTAGCCCATTTTCGAGAGGGCTTCGTTGAAATACGCATAAAGTACAGGCGGGCCAGCGACGTAAATTTTGACCAAGCCGTCCGCCTCCTCTCGTTGTACGATCTCCTGAACTCGCCGCCACATGGTGGCGAGGTCGAAGTACTCTTCCCAGAAGCCAGCAGTGATCAGCGTGGCTGTATCGTCAGGAGACACGAAAAAGCCGCGCACCCCTTCGGTCGTGTAAACCTTTTGCCGGAGGAACTCCATGTCTTCTTGGTCCTGCGGCAGGCGAGGGTACATCAACGGTACCACCTTGATCCCCGAACCGGAGGTCAAGGTGGTTTTCAGCTTCGGGTGGGTAACCGATAACACCTGCTCGCCGTTGACTCCGGGAACGTTGTGCAACAGGTCTACCGTGATGCGGTCGACCTTCGCGATGATCTCCGGGTGGTCGAAAATCGTCCCCTTCCGTGCTTCGACCACCATGACCAGTTGGTTGGCCGTGCCGAACATGCTCCGGTACTTGATGTAAAGCTGGATGTAGGGGTGGTTCGGCGGCATGAGGTCGAAAAAGCTCGTGAAGATCGTGAGCTGGGTGGCGGTAAACCAGATGAAGAACAGCGTGCCGACCCCCACGACGAGAGAAACCGCCACGCGGCGGCGAAGAAGGAAGTACAAATACCCTTCGATCCAGTCCCGCGGCAACATCGTTCAAGGTCTCCCTGGCCTCACGAGTCGTTGGCCATCGATCCGCACCGTCAACCCTCCCGCACCCACGATCATGCCCGCGCCGTTCGACACCAGCGACACGCTTCGGGTCCAGCCCAAACGCCAATCGCTCGGCACGTCCTTGCGCTGCCAGCTTTGGCCGCCGTCGGTGCTGAAGAAAATCGTGCCGATGTCTCCGACTGCCACTCCGACTTTCCCCCGCACCACGATGTCATACAGGCTCGCGTTTTCTAGTTGCGCTTCGACCCCGACTTGTTCGAGGCCGCTAATTTCCGGGTCGCCGCGCTGGACCGTCCACGTCTTGCCCCCGTCGCGCGTGTGCAAAATGAGCCCGTCGAGCCCGCAAGCCCAGCCACGGTCGCGGTCGACAAAGTGAACCCCGAAGAGAGTTTTCGCCACTCCGGTGTCCACTTCGTGCCAAGTCGCTCCTCCGTCCTCGGTTCGCAGGACCACCCCGGTCTCGCCGACAATCCAACCGTGCTCGGCATCGGGCCACGACTGGGCGTAAAGAATCACGTCTCGTTCCAGTGACCGATCTTGCCACGTGTTCCCGCCGTCGCGCGTAACCAGCAGAGCACCCCAATCGCCCACCGCCCAAGCGGTTTGCTCATCGATGGCCGCCACGTGAAACAAGTGTTTGTTGAAACTTCCTTGCTTCTTCCATTGGCGGCCACCGTTTCGCGTGTGGAGCACGATTCCCGTGCGACCCACAATCCACCCCACTTGCGAGTTCGCGAAGGAAACCCCGAACAGTTGCTCTAGGGTGCCGGACTGTTGCGGGGTCCAGGTCCTCCCCCCGTCGGTGGTATGATACACGGAACCAAACGCTCCTACCGCCCATCCCTCGTCTGCACTCACGAAAGCCGTTGCGAACAAGTTGTCGACAATACGCCCGGAGTCCGAAGCACCGCGTGCTACGCCTGGCCCGAGCGTCAGCAGCACGAGCGCAGTCGTGAGCTTCGTGAGGACAAGAGGAACTGCAAGCCACTTGGGAACACGGATGCGTTGCACAGGAATCCTCACACTCGGAACAATGGCGCCTTATACGGCGCGCTTTTACGCAGAGTCAACCGGACCTTTGCGCGACGCACGTGGATGCATCGGTCGAACCACCGCCCACACCAACAGAGTGAATGAGTGGCCGTGTGTGCTAGGCGCCTGCGATCCATACTCTGGCCTCCTTCAGGGACGAGGGATCCCTACGCGCAGACGTTTCCGCACCGCGGGCTGCAGCACCGCCAGCCTCCTCGTCTGCAATCGCAACGACAGTGCGCAACAGTTCCAAAGCGAAATCGAGCGACGGCAAGTCCACTCGGTTGCTGTTGTCTTCCACGGAGTGTAACCCGCGGGGAATCACAAACGGTGGCACGGCGCTGAGAAGCGTTGCTGCCCGGTACCCGTGCCGAAGCCAAGCCCACGCGTCGGTAAGGCCAACGACTTCCGCCACCGGCAGAGAGCTTCCGCGCAGTTTGCGGTGGGCACGATCGAGAAGGCCTACGACCTCGGTGCTCGGCGCGTACCCGCGGAGAAAGGCTCGCTCGGAACCCAAAACTTGCAAGTCTGCCGACGCCCCGATTGGGTCGAGGTTGACGAGGCGCAACGTTCGACCAGGTGGAGGATCCCATGCTCGCAAAAACGCTGTGGCTCCTTGTACCGCAAGTTCCTCTCCGGAAAAAAACACGAGCTGCACCTCGACCGCCCGGGGTGCAGCCGCCGCAAGCTCGTGCGCAAGTCGCACGAGGACCGCGCAGGCGGCCCCATCATCGAGTGCGCCGGGGCTACGCTGGGCGCGCAGAGCGCCTCCGGTGAACACAGCCGCCAGGGCCGCGCCGTACACCACGCCCATCCAGCCGGCGATGCGAGCCAAGGTGGCTCTTCCAGGAGACAAGTTCCCGGCTTGGTGTGCCACGAAACTACCGGCTGCAATCGCGGCCATGATGACGACCGCCGGTGCCGCGAACGCCAAAATCGGCGCTCGCGCGACGTGGTCGAGCAAATCTGTTTTGGTGTCAAAATGCGCGGAGAACAGCAGCAGCTCTTTTGCTTCTGGATTGGGAAGCCGGGCGGCCACGTTGGGTTGGCGGAAAGCAAGGAACCAAGTGAGTGGAACCCGAAGTTCCATTTGCAAGACAACTAGCAGTGGCAGCAGGAGTGCGAGGCAGGTCGCGGTGCCAAAGCGCCGTGTCCACATGCACACCGCATAGACACTGCCTCCAAGGAGCAAGAGGAGTCCCAGCGCTCGCTGCTCGTAGGGGTATGCTTGGTACCACTGCGTCGCGACCTCCCACCCTGCTTGCTGGAGTTCCGCTTCGAGCCACGAAGCCGTAGCGAGGAGTTCTGCTGTTCCGTTTTCACGTGCCGTTGTCAGAGGTGCAAGCAAACGAGACCAGTGCGGCACCTCTCCAAGAGCCGCCGCGCCAGAGACCAGGTGGAGCGTCGTGAATGTTGCCAAAGACCAAGGGAAAAGAAGTCGCACGGGGCGGGCATTAACAAATGTTCGTTTCTTTGTCATGCTAGGGGAATCCAGTCTTTTGAGGAGCGATGCGATGCTGGATTTGATCATCGAAGATGTACAGGTCGTAGATGGCACAGGCCGAGAGCCTCGGCGAGCGAATATTGGTGTCGCCGATGGTCGCATTGTTCACGTGGGCCGGGCACGGGAGTCGGCGCGTAGCCGAATCGACGGAACCGGGCTCATGGCGGCCCCGGGGTTTATCGATCCGCACACGCACTACGATGCGCAAGTGTGGTGGGACCCGGCGCTAACTCCGTCGAGCTTGCACGGGGTGACGACCGTCATTGCCGGGAACTGTGGGTTTAGCTTGGCCCCGCTGCGTGGCGAACGTGACGCGGACTACCTGCGTCGCATGATGGTGAACGTGGAAGGGATGCCGCTAGCGGCGCTCGAGCGTGGCGTGCCATGGAGCTGGCAGGAGTTTGGCGACTACTTACAGAAACTCGAAGGGCAGGTGGCGCTGAACGCGGGCTTTCTGGTGGGGCATTGTGCCCTGCGGCGTGCGGTGATGGGCGACGAGGCGGTGGGAAGGCGCGCCACTCCTGCGCAAGTGCGAGCGATGGCCGCCCTGTTACACGAGGCGTTGCAGGCCGGAGGGTTGGGCTTTTCGTCGTCGCAAGCGTTCACGCACACCGACGGCAATGGCGCTCCTGTGCCTTCCCGTTATGCCGGCCCGGAAGAGATGCTGGCTTTGGCTCGCGCGGTTGGAGGCCATCCGGGAACAACGCTCGAACTCATCTTAGATGGCTGCCTCACGCAGTTCAGTGACACCGAAGTGAACTTGATGATTGCAATGTCGCGTGCAGCGCGCCGGCCGCTCAACTGGAATGTATTAGGAGTCTCAGCGGCGAACCGTGGACGGCACGAGCATCAATTAGCTGCTGGGACTCGTGCTCTGCGCGAGGGGGCCCGCATCGTTGCATTGACCCTCCCGATTCTCGGCGGCCTCAAGATGAGTTTCCTCGACCATTGTGCGCTGCACTCGCTGCCTGGCTGGGGAGCCATTTTGGAATTGCCTGTACCTCAGCGTCTCCAGGCCTTGCGCGACCCCGAAGTGCGCCGGCGTATGCGCACGAGTGCTGAAACCGTTACCGGAGCACTGAGCAGCCTCACTCGCTGGGGTGCGTACGAGATCGGCGACACATTTGCGGCGCAAAACCAAGGGTTGAGCGGTCGCACCGTGGGCGAAATTGCGAAGGAGCGCGGCCAGGATCCGTTCGATACGCTGATCGATATTGTCGTGGCCGACGAGCTGCGCACGGGCTTGTGGCCGCAACCTGCAGACGACGACGAGGAAAGTTGGCGCCTACGCCTCGCCGTGTGGCGCGACCCGCGCGCGATGTTAGGTGGTTCTGACGCCGGTGCGCACCTCGATCGCATGTGTGGCGCCAGATACCCGACGGCTTTTTTGGCACAAAGCGTCCGCGAGCGCGGCCTGTTGTCGTGGCAAGAAGCGATTCGCCTGATGACCGACGTACCTGCCCGGTACTTCGGCCTGAAACAACGAGGCCGCATTGCCCCGGGCTACATGGCCGATTTGGTGCTGTTCGACCCCAACCGGATTGCAAGCGGCCCCTTGCACACACGTGCGGACTTACCTGGCGGGGCCGAAAGGTTGTTCGCGGACTCCCTCGGCATCGAATACGTGTTCGTGAACGGTGCGTCCGTGGTAGAGCATGGAAGGATTACAGGCCGAACCCCGGGCACTGTTTTGCGTTCGGGCCGAGATACTCGAACCGTCGTTCCTTGATTACCACAGCGGTTGCCCGGAACCTTCGAGTTCGTTCCTTCTTGCTCCACGTCACGTACAAGAGGGCCGAAAGAGCTCTCCGGTTCACGGCCGAGTCCGCGGCGTGCGCCGAGACCGTCTGTGTTGTTTTGTCGAGAACACGATGGTGCTTTACAGAGCCGGGTGAGAATAGACGATTGCATCGGGATCCTGAACAAACGGGACACGCACGAAATGGCTCCACATTTGTAAGAACCTTCCTATAGACTTTTAGGAGGGTGATGTAGTAAGATGACAGCCGTGGTTGCCACCGAGGACCAATTCGAACAGTTGATCCGCCTGCTGGCCGAAAACCCCGACCTCCGTGCTAGGTTGCGTGGAGCGTTGGTTGGGGAAGAGCTTGCCGACTTTACGGAGCGTCTTGCCCGCATTGCGGAGCTCCAGGAGCGCAGCGAGAAGGGAATGGTAGAGCTAGAGGAAAGGATGCGCTCGTGGATCGCCTCGATGCAACAACATGTTGAATTTCTGCGAGAGATGAATGCCGAAGATAGGCGTCGACAACAAGAGTTCGGCGCCTACTTCGAAGCTTTGCTTGCACGGATGGGCGAGCGTATCGATGCCATAAACGCTTCCATTGCCGCGCAAGCGGAACAAGACGCTCGGCTGGGCATGCGCATGGATCAACTGACGGCGCGTATAGATAGTCTCACCGAGCGCATGGACCAGCTTACGGCGCGGGTGGACAGCCTCACCGAGCGCATGGAGCAGCTGACTGCACGGGTCGATGACCTGACGCAGCAGGTGCAGCAGCTGACTGTGCGCATGGACCAGCTTACGGCGCGGGTGGACAGTCTCACCGAGCGCATGGAGCAGCTGACTGCCCGGGTCGACGACCTGACGCAGCAGGTGCAGCAACTGACTGTGCGCATGGACCAGCTCACTGCGCGGGTGGACAGCCTCACCGAGCGCATGGAGCAGCTGACTGCACGGGTCGACGATTTGACTCAGCAGGTGCAGCAACTGACTGTGCGCATGGACCAGCTCACGGCACGAGTCGACAGCCTAACGGAGCGCATGGACCAGCTCACGGCGCGGGTGGACAGCCTCACCGAGCGCATGGAGCAGCTGACTGCCCGGGTCGACGATTTGACGCAGCAGGTGCAGCAACTGACTGTGCGCATGGATCAGCTCACGGCACGAGTCGACAGCCTAACGGAGCGCATGGACCAGCTCACTGCGCGAGTGGACCAGCTGACCGTGGACACTCAGCGCCTCACCGGGGAGTTCGGGAAGCTGAAAGGTTGGCAGTTGGAGGAACGCTATTTCCGTCGTGCACCAGCGTACTTTGCACCAATCCTTCGTCGGATCCGCGCTCTCTCGCCAGAAGAACTGGCGGAGCTGCTCGACTCCTTGGAAAACGCCGGCCAACTGAGCGAGGCCGAGGTACGCGACATTCAAAATGCTGATGTTGTCGTGCGCGGGCGCGATCGAGAGACGGGCGAGGAGCGTTACTTGCTCGTGGAGGTGTCCGTTGGCGTGGGCTTGGAGGATGTTGAACGCGCAGCTCGTCGGGCGAATCTGCTTGCGCGGGCACTGAACGTTCCTGTGTTGCCCGTGGTGGCCGGGGAATACTTCCGGGCTGAAGCCATGCGAGCTGCTAACGAGCTGGGTGTTTGGAAGGTGCTCGATGGCGGCTTTGAGCCTCCCAAGGGGGACGGCAGCGATAAGAACTGACGGAACCGCACCCGTCGCTGCGGTACCTCGGGCCGCCGTCTCTCCTAGACCCAACTGAGAGACAGGAAGCGCTGCCTGTGCTGGAAGCCGTGCTTGCCTTGATGCCTGCGCAGTCGTTGCCGTGTGGAGCGACGTGCCGCAAGGCGGCACTCGTAGGCTACCCGAGTGGGCGTGGAACCGGGCCTCGAACCCCGCGTGGCAGCGCAAAACGTTTCGGGCGAAGGTCTCGATCAGTTTGTGTTCTTTTGAGCCAGGCCTCCGAGGGCGCTCCGTGCAGTGCACCCTGAAAAGGGGAGCAAATTCGAAAAGGAGCTTAGGTCCGCGCCTGTTTTTTTTCTGGTGATTCCTTGCCAGCGTATTTTCGCTCTGCCGTGTCCACCCGAACGCGCTCTCCAGTTTCAATGAACAGGGGAACCATGATCTCGAGGCCAGTTTCCAGTTTGGCCGGCTTCCATGTCGAGTCGGAGCTGCCCCGCTGCGCTGGGCCAGTCTCGCTTACCTGCAGAACGATTTGGTCTGGCAAGACGACGTCCACGAGCTTCCCGTCGATGAACAAAGTTTTGTATTCCTCGCCTTCTTTTAGAAACCAACGTTTCTCGCCAATTTGCGCGGCGGACAATTCAAGCGGTTCAAAGGTTTCGCTGTCTAGGAATACGAACGTGTCGCCTTGCTGGTAACTAAATTGCGCTTTCCGTTGCTCGAGCTCTGCTGCCGGTAAAACGTCGGTGTCCGCGAACGTACGTTCGATCACCCGGCCACTGGCTAGGTGGCGCATCCGGGCGTGGATCTTTTGCTTGAACTTCGCCGTGCCCGTTGCATGGAGTTCCTCGATGATGTGGGGAACGCCATCGAGCATCAGGACCATTCCGCGCTTGAAGTCGGCTGGCGATACGTTTGGCATGCAACCTCCTCCATGCTTTAGGATCTTCAGATCAACGCGGGCGGTGGACCCATACTCGCTCGCTGCTCTGGGATAAGGTGATTTCGGCCCACCCGCCTGAGGCAATGTAGCCTTCGAGTTGGTCGATCAGGAATTGCTGCTCTTCGAGCAGGGCTTTCACCACATCTCCAATGGAAATCATACCGACCACACGACCCTGGTCGACGACCGGAAGATGTCGAATTCGCCGCTCGGTCATCAACGCCATGCATTCTTGGATTTTTTGTTCGGGGTGGGCAAAGATAATCGGCGCGCTCATGACTTCCGCGACAGGGGTCTCTTTGGACGACTTCCCCCGCAGAACCACCTGTCGAGCGTAGTCACGCTCTGAAAACATACCAACGGCTTCGTCGCCGTTGCAAACAAGCAGGGCACCGATGTCCTTTTGAGCAAGTAACTCCAGTGCTTCGTACACGGTTTGGGTCGCTTGAACGGTCCACACCTCGTGGCCCTTACGATCGAGAATGTCCTTTACGTTCCGCATGGCTGGCCTCCTTGCTTGTCGTTGCCAGCGCGTGACGCCACACCGGACCGCCGACCCAACCGATCGCGCTGTATGCGAAAGTATGATGCCCCGTTTTTGCTACTTGCTCAAGACCGCCAAAGGCGAGTTTGTTTAGCCGGCGCAGCTTGCAAGCCTCTGGCCGGCACTTTTCGGTCCGTCGAGGTCTGCACTGGTGAGATGAACATGCGAACACCCACAAGGTGCAGCCGCAGGCAACCAAGGGTCAGTGCCCAACTCGCTTCGAGATGCTGCTTGCGGGCACGACCGGTGCGTCTTCCGTTGGCAAGGGTTCCTGAGCCCCGAACGAGTTCCATCGACACACCATGACGAAGTATCCGCAGAGTACCTTCTCCTCGTGGGCCTTCCGGGCATGCTCTGCGGGAACAGCGAGCGACAACGCGAGGG
>Ga0272446_1005991_pt1 | contig 13004 bp, 11 predicted proteins | sample YNPCB0061_FD_194587 | JGI IMG/M metagenome (GOLD analysis project Ga0272446, IMG submission 194587) | Hot spring microbial mat communities from Yellowstone National Park, WY, United States - YNP-CB-006-1 | ecosystem: Environmental > Aquatic > Thermal springs > Hot (42-90C) > Sediment | place... | reverse complement strand
GCCCGTTCGCCCGTCCAGCGCTGCCGTCGGCTCGTCGGCGAGGATCGCTCCGGGGGCGTGGACGAGCGCTCGGGCGATCGCGACCCGCTGGCGCTGCCCGCCCGAGAGCGTGGCGGGATAGGCCTCCGTCTTGTCCGCGAGCCCGACGGCGGCAAGCGCCGCGTCGGCGCGGGCGAGCCGCTCCGACTCGTCGAGCGCCGGGTCGAGCTCGAGCGCCATCGCGACGTTCTGCCGCGCGGTGAGGAAGCCGAGCAGGTTGTGGTGCTGGAAGATGAAGCCGAGGCGCCGGCGCAAGTTGACGCGCGCGCTCTCCGAGGCGCCCGCGAGCTCTGTGCCGAGCACGCGGCAGGAGCCCTGCTGCACCGCGCGCAGCGCGCCGATCAGCGTCAGGAGCGTGGTCTTTCCTGACCCGGAAGGACCCGTCAGCAGCACGATCTCGCCCAGGCCGACGGTGAGCGCGAGGTCGAGGAGCACCGGCTTGGCGAGTTCGCCGTCACCGAAGCGGTGCGTCAGCCCCTCGACCGCGATGGCGGGGTCCATCATCGGCTCAGAACATGTCGGCCGGGTTGGCGTCGCGCAGCTTGCGGATCGCGAGCAGGCCGGAGACGACGCACATGCCGAACACGAGCACGAAGACGAGCACGCTCTTCTCGAGATCGAGCGTGAGCGGGATGAAGATCCGCTCGGTCGCGAGCGCGTAGAGTGCCTTCGCGGCGAGCCAGCCCGGCACATAGCCCGCGACCGCGAGGATCGCCGCCGCCCCCATCACCACGCGCGCGAGGTAGAGGTTCGAGTAGCCCATCGCCTTCAGCGTCGCGTACTCGCCGATGTGGCGGGCGATGTCGCTGAACAGGATCTGGTAGACGATGACGCATCCGACCACGAGGCCGATCACCACGCCCATGCCGAAGATGAAGCCGATCGGCGCGGCTTCCGCCCAGTAGCGCAGCTCGAAGTCGACGAGCTCCTGGTGCGTCATCACCATCACGTCGGGCCCGAGCAGCGCCGCAAGCCGCGCCTGCACCGCGCGCGGCTCAGCGCCTCGGCTGAGGAAGATCGCGCCGACATCGACATGGGCTGGCGTTCGGTTGGGGAACAGCCTCAGGAAGGTCGTCTCCGAGGTCAGCGCGTTGCCCTCGGAGCCGAAGGTGGCGCCGATCCGGAACAGCCCGCCCACCTCGACGCGGCGGTTGGCGAGTTCGACGAACAGCGGGCCTTGCGCGAGCAGGCGCGGGATCGGGCCGAACTCCGGCTTGGAACGCTCGTCGAACAGGATCACGTCGGCGCGGCGGATCGCCTCGCGGCCGGCGGCGTCCATCCCCGCGTAGTCGAGCAGCCCGCCTTCGGGGTCGGTGCCGAACACGAGCATGGTGCGTTTGAGGCTCGTCTCTGGGTTCTTCCACCCGGCAGTGCCGACATAGAGCGGCACGACGCGCTCGACCCCCTCGACGCCGAGCGCCTGCATCAGCCGCGTGCGCGGGAAGGGCTGGGTGCGCCAGAGTGCCTCGGTCTGGCGGTGCATCAGGTAGAGGTCTGCCGTCATGCCGGCCTGGGGCTTCACCGCGCTGTCGAACAGAGCGTCCATGAAGCCGAGCTGCATGAAGATGAGCAGGCAGGCGAACAGCACGCCCGAGAGCGCTGCGGCAAGTCGCGCCGGCTCGTGCCTGAGCTGCCGCCAGGCAAGCCGCGCCGGCAGCGCCCAGGCGGCAAAGGCAGGCCTGGCCCCGCGGCTCATGGCGCGATCCTCACCTGAACCTGCATGTTCGATCGCCGCGCGAGCGCGTCCACGCCATCGGCATCGAGCGCGAGCCGCACCTCGACGACGCGCGAATCGACCGCGGCGACGGGGTCCGGCGAGACCACCGCCGACCGGCGCACCATCCAGCCGACCTCGCGCACGGTCGCGCCGAACCGCTTCGACTCGCCGGGCACGACGACGGTCGCGCGCGCGCCCTCGCGCACACGCGGCAAGTCGGTCTCGAACACCTCGGCGACGATGTCGAGCGCCCCGAGATCGGCGAGGTCGAGAACACCGTCCTCGGCCACCGTCTCGCCCTCGCGCGCATGGATGCGCAGCACGCGGCCTGCGATCGGGGCGAGGAGCCGGGCCTGGTCGCGCTCTGCCCGGGCGAGCGCGAGGCCGGCCTGCGCCGCGTCGCGCTCGGCTTCGGCGATGGCGATGTCCTCTGCCCGCGGCGCGAGCAGGGAGGCGAGGTCGGCCTCGGCGCGGGCACGCTCGGCTGCGGCCTGGGCTGCGGCGAAGCGGGCGCGGTCCCACGCCGCCTCGTTGCCGGCGGCGGTGCCGAGCAGCCGACCCGCGCGGTCGGCCTCGCGGCGCGCGCTCTCCTCGGCTGCGGCGGCGGCGGCGACGCGGGCGCGTGCGGCGGCGATCTCGGTATCCCGCCCTGCGGCGAGCAGCCGAGCGAGCCGGGCTTCGGCGAGCGCGAGAGTGGCCTCGGCGCGGGCGACCGCAGCCTCCCGGCGCGGCAGGTCGTCGAAGGTGGCGAGCAGAGCGCCGGCCTCGACCTCCTGCCCCTCGCGAACGGCGAGGGCGAGGATGCGCACGCCTTCCGCCCCGCCCGGGCGGGTGACGCGGCGTATCCGGCTCGCCGGCTCGACGCGGCCGAGAGCGCCCACCCCAACCGGCGCCTCCGGCAGCCCTGCCGCCTGCGGCGGGGAGCGGTCGAGCCAAAGCGGCTCTCCGAACAGCAGCACCCCCGCCACGGGCACGGCGAGCAGGGCGAGGACGGCGGCGAAGACGACGCGCTTCATGGCGTCGCAAGCCGCGCAAGCGTCGCCTCGATCGCGGCGATCTCTGCCGGCGAGGGCTGCCAGAGCGAGAAGACCTTGGCCATGAAGAGCCCGTCGGCGGCGAGCTGGATCGCGAGCGCATCGCCCGCCGGCAGCCCGTCCTCGGCGAGCAGGGAGCGGATTCGCGCATGCTCGGCGCGGATCGGGTCGATCAGCGCCGGGTGGTGCGCGTGCGCTGCGAGCAGGGCTGCGGCGATTCGGAGGTCGCGCGCCTCGTGCTCGGGCGGCGCGTGGAGCGCCCAGGCGACGCAGGCCCGCGCCGCCCGGCCCGGCCCCGCCGAGGCGGCATCATGCAGGGCGTCGAACACGCTGCGCATCTCGGCGGCGAGCCGGGCGACGATCGCGGTGAGCAGCGCCTCCTTGGACCGGTAGTGGTGCAGGAGACCGCCCTTGGACACCCCGGCCGCGGCGGCCACCGCATCGAGGGTCAGAGCGCCGACGCCACGGTCGGCCACGATGGCCTCTGCGGCGTCGAGCAGGCGTTTGCGCGTGTCGTCGCGTTCGGTGCGGTTCAGCATGGGGCGGGTCATACCGTCCAGCCGGTCGGTGCACAACCGTCCGGACGGTTGGTGACGTGGCGCTCACGGGATCTTGCGGTGCCGCGGTGCTGCGGCGATGGTCCGCGCCCATGCACCTGAGCGCCTCATGACGATCCTGGTCACCGGCACGGCCGGCTTCATCGGCTTCCACCTGGCCCGGGCGCTGCTCGCGCGCGGGGAGCGCGTGGTCGGCTTCGACAGCGTCAACGACTACTACGACCCAGCCCTGAAGGAGGCCCGCCTTGCCGCGCTCGCGCCGGAGAAGGGATTTGCCTTCGTGCGCGGCGACCTCGCCGACCACGAGGCCGTGCTCGCTCTGGCGGAGCGCTTCCCCGAGACGACGCGGATCGTCCACCTCGCCGCCCAGGCCGGGGTGCGCTACGCCGAGGTGAACCCCTGGGCCTATGTGGACGCCAACGCGATGGGCCAGGTGGCGATCCAGGAACTCGCCCGGCGTCTGCCGCGTCTCGCCCATCTCGTCTACGCCTCCTCCTCCTCGGTCTATGGCGGCAACACCAAGCTCCCCTTCGCCGAGACCGACCCGGTGGAGCAGCCCTACTCGCTCTATGCCGCGACCAAGCGCGGGGCGGAGCTGACCGCCGCGGCCTATGCCCATCTGCACGGCACGCCGGCGACGGGCCTGCGCTTCTTCACCGTCTACGGGCCCTGGGGGCGGCCCGACATGGCGGCCTATCTCTTCGCCCGAGCGATCACCGAAGGCCGGCCGATCACGGTGTTCGGCGAGGGCAAGCTCAAGCGCGACTTCACCTATATCGACGACATCGTCTCAGGCATCCTCGGCTGCCTCGACGCCGGCCCTTCGATCGCCGCGCGGCCGGACGCGCAGGGCGGGCCGCCGCACCGCATCTACAACCTCGGCAACCACCGCTCGGAGCTCCTCTCGCGCTACATCGCGCTGATCGAAGAGGCGCTGGGGCGGCGCGCGATCATCGACCACGCCCCGCGCCCGCGCGCCGACGTGCCGGAGACCTATGCCGACATCAGCCGCGCGCGCGCCGATTTCGGCTTCGACCCGGCGACCCCGATCGACGCGGGCATCCCGCGCTTCATCGCCTGGTTCCGCGCCTGGCACGGCGTCTAGAGCAGAGCGCACACGGCGCGCTCCAGCCGTGTGCGTGAAGCTGCTCGCATCCCATGCCGTGAGCGGGTTCAACCAGCGTGGAAACCGCTCCAGTTGCGCCCACCCGCCGAGGCCCCATGTCCCGCGCGGCTGGCCTCGGCGGCGCGGCCGTGCTAGGGCGCCGCCGACAACCGCAAGGACACGACCCGATGCCCGAAAGCCCGATGCCGAGCCCCGCACAGGACCATGTCGTCAAGGACATCTCGCTCGCCGACTGGGGCCGGAAGGAGATCGCCATCGCCGAGACCGAGATGCCCGGGCTGATGGCGATCCGCGAGGAGTACGGGCCGAAGCAGCCGCTCGCCGGAGCCCGCATCGCCGGCTGTCTGCACATGACGATCCAGACGGCGGTGCTGATCGAGACGCTCAAGGCGCTCGGCGCCGATGTGCGCTGGTCCTCCTGCAACATCTTCTCGACGCAGGACCATGCGGCGGCGGCGATCGCCGCCACCGGAACGTCCGTCTTCGCGGTCAAAGGCGAGACCCTCGTCGAGTACTGGGACTATGTGCGCCGCACCCTCGAATGGTCGGACGGCGGCACGCCCAACATGTTGCTCGACGACGGCGGCGACATGACGCTCCTGGTCCATCTCGGCCTGCGCGCCGAACAGGGCGACACCGGCTTCCTCGACCGCCCGACCAACGAGGAGGAGGAGGTCTTCTTCGCCCTGATCCGGCGCACGCTGGCCGAGAAGCCGGGCTGGTTCGCGACCCTCGCGGCCTCGATCCGCGGCGTCTCGGAGGAGACGACCACGGGCGTGCACCGCCTCTACCAGATGGAGAAGGAGGGTCGGCTCCTCTTCCCCGCCATCAACGTCAACGACAGTGTCACCAAGTCGAAGTTCGACAACCTTTACGGCTGCCGCGAGAGCCTCGTCGACGGCATCCGCCGCGGCACCGACGTGATGATGGCCGGCAAGGTCGCGGTGGTGGCGGGCTTCGGCGACGTGGGCAAGGGCTCCGCCGCCTCGCTGCGCAACGCCGGCTGCCGCGTCATGGTGACGGAGATCGACCCGATCTGCGCGCTGCAGGCGGCGATGGAAGGCTACGAGGTGGTGACGATGGAGGACGCCGCCCCGCGCGCCGACATCTTCGTCACCGCCACCGGCAATGTGGACGTGATCACGATCGACCACATGCGGGCGATGAAGGACCGGGCGATCGTCTGCAATATCGGCCACTTCGACAGCGAGATCCAGGTCGCCGCGCTCAGGAACTTCCGCTGGCACAACGTCAAGCCGCAGGTGGACGAGATCGAGTTCCCCGACGGCAAGCGAATCATCCTGCTCTCGGAGGGGCGGCTCGTGAACCTCGGCAACGCCACCGGCCACCCCTCCTTCGTGATGTCCTCCTCCTTCTCCAACCAGACACTCGCGCAAATTGAACTCTGGACCAACCCGGGCAAGTACGAGCGCAAGGTCTACGTCCTGCCCAAGGCGCTCGACGAGAAGGTGGCGATGCTGCATCTCGCCAAGCTCGGCGCCAAACTTACGGTGCTGTCGAAGAAGCAGGCGGACTATATCGGCGTGTCGCAGAGCGGACCCTTCAAGCCCGATACGTATCGGTACTGAAGCGTTCCTTGGACGGAACCGGGGAACGGGGTACGCCGCATGACCACCTTCACCGCCTCCGTCGCGCTGTTCGCAACCGCGCTGCTCTTCGGCGGGATGGTGATGTTCGCAGCCGTCGTCGCGCCCTCGGTGTTCCGCCTGCTCGAGCCTGCGCCGGCGGGGCGGTTCCTGCGCGGCTTCTTCCCGCTCTACTACGTCTATGGCGCGGCACTCGCGGGTGCGGCCGCCTTCGCCTTCGTGCCGCTCGTCTGGGAGGCGGCGGTGGTGATGGCGGTGGTGGCCGCTGGCTTCGTCTTCGCCCGGCAGGGGCTGATGCCGCGGATCAACGCCTATCGCGACCTCGACCTCGCCGGTGACGCCTCGGCCAGGAAGCCCTTCGCCCGCCTGCATGGTCTCTCGGTCGCCATCAACCTCGCGCAGATGCTGCTTGTCGCGGCTGTTTTGATCACGTTTGCCCTCTGATGCGGCTCGCTTACGGCGTGACCTTTGCCGTTCCGCTCTACAACAAGGCCCGCTGGGTAGGCGCGACCCTCGACTCGATTGCGGCCCAGCGAGGCGACTTCGCGCGCGAGATCGTGGTGGTGGACGACGGCTCGACGGATGGCGGGGCGGAGGTGGTGGCGGCTTGGGCGCGCTGCCGCGACGGTATCGTTGTCCGCAGGCAGGAGAACGCCGGCTCCGCAGCGGCATCGAATGCCTGCCTTGCCGCCGCGCGATTCTCTGCCGTCAAGTTCGTCGATGCCGACGACCTGCTGCATCCGGACGCGACCGCCGTCCTGCTCGAGGCGCTGCGGCGCGAGCCGACCGCCGTGCTCGCCTTCGCCGATCGGATGACCTTTCCCGACGGCACTCTGCCTGCCATGCCGCCGAGCGTTCCGCCCCCGCCCCGTCGGCTTGACGATGCGCTCGCGCGCGTGATCCGCAATGCTCTTTTCAACCCCACCCAGATCCTCGTGCGCACGGAGGTCGCGCGCGCCGTCGGCGGCTGCGATGAACGCGTGCTCTACTCGCAGGAATACGGTCTCTCACTGCGCCTCGCCGCGGCCGGCCCCTTCGTGCATGTTCCCGAGACGCTCGCGTTCCAGCGCGTCGGCATCGACGGCAACCTCTCGGCCGATCAGGGCGCACAACTCGCGCGGGCGACGCGAGCGCTTGGGCTTTTCCTCGCAGACAGACCCGATGTGCCGCTGTCGCTGCGACGGCTCGCCGCGCGCCGGGCGGCCGGGCGCGCCTGGCTGTGGCGGTGGCGCCATCTCGGCGAGCCTCTGCTTTCGCCCTGGTCCCTGCGGCGGCTCGCGGCGTGGCTGCCGCCGCGCGACACGGCCGCTTTCGTCCTGGCCTCTGCCGAGGCCTTCCAGCCGCCGCGATGACCCTTCCGCCCTATGACCGGCATTTCTACGACCGCCTGGCCGCGACCGCCGACCCCTCCGCCGTGGTCGTCGTGCCGAAACTGCTTGCCCTCGCTCCTGTCGCTTCGGCGGTCGATGTCGGCTGTGGCACGGGGGGCTGGGTTGCCGCCTTCCTCGCCATGGGGGTCGCGGACGTGCTTGGGGTGGACGGGCCCTGGGTGGCGGAGGATCAGCTCCGCATTGCCCGCGCGCACTTCCGCCGCGCCGATCTCGCCGCTCCCCTGCGCTTCGATCGCCGCTTCGATCTCGCCCTCGCCCTTGAGGTGGCGGAGCATCTGCCGCCCGACCGGGCCGAAGGGTTCGTCGCCGATCTGCTCGCCGCTGCCCCGCTTGTCCTCTTTTCCGCCGCCGTTCCAGGCCAAGGTGGGGAGGGGCATGTGAACGAGCAGTGGCCGGACTGGTGGGCGGACCGCTTCGCCCGCCTCGGTGCCCGCTGCCTGGACCCGTACCGCCACGCTCTGTGGCGGGACGACCGGGTGGCGTGGTGGTACCGCCAGAACCTGCTTCTGTTCGCGACCGACGAGGCCCTGGCGCGCTGGCCTGCTCTTGCCGCACTGCCGCTGGCTGCGCCGCCGCTTGCGCTCGTCCACCCAGCGCTCTGGGCGATCGTCCGGCGCCGCGCCGAGCCTGGCTTCGGGCGCTGGCTCAAAGGCTTCGGCCCGGCGCTTCGGCGCAGTTTTCGCCTGCCGTCGGGGCGCTGAGCATGTGCGGTTTCGCAGGCCTTCTAGACCCTGCGCGACGGCAGGGCGACGCGCTCGCGCTCGTGCTGGCGATGGCAGGGCGGATCCGCCATCGCGGCCCGGACGATGACGGCGCCTGGGCCGATTCGGACGCTGGGCTTGCCTTCGCCTTCCGGCGCCTTGCTATCCTCGACCTCACGCCGGCGGGGCATCAGCCGATGCCGTCGGCCGATGGCCGCTTTGTCATCGTCTTCAACGGCGAGATCTACAACCACCAGGAGCTCCGCCGCGGTCTTCCCATCCCGTGGCGTGGCCGGTCGGATACCGAGGCCCTCGTCGAATCGATCGCCGCCCGCGGCCTCGACGACACGCTCGCCCGCGCCGACGGCATGTTCGCCTTCGCGCTGTGGGACCGGCGCGAGCGACTCCTGCATCTCGCGCGCGACCGCTTCGGCGAAAAGCCGCTCTATGTCGCGCGGCTTGCGGGTGCGATCGCCTTCGCTTCGGAGGCGAAATGCTTCGCCGCCCTGCCCGCCCTCGACCGAACACCGGACGAGGAGGCGCTCTCCGGCTTTCTCCGCTTCGGCTACATCGCCGCGCCGCGGTCGGCGTGGCGGAGCGTGCGCAAGCTCAGGGCTGGAGAAGTCCTCTCCGTCCCGCTGGACCGCGCCGGCGACCCGCCCGCGCCCCGACTTTACTGGGACGCCGTGACGGAGGCGGAATGCGCGGCGGCAGCGCCGTTCCGCGGCTCCGCCGAGGAGGCGGTGGCGGAGATAAGATCCCGTCTCCGCGCAGCCGTCGCCAGCCGGCTCGAATCGGACGTCCCGCTCGGCGCCTTCCTCTCCGGCGGCATCGACTCCTCGATCGTGGTCACGGCGATGGCGGCAGCCGGCGCGGCGCCGAAAAGCTTCACGATTGCCTTCCCCGGAACCCCCTACGACGAGGCCCCGCACGCCGCCGCAATCGCCCGTCATCTCGGCACCGACCACCACGTTCTGCCCGTCGCGGAGGCCGACGCGATTGCTGTCGCGCCGACCATAGCAGAGATCTATGATGAGCCCTTCGCCGACGCTTCCGCTCTGCCAACGCTTCTGCTGGCCCGCCTGACGCGCGCCCATGTCACGGTCGCGCTCTCGGGCGATGCCGGGGACGAGCTCTTCGCCGGTTATCCGCGTCTGCACGCTGCGGCCGCCGTCTGGCGCCGGGCTGCCGTCCTTCCCGCGCCCGTGCGCCGCCTGGTGCGGGGCCTCGCCCGCACCGCGCCGCCGGGAAGCTACGCCTGGGGTCGGCTGCTTGCCCATCTCGCCGCGCGTATGCCGCTCGCGCCGGCCGAAGCGGCGCAAGGCACGGTGCAGCGCTGGCCGCCGGAGCACCGGCTCGCCACCGCCGCTGCACCGGACCTCGCTCTGTCGCCGCCGCCTCGGCTCTCCGCCCTGCGCACGGCGATGCTGCAGGATCTCAGGACATACCTGCCGGACGACCTGATGGTGAAGATCGATCGCGCGGCGATGAGCGTCTCGCTGGAACCTCGCGCGCCGCTGCTGGCGATCGAGTTCGTGCGCTTCTGCTGGTCCCTGCCGGAGGCGCTTCTGACGGACGCAGGCGATGGCTTCACAGGGGCCAAGGCCCTGCTTCGCCGCGCCCTCTCGCTGGACCTTCCGCGCGCGATGTTCGAACGCCCGAAACAAGGGTTCGAGCCGCCGGTCGGACTGTGGCTCCGCGGCCCGCTGCGCGGCTGGGCGGAGGCGCTCCTGGCACCGGATCGACTGGCGCGTTGTGGTCTGATCGCCCGGCCGGGCTTTGTCCGCCGTATCTGGGCGGAGCATGGTTCGGGCCGGAGAAGCCACACGCACAGGCTGTGGACGCTTCTCATGCTCCTTGCCTGGGCGGAACGTGAGCGGCTCCATTGAGCTGCGGCGTTGCCAACGACGCTCCGCTTGCACGACCCGACCGCGAAAGCCCAGCGCTTGGGCCCGGCAAAGGCGTCTCCCGGGGGATCGTTCGGGTGCAACGTCGCTCCCCGCGGATCGCCGGCGTCACCGTCGTGCCGCTCGCCTGTGAAGTGGCGATGGTGCTGGCGGCGGTGGGCTGGCGCAAAGACGCACCTCGCCCGCCTGCAGGGGCTTTCGGTCGCGGTGAGCCTGCCGCAGATCCTGCTCCTCGCCGCGGCGCTCGTCGGGTCTTCGCGTCGCGCCTCGTCGGGCGGATCGCCGGCTTCGAGCGAGCGTTGCGTGCAAAAAACGTAACCGATCTGTCGCCCGCGCCCGTCGCGGCGCGGCTATCGTCCGTGGCGCACAGCCTCCGAGCCTCCAGAACAGAGGGGCACCATGCCAGGACGCTCAGCATCCGCTGCACTCCTGCTCATCGCCGTCCTGGTCGGCGGCGAAGCGGCTGCCGGGCCGCTTGTGGAGCGGCCGATCATCATCGCCCATCGCGGCGCCTCCGGGTACCTGCCCGAGCATACGCTCGAGGCCTACCGGCTCGGCATACGCCAAGGCGCGGATTTCATCGAGCCCGACCTGTTCCTCACCCGCGACCGGAAGCTGGTGGCGCTGCACGACGACACGCTGAACGCGACGACCAACATCGAGGCCGTTGCCGCCACGCGGCCCGACTGGTTCGCGCGCGGCCGCGTGGTCGGCGGGCAGCGCCTCTACTACGTGTTCGACTTCGACTTCGATGAGATCCGCGAACTCACCGCCCGCTCGCGCGGCACAGCGGGCTACTCGACGCCCGGCAACGGCTTCTATGACGGAACCGAACCGTTCCGTGTGCCGAGCTTCGCCGAGGTGCTCGACGTCTCCTTCAGCCATTTCCGGGAGACAGGCCAAGTCGTCGGCGTCTATCCCGAGCTCAAGTTCACCTCCGCCCTCGACCCGGCGACGGGCCTCGCCTATGTGCAGGCGATGGCGGATGCGACGCTCGCCGAACTCGCCGATCCGCGCTGGGAAGGCTTTTTCGACGGCAGCCGCGGCAATGTGTTCGTCCAGTCCTTCATCCCTGCCGTGCTGCAATACGCCAGGGACAAGACGACCCTGCCGCTGATCGCGCTCACCTTCACCTTGCCGGGCGGCGGCGGCTTCCCGCCCGTGCCGACCTGCCCGACCACGGCCGAGGCAGCGAGCGCTCTCGCCGCCTTTGCCCAAGGCATCGGCGTGAATGCTCCCGCGGCGACCGAGGCCTGCATCGCTGCCGCGCACGCGGCGGGCCTGCTCGTCCATGTCTACACGCTGACTGACCGCGAGGAGGACTACCGCATCTTCCTCACGCGCGGGGTCGACGGGATCTTCAGCAACCACCCCGACATCGGTGTGCGCGTGCGCGATGAACTCTTCCCTGTTCCGGAGCCGGCGACGCTTGGGCTCCTCGGTATCGGGCTCACCGGGCTTGCCGCGTTCGGCCGCGCCTGGGCGAGGCGCTCGCACGAGCAGGCCTGAGTATCATGGCTCCCGGGGCGACCGCCGGGACGGGTGAGGGCTGCGCCGCCAGCCGCCGACCCACCTCCGCCGCGCGGTCGTTGCGAGATCGGAATGGTGAGAATACCGATCGGGTCGCCGTGCCGCCCGGCGTTTCGACGCGCCGCAAGGAAACTTGCGAGTGCCAACTCGGTGCGCTTACGGAATATCATCAAAGTATCTAACGTCCGTGACGGAACCTGCCCGCACGCTCCCGTAGTCACTCTGCGCCATTGGCCTGGTCGGCGCCTTCGCGGTGCGGCAGCCGGCGGCTTGGCACAGCAAGAGGGACAACGCGACACGAAGTCCAGACGGACGGTCATCGGTGCGATCGCGGCCGGCGCGATCACCGGCAGCATCGCGGCAGGGGCTGCACAGGCCGCCGCTGTTAAGAACGTGATGCTGTTCATCAGCGACGGTGCCTCCTGAGGCACTTGGGACATGGCCTCGCACTGGGCAACGGGGACGCAGCGCGGCCAGGCCTACGCCAATTTCCCGGTCCGGCTCGGCATGACGACCTATCCGCTCAACACCTCGAGCACGCCGACCGGGACCGGCACGCCGCGGATCTCCTACGACCCCGTTCGGGCCTGGGACACGACTCCCAACAGCGGCAGCTTCGGCGGGCGGCCGAGCTTCTTCAACGGCTACGACTTCATCAAGCGCGACTACCCCGACTCGGCGGCTGCCGGGTCGGCGCTTGCGACCGGCGTCAAGACCTACAACAACGCCATCGATTTCGACGACTTCGCCAACCCGCTCGGCTTCATCACGCAGGATGCGAAGGCGCGCGGCCGGTCGACCGGCGTGATTACCTCCGTGCCGTTCTCGCACGCCACCCCGGCCGTGTTCGGCGCGCAGAACATCAGCCGAAACAACTACCATGCGATCGCCGAGCAGATGCTCTCCAACCCTGATCTCGACCTGATCATGGGTGCCGGGGACCCGCGCTACGACTCGAACGGCGCTCTGCGGCCAACCCCGAACCAGACCTACATGAGCGTTGAACAACTCGAGCGGCTGCTCGCGAACGACCCGGTCTACAACCGCACCCTCATCTCCTCGGTCGAGCAGTTCCGTGCCATGGCCGATGGCAGCGCGATCCCGGACGGGCGCGTGATGGGGCTCGCGCAGACCGGCGATACGCTCCAGGCGAACCGCACCCGCTCCGATGACCCGGCCAACATCTCCGTCGAGCGCGGCAATGCCTCGGGCGTGCCATTCAACGAGAACGTCCCGACCCTCGTCGAGATGACCGCCGGCGCGATCAACTACCTCTCGCGCAACCCGAACGGGTTCTTCCTCATGGTCGAGGGCGGCGCCGTCGACTGGATGGCGCATGGCAACAACACCGCCCGAATCATCGAGGAGCAGGTGGATTTCGACCGCTCCATCGCC
>Ga0272446_1005990_pt1 | contig 13004 bp, 9 predicted proteins | sample YNPCB0061_FD_194587 | JGI IMG/M metagenome (GOLD analysis project Ga0272446, IMG submission 194587) | Hot spring microbial mat communities from Yellowstone National Park, WY, United States - YNP-CB-006-1 | ecosystem: Environmental > Aquatic > Thermal springs > Hot (42-90C) > Sediment | place... | reverse complement strand
CGCTGCTGGCCACGCTGCCTGGCATCTACGACGAAAACATGCAGTCCCGCGACGTTTCCAAAGGTCCCGGGGCGGGTGGACTGCACATCAACGGAGGGCGCTCGACGTCGATCAACTTCGCATTGGATGGGGTGCAGAACACCGACACCGGCTCCAACGGGGGCTCGCACGTGCAGCCCAACATGGATGCGGTGGCCGAAGTAAAGGTGCTGACGAGCAATTACCAGGCTGAATACGGCCGCAGCAGCGCCGGCACGATCAACGTGATCACCAAGAGCGGCACCCGGGAATTCCACGGCAGCGCTTACCATTACTTCCGGCACGAGGGCTTGTACGCCAACTCCTTCTTCCGCAACCGGACCGGGACGCCGCGGCCGATCGAGCGCATTCAAAATTTCGGTTACACCGCAGGCGGACCGATCTACGGCAAGGGTTTCAACAAGGACAAGGACAAGCTGTTTTTCTTTTGGTCGCAAGAGTTTGTCCGGCGGCGCAATTACCCCGGCACGCAGTTCGTCACCACGCCCACGCAAAGGGAGCGCAATGGGGACTACTCCGACACCCGGGACGTAAACGGAGCGGTAATCCCCATCCGCGACCCGGCGACCGGGCAGCCGTTTCCGGGTAACATCATTCCCCAGCCGCGGATTAACAAGCTTGGACAAGCGATCCTGAACTTTTTCCCACTGCCGAATTACGTGGAGACGGACCCGGCGCTGAAGTACCGCCGGAACTACCGCGCCAACGTCAGCGGGGCATTCCCGCGGCGGGAGGACCTGTTCCGCATTGACTACAATTTCAGCCCCACTCTGAACGCCTATTTCCGGGGCACGCAGGACAACGACGACGAGAACTGGCCTTACGGCAACTGGACCGCCGGCAGCCACAACTACGACATGTACAACACCTACCGCTGGCAACACGGCCGAAGCGCGCTGTTGCACGTCTCCAAGACCTTCAGCCCCACGCTAGTCAATCAGTTCACCATGGGTGTGAGCACGCGCGGACAAGCCTTCAACGCCAGCGATCCAAGCCTGATTGCGCGCAGCAAGATGGGGAACATCGGCCAGTGGTATCCGCAGGGAAACGAATCCGGGGCGATTCCGGACGTCAGCTTTGGCGGAGTGCAGAACGGCATCAACAGCGGGATCGGCAATATCCCGTATCACAACGAGAACCCCGTGTTCACCTGGATCAATAACGTCACCAAGGTTCTGGGAAGGCATGCGTTGAAGTTCGGCATCTACATCGAACGCATGCGCAAGGACGAGGTGGGAAGCGCCAACACGCGCGGCGCCTTCACGTTCGACCGCAACACCAACAATCCGTTTGATTCCAACTACGCCTTCTCCAACGCGCTGCTGGGGAACTTCAACTCTTACTCGGAAGCCAACCTGCGGACTTATTCGCTGTATCGTTACACGCAGACCGAGTTTTATGCCCAAGACTCCTGGAAGGTTTCGCGGAAGCTGAGCCTGGAGTTCGGGCTTCGCTTCTATTCGGCGCCGGCCACGCACGACATCCGCCAGTTTCTGACCACCTTCATTCCGGCGGCGTATGATCCGAAGACGGCGGCAGTGATGTACCGGCCGGGTCTCGATCCGGCGACCCGGCGGCGGGTGGCGGTGGATCCTCGGACTGGCGCCACCGCGGCGGTGACTTACATCGGGCTGTTTGTGCCGGGATCGGGCAACTATGCGCCGGGCATGGCTATAGGGGGTAAGGGGGCGCCCGATGGTCTGTACACCACTCCGTTTTCGGCCGCTCCGCGCTTCGGATTCGCCTTTGACCCCAGGGGCAACGGCAAGATGGCCATCCGCGGCGGCTTCGGCATGTTTTATGACCGCCCGCAGGGTAACGTTTACTCCGGCACCGTTGGGCAACCGCCGGTGTCTTACAGTCCGACGGTTTTCTTCGGCAACCTCGATACGTTCCTTCAGGCGACCGGAGTGGTAGGACCCCCTAACGTGACTGTGGTGGAAGCCGCCCAGCAGTCGTTGCCGCAGACGATGAACTTCAGCCTGGGCGTACAGCGCGAGCTGGGCTTCCGTTCCGTCATCGACGTTTCCTACGTCGGCAGCCTGGCCCGGCATTTGATCATCTCTCGGAACATCAACTCCATTCCCATGTACGCGCGCTTTGACCCCAAAAACATCGACGCCACCACCAACAGTCCCCTGCCGGACAATTACCTGCGGCCCTACTTGGGCATGGGCAGCATCAACATGCGCACTTTCGATGGGACATCGAACTACCACGGACTTCAAGTATCGGCCAACCGGCGCATGACGAACGGCCTCCAATACGGGGTGGCGTACACCTGGTCCAAGACGCTGGGCGTCGCCGCCGCCGATTTCGGCGGCGTGAGCTATTACTTTCCGATGCGCAAGCAAAACTACGGCCCGCTCAGTTATGACATCCGGCACATGCTGGTGATCAACTACAACTGGGAATTGCCGGCGCTGGGCAAACGGCTGGGGAGCAAAGTGGTGGGCGCCGTCACCGATAAATGGATGCTTTCCGGAATCACGACCTTTATGACCGGAACGCCGTTCACGCCGGGGTTCAGCACCTCCGATGGGCAGGACATCACCGGCTCGCAGGAAGGCGCACGCATCACCGTGGTGGGAGATCCAAACCTGCCCAAGAGCCAGCGCACATTCTCGAAGAACTTCAACACTGAGGCGTTCGCGCGGACGCCGCAACGCTCGTTCGGCAACGCGGGCATCGGCATTCTGCGCTACCCGGCGTGGAACAACTGGGACATTAGTGTGTCCAAGCGCATCCCGTGGAAGGGCGAGCAGCGCTACTTCCAGCTTCGCGGAGAGTTTTACAACGCGTGGAACCACGCTCAGTTCAACAGTTACGACACCGGAGCGCGCTTCAATCCCGCCGGGCAACAGATCAACGCGAACTTCGGCGCGCTGACCGGCACTCGCGACCCGCGCAAAATCCAGCTATCATTGCGGCTGATGTTTTAGCTGTGTGACCTGGACCGGGCTACGCCAGAGGCGGGCGCCCGGTGGGTTGCCGTGGCCGGGCCTGGGTGGAGGGTTGCGGATCCGCCGGGATCGCAATCTCGATTAAAACGAATACTGCCACTGGATGTAGGGGTAGGTGAAGGGCGCCCCGCGGGTGGAGTCCTTCAGGAAGCGGCCGGGGCGCAGGCGGCCGAGCCCGGCGCCCAGTTGGAGGCGGTCGTGGATTCGGTACAGGAACCAGCAGTCGAACTCCTGCCCGATGTGGCTGCTGGAGGCGAGAGGATTGCGGACGATGGCGGCGCCGCCGTCGGCGTAGAGAGCGTCTTGGCGGGAGGCGAGCCAGAAGGAATGGTAGTCGGTGCGCAGCCGCATCTTCTTGCTCAGCCGCCATTCGGCGCCGGTCATGACGTTATGGACGTTGCGCCACCCCACTTGGTCGGCTGTTCCGAAGTAGAAATGGTTGGTTGGATACAACTGGTCGAACGTGCCACGTTTCCCGTCGCCGGGGCGGCGGTCTCCCGAGGCGTGGTTGTATTCAAACAGGATTCTTGGGGCGCGTGAGCCGACGCCGGCCGTGTAGCCCGCCTGCCAGTGGCCGGCCCAGGCGCGGTGATCGTCGCGCGCTTGGCGTCCGGTCTGGAAAGCTGTCTCGACGTTGTAGTCCCAGCGGCGGGGCAATTTACCAACCCAGCGGAGCCCGAAGGTGTGGACACGGAGAGGGCCCCAAAGGCCGCCCTCGTCGCGCACCCGGCTATTGGTCTTGAAAAACCAGTACGGCTGGACGGCAGCTTGCCTCACCCAACGCTCGCTGGACAGGTAAACGCCGTGGATTTTGTTGTTGAAGTGCGGCCGGTCGAAGCGGGCGTTTACGGGCGTCACCACCGAGCCGGAGAAGGCATCCAGGCGAAGCCCAAGGGCCAGCAGGGTGAGTCTGACGGCGTCAAACGAGCGGGCCACATTCCCCCAGGCGCCGCTGCCGATGAGCCGCTCTTCGCCGAACAGGATTTCCTGCCTTCCGATGCGGGCCTCCCAGTGGCGCGAGTCGAGCCGGCCGAGCAAGACATAGCCTTGCCGCAGATCCAGGGTGTTCACCACGGTGGATGGCGCGGGATGGCGGTGCGCAGGCGCTTGGGCATCCTGGACTTGAAGGAAAAACCGGAGCCAAGGTTGCGGTTCCAGGGCCGCGTTGAGGCGCAGCCGGTGAAGGTAGTAGCCATCGCCGTTGTCCGGGACGAATCCGGCGCCCGCCAGCATCTCCGCGCGGCCGCGGATTTCGCCGCCAAATGTGAGCCATTTGGGCAGCGGGGACTGCGCCGGCGCAGGCAGCACGAGCGCCAGCACGCACAGCGATGGGCCTCGAATCGGCTTCACGAATGGATTTATGTTACGCGAGCCGCGCACACGGGTTGTGTGATGAAAGTCACATCTTCGCCTAGATTTCTCCGGGGGAGTCTCCCCAGTGGCATATGGGCGGCTTTTCCCATTGGTTTCTCCGCCTTCCCGAAGCCCCCTACAATGGAAAGGTGGGATTCCTATCGGTTGAAGAACAGTGCACCTATATCCGGAAAGGTCTGGCGGAGCTCATTCGGGAGGAGGAACTTGAGGAGCGGCTGAGGCGCTCGATCGAGACCGGACAGCCTTTAAAGGTCAAGGCGGGATTCGATCCCACAGCGCCCGATCTGCATTTGGGGCACACCGTCTTGCTGCGCAAAATGAAGCACTTTCAGGATTGCGGTCACGAAGTGACTTTCCTGATCGGGGACATGACCGGGCTGATCGGGGACCCCAGCGGGCGCAACGTGACCCGGCCGCCCATGACTCGCGAGGAGATCAATAAGAACGCTGAGACTTACAAGGCCCAAGTCTTCAAGATTCTCGACCCGGACAGAACCATCATTCAATTCAACAGCCAGTGGCTGGAGCCGTTGAAGCTGGAAGACATCATACGGCTGGCCTCCAAGTACACCGTCGCGCGGCTGCTCGAGCGCGACGACTTCTCCAAGCGTTTCCGGGAGCAGATTCCCATTTCGGTGCATGAGTTCCTTTACCCGCTGGCGCAAGCCTACGATTCGGTAGCGATGCGCTGCGATGTGGAGATGGGGGGCAGCGATCAGAAGTTCAACCTTTTGGTAGGCCGGGAAATCCAGCGGGATTACGGCCAGCCGCCGCAGATTGTGGCGACGGTTCCGCTGCTGGAGGGGCTGGACGGCGTCGAGAAGATGTCGAAATCCAAGAACAACTATGTCGGCATCGCGGAGCCTCCGGAAGTAATGTTCAAGAAGCTGATGAGCATCAGCGACGAACTGATGTGGCGCTATTACGAGCTGTTGACGGACCGGAGCCTGGCCGAAATCGAGGCGCTGAAACAGAAGGTGGCGTCGGGGGATCTCCATCCCAAAACCGCCAAGATGGACCTGGCGCGCGAAATCATCAGCGATTTCCATGGGTGGCAGGCTGCCCGGCGCGCGGCTGAGGAGTGGGAGCGTGTGGTGGCGGAAGGGGAAGTCCCGGCTGATATTGAAACTGTGTGCATCAGCGAGCCTAGCGTCCGCATCGATAAGTTGCTGGCCAGAATCGGGCTGGCGGATTCGGTGACTGACGCGGTGCGCAAACTGAAGGCCGGCGCGGTGGAAGTGGACGGCTCGCGGGTGACCGATTTACGCCAAATTCAGTTTCCTGCCACCCATGTCTTGCGTGTCGGCAAAAAGTGGAAACAAGTGACGGGCTGAGATGCTCGCGCCTTCCGACAACCTGCGGCAAAGCCTGGATTCCCTCAAGGCGCACAAGCTGCGGGCGGTGTTGACCGTGCTCGGGCTGACGATGGGCGTGGCCACGCTGATCACGGTGATGACCATCATCCAGGGCGCCAACCTTTATGTCGAGCAAAAGATCGCCAATCTGGGCACCAACGTCTTCCAGATCGCCCGCACGCCGTTCGTAGTGACCGATTACAACGTGGTGATCAAGGCGCTGCGCTACAAGCGGATCGAAATGGCGGACGTGCGCGCGGTGGCCGAAGGGTGTTCGGCGTGCCAATACACCGGCGCCAGCGTGTCGGCCGCCACGCGCGTGCAGTACGGGGACAAGGACCTGCAAGACGTCAATCTGATCGGGCACACCGCCAGCATGGCCGAAATCGACACGCGCACGGTCGAACTGGGACGCTATTTCACGGACGCCGAGGACCGCCGTTCCGCTCAAGTGTGTGTCGTGGGCGCGGGCATCGTGGAGCAATTCTTTCCCGGATCGAGCCCGCTTGGGCGGGCCATCCGCGTGGGGAACCAGGAGTTCCAGATCATTGGAGTGTTCGAGAAAGTGGGCAGCGTGCTGGGGCAGGACCAGGATACGTTTTTGGTCATCCCGATGAACACGTTTCTGCGCCTGCGCGGCAGCCGCCGCAGCTTGACCATAAACGTAAAGGCGGCCGGCGGCCAGCAGTTGTTTGAGGCGGCGCAGGATCAAGCGCGCATGATTCTGCGCGCGCGGCGGCACATCACCGGCAACAAGGAAGAGGATTTCTTTTTCGGCACCAAGGAGAGCTACATTGCTTTGTGGCAGAGCATCAGCTCGGCCTTTTTCGCCGTGTTCATCATGGTGAGCGCGATATCGGCGGTGGTAGGGGGCATCGTCATTATGAACGTGATGCTGGTAAGCGTGACGGAGCGCACCAAGGAGATCGGCATCCGGCGCGCCGTCGGCGCGACGCAAAGCGACATCCTGCGGCAGTTCTTGATGGAAAGCGTAATGCAATGCCTGGTGGGCGGCGCCGTGGGCGTTCTGGGCGGCTTTCTGTGCGCGGTGGCGCTGCGTTCGTTCACCTCGTTTCCGGCGTCGGTGCAAACCTGGGTGGCGGTGCTGGGCCTGACGCTTAGCAGCATGATCGGGCTGTTCTTCGGCATCTATCCCGCGGTGCGGGCGGCGAGGTTGGATCCCGTGGTGGCGTTGAGGACCGAATAATGACCCGGGCTGAGTTTCGCGAGAACCTGCTGGTGGCCTTCGACACCCTGCGCGCCCACAAAGTGCGCTCTTCGCTTACCATTCTGGGCATCATCATCGGGGTGACCAGCGTGATCTCGGTGGCGGCGATCATTGACGGCTTGAACTTATATATTCAGCAGCGGGTGGAGTCGTTTGGTTCCCGGACTTACTTTATTTCGCGCATTCCGCTGGGTCCGCGTTTCGGCCGCGTACCGGAGAAGATCCGGCAACGGAAGTATATCCAGTACGAGGACGCCGCCAAGCTGCGGGAGATGCTGCGCTCGGTGCGGTTGGTGACCATTTTCGGCACCCGGGCTTTTTTCTTTGGTCAGGTGAACACCGCGCAGTACGGGAGTCAGCGGGTCGAGCGGATCATTTTGCGGGGCGCCGGACCGGAGTATATTGACGCGATTCCCCTGTTTGCGGTGGGTATGGGCCGGTTCATCAGCCGGTACGACGAGGAACGCGCCCGGCAGGTGGTGGTGCTCGGCGCCTCGGTGGCCGACTCGCTGTTTCCCAATCTCGATCCACTGGGGAAAATGATTCATCTCAACGGGAAGCTGTACGAGGTGATCGGCGTGTTCGAGCGGGATCCCGGGCTGTTCGGCGGCCCGGGGGTGGATCAGTTTGCGGTCATTCCGATGAGCGATTTCCGCCGGAAGTACCCCGAGGCCAAGGAGTTGATTATCGCTTTCACCGTGTCTCCGGGTGCGGATCCGGAACAGGCCAAGGACGAGGTGATCGAAGCCATGCGCCGCATCCGCCGCCTCCCTTACGGCGCGGAGAACGACTTTGAGATAACGGCGCCGGATTTTCTTTCCAATCTCTGGAACCAACTGACCGGGGCGCTGGTCATCCTCACCAGCGTCATCAGCTCCGTAGGGTTGTTGGTGGGCGGAATCGGCGTGATGAACATCATGCTGATTTCGGTCACCGAGCGCACGAGCGAAATCGGCGTGCGGAAGGCGGTGGGCGCCCGCAAGGCCGACATCCGGGTGCAGTTCCTGCTGGAAGCGGTGACGCTGACCGGGATCGGCGGCATCGCGGGCATTATGGTGGGCGCAGCGGTAGCTTTCTTAGTGCGCACGTTCGTGCCTTCGGTGCCCGCCACGCTGTCCTTGCTTTGGATTACCCTAGGAGTGCTGATCTCTCTGAGCGTGGGCGTGTTTTTTGGCTATTACCCGGCGAATCGCGCCGCCAATTTGGACCCGATCGTGTGTTTGCGCTATGAATGAGATTCGTTTGCTCCGCCAGGAGGATATCCCTGGCGCGATGCACCTGAGCCGCGCCGCTGGTTGGAACCAGACCGAGGCAGACTGGGCGCGCATCCTGCGCTTGGAGCCTGAGGGATGTTTCGCCATCGAACAGGACGGGCAGGTGGCCTGCACCGCCACGGCCATCGCTTTCGGCGCAGAGCTGGGCTGGATCGGGATGGTGCTTACCGACCCCGCGCACCGCGGGAAGGGACTGGCCACGCGGCTCATGGTGCGTGCGATCGAGTGGCTGGAGGAGCGCCGGGTGCAGTGGATCAAGCTGGACGCCACCGACATGGGGCGGCCCATCTATCTCAAGCTCGGCTTTGAGGATGAGGCGATCGTGGAACGGTGGGCGAGGGCGCCGGGACTGGCGCCGCGCACGGGGGCGGGGCCGTTGCGTGTGGACTGGGATCTCGACCGCGAGGCGTTTGGCGCCGACCGCTCCCGCTTGCTGGAAGACCTGGCGCGCACCGGCGTTGCGGCAGCCAACGGCTCCGGATACGCCTTTGGGCGCCCGGGCGACAAGGCCGCTTATTTCGGCCCTTGCGTGTGCCGGAATGCGGAGGGCGCCCGCAACCTGCTTCAATGGTTCCTGGGTGAACATGCGGACCAGACGGTGTTCTGGGATATCCTTACGGACAACCGCGAAGCGATCGACCTGGCGCTGGAGTTCGGCTTCGAGCGACGGCGGAGGCTGACGCGGCAGGTCCGGCCGGGCGTCCCTGCGCCTGCGCCGTTCCGCCGCCGGGACGAGTACGTTTACGCCATCGCAGGCTTTGAATACGGATAGAGAATGCCACGCAAACGCTACGAATGGAAGCTCAAGCGCCGCTCCCTTCAGCTCGGCGACCGGACCCTGATCATGGGCGTGCTTAACGTCACGCCGGATTCCTTTTCCGATGGCGGCAAGTACAGCGATCCGGACCGCGCCTTCGCGCGCGCCATCGAACTTGAGGAGGCCGGCGCCGACATCATCGACATTGGCGCGGAATCGACACGCCCCGGTTCGGCGCGCATTAGCGAAGAAACCGAAAGGCATCGCCTCATTCCGGTTCTCAAGCGCCTGCGCGACAAACTGGCGGTTCCGGTTTCGGTGGATACGTACAAATCCGGCGTGGCGCAAGCCGCGCTCGATTTGGGAGTGGAAATCATCAATGACCCGAGCGGGTTGACGCTGGACCCGCAGCTTGCCAAAGTGGCCACGCAGTACGATGCCGGGCTGATATTGAATCACATGCGCGGCACGCCTGAGGTCTGGCCGAAGCTTCCGCCGCTCAAAGACGTCATGGCCACCATTCGAGCCGATCTGGAAGCCACCGTGAACCGCGCCCGGCGCGCGGGGGTGGACCGTTCGCGCATGGTCATCGACCCGGGACTGGGATTCGGGAAGCGGAAAGAGCAGAACGCCGAAATTCTGGCCCGCCTGCCGGAACTGGCTGAGTTGGACCTGCCGATTCTGGTGGGGCCTTCCCGGAAGTCTTTTCTGGCGCAGCCCACCGAACTGGAGACGGAGTTCGCAACTGCGGCTGCGGTGGCCGCGGCGATTTTGGGAGGAGCGCACATCGTGCGCGTGCATGCCGTGCGGGAGATGACGGCCGCCGCGCAAGTGGCCGACGCGGTTTATCGCGCCCGGCTGCGGTGAGGCTGGCAGCGCGGGCAGAAGTGGGTTCCGCGCTGGCTCACCAGGATGCGGCGGATGCGGGCTCCGCATGCCGGGCAGGGCTGGCCGTGCCTGCGGTAGACGCAGTGGAGTTGCTGAAACCAGCCGCGGCGTCCATCCGCGTCCACGTAGTCGGAGACGGACGATCCGCCGCGGGCGATGGCCTCCTGGAGGACCTGTCGAAGGGCGTCATAAAGGCGTTTCGCGCGAGCCTTGTTCAGCCGGTGCGCTTTCTCGAGCGGGTGCAACCGGGCGCGGAACAGCGCTTCATCCGCATAGATGTTGCCCACGCCGCGCAAAAATCGCTGGTTTAACAGGAGAGCTTTCAGCGCGCCGCGCCGGAGGCGCAGCAGGGCGCGAAACTCTTCGAAGCTGATCTCGAGCGGATCTTGCCCCAGGCAGCTCACGCGGTGGGGCAACTGGGGGGAGAACTCGATGTTGCCGAACATCCGGGGGTCATCGAACAAGATCTCTCCGCGGTCTAGCTGAATTCGCGCGCGGGTGTGGGCGCCGGCGCCGGCCCGCACGAGCAGCTTGCCCGTCATTCCCAGATGCACGCACAAGAAGCCGCGGTCCAGATCGAAGACAATGAACTTGCCCACGCGGCGGATTCCGGCGATGCGGCGTCCCTGCGCCTGTTCGACGCACCCGCGCCGGATGCGAGGCGCGTTGATTTCCACGCGGCGGATGGTCCGTCCGGTGACGTGCGGCGCCAGCGAGCGGACGACGGTCTCTACTTCGGGCAACTCCGGCATCAGGGAAGCTCCACTAGAATGTCGCCGTCCTGGATCACCACCGGATAGGTTCTTACGCGGACCGCGGGGTTGTCGGGATGGATGCCCGTGCGGCAATCGAACTCCCACGCGTGCCAGGGGCAAACGACCGCGTATCCATGCAGGGCGCCGTGTCCCAGTGGGCCGTTGCGATGGGGGCAAGCGCCGTCCAGCGCGTATACTCCTTCGGCGGTGCGGCACAGCGCGATTTCGCGATCGCCCAGGGTGGCTTGCACTACGGAGCCGGTGGGCAGCATGGAGAGAGGCCCAGCTTTGATCAGAGGCATTCTAATACTTAGGCTACCGTGAAGGAAGTCCATCGAGCGTGAGCCGGCCGTCCTTGACGACCGTCTTCCCATCGACGGTCACGGTGGCCTGGACGATGGGGAAGCCGAATCCTCCGGGCGTCTTGTGATTGCCGCCGAGCAGCAGGTTTTCACCGGTGTAGATCCAAACCATGCCCGCGGCCTTGGCCGGGCGGTACTCGCCGGGGTCGTCGACTACTTTGAGCGCCGGATTGAGGCCGATCGAGATGCTGCCGAAGACGTCCTTGGGACCCGAGTAGGGCGCCAGCGTCTGCTGGTAACACTGGCCGCCTTCGGCCGCCTTGAAGTTCTCGACCTTGCCGTTCTTGAATTCGAAAGATACGCCGGTGATGGGTTGGAAACGGCACAGATCGCGCGGCACAACCACGGTTCCGTTGGCCGAGGTTTCAAGCGGCGCCATGCTGACTTGCCCGCCGGGCAGCGAGGCGATGCGCTCCAGGAAAAGCTTCGATTTGGCCTTTTCCTCGGTCAGGATGCCGTCTTCGACAAACACGGGCCGGTTGCCGGTGGAGAAGGTGAAGTCGGTGCCGCTCGGCGAGGTCACCCGCACGGTTTTGGCGCCTTGTAGGATGCTCTTGAGGCGGCGGCCTTTCTGGGCGATGTCGGCATAGTCGGCGCCGACGGCGTCCCAGTGCATCCTCTCGAACGTGTTGAAGTCGACGCGGAGCATCTGCGCGCGCTCCTTGGTGGGGTATCCGATGGAGATCAAGCGCACGCCGGAGGCATTCAGCGCCTCGCGGATGTAAGCGTCGGCTTTGTCGGCTTTGGCCAGCCGCTCCTGGGGGACTCCGGAGAAAACCGCTTGGGGGCTCTCGATGGGAGAGACGTTGATCCAGGTGGTGATGTACTTGAGAGTCTGCACGAAATAGGTGGGCTTCTGCTCGAGGAAGTTGTCGGGAACGTCGGCGAACAGAGAGCGCAGAACGCGGTCGGTGGTGAGCCGCATTTCCACCATCGCTCCCGCCAACTGGGCCTGAATGGCTAAGGCCTCCATGAGCGGCAGCGTATGCCGGCCTCCGTAAACGACCACCACATGGCCGGGCTTAACGTTGGCGCTGGAGTGCACCACGCGCTTGGCGAGGGCGTCAAAATCCACGGGCGCAGCGGGGGTGGCAGGGGGCGGGGGTTTTTCCGGTCCGGCGCATCCGGCCAGGAAAAGGGCCGCCGTCAGAGCCGTCCACTTGTTGCGTCGCCGTTTGCGCGTCATAATGCCTCCCTCGCAGATAGCATAGACCGGGAACCGTGAAAGTCAAGGCCCGTATACAATGTATACGCAATGCGCCGCCGCGAGATCTTAGCTTTTGCCGCCACCTTGGCGTTTGCCGGATGCCGCCGTGAACGGAAGATTGTGGTGGGGGTGGTGCCGAAAGGCGCCAACCACATCTTTTGGCTGACGGTGCAGGCGGGCGCCATCAAAGCCGCACGCGAGTTCGGCTTCGAGATGGAATGGAATGCGCCGACGCTGGAGATTGACGCCAGCCGGCAGATCGAGATTGTGGAGTCGATGGTGAACCGGCGGCTGGCTGGAATCGCCTTGGCGCCGGTGGACAAGCGCGCTTTGGTAGCGGTGGTAGAGCGGGCGGCCAAAGCGGGCATTCCGGTGGCCATCTTTGATTCGGGCATCGACACGGAGCAGCGCATCACGTATGTGGCCACCAACAATGAAGAGGGCGGGCGCATGGCGGCTCGCCGTCTCGGAGAAATCTTGGGCGGCAAGGGTAAAGTGGCGGTGGTGGGGTTCATGCCGGGCAGCGCTTCCACCATGGAGCGGGAGTTCGGTTTTCAGGACGAGATCCGGAAGCGATTCCCAGCCATAGAAGTGCTGGGCGTGCAGTTCGGGATGGCGGACCGGGCGAAGGCGATGGCCATCACGGAGAATCTGCTGACCGCCAACCGCGATCTGGCCGGGCTGTTTGCGGACAACGAATCGAGCACGGCAGGGGCGGTGCAAGCGTTGAAGTCGCGCAATGCGCGGCATGTGAAACTGGTGGCGTTCGACAGTTCTAATCAGATCCTAGCGGACCTGAAGG
>Ga0272446_1005989_pt1 | contig 13007 bp, 13 predicted proteins | sample YNPCB0061_FD_194587 | JGI IMG/M metagenome (GOLD analysis project Ga0272446, IMG submission 194587) | Hot spring microbial mat communities from Yellowstone National Park, WY, United States - YNP-CB-006-1 | ecosystem: Environmental > Aquatic > Thermal springs > Hot (42-90C) > Sediment | place... | reverse complement strand
CGTCGCCACGGCCGATTCGATCGCGCGTTCCAGCGCCGCCTCGTCCTCGCCAGGCTTGCCCACGTCCAACACCGAGGCGATGGCCGACAACATCCTGGCCCCCTGGTCGGCCACGCCGTCGAGCGGACCATAGCAGCCGCGGCATCCCATGTTCACACGCGGGCAGAGCGCCCCGCAGCCGCTGCGCGTGGCCGGCCCCATGCAGACGAGGCCCTGCTCCAGTAAACAGATCCCTGGCTCGGGGACGATCTCATAGGGGCGATAGAAGCGCTTGATCCGCTTGACATCCTTGGCCAGAGGACACTCTTCGCACACCGCCACCGTACCGGCGCCGACGACCGTATTGCCCGGCGGCGGCAGAGGGGCGCCCTGGATCACCAGGTCGAGCACGGCCGACACCTGATGCGGCTCCGGCGGGCAACCCGGGATCACGTAATCCACCGTTACGACCTGATCCAGCGCGAGAACGGTGTTGTAGAAAGAAGGAAGCGTCAACTCCCCCTCGGGCGCGGCGACGGACGTCTGCGGACGCACGGCGGAAGGATTGTCGATCGTCGGGTTGTCTTCGTACACAGCGCGCAGGGTCGCCTCGGCCGTGGTCAGGTTGGAGAGGGCCGGAACACATCCTTCATAGGCGCAGGAGCCATAGGCGACCAGGATTTTCGATTTGCGCCGCAGGAGGTGCGCCATCTCCTCATTGTCCGAGTTGCGGATGGCGCCGTTGAAGAAGCAGATGTCGATGAATCCGTCGGGATACCCCTCGACGTCTGCGAGCTTGAAGTCGGCGATGCACGGGAAGAAGACGATGTCGAAGGCTTCGTCCACCTGGAGGATCTTATCGCCGATGTTGAGCAGCGAGATCTCGCAGCCGCCGCAGGAGGCAGCCCAGTACATGGCGAATTTAGGTTTCGCGCTCATGGCAACATCTCCGCTCTTTCCGCCACAGCATGGGCGGATTCCTCGCGCGAGAGGGGCGCCGGGGACGGTTGGCCGTCAGCGCCCAGCACCTGTTGCTGCCAGCGCAAGGGGCCGAGGGCGCGCACCTGTTCGGTCATACGGTCGACGGCCGCGGCCAGGATGTTGCCCTCGGAAGCGGAGGCCCATACCAATTGCACACGCTCCTCTTCGATCCCCCACTGCGCCAGCAGGCGCCGGAGCAGATAGAAACGGCGCATCGTCTTGAGGTTCCCTTCGACGTAATGGCACTCGCCGGGGTGGCAGCCCGCGATCATCACCCCATCCGCCCCCGCGCGCAGCGCCGCCAACACGTGCTGAGGCTCTACCCGCCCGCTGCACATCACGCGAATGGGGCGCAGGTTGGGGGCATAGTGGATGCGCGCTGTCCCCGCCAGATCGGCCGCCCGATAGGAACACCAGTTGCATAGAAAGCCGACGATCACCGGCTCAAATGTGTTTTCCATGGCTCTTCCTCCCCTTTACGCCTCCACCAGCTCCGCAGGCCGCACGTCCCACAACACCCCTTCGATCTCAGCCATGATCTGCTGATTGGTGAAGTGGGCGCCGGTGATGGCCTGGCTGGGGCAGGCGGCGACGCACGTACCGCACCCCTGGCAAAGGGCCGTGACCACCTCGGACACGCCACGGTCGGCATGGAAGACGATGGCGTTGTAGGGACAGAGGGTGTTGCAGATGCGGCAGCCAGAGCAGAGCGCCTCCTCGATGTGGGCGCGCACCGGCTCCATCATCACCGTCCCCTGCTTGATGAGGCCCGCCACGCGCGCGGCCGCCGCGGCGCCCTGCGTGACGGACTCCGGGATGTCCTTAGGCCCCTGGCAAGTGCCAGCGATGAACAGCCCTTCCGTCATCGTCGCCACCGGATCGAGCTTGGGGTGACGCTCAGTGAAGAAGCCGTTGAAATCGCACCCCAACCCAAAGCGCTGCGCGATCTCGCGCGAGTCGGCGTGCGCTTCCATCGCCGGGCTGAGGATGACCATGTCCACCGGAATGCGCCGCTGCTTGCCGATGAGCGTGTCCTCGACCTGGACGATCAGCTTCCCTTCCTCGCCGGGCAGACGGGCGGCGTCCGTCACCTCGGCCACGCGACCACGAACGAAGTGCGTCCCCTCACGCAGTAGACGGTGGTAGAACTCCTCGTACCCCTTGCCCGGGGTGCGCATATCAATATAGAAGTTATACACCTCGGCGTCGGGCACGCGCTCGTGAATCAGGTGCGCGAATTTGAGCGAGTACATGCAGCACACTTTCGAGCAGTACTCGTGATAGTTCTGATCGCGCGAGCCGACGCAATGGACGATGGCGACGCTTCGCGGCGGGGTGACGCCGTCGCGGAGGACGATCTTGCCTTCAGTGGGGCCGGCGGCGTTGACCATGCGCTCGAACTCGAGGCTGGTGAACACGTTGGCCAGTCGCCCATAACCGTACTGGGGGATGCGTCGCGGGTCGAAGAGGACGTGCCCTGTGGCCAGGATGATGTTGCCCACCTGGATCTGCAGGACCTCGTCCTGTTGATCGTAGTTGATGGCGCCGGTCGGGCAGACGATCTGGCAGGCTTTACACTTGCCCCGTTGGAAGAAGGTGCAGTTGGCCACGTCGATCACGGGATATTTGGGGACAGCCTGCGGGAAGGGCCGATAGATGGCCTTGCGATAGCCGAGGCCGGCCCCGAAGCCTTCATCGATGACCCGCTTGGGGCACTTTTCCTCGCAGATGCCGCACCCCGTGCACAGGCTCTCATCGACGTGGCGCGCCCGCTTGCGCACGGTCACCGTGAAGTTGCCGACATAGCCGGAGACCTGCTCCACCTCGCTGTAAGTGAACAGCGTGATATGCTCGTGCTGGCCCACCTCGACCATGCGCGGCGTCAGGATGCAGGCAGCGCAGTCGAGGGTGGGGAAGGTCTTATCCAACTGCGCCATGCGCCCGCCGATCGATGGCTCACGTTCGACCAGGTAGACATGGTGGCCGGCGTTGGCCAGCTCCAGCGCCGCTGTGATGCCGGCGATGCCGCCCCCCACCACCAGCGTGTTGGGGTTGATGAAGACGGGCAACGGCTCCAGGGGCTGGTGATGGACCACGCGCTCGATCGCCCCTTTCACCAGGGCCTTGGCTTTGAGCGTGGCCGCCTCGCGATCCTTGGTCGCCCAGGAATCGTGCTCGCGGATGTTGGCCATCTCGAAGAGGTAGGGGTTGAGGCCAGCCTGCGCGCAGGTGTTGCGGAAGGTCTTCTCATGCATGTGCGGCGAGCACGCGGCGACCACAACGCGCGTCAGCCCTTTCTCGCGGATGTCCGCCGCGATCAACTCCTGGCCCAGGCTGGAACACATGAACTTGTAGTCGCGAGCGATGGCGACGTTGGCCTGCTCTCCTGCCCACCGGGCGACATCGGCCACGTCGACCGTGCCGGCGATGTTGCTCCCGCAATGACAGACATACACTCCCACGCGTTCCGTCATGGCTTATCCCTCCCCCGGCATGCGTGGCATCGGCAGATCATTCTTCGAGCGCGGCTTGGGCGATGGCTTCTCCGCGGTGGTCTCGACCCCGATCTTAGCCAGCGCCAGGCGCGCGCTCACCAATTCTTTCCCGATGCCCAGATCCCGAGCTTTCAAGCCAAAAGCCAGTCCCATCAACTGGGTGAAATAGAGCACTGGCAGATGAAAGTCAGTTTTAAACATTTGATTGACGTTGTCCTGGTAAGCGTCCAGGTTCAACTGACACATGGGACACAGAGTGACGATGAGATCCGCTTCGTAGTCGGCGGCGCTCTTGAGCAAACGGTGGATCAGGTCCAGAGCAACCGGCTGGCTGATCTGGGTCATGTGGCCACCGCAGCAATGGGCCTTCATGGGATAATCCACCACCTCCGCGCCCAGGGCGCGCATCAGTTTGTCGAGCGTCGTCGGGTACTCCGGATCGTCGAATGCCTCGCGGTACCCCGGACGCACGATCAGGCAACCGTAGTAAGGGGCGACGCGCAGACCTTTCAGTGGATTGGTCACCCGGGCGGCGACGGCGTCGTAGCCGACGTCGTTGACCACTACATCCAACAGATGGCGCACGCGCAGCGAGCCGCTGTCGTAATGGAGGCCGCCGGCAGCCAGCGCCAGATTGATCTTCTCCGCTAGCTCAGGCGAATCCGCCATGTAGCGATCGGTCTTGGTCAGATTGAGAAAACAGGCGCTACACGGCGCGACCAACTGGTCGCTGCCAGGCTGCTGCGCCGCGAGGGCCAGATTGCGCCCGACCAGCGCGTAAGCGGTGAGCAGATCGATCGAGAAGTACTCCGTAGCGCCGCAGCAGTTCCAGTCCGGCACCTCCATAAACTGCAGACCCAGTGTTTTGGCTACGGCCATCGTCGACTGGTGATAGGCGCTGGCATTGCGTTCGAGCGAACAGCCCGGATAGTAATGGTAGTTCATACGGCACCTCCCAGCTCTTTGGCCCTGGCCAGGATGGCCTTAAGCTGGCCGATCCCTTTGATCTGTTTCGGCGTCAGATCCATACGGCCCCTGCGGAAGAGATCGATCGCCATCGGCGCCATCTTGACCGCATCGAGGGGATGGTAGCGCAGGTGATAGCGGGTGGCTAACCCCAGCTCGAAGCTGCGCCCATAGTTGTCGACATAGTCGATGAAGGTGCGCGAGAACTCGGGCGCTTCCGAAGCTTTGGACTCCCGATAGAATCCCTCTTTGATCGCCATGCGTTTCAGCGCGTACATCACGTCTGTGATGTGTATCTCCTGCGGGCAGCGCACGATGCAGTAGTAACAGGAGACGCAATACCAGGGAGTATTGCTGCGCAGCACCGCTTCCTTCATGCCAGCCGCGATCATGGCGAACAGCGCGCGCGGCGTATGATCCATGTCAGGGCCAGAAGGACAGGAGCCGCCGCATGTGCCGCACTGGAGACACAGCTCCAGGCGGGGATCGCCTGGCGTAGCTGCGATCACCTCTTCAAAGAAGGAGACCGTCGGCGCCGCAGAGACGGCTGCCGCTGTAGCCATACGAACCTCCTTTCCAGCCTGTCAAACGAAAACCCCATGACCCATATCATACTGTGGACAGGTTGAGCATGATAGGATCGATCGAGGAACTGCCACAGCTTCCTGTTTGAGACGCCGCACAAACGGCATGAAAGATCGGCGACCTGCCGCGATGGGGACCTGGAGCAACGATCCGCAGCCGATCTCTTTGGCTGCGATCGTGCAACCGATCACAAACTACCATCGGATGGGGCCGTTTACTATGACCCCTATCATGCTTTGCGCCGAATCTTGACTGTATGGCCTGAAATCCTACGCGGTAGCAGACGGACTATGAAACTGCAAGAGATCATCGCCCTCATCGACGGTGAGGTGCTTACCAAAACCGACAGCCTGGCCCGGGAGATCAAAGGAGGCTGCGGCGCTGACCTGATGAGCGACGTCCTGGCCTCCATTCAACCTGATGCTGTCCTCTTGACCGGCTTGTGTAACCCCCAGGTCGTGCGCACCGCGCAGATGGCGGACGTGGCGGCGATCGTCCTCGTGCGCGGCAAGAAGCCGCCGCGCGAGACGATCGAGTTGGCTGATCAGGAGAACATCCCGGTCATCTCCACCCCCTACGGCATGTTCGAATCGTGCGGCCGACTCCACCGGGCGGGCCTGCCCAGCCTGGAGAACACCGTCGGGTAAGGCCAATTTCCATGGGCAATGACACCCAGCCCAAGCAGCGGATCGTCACCGACGCTGAAGCCGGCTACATCACGCGCGTCGAGGAGCTGGCCTATGAGCTGCGCATCCAGGAGGTGATGACGCGCGACGTCAAGACGGTATCGCCGGATATGCAGATGGGCGCCGTGCTCGAGGTCTTCCGTCGCGCCCGCATCTCCGGCGCCCCGGTCGTACACAAAGGTCGCCTGGTCGGGATCGTCAGCATCGAGGACCTCATCCACGCGCTGCGGGGCGGCGATGTCGCAGCGCCCGCCAGCGAATATATGAGCGAACGCGTCATCACCGTCAAATCATCCCATCCGGTGATCGAGGCGCTCAAGATCTTCACTCAGGAGAAGGTGGGGCGCCTGCCAGTGGTAGATGACGAAGGCAAGCTGGTGGGCATCCTCACGAAAGGCGACATCACACGCGGCCTGTTGCGGGCGCTGCAGTCGGATTACCAGGAAGAGGAGCTTAAGAAGTACCGTGTCAGCCACCTGTTCGCCGACATCGCCTCGGACCGCACGAGCCTCATCCTCCGCTATAATGTCAAAGCGCGCGACTTCGCCCACGGTGGCCGCGCCTCGAGCGATATCAAGCGCGCGCTGATGCGGCTAGGGGCCAACCCCCAGATCGCCCGCCGCTGCGGCATCGCCGTCTATGAGGCGGAGATGAACCTCATCATCCACACCACGGAGGGCGGGGTCATCCAGGTCGAGATCGAACCGCATCAGATCGTGATGGAGACGACCGATACCGGCCCAGGCATCGAAGATATCGAGCTGGCGATGAAGCCGGGGTATTCGACCGCTCCCGAAGAGGTGCGCGAGTTGGGCTTTGGGGCGGGCATGGGCCTGAAGAATATCCAACGCTGCGTGGACGCCATGACGCTGGAATCCACCCCAGGCAAGGGGACGCGCCTGGAGATGCGCATCTACCTGCAGCCGGATGAAGCGTTCAGCGGCGCCGCGCACGCCAGGGAGGGCAAAGCGCAATGACGCTCCAGGAGATCATCACACGCCTCAACCTGACCCTGCTGACTGAGGGCCGCGATTTCAGCCAGGTCGTCCCCACTAGTGGCTATACCTCCGACCTGCTGAGCTGCGTGATGGCGGGCGCCCGCCGACAAGGCATCTGGGTGACGTTGCAGGCGCACGCCAACATCGTCGCCGTGGCGGCGCTGCTCGACCTGAGCGCGATCATCATCACCGAAGGGGCGCAGCCCGACGCCGAGACAATCGCGCGCGCGAACGAGGAGGGCATCCCCCTGCTGTCCACCCCTCGCCCCTCCTTCGCGGTCGTAGGCCAGCTCTGGGAGATGGGGCTGCGTGACGATGGCAACGCCTAGCGGGGGCGCACCTGCTCTCGCGCCCGCAGCCCTGCGCCCCTACACTGCCGAGCTTCACGTCCACACCGTCCTCTCCCCCTGCGCCGAAGTCGAGATGATCCCCCCCTTGATCGTCGCCGAGGCGCGCGAGCGGGGGATCGATCTCATCGCCATCACCGATCACAACGCCAGCGCCAACGTCGCGGCCGTCCAGGAGGCAGCCCTCGGCAGCGACCTTGTCGTTTTGCCCGGCATGGAGGTCCAGACGCGCGAGGAGGTGCACGTCCTCTGCCTGTTCGACACCCTGGAGCAACTGGCCGCCTGGCAGGCGCACGTCGACGCCTACCTGCCGCCGTTCCCCAACGACCCCGAGCACTTCGGCGAGCAGTTCGTCGTCGACGCGAGCGGCGATTTCGTCCGGCGCGAGCCGCGGCTCCTCATTGTGTCGACGACGCTTTCCTTTAAAGAGGCAATTGACGGCGTGACGGCCCTGGGCGGCATCGCGATCCCCGCCCATGTGAATCGCGCGGCCTTCAGCCTCCTGACCAACCTCGGCTTCGTTCCCCCCGACGTCCATCCGGACGCGCTCGAGATCTCGCGCCATCTTTCCGTCGCCGAGGCGCGCCGCAGGTTCCCCCAGATCCGCGGCTATCCCCTGATCCAGAGCGGCGACGTGCACCGCCTGGAAGAATTCCTGGGCGCCAACCGGTTCACGTTGGCCGCTCCCACGATCGCCGAGCTACGGCTGGCATTGGCTGGTCAGGCCGGACGCGCGCTGGCCGTGGGCGAGCCGGTTGGTGCAATATGACTTGTGTCATGGGACGCCCCTACGACTGGTGATAAGATTCACAAGCGCGCAGCAGGGCGTTGCCGTGCTGCAGCGGTTGGGCGTGCCCAACCGTCGCAATTTCTGATCTGGAGCACACGATGACATCGGTACTGGAAAACATCCCGGAGACGGACCCTCTGGCCAATCCGGCGCAGAAGGCGATCATCGACCAGATCCTGGCCGAGAACCGCGATGTGCCCGGGGCGACCATGGTGGTCCTCAACGAATTGCAGAGCCGAATCGGATTCATCTCTTTGCCGATGCAGGCCTATGTGGCGCAGCAGATGCACGTGCCGCTGCAGCAGATTCACGGCGTGGTGTCGTTCTACTCCTTCTTCACGACCACGCCGCGCGGACGGCACACGATCAAGTTCTGCATGGGAACGGCCTGCTACGTTGGCGGCGCGCCGCAATTGATCGAGAAGGCGCGCCAGACCCTGGGCATCGACATCGGCCAGACGACCAAAGACGGCGCGATCACCCTCGAAGTGTGTCGCTGCGTGGGCGCGTGCAGCCAGGCACCGGTGGTGATGGCCGACGACGACGTGCACGGGCGCGTCCGGCCGAACAAGCTGCCGCAGGTGCTGCGCAAGTACCAGGATTGACGATGCGCGAGATCGCTCTGCACCTCCTCGATATCGCCGAGAACAGTGTGACGGCCGGCGCGCGTACGGTCGAGATCACAGTGGAGGAGGACACGCGGGACGATCGCCTGCGGGTGGTGGTGCAGGATGACGGCCGCGGCATGGACCCCGAGCTGTTGGCCCGCGTCGCCGATCCTTTCGTCACCAGCCGCACCACGCGCAAGGTGGGACTGGGCATCCCGTTGTTGAAGGCAGCGGCGGAAGCCTGTAACGGCGGGCTGCGCATCACCTCAACACCAGGGCAGGGCACACGCCTGGAGGCCGAGTTTCAACGCAGCCACATCGACCGTATGCCGCTCGGTGATCTGGCTGGAACGATGTTTGCGCTCGTCGTCGGCTGGCCGAAAGTCCATTGGGTGTTGCACTATCGCATCGACGACGATCATTTTACGTTCGACGACGCGCCGATCAAGCAGGAGTTGCAAGACATCCCGTTAACGGAGCCTGCGGTCCTGACCTTCCTTCGGGACTACTTGCAGGAAGGGATTCGTAGCGTGCAGCGCGCCGCGCGTCAACGTCAGGCCGCGCCGGCATAGTCCGGCTTGGGCGCTCGTATCTACTTAGAGCCTGTTTGGAAATGCTCCTGGCGATTAAAATCGCGGCAACAGGAGGCGCGAAACCCGCCTACGCGGGTTAGAATCCAGTCGGCGAAGGCCGACTTCGCATCCTGCATCGGCGCGGTTTGAACCGCCAGCGAATTTCCAGACAACCTCTTACAGTTCACCAGGAGGCAGATCATGCCAACGGTCAAATCTCTGGAGGATTTGAAGCGGTTGAAGGAAGAGGCCCTGGAGAAGCGCCGGGCCAAGACGACGGCGGGCCACGCCCAGATCGTGGTCGGCATGGGCACCTGCGGCATCGCCGCGGGCGCGCGCGACGCCATGAAGGCGATCCTGGAGACCATCGAGGCCGACAACGTGAGCGGCGTCGTCGTCACGCAGACCGGTTGCATCGGCCTCTGCGAATGGGAGCCGATCGTCCAGGTCACCGTGGGCGGACAGGAGAAGGTGACCTACGGCAAAGTCTCGCCGGAACGAGCCAGACGCATCGTCAAGGAGCATGTAGAGAACGGCAAGGTCGTCGCCGAATTCGTCATTCCGGCGTAACGCGAGGGCCGCGCCATGAGCGGTCCAGGGCGTCCTTGTACCGCGAGGCGGGGCGCAGCGCCGCCGGTTCGCGAGAGCATATCGCAGGAAAGGAGCGGGGGTACGCGCGGCCAGCGACGGCGCCGCTTACCCCGATCGAGAGCGCTATGAAATATTATCGATCTCATGTACTGGTCTGCGTCGACCCCCAGTGTCTGGCCAAGGGGGCGCACGACCTGATGGATGCGTTGCAAGACGAGTTGGTCGCTCAGGGCCTGATCAGCGAAGTGCAGGTGCTGGAGACATCGCGCATCGGCGGCTGCGCGCGCGGGCCAGAGTTGATGGTGTATCCCGAAGGAATCCACTACGTCGGGCTGGGGGTGGATGACGTCCCCTTCCTGGTAGAGGAGCACTTCCTCAAGGGGCGCGTGGTCGAGAAGTGGGTGATGAAGGAGGTCCCCGTCACCGACGAGGAGCTGGGGCCGCCGCAGCCGAAGGAAGTGCGCGTCGTCTTGCGCAACTGCGGCAAGATCGATCCCAACAACATCGAGGACTACATCGCTGAGGATGGCTACCAGGCGTTGGGGCGCGTCCTCACCGAGATGACGCCCGAACAGGTGATCGATGAGGTGTTGGCCTCCGGGCTGCGCGGACGCGGCGGCGCCGGGTTCCCAACGGGCAAGAAATGGCAGTTGGTGCGCGCGACTCCCTCGTTCCCCAAGTACGTCTGCTGCAACGCCGACGAAGGGGACCCCGGCGCGTTCATGAACCGTCGCGTGCTGGAGGGCGATCCGCACTCGGTGATCGAGGGCATGATCATCGCCGCCTACGCGATCGGCGCCAGCCGCGGCTATATTTACTGCCGCGCCGAGTATCCGCTGGCGGTCAAGACGCTCAACATCGCCATCCAGCAGGCACGCGCCTTCGGCTTCCTGGGCGAGAACATCCTGGGCAGCGACTTCTCCTTCGACATGGAAGTGCGCATGGGCGCGGGAGCGTTCGTCTGCGGTGAGGAGACCGCGCTGATGGCCTCGATCGAAGGCCGTCGCGGCGAGCCGCGGCCTCGTCCTCCCTTCCCAGCCGTCAAGGGGCTGTGGGACCAGCCCACGAATATCAACAACGTCGAGACGTACGCCAATATTCCCCAGATCATCTTGCGCGGCGCGGAGTGGTTCGCCAGCATGGGCACGGCCAAGAGCAAGGGGACCAAGACGTTCGCCATCGCTGGCGACGTCAACCACACCGGCCTGATCGAAGTGCCGCTGGGGATCACGCTGCGCGAGGTGATCTACGATGTGGGCGGCGGCATCAAAGATGGTCGCAGCTTCAAGGCGGTGCAAACGGGCGGTCCGATGGGAGGCTGCCTGCCCGAATCGTATCTCGATATGCCGGTGGATTACGAGTCGCTGACGGCGGCTGGCTCGATCATGGGATCGGGCGGCATGATCGTCATGGACGACACCACGTGCATGGTCGATATCGCGCGGTTCTTCATGGAGTTCATCCAGGACGAGAGCTGCGGCAAATGCACACCCTGTCGCGTGGGCACGCGGCGCATGCTGGACATCCTGGAGCGCATCTGCGCGGGCCAGGGGCGCGCGGGGGATATCGAAGTGCTGGAGATGCTGTGTAAGCAGATCCGCGCGACCAGCCTGTGCGGCCTGGGGGCCGGCGCGCCCAACCCGGTCGAGAGCACGCTCAAGCACTTTCGGCACGAGTATGAGGCGCACATCTACGACAAGAAGTGTCCTGCCAAAGTGTGCCGCGCGCTCATCACCTACGAGATCCTCGATGGCGTGTGCACCGGCTGCACCGTGTGCGCGCGCAATTGCCCGGTCAACGCGATCAGCGGCGAGCGGCGCCAGTTGCACGTCATCGATCCCGACACCTGCATCCGCTGCGGCATCTGCATGCAGGTGTGTAACTTCAACGCTGTGATCGTCAAGTAGGCAGGGAGCACGAACGGCATTTTCGCCTACAAGAAAGAAACAGGCGCAAGGAGGAGGAGCATGACAGGTGGCCAAGATGTGACCTCCGTCGTACAGGCAGCCGTCGTCCGACATGGGAGGTCGCCTGAAGCGTTGATCCCGGTTCTGTCCGAGGTGAACGCAACTTTGGGGTATCTCTCGACCGACGCCATGGCGGAGGTCAGTCGCCTCCTCCGGGTGCCGGGCAGCCGGGTGCTGTCGGTGGCCAGCTTCTATCGGATGTTGTCCACCCAACAGCTCGGGCGACACGTGATCCGGTTCTGTGAGAGCGCGCCCTGCCATGTGATGGGGGGGCGCGAGCTGTGGCAGGCGCTGCAGGAGGCCCTGCAACTGGGGCCAGGCGAGACGAGCGCCGACGGCAAATGGACGCTGTTGACGACGAGCTGCCTGGGTGTCTGCGGCGTCGGTCCGGTGATGGTCATTGACGATGACGTGTACGGCAACGTCACGCCAGGGCAGCTCCCGGAGATCCTGGGGCGCTACGAATAAGGAGGTCGCTATGAAAGCAGTCCGAGCGTTGGTCCTGGTCTCGAGCGACCCCGTGAGCATGGCGCGCGGCGCCCAGGAAGTCTTCCAGAAACTTCAGGAAGAGGTCAAGGCGTTCGGTCTGGAGGATGAGGTCACGGTGACGATGGTCGGGGACGTGGGGCGTCATGACGCGCTGCCCTTCGTCATCGTCTATCCGGAGGCCGTCGTCTACGGGCCGGTGCGGGTCGAGGATGTCCACTTCCTGGTCGAGGAGCACCTGTATAAAGGGCGTGTGGCGGCTGGCTTGCAGGCGGCGACGCGCGAGCTATCCGGGCGCATCGCCTGGCTGTCGGCTCGTCGCGGGACCCTGCCGGCGGAGCAGCGCATCGTCCTGGAGCGCGCGGGCCTGATCGACCCCGAAGAGATCGACGACTATGTGGCGCACGACGGCTACGTGGCGCTGGGCAAAGCGCTGACGGAGATGACGCCCGCCGACGTGATCGCCGAACTGGACAAAGCAGGGCTACGTGGGCGCGGCGGCGCCGGTTTCCCGACCGCGGCCAAGTGGCGCATGGTAGCGCGGGCGGAGGGGACCCCCAAGTACGTCATCTGCAATGCCGACGAGAGCGAGCCAGGCACCTTTAAGGACCGCCTGATCATCGAAGGGGACCCGCATAGCGTGATCGAGGCGATGACGATCGCGGGCTATGCGGTGGGCGCCAATGAGGGGTACGTTTACATTCGCGGCGAATATGTGTTGGCCCAGCAGCGCCTGGCGCGCGCCATCGAGCAGGCGCGCGCGCTGGGGTTCCTGGGGAAAGGCATCTTCGGCAGCGATTTCGATTTCGACATCCATATTCATGCCGGCGCCGGCGCCTATATCTGCGGCGAAGAGACCGCGCTGATCGAGTCGATCGAGGGCAAGCGGGGCGAACCGCGCGCGCGTCCTCCTTACCCGACGACCTATGGCCTCTGGGGCAAGCCGACGCTGGTCA
>Ga0272446_1005988_pt1 | contig 13008 bp, 13 predicted proteins | sample YNPCB0061_FD_194587 | JGI IMG/M metagenome (GOLD analysis project Ga0272446, IMG submission 194587) | Hot spring microbial mat communities from Yellowstone National Park, WY, United States - YNP-CB-006-1 | ecosystem: Environmental > Aquatic > Thermal springs > Hot (42-90C) > Sediment | place... | reverse complement strand
TTGTGGGGCAAGTTCGTGTTCTCGCTGACGGGCGGGCTACTGCTGTCCGGGTCGCTGGTGGTCTTGAGCGACATCATGTTGGAAATGCCGATCGACCTGGTGCTGTTGCACTTCGTGACGATCGCGGTGTTGGCGGCGGGACTGAGCGGGTTGGCGGTGGGCATTGGGGCACTGATGCCGAACTTCCGCGAGAGCGATCCGAGCAAGATCGCTGTGGGCTTCGGCGGCACGGTGAACCTGATTCTGGGGTTGGCGTTTCTGCTGGTGGTGGTAGCGGTGATGGCCGGCCCGTGGCACGCCTGGCGGAGTTTCTATCCACCGGGATTGCAAGAGACACCGCTGGGGATGCTGTTAACGGTGGGACTAGGAGTCTTCGTGGGTCTGATTGCCGGCGCGGTGGCGGTGCTGTTGCCGCTACGCGCGGGAATCGAGGCGTTGCGGCGGATGGAATTCTAGACAGCACAGCTCAGGGCGATGTGGTATCGGTCGCTCGTCGTCCAGACCTTCATGCGACCAGGCCCCTTACGCCACCTGGTGAATCCGCTGTTCCTCGCAGGTTCGCATGTAGGTCGCCTCCAGTTCCACCGGCAGACACAGTCCGCCCCGCAGCCACAGCGGCAGCGTCGGCAACGTCCGCCCCACTTCCACTACCTCGCGCCAGATGTCCAGCATGGCACTTCCCTGCCGCTCCACCGCACGATACGCCGATGCATACAACGCCGATGTCGTCCCCGTCTCGGTCAGTCCCAGACGCAGCAACAACTCACGATGCAGGTCGGCCGTTCGCTCGGTCACCACATCGACCAGCACCAGTCCGATGCCGGCCTGGATGTAACTGGCGCACTTCGATACTAGCGCGTCACGATGCGTCTGCCGATCCTTGTTCGCCGGGCTGACCAGTTCAATGGCACCGGCCAACTGCGGGCCACCCGATCGGCTGAAGATGCCCACCTCGACCGTGGCCCCGTGCAGTTCCACCGGCAAACTCACCTGTGGCGGCGGTGAAACCCAGTCTCCTGTTGTAGATGTTGCCTCCTCTTCCTCGAAGGTGGCCACGTCGATCTCCACACCAAACTGAACATTGGCCTCGGCGAAGTATCCTTGTGGCAACACCGCATTGAGTTGCGCGGACAGGTACGTCGCCCAGGAATTGTGAAACGAATGCCAGTGACGGCGTTCGCTCAGAGGTGGACGAAAGTGATCGAGCAACGGCATGGCAGCGTCTCTCCCAGGGAAAGTTCGCCTGCTGTTCAACATACAGCCTGCACACCCCGCACGCCAGCGAGGCGAACGCCAGGTACTCGCGTCCAGTCGTGAATCGGCCTGGCGTTGGCCCTCCTGACGGGACATCGTAGCACAATCGCCTGTGCCTACTCCCGCAGCAACCACTCCACCACCCGCCGCTCGCCCCAGCGGATACCGCCTACGCCGTCCCAGCCGACGAAACCGACGTGCCCGCCCCACGGCGCGATGTGGACGCGCACATGCTCCGGCACCCGCAAGGCCTCGAACGGCTCGACGGCGATGAACGGATCGTCGCGCGCCGTCAAAATCAACGTCGGCACTGGAATGCGCGGGATGTAGCGAAACGAGGAAGCCTCGCGGTAGTAGGTGGCCGCATCGCCGAACCCGTTTCGCGGTGCCGTGTACTGGTCGTCGAAACCGCGTAGTGTCGTGAATTGCTGCGGGTCGATGGGCGGCAGATCGGGAAAATGCATCTGTCGCTCGCTGGCCTCCTGCACCAGTCGCCGCAGGAACCGCTGTTCGTAGACGCGATTGGCCGGCTGTTCGATCAGCCGACAGCAGGCATCCAGATCGATGGGCGGATTGATGGCAGCCACCCGACTCAGACCGGGCACCGGATCGTCGGCTGCCTCGCCGGCCAACTTCAGCGCGGTGTTGCCGCCCAGCGACACGCCCACCAACAGCAGCGGCGAGGTCGGGCACTCGCTGTGCAGCCAGTTCAGCGCGGCGCGGATGTCCTCGGATCGGCCGGCGTGGTAGCTCTGTCGAGCCAGCGAGATGCCCGCGCCCGCGCCGCGCAGGTCGGCACGAAAGACCCGCACTCGCTGACTCAGCAGCAACGCCGCCAGCCGACGAATGTGGGCCGATTGATGGCTGCCCGTCAACCCGTGCAGCAGCAAAGCCACGGGCCGGCCCGGTCGCCAACTCAGCGGTTGATTTTCGTGCAGCAGCAGCGCGTCGCCGTCGGCAAACAGCAGCGCGTGCCGACGTTGCGGCGGGGGACAGACGCGTCCGGGTAGATAGGCACCCAGTACGGTCTGTACATGGGGATTGCCCAGCAGCGGCAGCGGACGGAAACGCGAGGAGAGGGAATCCATGCGGTTCAGGCGGCCAGCCTCTCCTGTAACAGCCAGTCTATAATCCAGCGTTCGGCCCAGCGAACTCCGCCGGTGCGATCCCAGCCGACGAAGCCGATGTGCCCGCCGGCCGGCACGATGTGCAACTGGATGTGATCGGGCAGACGCAGCGACTCGAAGGGCTCGATGGCAATGAAGGGATCGTCCCGCGAGGTGATGATGAGGGCTGGGATGGGTATGTGGGGGATGAGCCGCTGCGGGCTGGCCTTGCGGTAATAGTCGATGGCATCGGCAAAGCCGCACCGCGGCGCGGTGTACAACTCGTCGAAGGTGCGGAAGCCGATTCGGCCCGGTGGCAGTCGCAGCGGCGGCAGGTCTGGGAACAGTCGTTGCCGTTGCCGAGCCTCGGAAACGACAATGCGGACGAACATGTCCTCGTAGACGCGATTGGCTGGGCTGGCCAGTAGGGCCTGACAGCGTTCCAGGTCGATGGGCGGCGATAGGGCGGCCACGCGAGTCAAGTTGGCAACGGGATGCTGATGCAACTCACCGGCCACTCGCAACGCGAGATTGCCTCCTAGCGACAGCCCAACCAGCAACAGCGGCGACAGCGGCGACCATTCGTGCAGAGTTTGCAGCACAGCGCGAATGTCGTCGGATCGGCCACCATGATAGAAACCGCGTGCCAGGGCAATCCCCTGACCCGCGCCACGCAGATCGAGACGAGCCACCCGGACACCGTGCGCTTGCAAGGCGTAGGCCATCCGCTGAACGTGGGGCGAACTGGCCGAGCCGCCCAGACCGTGCAGAATCAGAGCGATCGGATCGCCTGCCTGCCACGACGTGGGACAGTTTTCGTGGACGAGCAGGGCATCGCCATCAGCCAGCCGCACGATGTGCATCTGCTTGGCTTGCAGGGATGGCCCTGGCAGATACGCACCCAGAAACGTCTGCACATGCGGATTGCCCAGTAGCGGCAGAGGCTGAAACACCGGTCGAGTCAGTTCGCTGGTCAGTGTTGTACTCATCGTCTGGGTCGTTGGCGATGGTTCATCCCTTGTTCATTCTTCGTCTCTTTATAATACGAGAGTACCTGCTGACGAGGGAGTGCAGTCGAAATCGCCGGGAAAGAACTCCCTGAACCACCGTGCGGACACCATGCCACTGTTGCCAAACGATCCGACTCCTGCCCGACTGGGCTATCGCCTGCCTGCGGAATGGGAACCGCACTCGGCCACCTGGATTGCCTGGCCACATCAGCAGGCCGACTGGCCGGATCGCTTCGAGCCGATCCCCTGGGTCTACGTCGAGATCGTTCGCCATCTGCACACCAGCGAACGCGTGCGCATCGTCGCTCTGCCGGACGTGCAGGGGTTGGCTCGCGAGCAATTGATGCGAGCGGGAGTCGATCTGTCGCGCGTGGATTTTCTGCCCTTTGCCACCGATCGCGTCTGGTTGCGCGACTCGGGAGCCATGCTGCTGCGTGATGGAGCCGGCCGACGAGCCGCCCTGGACTGGCACTTCAATGGCTGGGCCAAGTACGACAACTGGCACAACGACAATGCCCTGGCCGGTCGAATGGCCGACTTCCTTGCCCTGCCGCGTTGGCAACCCACGCTGGCCGGCAAGCGACTGGTACTGGAAGGCGGAGCCATCGACGGCAACGGGGCTGGTCTATTGCTGACCACTGAGGAATGCTTACTAAGCGAGGTGCAGGCTCGCAACCCCGGCCTGGGGCGAGTGGAGGTCGAACGCTTTCTGTGCGATTACCTGGGCGTTCGCAAGATTCTCTGGCTGCATCGCGGCATCGTGGGCGATGACACGCACGGCCACATCGACGATCTGACCCGTTTCGTCGGGCCGCGAACCGTAGTGACGGCTTTGGAGGACGATGTCAACGATGCCAACTACGACCTGCTGCGCGAGAATTACGACCGCTTGCAGCACATGACCGACCTCGAGGGCCGACCGCTAGAGATCGTCACGTTGCCGATGCCTGCGCCGCTGGTCTTCGATGGGCAGCGATTGCCGGCCAGCTACGCCAACTTCTACATCGGCAACCGTGTGGTACTGGTGCCGACCTTCAACGATCCGAAGGATCGACAGGCACTGAACGTGCTGGCAGAACTGTTTCCTGGTCGAACGGTGGTGGGCATCCACGCGGTCGAACTCGTCTGGGGACTAGGCACGCTGCACTGTCTGACGCAGCAGGAACCCGCCGGGCTGTGAGCGGGTTTCTGCTGGTCTGGGTCAGTGGGCAGCGGCTAGCAGGGCACGCCGTCGCTGTGCAGCAGCAACGGATCGATCCCCTCAGCTCAACGCTCCTGTTCGCTTTGCGACAACTCTTGTAGCAACTCTTCCAGCAATCCATCCCGGAAGGGGTCTGGCTCGGCCTCGAAGCGATCCAGATCGCTCTCCGAGTAGCCGAAGTGATGCGCCAGTTCGTGGATCACCGTCTTGCGAATCTCCAGCAACAACTCACGCCGATCAGGGAAGTCCTCTTCCAGCGGTTGCTTGTAGATCACCAAGCGATGCAGCATGGCACTGGTATCGATGGCATCGGCCGACCAGTTCGTCGGCAGTTGCAGCGGATCGAATAGGCCGTACAGGCTCTCACCTGCGGCGATCTCCTCGTCGGTCAATCCCAGATGGCGCAGAACTCGCCGAGTCGGTCTCGGCTCGATGTCCACGACGAGGTTGTCCAGGTATGGCTGGAACTCTTCCGGCAGCGTTTCCATGATGCGGCGGACGATTCGGCCAAAGGTTCGGTAGCTCAGTCGCTTGCTCATACCGCTCTTGCTCTCCGGTCATCGGGTGGCTCAACGCACGATTCGTTGGCTGGCTTTGGCCAGAAAAATTGTAGGTCGTCCGGAAAGTTTGGGGCTGTCCGTCGTCTGGATGGATGAGATGACCAGCGAACAACTTGCCAACCTGATCGATGCTCACGCCGCTGCACTGGTGCTGTGCGCTCGGGCACATTGCTCCACACCCGAGGATGTGGTGCAGGAGGCGTTCTGCAAGCTGCTGGCTCAGGTCGTCCCGCCCGCTGATCCGGTGGCCTGGCTCCATCGGGTTGTTCGCAATCGCGCCCTGGATTGCGGCAAGGCCGAACGCCGACGCAGTCGGCGCGAGGCTCAGGTGGCCCGTCGGGAGGTCTGGTTCACAGAGCCGACCGTCGAGGGACTCGATGCCGAGCGAGCCGTCCAAGCTCTCCAGAGCTTGCCGGAGGAACAGCGAGAGGTCGTCATTGCCCGACTATGGGGCGGGCGAACTCTCGAACAGATCGCCGCTACCGTGGGCTGCTCGGTCAGCACTGCCTATCGCCGTTATGAGTCGGCCCTTGTCGCCCTGAGAGAAATGCTGGGGGAATCATGTCCGAACCATCCGATCCCGTCGAAAAACTCCGTCGCTTCACCGTCGCCACGGGAACGCTGAATCGCGACGAGTTGCTGTTTCAAGCCGCTCGGGCCTCGGTTCGCACTCCCTGGCTGTGGAAGTGGTCGGCCTGTCTACTCGCCCTGTCGCAGACCGTTACGCTCGCGCTCTGGCTGGCGGTGCCCCTCGCACCACGCGTGCCACCTCGACCGGCCGACGTTGCCCCGCAGCCGGCCGTGATTAGCCCCGGACAATACGACGATGCCTCCCTGTTGCTGGGTCTGGGGCGAACCGTGGATCTCGATCAGTGGCCCGCCTCGCCCGTCGTGGAGAACGGCGAGCCGCTACCCGAGATCGTGCTTTCCGCAGCCGCTCTGTATCGCGGCGAAGTCTTGCCCTGATGTATTGTTCAAGAGTCGTCTTTTTCCCTCCATAGATAGGAGATGCTGTGATGAAGTGGCCCTGTGCCGCCTGTGTGGTGGTCTGTCTGATGGTCTGTACGTTGAGCCGGGCGCAACCGATGCCCGAGCCGCGCGACGGTAAGGTGGTGTTGCCGCTGACGCTCAGTCCCGCCTCGGCTCCACAGCCGGTGTCCCGCTCGTACCTGCTGCCGCAGTATGCCGAGATGCAGCCGGGCAATCGCGTTCAGGGATTCATGAAGGCGTTCATGGAGCAACAGCGGTTCTTCTCTCGCGAGGCAAGCTCGCAGCGGGACAAGTGGAACAGCCTGCCGCTGGAGCAACTGCCCCTGGACGAGATTCGCAAGGCGGGCATTCTCCACGGCCTGGCCTACACACCGCCCTACGGCCGACCGCTCGGCGATGCCGACGAGGCGGCTCGTTACACACGCGTCGAGTGGAACGAGTGGTTCAACCTCCGTCGCGACGGCATAAACCTGCTGTTGCCGGAGTTGCAAAACCTGCGCAATCTGGCAACGGCTCTCAAGGTTCGCCTACGGGCCGAGATCAAGGCAGGTGATTTCGACCGAGCCATTGTCTCGCTGCGGACGCTGTTCGGCCTGGCCCGGACGATGGAGCAACATCCCACGCTCATCGGTCAACTCATCGGGCTGTTCATTGCCGGCCTCGGCCTGGATGCCCTAGAGGAAATGGTGCAGCAACCCGGCTGTCCCAATCTCTACTGGGCACTGGTCGATCTGCCCCGGCCCCTGATCGATCTGCGACAGGGACTGCAAGGCGAACGCGTGCTGCTCAGCGAACAATTCAAGCCGTTGCTCCAGGCGACCGGCGGACTGTCTGAAGGCGAAGTGCAGCGGTATCTCACGACGATCTGCGAGTTGTTCCGTGCGATCCAGATCAACTCGGACGGGAGCCAGGCCGCAGCGGCCCAGCAGCGGTATCGTTCCTGGGCTGCCGACAAGGCCCGCGTCGATCTGGCACGCCGCCGACTCGCCGCTACTGGCTTCAAGCCGACGGCCCTCAAGGACATGAGTACCTTGCAACTCGTCCTGACCGATGATCTGCGGCAATATGAGATCTACCGCGACGAACTATTCAAGTGGTTCCCTCTGCCGTACTGGCAAGCGGCTCCCGGCATTCAGCAAGCCGAGCAAGCCCTCCAGAAAGCAAAGGAAGAACTGCAACTGGCTCCCCAGATGGTCAGCGGCACCCGCGTTCGTCAGAGCCAGGCCCGGTTCGAGCAGCGCATCGCTCTGCTACAGATCGTCGAGGCCATCCGTCTGTACGCCCACGCCAACCGTGGGCAACTGCCTGACTCGCTGGACAAGATACGTCTGCCGTTGCCCCTCGATCCGGTGAGCGGCCAGCCGTTCCGCTACACGGTTGAGGCCGACCGCGCGATTCTGCACGGAGCCAATCTCTACCCTGACAAGGCCGCTACCAACCGGCACTACACCTTGCAGATCCGCAAGTGAGGCGTGAAACCTCCGCCCGCTGACGCAGGGCGGCTTGCTTCGCTCGCCAGCGAGCCGGCCCCTGTTACGGGCCGGAGTTTTCGCCGTCTTGCACCCACAATGGCTCCCGGTTTAGCCTAACGACTGCCGCGTCTGGTGGACAGGAACGCACTGCGTCTTGCCCCCACGTCCGCGTTATTGCTATGATTGAACGATACCCTATGCGGGGAACGACTTACCGAGGACGCTAGCAATGGCGGATCAGAAGACGATTCTCATCGTGGATGACGACTACGAACTGAGTGACGGTCTGCGGGCTGTCTTGGAACGCCTGGGCCATCGCGTCTTGCAAGCTCGCGACGGCCATCAGGGTAAGCAACAGGTTTATGCCCAGCGTCCTGATCTGGTCATCCTCGACATGATGATGCCGCGAATGGGCGGCTATCCCGTGCTGGAGCATTTCAAGGACAAACCCGATGCTCCGCCTATCATCATGATTACCGCCAACGAGGGCAGCCGACACAAGGCCTACGCCGAGTATCTGGGAGTGATCGACTACATTCGCAAGCCGTTCGCGATGGAGCGACTCCTTGAGGCGGTCAATCGCGGCTTGTCCCAGCCGCCGCGTAGAGAAAAGCAGCAAGGCGACCGCCCAGCGGATAATCCTCCTGCATGAGTTCTCCTATCGAGGCGGCCAGCGTTTTGCTGTGCCGATCCGCCAGCCAGCCCGAATGGCTCCTCGTCCATCGAGCGATCCACCTTCGTTTCCTGGGCGGATTCGTGGCCTTCCCTGGCGGCAAGACGCACGATGACGATCTGGCTCTAGCCCGCCCCGCTGACGGTCTGACTCATCTGAAGGTCGCTGCCATCCGCGAACTCTTCGAGGAGACGGGCGTGTTGCTAGCCCGTCTGGCCGATGGCTCGTTTCCTCCGCCCAGCGAATCCCTCCAGATCGCCCGACGAGCTTTGCTGGAACAGGGTGGCTCATTTCCCGATCTGTGTCGGCAACACGGCTGGCACCTGCATCCGGGCGATCTGCAACCCGTTGGCCGTCTCATCACTCCGCCCTTTGCCCCGCTGCGATTCGACACCACCTTCTATGCGGCTGAGTTGCCGCCGGGCCAGTCTGCCGACATCTGGCCGGGCGAACTGTCCACCGGACAGTGGACGACTGCTGCCGCCGCTCTGCACGCCTGGAGAGACGGCACACTGCCCCTGTCGCCGCCCACTTATGCCATTCTCGCTGCCCTGATCGAGCAACCCGTGGAACGAGTCGGCGCGTGCCTGCAACCCCTGCTGGCCCGACTGGATGCCGGCGCGCTGCCGGACATCTGGTTCAGCCCCGGCGTTCGCGTCCTCCCGCTAGAAAGTGACGGCCTGCCACCTACGACGCACACCAACGCCTACCTCGTCGGCACCGATCGCTGTTACCTCATCGACCCCGGCCCGTCGCGAGAGGCCGAACAACAACGCCTGTTCGCCTCCTTGACCAACTGTCCGCTGACGGCTCTGATCCTCACACACCATCACCCCGATCACGTCGGCGCGGCCCGCGCCTGTGCCGAGCGGTTCGGCGTGCCGATCTGGGCGCATCGTCTGACGGCGGAGCGGCTGGCGGGTCGGTTGGTCGTTGACCGGCTGATCGAAGACGGTGAGGTGTTGCCTCTGGGCCGTGCGCCGCACGGTCGAGGCGACTGGGCGTTGCACGCTCTGTTCACTCCCGGACACGCGCCGGGACATCTGGCGTTTTACGAACCGGACTATCGCCTGTTGTTCGCGGGCGATCTCGTGTCGCCGTTGTCGTCGCTGATCATCGGGCCTGCCGATGGCGATCTAGCTCTGTATCTGGAATCGCTACGACGGATTCGCGCCTTGCCGATCCGCCTGTTGCTACCGGCTCACGGCGGGCCGACTCTGCGAGCCGAGCATCTCATCGACGAAACCCTGTCGCATCGCGCCACTCGCGAACGGCAACTGCTCGAGGCGCTGGCGGTCGGCCCGCGTTCGCTGGACGAGTTGACCGGCCTGCTCTATCGCGGCTTTCCGGTCAAGGTGCAGGAACTGGGGCAGCAGCAGATCCATGCCAACCTGCTCAAGCTGCAACGAGAGGGCCGCGTCCGCCCCCACGGCGAGCGATGGCAGATTGCCGACACGGCGACGGAGCCCATCTCGCCTAGCTAGCCTCTTGTATCGGCCGCTGCGTCATGCGAAGATAGTGCCAGGATTAGATTACTCTCCTGGAGACTACCTCCATGTTGTTACTCGGCCAACATCGTACTCGTACTTGCCAGGGAGTCACCCGGCGTGAGTTGCTGCAAATCGGCGGCAGTTCGGTACTGGGGCTGTCGCTGCTCGATCTGCTCGGTCGGCCGGCTCGACTGCCGGCTAACACGGCGCGGGCGAAATCGGTAATGTTACTGTGGCTGTGGGGCGGCCCGGCGCAACTGGACACCTGGGATCCCAAGCCGGCCGCTCCCGCTGAGTATCGCGGGCCGCTCGGCAGCATTCCCACTCGCTTGGCCGGAGTGCGCTTTGGCGAACTCTTCCCGCTGCTGGCCAGTCGGGCCAATCACCTCGCTATCCTGCGATCGCTCAAGACAGGCTCGAACGACCACGGCGTGGCTGGCACCATCGGGCTGACCGGCTCGATCAACGGAGCGGTCGGACTCAATGGTCAGCCGCTAGCCGGTTCGCCTCGGCCGGCGATGGGCAGCACGGTGGCTCGAGCGAGAGGTCTGTCGGGCAAGTTGCCGCCCTACCTTGTTGTGGGCGGACGACTGCATCAGGGCAAGCGAGCCATTCTCGGCGAGGGCGGCGGGCCGCTCGGCGGACTGTACGATCCGTTCCGCCTCGAATACGACCCCGAACACGGCACCCGCATTCCCGCCTTGCAGTTGCCGACCAATCTCAGCCCCGAACGCCTGAACGACCGGGCCAGCCTGTTGCGGGCTATTGATGCCACGCGTCGCCAGATGGATGCCATCCGCTCTGCTCGCGTGCTGGACGACTACCGCGCTCAGGCTTTCGATCTGATCACCTCACCGACCGCCGCTCAGGTGTTCGATCTATCGCGGGAGTCGTCGGCCACTCGGGAAGCCTACGGCCTGACGCGCTTTGGGCAGTCGTGTTTGCTGGGTCGTCGCTTAGTCGAAGCGGGGGTGCCCTTCGTGCAGATCAACTGGAGCGATCATGTCGAGGCCGAGGAGGACAGTGGCGACGGCGGTTGGGATCACCACTACCGCAACTTCCAGATCATGCAAGATCGGCACGGCCCCTGGCTCGATCGGGCCTTTTCCACTCTGATCGACGATCTGAGGGCGCGTGGCCTGTTCGACAGCACGCTGGTGCTGGCCGTCGGCGAGTTCGGTCGGTCGCCCAAGATTAACGACAAGGCCGGTCGCGATCACTGGGAACACTGCTACAGTGCCCTGATATGCGGCGGTGGCGTGCGTGGCGGGCAGGTCATCGGTTCCAGCACCTCGCGCGCTGAACACGTCCACGACCGCCCGATCAGCCCTGCCGATCTGGTCGCCACCGTGCAGCACGCCATCGGAGTCACCAGCGAACAGGGCCAGACGCTCAACATCGCTCCAGAAGGTGGCAAGGTCATCGACGAACTGTTCTGAGGATTCACCAACATGACGCGTAGTTGGTTGTGGATCGTCGCGTTGCTCGGCCCTGGTCTGTGGATTGCTAGCACAGGATGGTTCGCCTCGCAGGACGCATCCGCTCAGGGGGCGAAGACCGACACGCCTGCCGTGGTTCGGCTGACGAGTGACGGATCGTTCAAGCAAAATCTCCACTTTCTGCCTGACGGCAAGCGACTGCTGTTCACGCGCATCCATCGCGGCAAGATGGGCTTGTGGACGGTTGCCGTCGATGGCAGCGACATGCGGCCGTTTCTGCACGACGATCCGCGAACGCCGCACTTCGATGCCCATCCTTGCCCCACTGGGCGGCAGGTGGTGTTCGTGCTGGACATCCTGCACGGCACCGACGGCAAGCTGCAAATCAACCGGGCCGACCTCGACGGCAAGAACAATCGAGTGCTGATTCCGCACAAAGCCTTCGAGGAGTCGCCGCGTCTGGCTCCTGACGGCAAACGTCTGGCTTGGGTCAGCACCCGCGACGGCAATCAGGAAATCTACACCGCCTCGGCCGACGATGGTGGCCAGATCGTCCGCTTGACCAACGATCCGGGCTTCGACAACAACCCAGCCTGGTCGCCCGACGGCAAGCAGATCGCCTTTGCCTCATCGCGATCTGGCACTTTCCAGATCCACGTCATGCAGGCGGCTGACGGCAGCGGCATCCGTCGCCTGACGCGCCACTCCGCCAGCGACTGCTGGCCCGCTTGGTCGCCCGATGGCCGATACATCGCTTTCACGAGCAATCGTGATGGCAACTATGAGATCTATCGCATGAAAGCGGACGGTTCTGAGCCGGTCAACTTGACCCGGCATGCTGGGCAGGACAACTTTGCCGCCTGGTCGCCCGACGGCAAGAAACTCGCGTTCATCTCCAACCGTGCCGGTGGACACGACATCTACATGATGGAGGTGAAGTAACGGCGCAACCGTGCCGGACAATGGGAACACCGAACTGTCCTACGGCGGCAAAACCATCCTTCAATTCTCCGCACACCGGCGGCATCCAGCAGCCGACTGGGTCTGTTGCACCGCCTGGTCCGGCGGGGATCTTTGCTGGACACTATCCCGCCATTTCATCAATGGTGGGCAGCTTCAACGAAGGGTCATTGAGTCCGGGCCGCGAACCTCGACCCAACTGGCGACTCCTAGTTGCTCGGACAACAGTCGCTCGACGAGCAGCTTGTCAAGGCATGTACCACGAGGTAAGTGAATGACGACACCCATGACACCGCTGTCCCAGGTACTCGGTTTGATTATCGGCTCGGTGACATCGCGTTTGCTGATGATGAATACCTGCCAAGGCCCGTCTCCGACGCGGTAAATCCCCTCCGCAAAAGAATTGTCCGCGTCCATCACCAAGTCGTAACTAATCTCGCCCGTCATAGCTAGTTCCCTGAAACTGGCTTGATCGTTCCGAATTGGCCCGTGGTCGGATCGAAGTTCACTGACACGTCGAGGAGGGTGACGCTCGGCAGAACGCGGTCGTCCAACCGCTCCAGACCGAGTTGGCGATGGACTTTGGGTGAGTGGGATTGCGTGCCGAAAAGCTTTGTCCAAATTGACATGTTAGGCTCCTTGAGGGTAGTGACAGGGGGGGCACAACGCCCTCTCCTTCGCCGAATGACCCCGCTCAGCGGCACCCCGCTTTGGGGGTGTCCGCTGCAGCGCCTGGTTCGGCCTCCCGATCCCACCTCACTCAACGCCGGTCCTTCCGATCAGTCACCTCCACCTTCTTGGCACCCTCCTGCTTGCGACGCGCCTCACGGATCATCCCGATCACCTCCTTCTG
>Ga0272446_1005986_pt1 | contig 13010 bp, 13 predicted proteins | sample YNPCB0061_FD_194587 | JGI IMG/M metagenome (GOLD analysis project Ga0272446, IMG submission 194587) | Hot spring microbial mat communities from Yellowstone National Park, WY, United States - YNP-CB-006-1 | ecosystem: Environmental > Aquatic > Thermal springs > Hot (42-90C) > Sediment | place... | reverse complement strand
GCCAACTGTCGAGTAAACTGAAAAGTGCTGGCCGACGATGTGGCAGCGGTTGTAACAGAACAGGCTGCAGCCACTATAACCGGCCGCGTACCCAACCAAATCGCCAAAACGGCTATTATCAACAGGTCAAGTATCCAATTTAACGTTGTATCATAAATTAATGGTATCCCTTGGCTATTTGTTACTGTTAAGCAAAACCTTCGTGGCTGGACCAACTAGGCCCACCTGGCTTAAACCATGTACTTTCTGATAATTCTTAACTGCCTGTCGGGTAGCCGGACCAAAATAACCGTTGGGCGTTGCCTTGAGAAAACACTTAGCTACCAAAATAATCTGCAACTGTTTAACATCATCACCCGACATACCATAAGACAATTGACGGGTAAATTGATAGCCACCGGCTGAAGGGGTGTTAGGTGTTGGTGTTATAACCACCAGTAAACCCGCCGCAATAGTGAAAGAAATGATATTTAAGGAACTGCTAACATTACCAGCCGCATTAGTTACTGTTAAAGCGCAATTGCCGTAAAAACCAGCAGCCAGTTTATTAAATGTTATAGTATTGGAGCCAACGGTAGCGTCGGTGGTGGAACTAAAACAGTCTCCAAAATAAGTAATGGTGCCAGCCTCATTGGTAGTAAAAGTGTAATTGGGAGTTTGAGTGGTAACACTGTCGCCGACTGGTGTAACTTCTGAAATTAACGGCACATGAGTATCTATAGTTTTGACTATATCATCACCTGAAGCAGGGGCGTTAAAAAATTGAAAGAAAATTGTTTTACCTTGCTCGCCGAAGTTCAGCGGGCGGAAACGCGGAGCGAAATCGTTCAAGCAATTGTTGTTCAAAAAAGGTTCGGGTTTTAAACCTGCGCTTGGCGTGCCGCGCTTGGCGCGGCTGAAGCGGTCGGTAAAATTCCCGAAAGTTTGATACTGGTAGCGCATAGGGGAATCGAACCCCTGTTACGTGGATGAGAACCACGTGTCCTAGCCACTAGACGAATGCGCCATGAGTTAACTACTTAGATTAACAATAACTTACAACCAAACAAGAATAAATTAGAAAGCACCTCGCGTCAAGAGTACCTCAAAAAATTCAATAATAATCACCCTGACTATAAGAGTATTAGCTGTTAAGCCATTTTTTGGATTGCCTGACCAAAAGTTCCTGAGCGCGCCCAGGCTCGGCCATAAGCTCCTTGGTTATTTTTTCGCAACGCATGCCTTGCGAGCCTTTTATTAATACCACGTCACCGGCTTGCAAACGATCTTGAACAAATAAACCGGCTTCCCTGCTGGTGGGAAAATGCCAGGCTTGATCAGGGTTAAATCCTTTGGCCACAGCAGCTCGCGTCAAAGCGCGCGTTTCACTGCCTACGGTTACTAAATAATTAATACCGACTGCGGCTACTTTCTCCCCTACTTTACCATGCCAAAATTCACTGGCCTGACCTAACTCCAACATATCTCCTAATATTGCCCACCGCCGACCATTAACCGATAAAGGTAACCGAACCAAAGCGTCTAAAGCCGCCACAGCCGCCGCCGGAGAGGAATTATAAGTATCGTCCAGTAAAATAGTACCTTTAATACCGGGCAATAAACGCAATCGACCTAAAGGCAAGGGGAAATTCTTTAAATTGTCTACTATTGTTAAAGGGCTTAAATCTAAAGACAAACCTACGCATACCGCTGCTAAATAACTTAATACTGCCGGCTCACCCACTGTACCGGTAATTAAAATAGGTAAACTATTTCCTTCTAGACTAAGCTTAAAATTAATACCCCAAGACGGCTGAACTGCTAAGGTTAAATTATCCGCCCTGACCACACAGCCATCTTTAAAACCGTAAGTCATAACCCGACAGGCCAAACTATTTTTAAGCGATAATACCCGCGAATCTTCGGCGTTCAAAACAGCCGTACCATCAATCGGCAAAGCTGCCAACAATTTTGCTTTTTCCTTTAACACCCCCTCCTCGCTACCCATAAACAACAAATGACTGGCGGTGGCGGCCGTTAGTACCCCTACCCGCGGTTTAACTATAGACAATAAATAATCCATATCACCCGGATGGTCTACGCCGTACTCCAAAACCAAAACTTGCGGGTAATTGTTTTTTTTAATAATCAACTGGGCCAAGGCACGACCAAGAATAACTAACCAAGCTAGCGGGCTGCTATAGCCAGAATCAGCTATATTCATAACCGACAAAGGCAAGCCAATTTCATTGTTCAAATTCTTAGAACTAAAATTCACTCGGTATTTTTTCGACACCACTTGGCTTACAGCCTGACGTACTGAAGTTTTACCTATTGAACCGGTAATACCCACCACTAGCGGCTGATATTTATTAACCGTTGCTCGTGCTAAATATTTTAATATAAATTTTAACAGGGTAATCATTTAATATATTGCTTAATTACTGACCTTGCGTTCGGGAGGCACTTGATAATACTCTAGCAAGAACTTTGCTATATCACCAAACAAAGGAGCGGCTGAACTTTCAGCAAAATTCAAACCTTGGGGCTCATCTATTCTAACAATCATAACGAACCTGGGATTATCTACTGGTGCAAAACCGGCAAAAGTACCGATAGTTTTAGTAGGATCATACCCACCGTTAGGCGACGGCACTTGAGCCGTACCGGTTTTACCAGCTACATAATAACCGGATACGCCCGCGCGCTTGCCATAACCGTTTTCTACCACATTAACCAACATCGCACCCAAAGTGGCGGCAGTCTGAGCAGAAATTACCTGACGGACGGAATGAGGCTGCATAATTTCATTCTTACCATCCGGATGTCGGATTTCCTGAACAATATAAGGCCGCATTAAGCGCCCCTGGTTAGCAATAGCGCCATAAGCGGCAACCAATTGAATTGGTGTAACTGTTATACCCTGACCAAAAGCAGCAGTAACGGGATAAATATCGTTGGGATCATTTAAGGATCGAATATTACCGGCTTGCTCATGCGGTAATTCAATACCAGTTAGTTGACCAAAACCAAACTTCTTAACATAATCAGTAAATATCTGCCGTCCCACCTGGCGCATGGCAAAAATAGCTCCCGTGTTAAGCGACTTCTCCAAAACATTGGTCATAGTTTGCACACCATGAGATTTTAAATCGGAATTTTTTATGACATTGCCCGAAACTTTCACTTCGCCGGTATCGTTATAGGAGGTATCAGGATTAACCTTACCTTGATCCAACGCGGCAGCCATAGTAAAAGCCTTAAACACCGAACCTGATTCATAACTGCCTGACACCACTTCATTTTCAAACAAAGCCGGGTTAGTGGTTTTTCCATAATTGTTAGGGTCAAACGACGGCGCGCCGCAAAGAGCGCGAATAGCGCCGGTTTTAGGATCCATTATTACCAAACTGCCTTGCCGGGCGCCAAATTTTTTAACCGTATCAGTTAAAGCATTACACGCCTTATACTGAATATTTTTATCAATGGTCAAAACCAAATCGTCGCCATCTTGAGCCGGCACTAACTGCCGATCACCAATGGCAATTAAAGCACCAGCGGCGTCACGTTCGGATTTTAATTCGCCTGGCGTACCAGCCAATTGTTTTTCCCACTGCTGTTCAATACCATATTGCCCTTGTTTGTGATCACCTACAAAACCGACAAATCCCAATACCTGAGACAAAATAGAATTATCCGGATAAAAACGCACCTCCTCGGGCACTAAATGGATACCAGCCAAACCCAAATCACCAATCTGTTTAGCTAAGTCGTCGGACACTGCATGGATTAATGGTTCATAAGGATCGCCCGGTTTATCTAAAACATTTTTTAATTCCTCCAAGTCACGTCCTAATAAGGGCGCTATCTTTTCTGCGGTGGCGGCTGGATCGGTTATTTCCTGCGGTACGGCAAACACAAAATTCATCGGCTTATTTACCGCCACTGGGAAAATACTACCGGTGGACAAAGCGTCATTTACATAAATCTCTCCCCGTTCCGGTATTAATTTAGACAAAATATCATGCTGTCCCGAAGCCAAAGCGCTATAAAAACTATAACTAACTACCTGCAGTTCAAACAACCGCCAAATAATTACCGCTAAAAAAACAAAAAAAGCCAACCTTATAAAGGCTAACCGATAAGCGGTCGAGTTACCGCTAGACTGACCGGGCATACTTAATTACTCCCTTATTTTAAAGCCACGCCAACATCGGGCGGCAAAGTGGCCAGATACTCTATTTTTTGTACACTAACGAATTTACTTTTATCTAAACCTTGTTCAATAGAATCAAGTGATTGTAATTCGGTGGAACGAACTTCTAATTTTTTATTTTCTTCTTTAACACTAGCTAGTTGTTGTTCTAAATTCTTTATCTCAAAACCTTTAGTCGCCACCGCATTGATTATTACCAAATAAATCACCCCCCAAACCAAAACCGAACCCAAGGCTGCCAAACCTAACCAACGACTAATAGTAACACGACTCTGACTAGCTATTAAATTATGGTGTTGGTTAAAAAAAGCGGACATAACAATTACTTATAATAAGAAACGATTATTTAGAATTTAAAACTTCGGCTAGTCTTAATTTGGCGCTCCGTGACCGGGGGTTAAGTTTAATCTCGGCCGACTGAGCGGTTAGCGGCTGACGATTTAACAGTTTAAGACGCGCCCGATGGTGACACTGGCAAATGGGGCTTTCAGGCGGACACCAACAATCTTTGGCCTCTTGTTTAAAAAAATTTTTAACGATTCTGTCTTCCCCGGAATGAAAGCTGATGATGGCCAATCGCCCCCCGGGGACAGTTACCTCCAACAAATCTGGTAACACTTGACTTAACTGTTGTAATTCCTGATTTACACTCAAACGCAGAGCCTGCCACACTAAAGTGGCGGGGTGCAGCGAGCGACGTCCGTTACCTTTTACCGCCGTCACAACCGATAACAAGTCATCTGTGGTGATAAAAGGTTTCAAGCGTCGACGCTCCACTATAGCCTTGGCCAAAACTTGAGCACGCGGCTCTTCGCCATAATTTTTAAAAATCTGTGTTAACTCCGACTGACTTAAACTATTCAACAACTGTGCCGCACTGATGCCTGTCGAATCATCAAAACGCAAATCTAACGGTCCACTAGTTTGAAAAGAAAATCCTCTATTGGTATCAGCGAGTTGATCTGAAGATAAACCCAGGTCGAGTAACACTCCAGCCACATGGCTAAAGCCGTAACGTAAAGCATATTTTTTTAGATAGACGTATGAATCGTGTATAAAAATTACTCGCTGACCAAAAACTTTTAATTGATCGGCGGCAGCCGTTAAAGCGCGCTGGTCTCGATCAAAAGCCAACAAACGTCCGTTAGGAGACGTGGCTTGTAAAATAGCCTGAGCGTGACCTCCACCCCCGACTGTGCCGTCAATAAAATCCTGACCCGGTCGGGGGTTTAGACCATGCAAAACTTCTTGTAAAAGAACCGGCTCGTGCTTGTACTCCATAGCCGCAGGCCGATTTAAAACTAAACACCTAACTCGCCTAAAGCTTCAGCTATTGAACCACTGGATTTTTCTGTAGTCTTTTTATAAGAATTCCATTTGGTCTTGTCCCACAATTCCACCCGATCATACAAACCGGCTACTACTACATCTTTTTTTAATCCGGCATAAGCCCGTAAATAATCGGGTAACAATACCCGTCCTTGATTATCAACCTCCAAATCCATAGCCCCAGCCAACATTAAACGGGCAAACGCCCGGCTGTTCGCCTGGCTAATCGGCAACGCTGCCAACTTGGCCGCTAACTTTTGCCAAGCCGGTTTAGTATAAACAAACAAACAATTATCTAACCCCCGAGTGACCACAGCGCCATCTTTCAAATCATGCCTAAATTTAACAGGTACGGCCAAACGACCTTTGTCATCCAATGCGTGTTGATATTCGCCGATAAACATATGGCAGATAGCTGTTTGGTTTAAAAGCTTAAAAGACTAAAATTATAGCTAAAAGTCAATATCGGATTCATCACTTATTCACTTATCCCCACCTTTATCCACTTTTTTACCATCCTATACCATTTTACACCACCAGTCCCCCAGTGTCAAATGCCATAAAATGAACAAAATGTAAATATCGGATAACAAAACTAGCCACTGAAACAAACTAAAACAAACTACTAGTTCCACCAAGACCTCTAAAAGTACTTCTCCGGTTTTGTCAAGATCTAACTAAATCTTTCCTAAATAAACGAGCTAACTGCCGACAGCAAACCAAAAAACACCCCGTTAGGCGCTTTAGGACAAAAGTTATTTATACTTAGCTACCAAGACCCACTAAAAAGGCTTTTAATTCGGGAAAACTACGGTATAAAAACCCCGCACCGCCTTTTTGTTTATACAACTGAATAGTTGATTCTGAATTATCAATCAACAAACTATTTTCAATACTTACCCCTAAGCAGCCAAAGCCTTATCAAATAGTTTACCCTTAACTTCTTGTTTTAACAGACCGTAGTTGGCCGAATTTATTATGACTTCAAACAATTTATTAAGCCCATGCTCTGGCACAATAATTTGCGTAAAGACTTCCATATTATCTGTAACTATTTCTACTTTCTGACCGGCTGACTTAAGCGCTCTTACTAATTTTTCTATCCTACTATCCAATTTAATTTTACTAACGCTGTCGTGATACAAACTACTTAAAATTTCTAAATCAATATTAGCGTTTTTGGCAATTAATCTATTAACCTCAACCGAACTAATTTGTCCCTTCATCCATTTTTGTACCAACGGCTTATTTCCAAAAATGTTCAACTGAATCCAATTATATACCTCACTATAATTATGAATTAAAGTTTTTTCATAAAATTTTTCTCGATAAAGCACTCCGTCAAAATCAAATAAGATCGCTTGTAAGTCATAACTAGGGCTAGAGGTTAAACTTAACCCACACCTAAACCGCTATAAACTGCTTTAACCATTTTAAGCCGTGGGCTGCCTGTTATTACTTTAAATAAATCAGCCTTAGTTAATGGCGCTTTCCTTAATTTAATAATCGGCACCGCCCAAGCGTAAGCCAGAGCGTTAACCAAAGCAACTGCTTGCCTAACCTGGGAATAACTACCTTGATCTATTACCAAAATCAAACCACTTAATTTATGTCGGACTTGATTGGTTTTTAAAAAATCTAATAAAGAGTTCAGGAATTTTTCGCTACGCTGGCCATTTTTGATTCGACGGCCAACAACCGATCGCCGATCCACTAATTGTAATTGCAAATCATAACCGATTGAACAATTTATATATAAATACATAACAACTACTGCTAATTACTCGCTAGGCTGATTAGATTGCTCTCGTACTGGCCAAACCGTTAAACGACTAATAGCCGCCAATAAAACCAATCCGCCCACAATTTGTGGCCATAACAAAACCTGACCCAAAAAAATCCAATTCAAAAATACCGCTAACACCGGCCAAGTTAATTCCAACAAAGCGGAAATTGAAGCCTTGGTTTCCTTTAAACCACGGTAATACAAATACATAGCGCCAAAACCTTCAATTAAAATAATCAGTAAAATAAACCACCAACCTTTAAATGATAAGAGAGGCCAATAGCCTACTCCTTGATTCCACCACAACCAAACTAACAATACCGGTGTTGCCACCCAAAAACGAACAGCGGCCACCAAAGTATAGGGCACGTCCTTGACTAAATAACGCCCTATCACCGTAGCGCTCCCCCATAAGCCAGCTGAAGCCAAGGCTAATAATACTCCCAACAAACTGAAATCTTGCCAATCCCAACCAGGCAATACCCGAGGAAAAGATACCAAATAACCGCCGGCCAGAGCCAATATAGCCCAACGCCAAAAATAAACGGGCAATTTTTCTTTCAATAATCCCCAGGCTAAAACAAAAGTAAAAAGCGGCTGAACTTTCTGCAGTAAAATGCTGACTGATGGATTAACATAATTAAAAGAAGCGGTAAAAGCCACCGTAGCCAAGGCCGAAGCCGCCACGCCAATAAATACCAGACCCGCCCATTGTTTACTGGTTAAAGTTTTTAACTCTACTCGATAAACCCACAAAAATGGCAAAGCCAACACAGCCGAACCGGCATGTTCCAAAAAAACAATGCTGACAGCGCTAACCTCATGAACCAAAGGCAATCTTAACAAGGTGTCCGTGGACCACAACAAAGAGGCTAAAACGATAAACCAGGATTTAAACGACATAAATTAATCTTCCTGACTAATATCGTCGACCACTACTATCTTGTTGCTGTTCAGAATATTTAACAAAAATTTATCTCCCAAACTATGTCGTTCATTATACTCACGGGTAGATAAAACAGTATAATTAATTTCCCGATTAACTTCCTTTTGAAAACGTTGAATTACTTTGGACAGTAAATTCTTATCTACCTTACCTACTATTATAATATCAGTCGGCGCGTCCTTAACCCCCGTAAAATATCCCGTCAAGGCCAAAAAACGCAACCGACCAGAATCGCGCAATCGTTTTACCAAATCTTGTTCGGTTAATAACTGCGATTTAACCAGCAAAGCTTTTAATTCATCGCGTAAAACAAACTCCTTGTTCAGTTTAAAAAATTTTTTATCGTTCAACTCCTGCGGTATAATCATACCCAAACTCTGCAAGTTGGCTAACTCGCGCCGAACGGAATTTAATTGTTCGTCTATTTTACGTGTTAATTCTCGGACGTAAAAAGCTTCGTCTTGATTACTTAAAAAAAACCTTAATAGTTTAACACGGGTACGCGAACCAAAAAGTTGTTCAAGCATGGTCTATAAAAAACGAATAATATAAAAGCTGCCAATCTTTTACTAAATAATAACTAAATTAACTTTTTAAAACAAGTGTGGCTAACTTAGGCTAATTTTTAAAAAAATAAACTCCGAATTACTGAATAATATAATTGTTCGGCATTATTAACAAACTTTAACAGAACTATCTAAGTTAACTATCCGGCAAAAGAACTACCCTAAACTTTAACGAACAGCTATAGTATACTAGAAAGAGTTAATAATAGACAAGACAACCTCTTAGTTATTTATGTCTAATACCGCTTTCGGACCAGTAGCCAAAGTAGCTACTCTAAGTTTACCTAATAAAGACAGCAAAGTACTGGCTTCCATTTGGCCTTCACCAAACGGCACACTTTTATTATTGTCAGAACTAAACCTAAATCCAACAGTAGCTCAGCAATTTACCTCAGCTTTAGTTGAAGTAATAGAAAAATCATGGTCAGCCTTAAACGGATTATCTTTGCCTCCAGATAAAGCCCTGGAAAAATTACTGCCTGAACTTAACGCCGTGCTCCAACCCAATCAACGCTTAATGGGTAATCCGCTGGCCCCCCGCTACCACCTGGCTATTGCTATAATGCAGGGAGCCGATTTAGCCTTGTCCACTGTTGGACGAGTTAACTGTCTTTTAGTTGGACCGGATAGAATAACTAATATTTTAGGTAACGACGGCACAGACGGACGACCAAATACTAAACCCACTTTTGAATTTATCACCAGTGGGCAGCTAGAAATAAATGAATCATTAATTATGGCCAGCATGAGCCTGCTGGATTATTTCTCGACCGACAAAATAATTAAACTATTTTCTTCCCAAAACCCCGGCGCTGCTCTGCGTGAAATAGAAAAATATCTAAACCAACTTACTCACGTCGCGGCTTTGGGTATTATTGCCCTGCGTTTTAGTTCTGCCCAACCAGCCGGCAGCACTTCGCCGTCTTTAGACAAACTTTTGGCCACCGAATCTAAAACCTCACAATTACTAAAACCTAAATTGTGGTCCTACCTTATATCACGCTTTAAATCAACGGCTAAAAAGTCTTCCCCAGCAACATTAACTTCAACTAACGAACCTATAAACCAGTCGCCGGCAAAACTAAAAATATCAAAACCCCTATCCCAACCAGACTTAACTAATAGCAAATCTTTAACTGCTAATCAACCGCCTAAGGACCTGACACCAACAAAAGAACCTTTAACACCGACCAACCCGACAAGGGCTAGTGCTGCTGGTAAAATTATTAACAAAATACCTTATAATTTTAAACGACATTGCCAAAAAATTGTCAGCCACTTGGCTTGGTTAAAAAGCCGTCCTTCGGCCAAAAATTACCTGGCCGAAACTTTGGGTCGGCAAGTTAAACACTGGCAAAAAAATCCTTTGTCAAAAAAAATAGCCAGTATTGGCGTATTAATACTGTTAACCGCTTTCTCTACCAGTATAGTATCTCTAGGACGGAACAATCTTAATCTAAAAGACAGTGAATCATACAATCAACAGGTAACGCGTCTGACTGAACAAATGGCCAATTTGGAAGCTGCCCTAATTTATCGGGACGATATTAAAGCGCGGGGGTACTTAACTTTAACCGAACAACAACTACAGCAACTACCTCGCGATTCCACTTCGCGCGCCAATCAATATCAAGCCCTACTTAATCATCTTAATGATCTTAAAAACCGACTAGATCGCAAGGCTGAAATATCCAATCTTAAAATAGTCTCCAACCTACCGAATGAACAAAATTGGTTGGGTTTAAATTGGAATGGCTCTAATTTAATAATCTATAGCCAACAAGGCGAAATAATTCAATTGAACAATGGACAAACTAAAAAACTAACTCAGCTACCAGCCAGTTTGGGTAATATTAACAAAGCTTTCCTGCAAAATAGCGGTTTATCTCTGTTTATCGGTGAAAAAAAACAAGCCGCTTTCTGGCAAAGTCAAAATAACCAAACAACTCTAGTAAACGAACTACCTGACATGGTTGACGGCTCATGGTATCAAGGTAAACTTTACTTTTTAGACAAAGCTACGGCGGCTATATTTGTCGGTTGGCCACAAAACAATAAACTAACCGCCGCCCGCTGGCTAAAAACCTCCCAAGCTAATCTCCCGCAAGCCACTTCTTTGACCGTGGATGGTTCAATTTACGTAACTACCAACGATCGTTTAAATAAATTCAACCGTGGGGTATTAAATGATTTCAGTGTAGCTATCCTTAACCCTCCTCTACAAAACCTGTCTCTCGTACGCACCTTGCCCGGTTATGATTACTTATTACTATTGGACAAAACCGACCAACGCTTAACAGTTCTGGATAAACAAGGCCATTTGATTATACAATTGCATCTGACTGATTTAAATAACCTACAAGACTTTACTATTGACCAAAAATTGAATCAAATATATTTGCTCAACAAAAATTCAATTTACCAATTAGACCTATCTACTTATATTAAATAACAACCCGTGATCCCCATAACAAAAACCAGCCTTTAGTGCTGGTTTTTGTTGTGAGTTAAAATATTTTACCAAAATTTACTTTAAAGTGACTTTGCCACCGGCTTCTTCCAGCTTCTTCTTTAAACTGTCAGCCTCATCTTTAGTAGCACCTTCTTTTATCATCTTAGGAGCGCCATCCACTAAATCCTTGGCTTCCTTAAGACCTAAAGCGGTCACTTCGCGTAACGCCTTAATGACGGCTATCTTATTAGCGCCGGCATCGGTTAACTCAACGTTAAATGAGTCCTTTTCTTCCGCCGCGGCAGCTGGAGCGGCCGCGGACGGAGCGGCCATCATCATAGGGGCAGCGGCCGACACGCCAAATTTTTCCTCGAGCACTTTAACTAGCTCGGATAAATCTAGCACCGAAAGTTTTTCAATCTCGCTAACGAGTTTTTGAAACTTTTCCGGCACTACAACTTCTTTTTTTTCTTCGGACATATCGTCTTTAGATTAATAATAATTAGCAAGTTAATAAATTATTTAGCTGACAGAGCTTTAAATACCTGAACCAATCCCCGCAAATTACCCTGCAACACATTAACTAAACCAGACAAAGGAGAAGACAAACTGCCCACCACCTGACCTAATAATTCCTGTTTGCTGGGCAATTTTGCCAACTGATTAACCTTAACGTTATCAATAAAAGATTTTTCCAAAATACCACCCAAAATTTTTAGTTTATCATGACTCCTGCCAAACTCGCTTAACAATTTAGCTGCTTCCACTTCATCGTTAGAGCTGATAGCTAAACTAACACTACCTTGAGACAAAACAGTCTCAGCTACCTGGTTTAAACCAGCCTCAGCTAAAGAACGCTTGAGTATAGTCTTCTTTATTACTTCATAAGATATAGCCTGAGCGCGCAGAGATTTACGCAGCTCTTGCATATCCTTAACGGTTAAACCAGTAAAATCCGCCAACACCACTCCCTTAGCGGAAACTAGCGCTTTGGTTAAATTTTTGGCTGTAGCCACCTTGCTGGCACGAGATTTAGGCATAGTATTATAAAAATTAAAAAATCTGCGGTAAACCACAGACCTTGTCTTTAGTTATTAGCCGTTAAGCCAACAACCATCTTACCTCGGCAGGCCCTTATTTTAGGCTTAATTCCATTTAAACGGAAACCTGCTGTCTGTGGCTATTTAATTAACGAAACTAAGTATAGCTTAAGTTGTAAATCATGTCAAGAATAAAAATCAGCACTGCTGCAACAATAACAGCAGTGCTATAGCTGATAACTTTAATTGATTATTTCCGAATAATGTTAAAAGTATATTTACCATTAGTAATAACCTTACCTACCACGGCCGGATTGGCTTCACTAAAAGATAGTTGATCAACTCCGACTAAGTTAGCCAGATCTTTTACTTTTATATTTTTTTTAACTTCTACACTAACCTTGATAATCTTTTCAGTTATTGAATCATATCTTTTAACTGATGCTATACCAGGCAAAAAACGATCCGGTTGTGTAAAAATCAATTTTAAGGCAACTACTAAATAAACATACCGTCTAGTTTCGCTGGGTAAATGTAAAACAAAATAATTATTAGTTTTTTGCTCTCTTATCTGCTGATCTACCCTACTCTCACCACAATTATAAGCAGCCAAAGCTAGTAACCAACTATGATATCTGACATACAAATCTGACAAATATTTTACTGCAGCTTTTGTCGCAGACCCTGGGTCACGCC
>Ga0272446_1005985_pt1 | contig 13010 bp, 14 predicted proteins | sample YNPCB0061_FD_194587 | JGI IMG/M metagenome (GOLD analysis project Ga0272446, IMG submission 194587) | Hot spring microbial mat communities from Yellowstone National Park, WY, United States - YNP-CB-006-1 | ecosystem: Environmental > Aquatic > Thermal springs > Hot (42-90C) > Sediment | place... | reverse complement strand
CCAACTGCAGCCTCGCTTCTTTCAGGTGAAAGGCGAAGGCTTCGAAGGCTTCGAGCAGGGAACGGATTTCATCGCCTTCATCGAGTCGATCGAGAATCATCCGGTCCTTCGGATGCTGAAACGTTTCCCGAAAAATGCCCGAAAGCCGTCGAAGGTTGGTGACGACCAGCCGATTGAAAAAGAAGGAAATGAGCAGGAACATACCCAGCGCCACCACGAAAAAGAATCCGCCGAACAGGGTGATGGCTTCACGGATATGTTGAAGGGACTTGTCCACCGGCATGGCGACCAGGTCCAGACCGGCCAGCTCGCCTTCGCTTCTGCCGAACCCGTTTGTCGCGCCGTATCGCTCGATCAGCACCCGGGGCGCATCCTTCGGATCGCCGTGGCACATCAGGCATTCCCCTTCGAAGTGGACGGGTCTGGCCATGACGTAGTATTCCCGCTCCCCGATCATGCGATAATCGGTACGCGTGTTCTTTTCCGGATGCTCCTGAAAATACTGGATGAGTTCCCGTTCCATGTCGTTGGCCGTACTCAGGGGATTTCTCGGCGATACCGCAACACGCCGGTACACGTATTGGTCTTTTTCGCGGTTTAAGTCGACCAGCACCTTGCGCGTTACAAAAGAAGTGCTCATGGCTTCGAGCAGAAATTCATCCGGCGGCAGGGCTTGGCGGGCGGCAGGCCGCAGCATGGTTCTCACATAGTCCTGCAGGGATGTCAGATGGGAGAAAACGATTTCGGCGTTGGCCTCCGTTTCGATGTGCAGGATTTCCTTCAGATGGATGTGCAGGGCGAACAGAAATACCATGCCAAGCATCAGAAAAATGACGGCAAGGCCGATCAGAAATTTGTTCTGGATGGTGCTGTGATGGCGCGAAGGCAGGGCGTTTTCGGAAGGTTTCATGGCGCCTTGTGAAAACCCCGGAACCGATGAGCGGTGTTCCGGGGTTTCGTTGTGGATCAACCCCCGTGGGCGGCGGGGAAAAAGGTTGCACTGACCCAATAGAGAACGATCAATGATACCACGCCAATGCTGATACTCCAAGACACGAGTTTCTTTTCGACGGGCAAAAGCGGCTCGTATGCCATTTTCTGCATTTCTTCTGCGATTTTATTTTCATCCAGGTTCATGGTAAATCTCCTTTTGGTTTGAATGGTCTCATGACATCGGTCTGCCGGACTTACCGTTTGGATCAATTGGCCAAAAGTTTCATGCAATAGGCGGTTTGACCCCATGGAAGAACAGCCAGGAGATAAACAGCCCGATCCAGATGATGAAACCGAACAGGCAGACGACATAGACGGCTGCAAGCTTCCCGATTCCTTCGGCCCAGAGTTTCTTGAAATTGGAAACCATTCCGATCGTGAAGAAAGTCAGGACGAAGAAAATACCTCTGAAAATTCCCGTTCCAGAGATCGTCGCCTTGCCGAGTTTGATGAGCTCCGGTCCGTTCGCGCACAGAATCAGCATGATCAGAAAGGTGATGACGTAGCCCAGCACAAAGCGCGGAAAGCGGTCCAGCACCTCGCTGAATTTCATGCGGGAGCCTGGGGCGCATTCCATGAACGTACACCAGATCATGGCCAGAACGAATGCCCAGATGCCGATGAATACATCGATAAAAATCTTGATGGTGGTAGCAGCCATGGTGATCCATCCGGGTTGATATTGAGTACCGGTGTCTGCCAACACTTTGGCTCGGATGAGGGCATCCGCTATGGCACCGCTTGCAATGGCCCCGCCGTCGGATTTTACCGCCAATCCCATCCACGCACCCGCCACCATGGGTTCACTGGAGAGGCCCCACTGTGCCACAAAGGGCAAAATAAGCATCTCGATACATGTAAAGACCACTACAAGAGAAGATACCATAATCGGAACAACGGGTCGAGAACGGATCGCGCCTCCCGTGGCGATGGCTGCCGAAACGCCGCAGATGGAAATACCCGAAGCCAGCGGTGCAGCCCATTCCCTACTGAACTTGAAGTACTTGCGGGCGACAAAATACACCAGCGCCCAATAAATCAAATAGGCTTCCACAATAGCACACAGCCCCCGGAAGATGACCGATGAGGCAAGCCCGAGAGCATCGACCGACTTCACACCGAGTTCTGCGCCCATGATGACGATGGCGATCTTAATGTACATTTCCGGGCGTAGGGCTTCCTTGAGTTTTTCGGAAAATCGGGGCATGAAATTGCCTACGAAGATTCCTGCGATGAGCGCGAGGATGAAACCGGCCTCGCCCGTCAGACCCAGCGACCAGGTCAAATGGAACTTGGCCCGGGTATCCGGAGTGGCTGCGATCCATGCATAATGCCCCACCGCCCAGCAGATATAGCTGATCAAAAACACGATGGTAAAGGATCGGATGAATTTGGGTACATCCGCTCCCAGAAACTTTACGCCGATCGACAGAAACGCCGTAATGAAGATATAGGTAAAGATCAGAGACAACACCCCATTGAGGTTTTTATAGGTTCCTGTTGCAGGGGACAAAATTTTCTCCACGCTGGTCCATACGTTGGTTTTGACACTCCAACCCAGTGCATCCAGCCCCAGATAGTTCAGCGTCCCGAGCAGAAACAGAAACAGACCCATGATTAGTGCAAGCTTGTCCTCCGTTAACCATCGTTTTTCAGCCATGAAACCTCCTATTTCTTTGAATAGATAATGGATATGCCGATCTCGATCCGAAAAGATGCCGATCGGGATGCGGACGCCAATGCATCGGCTTTCTTTTCAAAGGATGATCCGATGGTCTGCAAACGGGGGGCCGAAAGCGCTTGTTTACAACAGCTTGAAAACAAACGAGAAATTACCTGAAGGAAAAGATGATATGCCAATTGCGATTGGCAGGCTGCCTCTTAGGAAAGGCGGAATTTCAGGATGGGAAATATCGAGACAGTTTCGTTCCGGTAGGCAGCGACCATTGCCTGCGACAACGAGCCACAACTGCAAGACTTTGACGAAATTCCGGGATGAATGAATTCTTTCTTGACTTCGGCAAGCGGGTAATGTAGCTGAAAAATAGCTTTGATGGGATCGTGGCAAAAGGATTTCTACGAGTTCGATCAACCCACAAGGAGGATGCATAGATGGATTTTGGATTATCAAAAGATTTAGAAATGTTAAGAAAATCAGTAAGAGAATTTGCAACCAAGAAAATCGCGCCCTATGCCAACGAATGGGATGCCAATCATTATTTCCCATACAAGGAAGCCTTGAAGCCTATGGGAGAGCTGGGATTCTTCGGAACGGTCATTCCGGAAGAATACGGCGGAGAAAACATGGGATTTTTGGCGGCGATGATCGTCACCGAGGAGATCGCACGGGTGTCGAGCTCCCTTCGGGTGCAGGTCAACATGCAGACGCTCGGGTGCGCCTATACCATTTATCGATACGGTTCCGAAGCGTTGCGGAAGAAATACATCCCCAAGCTTGTCAGTGCCGATTATGTAGGCGGCTTCGGGATTACGGAGCCGGATGCCGGTTCGGATGTCATGGCCATGCAGTCCACAGCGGAAGACAAGGGAGACCACTGGCTTTTGAACGGCTCCAAGACCTGGATTTCCAATGCCAATGTGGCCGATGTCATCATTTATTATGCCTATACGGACAAGTCGAAGGGATCGAAGGGGCTTTCGGCGTTCGTTCTCGAGATGAAGAATTTCAACGGAGTCAAGACGAGTGCGCTCGAAAAAATGGGATCCCATTCTTCGCCGACCGGTGAAATCTTTCTGACCGATACCCGGGTTCCCAAGGAAAACATCTTGGGCAACCCCGGCGATGGCGCCAAGATCGTTTTCAGCTCCCTGAATCAGACCCGGCTTTCGGCAGCGGCCGGAGCCGTCGGTTTGGCTCAGGGGTGCCTGGATGTGGCCATCAAGTATTGCAACCAGCGAAAGCAGTTCGGCAAACCCATCGGGGAATTTCAGATGAACCAGGACATGATCGCTCAGATGTCGGCCGAGATCGAAGCCGCTCGGCTGCTGGTCTATAAGGCTGCTTGGGCGAAGGATCAGGGGCAGCTGAACAACGGGCTCGATGTCGCGCAGGCCAAATACTTCGCCGGGGAAGTGGTGACCAAGGCCGCAAACTATGCCATGCGGATCTTGGGCGCCTATGGGTATTCGACGGAATATCCGGTCGCCCGATTCTATCGGGATGCGCCCACCTACACGATGGTCGAAGGTTCGGCCAATATCTGCAAATGGATCATTGCCCAGGATCAGCTTGGCATCCGCAAGGCCAACCGATAACCCGACCGGTCGGAGGACGCACACGTGAACGACGATACCGCAGCCAGGACCCAGAAGACGGCGGCGCTCTATTTCGCCGGTGTTCAAGATGAAAAGCCTTACGATCTATGGCGTTCGTTCGATAAGGAGCTGGCCAAAGACATGTCCCTGTTCATCACGGGAAAAGTCTATGCCCGGGAGAAAATTCCGCATACGACGAGACAATTGGTGACGGTTGCGGCATTGACCGTTCTGTCTCGGCTCGATGAATTGCGGCTCCACATTCAGGCAGCCTTGAATGTCGGATGTACGCCGCAGGAAATTGCAGAGGTGATGTTCCAGACGATGATTTACGGTGGCGTGCCTTCGGCCAATGCCGGGTTGAAGATTCTCAGAGAAGTTTTGCAGGAAAAAGGCCTCTGGCCTCCTTGCGCAGAGAGCAAATGAAGCATTCTGCGACATATCCAAGCAATGCCATAGCCGTTGACCCTCAATCCATATGGAGTAGAGCATGCGACCTTATTTCGAAAACATGCCGGAATTTGGACATCCGCTTTCCGAAGGTCAGATCAAGAGCAGTGAAAAAAATGTCCAGAACATCAAGGAAGTAGAAAGCCAGATCAAGGCCGAAGTCGAGAAAGTGAAGAACGCCGGATTCCCGGAAGCCAAAATCAATGCCCGTGGGGAGATGACGGTCTGGCAGCGGCTGCGGTATCTGGTCGATCCCGGAACCTGGTGTCCGCTGCACAGCATTTACAACCCGATGAACAACGAAGAAGGGACAACCAATGTCATCGACGGTCTTGCGCGGATTTCCGGGAAATGGGCCGTCGTGATCGGGTTCGACAACAAGGTTCTGGCAGGGGCCTGGCTGCCCGGGCAATCCGAAAACATTCTGCGGGCGACGGATCTGGCCAAGCGGCTGAACATCCCCCTCGTTTGGCTCGTCAACTGCAGCGGTGTCAAGCTGACGGAGCAGGAAAAGTTCTATGCCGGAAGAAGGGGCGGAGGCACGACGTTTTTCCGGCATGCCGAATTGGAAATCGCCGGTATTCCGATTTTGGCGGGGATTTATGGAACCAATCCGGCCGGCGGCGGATATCAGGGCATCAGCCCGACCATCCTTTTTGCCCACAAGAACTGCAACATCGCGGTCGGCGGCGGCGGAATCCTGAGCGGCATGTCTCCGAAAGGACATTTCGATTTGGAGGGCGCAGAACAGCTCATCCAGGCGGCCCGTCAATACAAGGAGAAGCCGCCCGGAGGGGTGGAGATTCACTATGACGCGACCGGCTTCTTCCGCTATGTGTATGAAGAGGAAACCGGCGTTCTCGATGGCCTTAAGGAGTACATGAGGGACATGCCCGCTTACAATCCCAAGTTTTTCCGGGTGGCGGAGCCAAAGAACCCCAGGTTCTCGGCGGACGATCTCTACAGGCTCGTTCCCTTCAATCAGAAGCAGATGTACAGCTTCGACGAAGTGCTGGCAAGGCTTGTCGACGGAAGCGAGCATATGGAGTACAAGCCCAATTATGGTCCGGAAATCTATACGGGTCTGGTGAAGGTCGACGGATTTCTGATCGGGGTGATCGGGAACCGTCAGGGGTATCTCGGTGAAGATTATCCCGAGTATGCGCCCTATCCGGGAATCGGGGGCAAGCTGTACCGACAGGGGCTCATCAAGATGAACGAGTTCGTGACCCTGTGCGGAAGGGACCGGGTTCCTCTCATCTGGTTTCAGGATACGACGGGAATCGATGTCGGCAACATTGCGGAAAAAGCCGAATTGCTCGGATTGGGACAGAGTCTCATCTATTCCATCCAGCAGACCGACATTCCGATGATGCTCGTGGTTCTTCGGAAAGGAACGGCTGCGGCCCATTATGTCATGGGAGGGCCTACGGCCAACCGCCACAATGCCTTTACGCTCGGCACGCCGACTACCGAAATCTACGTCATGCACGGAGAGACGGCGGCTGCGGCCACATTCTCGAGACGACTCGTCAAGGAAAAGGATGCGGGGAGGCCGCTCGAACCCGTCATCGAAAACATGAACAAGATGGTGCAGGAATACTACGACAACAGTCGGCCGGCGTATTGCGCCAAGTACGGGTTGGTGGACGAGATCGTCAACATGAGCGATATCCGCAAATATATGGCTGCCTTTGCCGGTGCCGCCTATCAGAACCCCCGCTCCATCTGTCCCCATCACCATCTGATGCTGCCCAGAATCATCAAAGGGTGATGGTCACGCAAAACCGCTTGTAGCGTCTTTGAAACCATCTGTCATGGGAAAGCAGCCGCTTGCCCATGACAGGGGTTCTGCGTGGTCGGGCGAAACCTATTTGCGGTTCCACATTTACAAAACGGCATGGGACCTCGATATCAAGGATGATGCGCATGGATGAAACCGAAAGCATGCCCCCTGACAATGGGCTGCAGATAGAGTCTTCTGCAGCCAAGCGCAAGGTGAAATTCGAGATCTACGGCGAAGAGATGCTCGAAAAAGAGGTGAAATCCAGCGGCAATAGTGGTAGAGTATATCTGCCGCCCGATTGGGTTGGTCATCATGTCAAGATCGTGCGCATCGACTGAAAGCCCGAAAGAGGTGAATGCCGTGGATCAAGTGGTTATCAGAAGACTTCAGCCGGAGGATGCCGAAGCCATATACAAGATCAGTATCGCCATTACCAGTGTGCCGAGCGACCTCGATATGAAAAAGGTCATCAAGGAGCAAGCCGGAAGAGAAGACGACGCCAGTTTCGTCGCCGAAATCGATGGCCAGGTACGCGGCTATGCCATCATAACCATTTTTTCGGGGGTGTTCGGCATCAAACGAAGCGCCTGGATTTCTCTGCTGGGGGTTCATCCCCGGTATATGGGCAGACGGATCGGGGAGCGACTGGCGGAAGAAGGATTTCGCTACTGTAGCAGCTTGGGGGTCAAGGATGTCTATACGACCGTTCGGTGGGATTCAACCGATCTGCTCTCCTTTTTCAAGACGCTTGGCTTCGATCGAAGCAATTTTATCAATCTTCGGAAAGTTCTGGATTAATCGAATGGGCTCGGAAGGCCTTCCTCATTAGCTCTTCCCTCCCGATCCCTCCGGAAACTGAATGCCGAACCGCTTGATCTTCTGATTCAAATTGCTCTTTCCAATTCCCAACAGATCCGCAGCCCTGGATTGAATATATCCGGTTTGCTGAAGCGCTCTTTCGATCAGCCGTTTTTCAAATTCGGCCAAATTGTCATACAATGAAATACCCTCCGGGATCTCTACTTGTTTCGCCTCCCGATCGATCCCCCCTGTAAAGTCCGATGGCAGATCCTCCATTCGAATCCGATCCCCAGGGCACAGAATCATGGCCCGCTCGATGATGTTCTCGAGTTCCCGTACGTTGCCCGGCCAGGCATAGCGTAGAAAAAACCGTTCGACCTCCGGATCGACGCTCGTGACCGGTGGTATATCCGGACGTCGCTCATGGGAAAATTTGGCAATGAAATGATCCGTCAGCAGACGAATGTCTTCGGTTCTTTCCCGAAGAGGCGGCAGGGCAAGATGGATGACATTCAGCCGGAAGAACAGGTCTTCTCGAAATTTTCCTTTCTGGGTTTCAGCCTTCAGGTTTCGGTTGGTTGCCGCAATGATTCGGATATCCACCGGAATGGGAGTGGATCCTCCCACGCGTTCAAATGTACGTTCCTGAAGCACCCGAAGCAGTTTCACCTGAAGATTTAGAGAAAGCTCACCGATTTCATCCAGGAACAGAGTGCCGGTATCGGCCAATTCAAACCGACCTTTTTTCAGGGTGGATGCTCCGGTGAATGCGCCCTTTTCATGCCCGAAGAGCTCACTTTCTAAAAGGCTTTCCGACAGCGCCGAACAGTTGACGGCAATGAAGGGCTTGTTCCTGCGAGGGCTGTTGTAATGAATGGATTTGGCTACCAGCTCTTTTCCAGTACCGCTTTCTCCTTCAATCAGGACGGTAGCGGATGAAAAAGCGACTTTTTCGATCAAGGCGAACAATTCCTGCATTCGCCTGCTTTTCCCGATCAGGTTTCCAAAACGGAATTTCGATTGAACCTCCTCCCGCAATTGCCGATTTTCTTGGATGACGCGATAGCCTTCAAGCGCTTTCTTCACGAAAACAATCAATTTGTCGTTGTCAAACGGCTTCTGAATGTAGGTAAACGCTCCTTTCTGCATAGCCTCAACGGCCTTTTCGATGGTTCCGAAGGCCGTCATGACGATGATGGGTAAATCCGGATGGTCGGCCTTGATGGATTCCAGCAGCTCGATTCCATCCATGCCGGGCATTTTCATGTCCGTGATGATGAGATCGACGTCCGCCGAATGCAGCAGATCGAGGGCTTCGCGACCGCTGGCGGCCGTGAGGGTTTCATATCCTTCTTCCTGCAGGACGGCGCTGAGAATACGCGTATAGTTCTTTTCGTCATCGACGATCAAAATGGTTTCCATAATGGTGATCGGTCCAATTCAGGGTTCGACGGGCAATTCGATCCGAACGAGTGTTCCGGAGCGATCCGTTCGGTTTTCAATAAACACCGTTCCATGATGGGCTTCGATGATGGCTTTCACGATCCCCAATCCGAGACCGGTGCCTTTCTCCTTGGTCGTAAAAAATGGATCCCAGATGCGATGAAGCACATCCGGCTCGATTCCCTGACCGGTATCCCGAAATTCGACGGTGAAGGTGCGATCTTCAACAAGTGCAACGGCGATCTCAATCGTTCCGCCGTCGGGCATGGCATCCATGGCGTTGATCAGGATGTTCAGAAACGCTTGATACATCATGTCCGGATCGACGGAAATTGTGGGGAGTCGATCCGGGAAATCGGTTCGGACGGCGATATGTCGAGATTCAATTTGTGGTTTCAGAAATGCGATATTCTTTTCCAGGATATCGCTCATCCGTGTGGGGACAACCGTCGGTGTTCGGGGTCTGGCGAAGTTCAAAAAATCGGTGATAATGGTATTCAGACGATTGGCTTCCTCGACGATGATATCGATGAAGGTGTTGGAAGGATCCGCAGGCCCCGCCTTTTTCTTGAGAAGGGCGGCCGAACTCGTGATGATACCGAGCGGATTTCGGATTTCGTGGGAAATCCCTGCAATCATGCTTCCAATCGAGGAGAGTTTTTCGACTTGGGCAAGCTTTTCACGAAGTTTGATCTGCTCAAGATTGCGCTCCTGGATAATCACTTCCCCGCGCTTGACCACCAGGACCAGAATGACCAGCAGTACCACCATGACAAGAACACAGGTTGAAATGACAAGGGTCTGGTATTTCAAAATGGATCTGTAGTCCTCGGTGATGTCCTGGGTCAATTCGATGACCCCTAACACCGGTCCGGTGATACGGAGAAACTGCCGTTCGGCCCGTAGCGGTGCAAAGGTGATCAGTTTACTTTCCTTGGCAAATCCGAGCGGAAGCTTGAGCAGACTGCCGCGCTGAACCTGTCGGGAAGTGGGCTTGCCTTCAAGGGCGTACTCGAATCCGGGGCCGCCCAAGTGTCGCTTGCCGACCAGGTCCTTATCGAAGCTGTAGGAGATGATGTCGCTGATGTCATAGATGGTCACCATATCCACCTTGAAGCTATGCAGGGTGTTTCGGACAATCGTATCCATCCGGTCGAACTGTTCCGGGTTGCTCAACTCGATCTTGCCGTATTTCAGCATGATGGGAATGACAAATTGAAGGAAGATCTGATGGTTCAGGTTCTCAATCAATGCCAAGGCATAATCTTCGCTTTTTTTCATGTGAAGGGATTTTGTCCAGTGAATGTTGAGAACACTCAACAGAATGGCGCCGGCGAGAATGACGATGAGGCTGGATATGGTAAAATACTTGACGAGACGGAACGGCTTGATTCGTTCGTCCAGAATTCCGGATTTCAGAGGATGAAGCAAGGGATTCATTCCAGATTTTCCGTGTTCATTGGATCAACGCCGCATCTTGGCTTTCACGATCAATGGTCATGGTGCTGGGCACCATCCCCGGCGATGAAAATGCGATCCTTGATTCCGGGAGGGCGGCCACATGGGGCCGCATCTACAGGTCATCCGTCACCGGTCACTCGTTACCCGTTATGCATTTTCACGATAAATATCAAATCCTTTATTGACAAATAAAAGGAATCAAGGCAATAGAAAAACCAATGATAGTAACCATGGCCATGGGCACATCGTGGCGCCATCTTACCCCCTGATCCGGATCGGTTTCCTATGTTGTTCAAGAAGAAAAACCATCTTGTCGGCCTGGATATCGGATCACGATCCATCAAAATCGCGGAAGCTGTAGAAGTCAAGAACGGATTCCGGTTGGAGCGATATGGGAAAGCCGATATCCCGACCGGCTGGATTCAGGATGGGCAGATCCGTGAACCGACGCTGGTTGCGGATACCATACGGAAATTGGTTGCGGACACCCGGATCCGTGAAAAGAATGCAGCCGTTTCGATCGGTGGCTATTCCATCATCGTGAAAAGAATTCAAGTTCCTTTTCAGACGGTGGAAATGCTTCAGAATACCATCCAGGTAGAGGCGGAACAATACATTCCGTTCGATATCAGCGAAGTGTATCTGGATTTTGATGTGCTGGGAGAACCTGATCCAGCTACCAATCGAATGGATGTGCTGCTGGTTGCAGCCAAGAAAGAAGTGGTCGAAAATGTCGTATCCATCGTCACGCTTGCCGGTTTGAAGGCTTGTGTCGTCGATATCGATGCCTTCGCCCTCCAGAATGTTTTCGAACTCGCCCTCGGTTCGGAATCCGAAGCTACGGCACTGATCGATATCGGGGCGCACAAGACAACCCTCAATATTGTTCAGGACGGCGTCTCCTTGCTGATGCGCGACGTCCCCCTCGGCTGTGAGCAGATCACCATCAAAATCGCCAAGGTTGAAAACTGTTCATTCGAAGAGGCTGAGGAAATCAAAATCAGCCGAAAACCCAAAAAACACGCTTCCGTTCAGGATATCGCCAGAATCTATTCGGAAGTCATGGCCGATTGGTGTATGGAAATTCGAAGAGCCATTGACTTCTTCTATTCCACCTATCCCGATTCACAGCTCAAGCGAGCCCTCATTAGCGGCGGGGGGGCGTTGATCACCGAATTTCCTGGGATTCTTTCTGCCGAGATCGCTGCACCCGTTCAGGTGTTGCAGCCTTTTCAGGGGTTTATGGTTCATCGGCGATTGCAGCAGCAGAACTTGGATGCCGTTGCGCCGCAATCGGCCATCTGTTTGGGGCTATCGATACGGAGGTTGGACGATAAATGATTCGGATCAATCTACTGCCCTATGTTCAGGCTCGCAAGCAGGAAAACGTTCGGAGGCAGGTCTCGGTGTTCTTTCTGGGGTTGGTCTTCATCGGGATCGGCTTGTATTATGCGATGACCATTTTTGATCGGAATCTTGAGAAGGAACGAAATCGGCTGAATCTGGCCAAAACGGAATTGGACCAGATGAAAAAAGTCACGAAAGAAATCGATGAAATCAAGAAAAAACTCAGTACGATCCGGAAAAAGACCGAGATCATCCGATCCTTGGAGACCGATCGGAAATCTTCCGTTATCTTGTTGGAAAGGCTGAGCGATGCTATCGTGGCACAACGCATGTGGTTTACCGGTTTGACGGAGATGAAGGATACGGTTGGGATTACCGGTATTGCCCTCGATCAAACCACGGTGGCCGATTTCATGAAGCGGCTGGAAAATTGCGGTCTTTTTTCGACTGTCGCCCTTAAATCCATCAAGCATCAGGTGATCAAGGGAGTTGAATTGAAACAATTTGATGTCGTCTGTCGAAAAATACAGAAAACACCGCCTCCTAATGCCAAGGAATCTGCCAAGGGGAAGGGGGGAGCATGAACCTGCCTCAGCTTTCCGTTGAGCCGCTCATCGAGAAAGTCGAATCGTTGCAGAGGGGGCAGCGCATTGCCATCTGTGCGGTAAGCTATCTCCTCCCCATGATTTTGATGGCTTATTTCGTTTATTATCCCACCTATACCGAAACGCAGAGTGTTCGGGCGGAAGCGGAGCAAGTCGAAAAAGAACTCGAAAACGCCAGAAACCAGGGCAAACAAATCGACAAATTGAAGAAAGAACTGGCTGTCGTAGAGCAGGAATTTGTCGCAGCCAAGAGTGCCTTGCCGGAAAAGGAGGAAATACCGTCCTTGCTGAAGGGAATAACGACATCGGGTTACATGGCAGGAATGGCCTTTCTCTTGTTCGAACCGAAACCCGAAGTACCCAAGGATTTTTATGTGGAAATTCCCGTTTCGATCACCGTTTCGGGGGATTATCATCATGTGGCCCTTTTTTTCGATTATGTATCCAGTCTGTCGCGAATCGTGAATATTCGTGAAATCAAGATGTCACCCCAGAAAGACAGGGGATTGATCGCTTCGTGCATCGCAGAGACCTATAAGTTCGTCGAGGAAGGCGCTGTATCGGCAAAACCCGCAACAAAAAAATAGGATCAGGTGTCATGGGCCGTATGATTCAAACGTGGATGTTGCTGCTCATGTCGGCTCTGTTTTGGGGGGCGTTGCCCAGCTGCGGGAATCCGGAGAAGCAGGTTGCAGCCGAGCCGGAAATCCTTCGGATGAAACTTCCAAAACCGGATAAACCTTTATCCGATCAACCATCTCCCAAACCGAGCATCCCGAGCGCCGCCGCATCGGTTGAAAAACAGCCTGGCGTTATACCTTCCGAAAGCCGGGATACCGATCTAGATG
>Ga0272446_1005984_pt1 | contig 13011 bp, 8 predicted proteins | sample YNPCB0061_FD_194587 | JGI IMG/M metagenome (GOLD analysis project Ga0272446, IMG submission 194587) | Hot spring microbial mat communities from Yellowstone National Park, WY, United States - YNP-CB-006-1 | ecosystem: Environmental > Aquatic > Thermal springs > Hot (42-90C) > Sediment | place... | reverse complement strand
GTGGATTCGTCTGCCGGGCTCCGCACCAGAGTGCGCCTACTCCGCGGGCGGCGCGCCCGCCACCACTACGCCATCCACCTCCGCCCACACCGCGTGCGTGGCGGCGTCATAGCGGAAGGTCACCTCGGCGTCGGCGGCCAGCGAAAGCGGGATGTTGGCGCCGCCCGCCTCGCCGTCGAGGCCGTAATTTTCGTCCCACGACCCGTTGATCGCCGCCTTGAACTCGTAGTCGCCGGCGGGCAACGTAGCGACCAGAGACCAGACGCCCAGCCCCTCGCCGGTCGCCTGCACCGCCGGGTCGTCGGGCGCCCAGTCCGCGCCGCCCAACGCCGCGCCGATCGTGCCGGGGAAGCTGACCGCTTCGGGCGCGGGGCGTTCCTCATCACTTCCTGCCGCAGCGTTGATCTCCTCGATCGGCGGCTGTTCGGCGCGGATGCCTTCAAGCGTCAGGTCCATATCGGCGAAGCGCTCGACCATATCCTCCGCCACCTCTGCCGCCATGAAGACGGTGGCGCTGCGCGCCGGCACGGTGAAGGCGCCGGTCGCGGCGTCGTAACTGGCGTCGGCGTAGCGTTCATCGCTGCGCGCGGCGAGCACCGGATGCAGTTCAAGCCCCATCCCAGCCAGCACGCCATCGGTGAAGGTGGCGGCGTCGGGCCGGGCGTTGAAGAGCACGATCGCCAGCTCGTGCTCAGGATCGACGTCGTCCTTGCCCTCGCCGATGTCGGCAATGCTCATCACGATCAGACCAGGGATGGCGTCGGGGCCGGCGTTATGGAAGTGCAACATCTTCATCACCTGGTCGTCGGTCTGCAGGCGGAAGAGCGGCGAGCTGTAGCGGATTTGCAAAAAGTCGGCAAAGTTGGCGATGGTCGCTTGAATCAGCTCCTCATCCGGCTTGAGGTCGGCGTTTGCCAGCAGCGGCTGCATGAGGGGCCAGTCATTCTCGTTCTTCTCTGCGACGGGCAGGCCGCGACCAAAGCCGTTGTCCTGGTAGGTGAAATCGAGGAAGTTGAACCAGTCGCCGGAATTGTAGGAGTCGCGGTCGAAGCTCTTGGAGCGCAACATCTCCGTGCCGGCTTGCTGGAAGGGGACGCCCTGGCTCAACAGCACGACGGCGTGACCGAGCTGCGCCATCGCCGCGCGGTCGGCGACCGTGGCGTCGGCGGGCGCAGCGAGCTGCACCACGTCGAAGAGCGTCTGGTTGTCGTGTTTGTCGGCGTAGACGATGTTCTCCTGCGGATCCATCGTGTAGCCAGCGGGTGCGCCGTTGTAGTCGATCTCGGCGCCGAGCAGCGCGTAGCCGCGATGGTCGAGCAGCAGATAGTGCTTGAGGTTGCCCGCCAGCCCGACCTTGATCCAGTCGGTGAGCAAGCCGAGGCGCGCCGCCGCCTGCTCCGCGCCGCCCCAGTCGTAATCGTTGGGCTGGACGCTCAAGCCGGAGATGAAGCCCTGGCGTTTGAGATTTTCGCCGTTGTCGAAGGGTCCCACCCCACGCACAGCGTCGCGCAGGCGGTCGTTGAATGTGCCGATGCCGAGGCCGCCGAGGTTGAGCTGTGTGGCGTTGACCCCGCGCGCGTTGTTGGCGACCTCGCCAAAGTTCCAGCCTTCGCCGTAGACATAGATGCTGGCGCCGTCCACGCCGTCATTCTCCAGCGTCAGCCCATCCAGCATCGCGCGCACGGCGAGCATGTCGTCGACCATGTGATGCCCCATCAGGTCGAAGCGGAAGGCGTCGATCTGATATGCCGTCGCCCAGAGCCTGACGGCGTCGACCATCAGTTTGCGCATCATGTTGTGCTCGGTCGCCGTGTTCTGGCAGCAGGTGCTGGTCTCGACAAACCCGTCGGCGCTGAGGCGGTGGTAGTAGCCGGGCACGATGCGGTCGAGCACCGATTTTTCGTTTTGGCCGCTGGCGTTGGTATGGTTGAAGACTACGTCGGCGACGACGCGCAGCCCCATCGCATTGAGCGCCTGCACCATCTGGCGGTACTCCAGGATGCGCGCGGCGCCGTCCGGGTCGGTGGCGTAGGAGCCTTCAGGAACAAAGTAGTGGAAGGGATCGTAGCCCCAGTTGAAGGGATCGACATCCTTCGTCTCGGCGATCAGCGCCTGCTGCTCCTCGGAATCGGACGGCAGTGCGGCGAGGGCGGCAGGGTCGGGCGTCTCCCAATTCGCCTTGTCCTCGTCGATGGTGGCGATGTCGAAGGTGGGCAGCAGGTGCAGATGGGTCAGCCCGGCGTCCGCCAGCCTCTGCAGATGCTGCATCCCGGCTGTCTCCGGGTTGGTGAAGGCGAGATAAGTCCCGCGTAGTTCGGCGGGCACGCTTGCGTCCAGCGCGCTGAAGTCGCGCATGTGCAACTCCCAGACGGTGATGTCTTCGGGCGCGGCCAGCTCGGGCTTGACCAGCTCGTCCCACCCGTCGGGTTTGAGCGCCGGGTCGTCGAGGTCGACGATCTGGCTGCGCGTGCTGTTCATCGAGAGGCTGAGCGAATACGGATCGGTGACCAGATTCTTCTCGACTTTGCCGGTGGCGGGAACCATCACGTTGACTTCGTAGAGATAGAACTTATCTTTCCACTCCGGCGCGCCGACGAGCGTCCACACGCCGTTCTCATTTTTCATGGCGATGGCATCCGTTGGCGCTGCGGCGGCGCTGTCATCGAAGAGGAGCAGGCGCACGCGTTTGGCCGTGGGCGCCCACAGCCGCAACGTCGGCGTCCCGTCTTCCCAGGTCACGCCGAGGGGGCCGTCATAGGTGTACATCTCGTCGATCACGCCGGGCAGTTGCACACCGGTGGCGTCGAGCAGGCTGCCGTCGGCGGCCGTCACCTGCACGGCGAGCTGGCTCTTCAGCAGCGCGGGCACGCTGTTGAGCTTCTCTTCCGGCAGGCGCAAGGCGATGTAGCCAGCCAGGTGAGGGAATTTCTGGAGCACCTGCTCCGGCAGGCCAGCTTCATCGACCGTCAGCGATGTGCGCGTGACGCCAGCGCCCATGATGCCCTCCAGCGTCAGTTGCATCCCGCCGTTGGAAGCGTCGAGCAGCTCAAAGACTGCAGCTTCCGGCAGCTCGCTGGCGGGGTAGGCAATCGTGTCGCGCGTCACCCAGTGAGCGCGCAGCTTGTTGAGGTCGCCAACCGGGCGGGCGTTGGGATCGGGCTGCTCGGTGTAGACGAGCAAGTCGCCGGAAATGACCCAGGCGGCCTTGAACTGCGTCAAATCCAGGAACATGTCGGGGCCAGGGTCTTTCTCGTCGCCCTTGTGGACGATGAAGCCCAGCCGCGTGGCGTCCGCCTTGATTGGCACCTCCCAGTAGATGCCGAAATCGTCTTCGCCGGTTGGTTCGAGCGGCGCGCCCCATTCGACGGTGACGGCGGCGCCATCCCAGGCGTGAAGCCCCCAGCCGGTGTAGTCGCCATCCGGGCGGAAGTAATGAATCGTGGCCGTGTCCTGCGCCAGCGCAACCGGGGCGGCGGGCAGCAGCAAGGCCAGAAGCAGCAACAAGGTGAAGAGGAAACGGGTTGGCTTGGACAACGTTGACATGTGTGCACCTTTCTTGTGTTTGGGTCGTGGAACCAGTGGCGCCGATAGCGTGCGCCGGACATGCGCGTTGTGGGTCGATGCAACGCCAGGGAGCAGTAAATGCATTGTACCGTGTCTGCGTCAGGTTGCCTAGTTCGATTTCAAGGCAAGCCATGCTACAATCTTGCCTCATGACAAACGCCTGGACACCGATTGCCCAACGCATCGTCGCCGGACTTGGCGTGCAGCCCGGCGAGTTGATTCAAGTGCGCGACCACATCGACCGCCCCGACGTCCTCTACGAGGTGGTGCTGGCGGTGGATTGCGCCGGCGCCACGCCGTTGATCGACCACCAGTCGCCCGCCTATCTCAACCGCTGGCTGGCGGAGGCGACGCCCGACGCCATTGCCCGGAGCGGTCGCCATCGCCTGCGCTGGCTGGAGCAGGTGGATCGCGTCATTACGCTCAGCGGCGGCATCCCGGATTTCGACTTGGCGACGCCCGCGGCGCTGGCAGCCTGGGAAGAACTGGACGCCAGTCTCACCCACATCGAGGAGACGCGGCAATTGCCAATTCTGGTCGTGGCGGCTCCGAACGCGCAACGCGCCGCAAAGTTGGGCATGACGCTGGCGGAGTTGGAAGCGCACGTCCTGCCGGCGCTGCAGCTCGACGTCAACGCCAGTCGCGCCGTCATCGAGCAGGCGCAGCGGGCGGTGGCCGGCAACCACATTGTTATCGGCGCTGGCGCCGGACACCGCCTCCACCTCTATCGCGGCGACCGCCTCTGGCACGGCGACGACGGCGTGATCGACGCCGCCGACCGCCGCCGCCAGGCAATCGTCAGCAACCTGCCTGCCGGCTCGATCTACACGACCGTGCTCGAAACCCAGACGCACGGCAGCCTCTACTTGCCAGCAGCGCTGGACGCGCGTGAGGTGGTGCTGCACTTCGAGGGGGGGCGCATCGTCGATATCGAAGCTGCCCACGGCGCCGACGCCCTGGCGCGCTGGCTGGACAGCCACACCGGTGAGCCGCGGCGCATCAGCCATATCGGCGTCGGGTTGAACCCGCACCTGCGCACGCCGATCGGCTGGACGCTGGTCGACGAGCACATCGCCGGCGCGCTTTTCCTGGCGTTGGGTGAAAACCGCTACATGGGCGGGGAGAATGCATCGTCGCTCAACCACGACTTCGCCCTGGTCGGCGCGTCGCTGTGGGTGGATGATCTCCCGATTGTGGTGCAGGGTGAGTTGCAGATCGCCAGCGGGCGCGCATGAACGGGCACGGCGCAGCGCTGGCGGGCGTCACCCGCTCGCCTCGACGCAACCAGTCGCCGCCATCACGCGACGCAGCGCATTGACGGCGTAAATCATGCCCTCCGGCCCGCTGAAGCCGCTGCTGTGTCCGGCGAGCGCCAGGTGCGGCTCCAGCGCCAGGAAGCCCTGATAGCCCGCTGCGCGCAGGTTGGTCAACAATTCCGGCACTTGCCCGTCGCCCTCACCCGCCGCGCACACGGCGCCGTCGGCCAGGAACGCGTCCTTGATGTGGACATAGCCGATGGCGCCGCCCAGGATCGGCCAGCCGCGTGTCGTCACCTGGCGCTCGCCCACCTGCACGAAGTTGGCCGGGTCCCAGACGAAGGTGACGTTGGGGCGGTTGAGCAGGCGCAGGATTGCGGCGCAACGATCCACCGTGTCGCCGACGATCTCCTTCTCGTTTTCCAGCATCAACGTGTAGCCGTGACGGGCGGCGTGGTCAGCCAGTTGCGCCAGGCGCTCGGCTGCACTTTCCACATACTCATCATAACGTGCGTTGGTCGAGATATCCGGTGGATAGTAGGAGAAAACGCGCAGTCGTTGTGCACCGACGATCTCCGCCGTGCGCATGATGCGGTCGAGCTTGCGCACTTCCTCCCCCATCGGCGTCGTGATCGGCGACTTGCCGAGCGGACTGCCGATGGCGCTGACGCGAATCCCGCGATGGGCGCACAGCCCGGCCACCTTATCCGCCTCGCCGTCGTCGAGATCGAGCACATTCTTGCCCCACGCCGTGCGCAGCTCCAGGTAGCCGATCTGGAGGTCGGCCAGCACATCCAGTTGCTCGTGCAGCCTGACAGCGATCTCGTCGCCAAACGCACTGAGGGTGAATCTTGCTTCAGTCATCGCGGTGTCCTTTGTGTTGCTTGTGCAGAAGAGTAAATCGGGCGTCATGCCTCATGAACGGCGCGCCTCCGTCTGCAGCGTTGCCAACAGGTCGGCGTAGCGGGCGCGGTCGATGGGAAACTCGACCGGCGCGTCCGTGCGGCTCGACAGCGTGATAGCGTTGGCGACCTCCAGCGACATGCGCGCAGACTCACCTTCCGCCAGCAGCGGCGCGCCCTCACGGATGGCAGCGTAGACGTTGGCGTAGATGTCGTTGTGGCTGCCGGTCATGGCGGGCAACGGCGTCTCCACCCGGTGCTGACCCGGTCCGCTGTAAATTTCCTCGGTGGTGGGGAAGAAGTCGCGCAGGTCCTGATCGAAGCGATCGAAGCACAGCCCGCCCGCCACGATCTCCAGCCGACCGGCGGTGCCCAGAATCTCTATTCGCTCCGGCTGCCCGGACTCGGCTGTGCTTACGTGCAGCGAACCGATGGCGCCATTCGGCCACTCGAACATCGCCTGCACGGTGTCCTCGGTCTCGATGGGGTGCAGCGTGGTGCGCGCCCAGGCGACGAGACGTTTGGGCAACCCGATCAGGTGACAAATCAGGTCGAGATTGTGCGGCGACTGGTTGAGCAGCACGCCGCCGCCCTCGCCATTCCACGTGCCGCGCCAGGTGGACATGCGGAAGTACTTGTGCGAGCGCGGCCAGACGGCAACCATGTTGGCGTGTTGGAGCTTGCCCAGCGCGCCGCTCTGAATCAAGTCGTAGGCAGCGCGCACTTCCGGCCGCGCCCGATGCTGGAAGTTGACTGCCAGCAGGCGTCCTGTGCGCCGCGCGGTCTCGATCATTGCGTCGGCGTCGGCAACCTGGATCGCCATCGGCTTCTCGACAAGCACGTGCGCGCCGGCCAGCATGGCGTCGATGGCAATGGCAGGATGCGAGGTGTGCGGCGTCATGATCACAACGAGTTCGGGTTGCACCGCCGTCAGCAAATCACGATGATTGGTGAAGAAAGGGACGCCGTGCGCGTCGGCGCGTGCCTTTGCCTGCGGATCGATGTCAGCCATGCCGACGAGCTGAAAACGGGTCGGGTCGGCGGCTTTTTCGTGGAGCGGGTAGATGCTGGCGCTGTTGCCGATAAAGACGGTGCGCAACGGCTGCACAGTTTGGCTGTGTTCGGACATATTGTTTCCTTGCACTGATTTCTTGATTGGATGCTCATGTCGTCATGCGTCACGAGTCATGGGTCGCGAGTCATGCGTCACGGGTCACTCGTGACTTGTGGCGCGTCAACCCGGCGAGCAGCGACTTCTGTGCGCTCACGCGGCACGCTGTACGCGACGCAGAAAAGCCAGGTTTTCCCGCAGCGCCGTGTGGGAGTCGTACGCCTGGCTAAAATCCTCAACGACGACCCAGCCAGCGTAGCCGACGCTGCGCAGCGCAGCAAAAAGGGCTGCAAAGTCCACCACGCCATCCTGGAGCGGCGCCCAGCGCGCCCGCCAGACGCCGCCTGCCGCTGGCCGCTCGTAGGCGGCGTTCTTGACATGGACGTGGGCAAGATACGGCCCCAACAGCTCCAATCCGCGCCGGTAATCTTCATAGCCCTCGAAGACCATATTGCCGCAGTCGTGGATCACGCCGATGCAAGTCGGATCAAAACCATCGACCAGTCGCCGCGCGGCTGAGGCGCTGGCCGCAAGCGTGCCGTGATGCATCTCGATCATCGCCTTGACGTGGTGGCGCCGGCTCAGGTTCTCGACCTCCTGGAGAAAGGCGCGGCTCTGCGCAAAGAGCGTGTGCACGTCGCCAGGTTGGTCGTTGCGTGCGACGCCCACGCGCACGGCAGGCGCGCCTGCCGTCACAGCCAATTGCATTGCATTCTCGACTGCCGGCAGATCGCCCACGGCGATATACGTGCCGAGATTGGGAATTTCCAGCCCGGCGCCGACAGCCAGGTCCCGCCCGCGCTGGGCATCTTCCAGCGTCGGCGCCAGCGTGCAGAGGTTGTTGCCCCAGAACGAAGGCGGTTCGTGGCGCACGCTGGCTGGCACGCTGGTGACGCGCCACTCCACGCCGTCATAACCGGTCGCGTGCAGCGCGGCGACCGCTGTTTCCGGGGTCAGATCGGGCAACATCACGGTGAACACACCAAATTTCACAGTCGTGCTTCCTTTCAATAGTCGCGCAGCCGATCGGCGACAGGTAAGGTGAAATGAAAACTGCTCCCTTGCCCAACCTCACTCTCGCACCAGATGCGCCCGCCGTGCATCTCGACCAGCAGTCGCGCCAGATATAGTCCCAACCCGGCGCCCTTGATCTGGTGCTCCGTCTCATGCACGCGGAAGGCGCGCTCAAAGACAAAGGGTAGTTGCGCCGCCTCGATGCCGCGCCCGCGATCAATGACCGTGATGCACACGTGGCTGCGATCTGGCTCCAGGGCGGCGCGCACCGTGATCGGGGTGTGGTGCGGGCTGTACTTGCTGGCGTTGCTGATGAGGTTCTGTAGAATCTGAAGCACACGCAAGTCGTCGCATCGCAACGCCGGTAAGTCGTCCGGCGCTTCCAGTCGCAACGTTTGCTGCCGCCGCTCGACGATCACGCCGGTCTCCTGGATGGCGCGGCGCAAAAGCGAGAGAGGCGCCACTGTCCGCGAGTGCAGGCGCAGTTGACCGGCATCCATCGCCACCACGTCGTACATCTCGCCAACGGTGAACATGATCCGTTCAACGCAGCCCTGCATGATCTGCAGGTGCTCGAAGAAGCTCTCGTTGCCGACATCCTGCATTTCGACAGATGTCAGTTCCAGGTAGCCCTGCAGCGTCGTCAGCGGTGTATTCAGATCGTGCGCAATCATATCGACCATCGCGCGATATTGCTGCACCTGCTCCTGCAATTGCTGCACCTGAGCGCGCAGAGCGTACACCTCGGTGATCTCTTCGACTTCGAGGGTGAATGCGCTTTCCACCTGCGCGCCAGGCCGGGTAAGCTGGAGCCTGACGCGATAGATGCGTGCGACACCGGCGGCGGAGGTGCGCATGATCGGCTCCTGGGTGTACGTCTGTAGCTCATCCCGTTGCAGCGCCGCCACAATGACCTGGAGGGCGTTGAACTCTGGGATCAACTGGTGCAACAGGACCCCGACATCGTGTCCGCTCGCCGGCGTCAGCAATCGCTGCGCCTGGTCGAAGTGCAGAGAGACGTGGTGGTGCGTTGCAAGCAGCAGATCGGGCAGATCGGTGTGCGGTGCAGCGTCAACCATGGCGAACGTATCCAGGATAACCATTGGTCAAGCCACGCGGTCGCGCAGGCGGAACCAGGCCGAGACGAGCGGCAGGTAAAGCTGATCATAGGGCGTAAACGGGTAGCGTGGATGGCCGATCTGGGCAAACAAGGTCGTAGCGCGCTGCCCGGCCAACATCTCACCCACCTCCTTGCCCAGATAGCTGGCAATCGAGACGCCGTGACCGGCGTAACCGTAGGCGTAGTGAATGCCCTGCACACGCCCGGCGTGCGGCATCAGGTCAAAGGCGGCGCCCAGCTTCCCCGTCCAGGAATGGGTGATCGGAGCGTCCGCCAACTGCGGGAAGACTTCGACCATGCGCGCCTGCATCTGCCGCGCACTGGTGACCAGATCGACCGTCGTGGAGAGATCGTGCCGCCCGCCAAACAGCATCCGGCCATCCGCAGTCAGGCGAAAGTAGTTGAGAAAGTTCTTGCTGTCGTAGAACATGCGCCCGCGTGGGCTGAGTTCGGCTTGCAGCGCGGCGGGCAGCGGCGCCGTGGTAATGATGTAGCTGCCAAGCGGGAAGATGCCCTGGCGGAGTGGCTTGAACACATTTGTCGTGTAGCCGTTGGTGGCGACCAGCACTTCGCGCGCGTTCAGCGCACCTTTGCTGGTGTAGAGCAGAAATCCGGGACGCGTGCGTTTGACGCCCGTAACTTCGGCCCGCTCGACAAGCAGCGCGCCGCGCCGCGCCGCCGCCTGCGCCAGCCCAAAGACATAACGCGCCGGGTGCAACGCTGCGCTGTTGCGATCGCCTAGCCCGCCGTAATAGGCGTCAGTGCCAACTTCATGGCGCAGCTCGGCTTTGCTCACCACCCACAGATCAGCGTAGCCCAACGCGTCGTGGAACCAGCGCACCTCTTCGGCAAATCGTTCATAGTGGCTGGGCTTGAACGCCAACACCACGTGACCCGTACGCGCAAAGTGACAGTCGATGCCCTCCTCCGTGATGGTGCGCTCGACGTAGTCGACCGACGCCAGCGCCCACTCCCAGAGCGCCCGCCCCATCTCGGCGCCATAGCGCTTGAAGACGACCGGCATCTCCTCCTTGAGGCCGGTCAGCGCCATCCCGCCGTTGCGGCTGCTGGCGCCCCAGCCAATCGTCGCCTGCTCCAGCACCGCCACCGACGCACCAGCCTTGCGCAGCGCAATTGCCGCGTGCAGTCCGGTGTAACCGCTGCCGATCACGGCAACGTCGATCGTTTCCGGCAAGTCACTGACGGGCAGGTCGGCAGGCCGCGGGTAATCTTCAGTCCAGAATACAGTGGTCTTCATGGCTTGCGCTCACAGCGGTGAGTGAATGTGGCAAACGACGCAGGACTTACGCATTTAGCTCAGCAACCTTCCCGGAAGCTCTCAGCAACCTTCCTGGAAGCTGAGAGCTTCCAGGAAGGTGACACAAGCCCAACGACGCATAGACTTTACCCGATCCGCGCCAAAGTATCAAACCGGCAAACCGGGCGGTTTTTTCACGCTGGGACGAAGTCGTTGTCGCAGGTCATCGCCTCTCGCGTGACATGCGCCGGGTGCGGCCGCTGCAGGTCATCGCCTCCAGCGTGACATCGTGTGGTCACCCCGGAGGCAATGACCTGCGATGGCTCCCCCCAACCAGGATTACGCCCAGAGTAGTAGACCCCCAGACCACCCCTGGAGTTTGACGCTCTCGCCGTCTCACGCTAGGATGCACGCTGATTTGTCCATCTGTGCCTGAAGCGCTGAGGAACGCTGCTATTCCTGCATGACGACGACCGCTTCCACATCCGGCCACCTTTCACGGCTGCGACGTCACCTGCCTGAAGTGCTGATCTTGATCCTGGCGGCGGTGACCCGCTTCTGGCGGCTCGACTATCACTCCTTTTGGTTCGACGAGGCGGTGAGCCTCGACTGGGCGGAGGATGGCCCCGGCTTTATCTGGCAAAGCACCTTCACGCTGGCGAAAGACAAGCACCCGCCGGGCTACTATTTGCTGCTCCACTATTGGCAAAATCTATTGGAATTTTTTGGTCTGGCGCACAATGACGTGGCACTGCGTGCGTTGGGCGCACTTCTGGGTGTGCTGACGGTGATGGCGCTGCTGCTGTTGGCGCGACGTTTGAGCGGGCAGGCGACGGCGCGGCTGGCAGGGCTGTTGGCTGCGCTGGCGCCGGTGTTGGTCTGGTACAGCCAGGAGCTACGCATGTTCCAGCCTGCCACGACGGGGTTGGTGTGCGGCGCGTATTGCCTCCTGCGCGGCTGGCAAGGCGAGCGGCGGCTGGCGCGACTGGGCTGGTGGCTGGGGATGATCGCCGCCTTCCTCTTTGCGCTCTATAGCTACCTCTTCAGCGCGCTGGCGCTGCCCGCTGCCGGGCTGAGTCTGCTCGCGCTGTGGGTGAATGCGAGAGTGGAGATGAAGAGAATAAGAAATTGGGAGATTGGAGATTGGAGATTGGGAGCGTCGACGCTTCAGGGTTTGCGCCCGTCGCTAAAGACGCTGCCCGCTACCCAATCCTCGCTCTCTCACTCTCCCACTCTCCCGCTCTCCCGCTCTCCCAATCCCTTCATCCCTCAATCCCCCAATCTCCGCTTCCTCGAAGGCGCTATTGCCCTCACTATTACCGGCTTACTCTTTCTGCCGCTGGCGCGCAATGCCTGGCTGGTCAACGCTGGTGAGGGGACGCCAGGGCAAGCCTTTATGAATTTCTGGGGAAATCTACAGCGTCAATTGCAGATTTTTACAATCTGGCGCGCAGCGTGGCCGTCGGAGGCGATGATAGCGGCGCTGGCGTGGTTCGCAGCGCTGGTCGTGGTCGGGCTGCTGTCGCCGTGGCCGCAACGCCTGCGGCGAATTGCGCCGACTGCGGGGCTGGATCAGGTGTGGCTGCTGCTGTGGATCGGTTCACCGCTCTTGATCGGCAACCTGTTGCTGGCGACGAGCGACACCGTGTTCAAGGAGGATCGCTACTTCTTGTTTCTGTCGCCCTTCGTTTTATGGACGGTGGCGCGCGGCTGTGTGGCGCTCGGAGCGGCGATCGGGGTGGGGCGGCGTCAGGCGGCGTGGGGATTGGGCGGGGCGTCGGTGTTGTTGCTGGCGGCGGCGCTGCCTGCGCTCTGGTCGCCGGCCATGCTGCGTGAGGACTGGCGTGCGGCGGCGCGCTACATTGCCGACTATCAGCAGGCCAGCCCAGCGCTGCCGGGCGCTATCTTTAGCCACGCCGATTACACGCACAAGGCGCTCAAGTGGTATCTGCGTCCACTGGCTGATGAGACGGTGGCGCCGCTCTATTTCCCCTACAGCGGCGTTTTGACCGGCGACGCTGGCGAGCAGATCGTTGCGCCGCCGGTGCGCGGGCTGGAGGCGCAAGGTGCGGCGACGCTGTGGCTGGTGCAAAGTCATTTGGAGGGCATCGACGACGCGCGCGTCGTACAGAATTGGATCGGCGCGCATTATCCGGTCATCACCGAACAGTATCCTGCCGGGATACAGATCACCGGCTACGCCTTGCAGCATCGCTTTGCTACGTTGCCAATCCTCGGCGCCAACGCCGCGCACCTTGACGTAGAGCTGGCGCCAAAGCTGCGGCTGCTGGCATGTGAGGTAATGACGCCTGCGACCCCCGCGACCGATGCGCGGCTGCATCCGCCCAGCGCCTGGGTGCACGTGCGGCTCTGGTGGCAGGCCGCCGGCGCCATCGATCAAGAGTATTTTCCCAGTGTGCAGATGGTGGGGCCAGAAGGCGTGTGGGGCGAACGCCTCTATCGCGAGGGCGAGGTGCTTCGCCGCGACCCGCCGTCGCAGTGGCCGCCTGGCGTCGTCGTGCGCGACGAAGTGGATGTGAACCTCAACCCGGTGACGCCGCCAGGGGACTATCCCATCGTCGTCGGGCTGCGCGATGCAGCGGGCGGCGATGCCGGCAGTAAGGTCGAGTGTGGGCGCGTCGTGATCAGGTGACGCACGCCACACGTCGCACTTTATTCATCTCACTTCATTCATCTGAGGAGGGGTCTATTTCATATTGGGGGCGAAATCACTTTTGTTGTAGGTCATCGCCTCCGGCGTGACGTGGCGCCATGTCACGCCGGAG
>Ga0272446_1005981_pt1 | contig 13017 bp, 10 predicted proteins | sample YNPCB0061_FD_194587 | JGI IMG/M metagenome (GOLD analysis project Ga0272446, IMG submission 194587) | Hot spring microbial mat communities from Yellowstone National Park, WY, United States - YNP-CB-006-1 | ecosystem: Environmental > Aquatic > Thermal springs > Hot (42-90C) > Sediment | place... | reverse complement strand
CGCCGCACAGGCAGCGGCGACGGTGCTGCTGCCAGGGTGAGCGGCCAGGGTGAGCGCAGCCGAGGAGCGGCAGCGGAGGAGTGGGGGTGCAGCCTGCATTGCATTCTGCAATCGCGCCGGCAAAAAAAGGCGGGGCCAACCGGTCGGCAGGCCCCGCAAGGCAAGGTTGAGGAAGGCTTAGCAACCGATCGCGGCACAATCGCGCGACCGACAGGACCATGTGTCGCAAGCCTCGTGCCAGGGCATCAGTCCGGCGACAGGGTGTCGGTCGCGCCATCCGGGTCCGCCGCCGCCTCTGCCCTGCGGGCGGCAAGGCGCGCGAAGCGGAGCAGCAGCGCCCGCCGGCGCGCGCCGCCGAGCGGATGCGGCGGCGCCTCGCGCAGCACCGCTCCGCCCCAGGCATCGGCGACGATCAGCCCTGCCTCGTCGGGGATCAGCGCCTGCGGGAACTCGGCATCGACGGCGAAGAACAGCCGGTCGCACCAGGCGCGGTAGTCCTCCCACTTGCCGTCGGAGAGGTAGTCGCGCGCGCAGGACTTCACCTCGACGATCGCGACCTCCCCCTGCGCGCCGAGGCAGACGAGATCGGCCCGCCTCCCGTCGGCGAGCGGCACCTCGCGCAGCACCGCGAAGCCGAGGCGCGACCAGAGCCGCGCCGCCCCCTGGGTGATGGCGGCGGTGCGCGCGGCGGCGGCGGGCGGGACATCGTCCTGCATCGGGGAAGTGAAGCCCCGCCCCGCAGCTCCTGCCAAGCCTTGCCAGGCGCGACCCGGCCGCGTAGCGACAGGGAATGACGGACGAACGCCTCACCCTCGACGCCGCCGAGACGCTCGCCGCCGCGGTGCTGCGCACCGCCGGCGCCGGGGCCGACGCCGCCCACCACACCGCGCGCATGCTCGCCCGCGCCGACCTCGACGGCATCGCCTCGCACGGGCTCTCGCGCCTGCCGGCCTACGCGGCCCAGCTCCGCGCCGGCAAGCTGAAGGGTGCGGCCGCCCCGTCCCTCTCCCGCCCCGCCGCCGGAACGGTCGCTGTCGATGCCGATGACGGGCTCGCCTACCCGGCGATCGCGCTCGGCCTCTCCTCGATGGCCTCGCTTCTGCCCGCGCAGGGGGTGGTGGCGCTCGGGGTGCGCAACAGCCACCACGCGGGAGCGATGGGCCTGTTCGTCGAGGACCTCGCGCGCGAGGCCGGCGCCTTCGTTCTCGGCTTCACCAACTCGCCCGCCGCGATCGCCCCCGCGGGGTCGGGCACGCCGCTGTTCGGGACGAACCCCATCGCCTTCGCCTGCCCGGTGCCGGGCCGCGAGCCGCTGGTGATCGACCTCTCGCTCTCGGTCGCCGCGCGGGGGAAGATCATGGTCGCGGCGCAGAAGGGCGAGCCGATCCCCGAAGGCTGGGCGGTCGATGCCGAAGGCAGGCCGACGACCGATGCGAAGGCCGCGCTCGCGGGCGCCATGCTGCCGATCGGCGGCGCGAAGGGGGCTGCGCTCGTGCTCGCGGTCGAGCTGCTGACGGCGGCGCTGACCGCGAGCCACGCCGGCTTCGAGGCCTCGAGCTTCTTCGATGACAGGGGCGGGCCGCCGCGGATCGGCCAGAGCTTCGTCGCGATCGCTCCGGGCGCGGTCGGCGCCTCGGCGGAGGCGGTGGCCTCACGCGTCACGGCGATCGTCGGGCGGGTTCTCGCCGAGCCCGGCGTGCGGCTGCCGGGGGACCGGCGGCTCGCGATCCGCGCGAGGCACAGGGCGGAGGGGATCCCCTACCCCGCCGCCCTGCTCGCGACGCTGCGCGGCCTCGCGGGTTGAGCGCCGCTCAGCCCCGGCCGCGCCGGGCAGCCTTGCGCTTGGCCACGGCCGCCCGCGCCGGGGCGGCCGCCCGGTCGGCATGCGCGAAGGCGAGGCCGAGCGAGAAGGAGACGAGCTTTCCCTGGTCCTCCGCTGCGGCGTCGCGGATGCGCAGCGTCCAGGTGCCCTTGCAGCTCCTGCCCCTGAAGGCGGCGAGCGCCGGCGTCGAGGCAGCGTCGTAGCCGCGGTCGAGGTCGCGGCGCGAGCCGCCGGCGCGGTTGTGCAGGGTCACCGCGGGCTTCCGCAGAGACGGCGGCGGGTGCAGCGTGATCACGAGGTCGCCGATGTAGCTGTGGCGGAGGCTCACGCCGACCGTGAGCGCTTCGACCGGCGTGTCCTCGGGGACGACGAGCGGGAACGAGACGGTCTGGAGGTCGGGGATCGGCGCGTCGAAGGTGCGGCTGATCGTCACCGCGTTGCGCGGCGGCGGCACCGCTGCCTGCACGGCGCGGAGCGCGTTCAGCCGCCCGTAGCCGTACTTGGGGCTGTGGCCGTCGGCGTCGTAGCCGCCGCCCTGCGGGTCGATCCGGTCGCAGCTGGCGCGGAGGATGTCCCGCACCTCGGTCCATCTGAGGGCGGGGTTGACCGCGAGCACGAGCGCGGCGACGCCGGCCGCGCCCGGGCAGGCGCTCGAGGTTCCGCCGAACCCGTTCGTGAAATCGCCTGCCGCATCGCCGTCCGCCACACGTCCGGAGTTGTAGCCGGCGGCGCCCTCGCGGTCGGTCGTCCAGATCCCGGGCGTCAGCGGCTCCGGGTGCTGGAACGGCGCATGCCCGAAGTCGCTGGAGGGGAAGGCGCACCAGACGGCGCGTCCGAAATCGCTGTAGACGCTGCGCGTGCCGCGGTCGTTGCAGGCGGCGACGGCGATCACCTTCGGGTTGCTCGCATAGCCGTCGTTGTCGACCGGTTCGTTGCCGTTGCCTGCCGCGAACAGGATGACGCAGCCCTTGCCGCCGCGGCCGTTCGCGACCGCATGGTCGATCGCGAGGCGGGTGCTCGCCGGAAGCGGGAAGACCTGCGCGTGGGCAGGGTCGTTCGGCCTGAACCAGCGGCCGTCCGGCGGACCCCAGCTGCACGAGATCACGTCGGCGCCGTTGTCGGCCGCCCAGACGAAGGCCTCCGCCTCGCGCTGTGACCCGAGGCCCGAGGCGAGGCGGATCGGCATCAGCCGCGCCTTCGGCGCGACCCCGCTCGCGCCCACCGCGCCGTCGGCGCAGGCGACGCCGGCGCAGGCGGTGCCGTGGTTCTCGCCGTCCTCGCCGGTTCCGAAGGGATCCTTGGGCCGCGGATCGGCCGTGCGCAGCGTCGCGTCGCGGGGCGCCAGGACCTTGCCTGGGCCGGCGAACTCCCGGTGGTCGATGTCGAACCCGTCATCGATCACCGCGATGGTGATGCCCTCCCCCAGCGTGATCGCGTGCGCCGCCTCGACGTTCGCATGCGCATCGACCGGGGTGCCGGCCACCACGGTCTTCGCGAGGTGCCACTGCTGCGGGAAGATGCCCTTGCGCGCGCGCGGCCGGATCAGCTCCGGGTGGCAGTACTCGACGTCGTCGCGCGCCCGCAGCCGCTCGGCGATCGCGAACACCTCCTGGCCGGTTCCCTCCGGTGCCTCGGCGAAGAACGCGTTGGTGGCGTAGCCGACCTCCTCCTTCACCGTCAGCCCCGCCTCGCGCAGCACCGCGGCGCAGTCGTCGGGATCAGCCGTGTCCTTGAACTTCACGAAGATGTTCTCGGTGTAGAGCACCGGCTGGCGGGTCGCCGGATCGATCAGCACGCCGCCGGCGAAGCGGACGTCCGGGGCGGCGCGGAGCGCCTGCTTGCGGTCGGACACGGAGCGGACGCCCTTGCCGGTCGGCACGCGCCACACCTCCACGCCCGCCTCCGGATAGGCGACCACGAGCTCGCCGTCGGACAGCTCGTCGGAGACGGGGCTCGGAACCGGGCCGGCCGAACGGGCGATCGAGCGCCCGCTGCGGGTCCGCACGGCGATCAGGTCGCTGCTCTGCTCGAGCTCGAAGCCGGGCTCGTCCTTGGCGCCGAAGAAGACCGTCGGCATCGCGCGTTGCCCCCGCTCTCGCTGATCCGTTGCTAGCGCGGATCAAGAGACACTGCTTCCGCGGCCGGCGCAAGCACCGTCACCGGACCTGGCGGCGTGCGTGTGAGCTGGCGCACATGTCCCGCCGGGGCGGGCAGGGTCAGCCCGAGGGCTCGGTGTCGAGCGCGTAGCCGGCGGCGCGCACGGTGCGGATCACGTCGAGCTCGCCCGGCCCGTTCAGGCTCTTGCGCAGGCGGCGGATGTGCACGTCGACGGTGCGCGGCTCGACATGGATGTCGGGGCCCCATACCGCGTCGAGCAGCTCCTCGCGCGAGAACACGCGGCCCGGGTGCTGCATGAAGAACTCGAGCAGGCGGAACTCGGTGGGCCCGAGATGCACGCTGCGGCCCTGGCGCTGCACGCGGTGGGCGGCGAGATCCATGGTGATGTCGTGGAACTTGAGCGTGCCCTTCGCCGGCGCCGCGCCCGCCCGGCGCAGGATGGCGCGGATGCGTGCGAGCAGCGTCTCCATCTGGAACGGCTTGGTGATGTAGTCGTCGGCGCCGGTGTTGAGGCCGCGCACGGCATCGGCGTCCTCCGCCCGCGCCGTGACCATGATGATCGGCAGGTCGCGCGTGCCGGGCTTGCGGCGGATCTGGCGGCATACCTCGATGCCCGACATCGCTGGCAGCATCCAGTCGAGCAGCACGAGGTCGGGCCGGACCTCGGCGATCTTCGTCAGCGCCTCCTGCCCGTCGCTCGCCTCCTCGACGCGGAAGCCCTGCTTCTCGAGGTTGTAGCGCAGCATCGTCACGAGCGGCGCCTCGTCCTCGACCACCAGGATCAGCGGCTTCAGCATGCCGGAGATGGTGGCAGCCGTCGCCTGCGTCGCTTCAAGCCGCACCGTTCGGTCCTCCAAGCTCGGCGGCGGCGAGCGTCGAGGTGTCGCCCTTCGGCCGCTCTCCCTCCGGATCCTCGCCGACGACCGCGAAGTGGATCGTCTCGGCGATGTTGGTGGCGTGGTCGCCGATCCGCTCGATGTTCTTGGCGATGAAGAGGAGGTGCGTGCACGGCGTGATGTTCCGCGGGTCCTCCATCATGTAGGTGAGCAGCGTGCGGAACAGCGCCGAGTACATCTCGTCCACCGCCTCGTCGCGCCGCCAGACGGCCATCGCCTTCGGGGCGTCGTCGGTCGCGAAGGCGTCGAGCGTGTCCTTCAGCATCTCCTGCACCATCCGGCTCATCCGCTCGAGCGGGCCGAGGGGGATCGGCGGCGGGGTCTGCGCAAGCACGAGGGAGCGCTTGGCAACGTTGGCCGCGTAGTCACCCACCCGCTCGAGGTCGGAGGCGATGCGCATCGCCCCGATGATGAGCCGGAGGTCGCTCGCCATCGGCTGCCGCAGCGCCAGAAGCTTGACCACGTGATGCGCGACCTCGCGGTCGATCGCGTCCACCTGCGGGTCGGCTTCGACGACGCGCGAGGCGAGGGCAACATCGCGCTTGACCATCGCCGTGGTCGCGAGCGCGAGCTGGCTCTCGACCATGCCTCCCATGCGGGCGATGATGTCGCGCAGGTGCCGGAGCTCCTCGTCGAAGGATCGTACCGTGTGCCCGCTCATCTGGTTTCCCCGTCGCTCAGCCGAACCTGCCGGTGATGTAGTCCTGCGTTCGCTGGGCGAGCGGCCGCGTGAAGACCGTGGACGTCTCGCCGTACTCGATCAGCCGCCCGAGATACATGAAGGCGGTGTTGTCCGAGACGCGCCCCGCCTGCTGCATGTTGTGGGTGACGATGACGATGGTGAACTGCCCCCGCAGTTCGTCGATCAGCTCCTCGATCTTCGCGGTCGCGATGGGGTCGAGGGCGGAGCAGGGCTCGTCCATCAGCAGCACCTCGGGGCTGCCCGCGATCGCCCGCGCGATGCAGAGACGCTGCTGCTGCCCGCCGGAGAGGCCGAGCGCGCTCTCGTTGAGCCGGTCCTTCGCCTCGTCCCAGAGCGCGGCGCCGCGGAGGCTCTGCTCCACCGTGAGATCGATCAGCGCCTTGTCGCGGATGCCATCGACCCGAAGCGGATAGGCGACGTTCTCGTAGATCGACATCGGGAACGGGTTCGGCTTCTGGAACACCATCCCCATGCGCTTGCGGATCGCGATGACGTCCGCCCCCGAGGCATAGATGTCGCTGCCGTCGATCGCGATCCGGCCTTCGATGCGGATGCCGTCGATGAGATCGTTCATGCGGTTGAGGCATCGCAGCAGCGTCGACTTCCCGCAGCCCGAGGGACCGATCAGCGCCGTGACGAGGCCCCGCTCGATCGACATGTTGATGTTCCAGAGCGCCTGCGCCGTTCCGCCATACCAGAGATTGAAGTCGCTGATCTCGACCGCGCAGGGCCCGCCGGCGGACTTCAGGTGGTAGACGGTGTCGGGGAACGTATCGCCCCTCGGGCGTTCGACGACGTCTGTCTCTGGCATCGTGAGGTCTCCTCCTCGGGCGTCAGAACTGCGCGCCGGCGAAGCGACGCTTCAGGCGGTTTCGCACCAGGATGGCGCTCAGGTTCATCGTGAAGATGAGGCCGATCAGCAGAAGGGTGGTGACGAACACCATCGGCTTGCCGGCCTCGCTGTTGCGGCTCTGGAACCCCACGTCATAGATGTGGAAGCCGAGATGCATGAAGCTGCGCTCGAGATGGATGAAGGGGAAGAACCCGTCGATCGGCAGTTCCGGCGCGAGCTTGACGACACCGACGAGCATCAGCGGCGCCACCTCGCCGGCTCCTCGCGCCATCGCGAGGATGATCCCTGTCATGATACCCGGCATCGCGCGCGGCAGGACGATGTTGCGGATGGTCTGCCACTTGGAGGCGCCGCAGGCGAGGCTGCCTTCACGCATGCTGCGCGGCACCGCGGCAAGCGCTTCCTCGGTCGCGACGATCACCACCGGCACCGTGAGCAGCGCGAGCGTGAGCGACGCCCAGAGCAACCCACCGGTTCCGTAGGTCGGGCTCGGCAGGCGCTCCGGAAAGAACAGCTGGTCGATGGAGCCGCCGACGATGTAGGCGAAGAAGCCGAGGCCGAACACGCCATACACGATCGACGGCACGCCGGCGAGGTTGTTCACCGAGATCCGCACGATCGAGACGAGCCGCCCCTGCTTCGCATACTCGTGCAGATAGAGCGCGGTGATCACACCGAAGGGCGTGACGACGATCACGAGCAGGAGCGTCATGGCGACGGTGCCGAAGATCGCCGGCAGGATGCCGCCCTCGGTGTTGGCCTCGCGCGGTTCGTCGGACACGAACTCGGCCCAGCGCGACAGGTACACGCCGAGCTTGCCCATGAGCGAGAGGTCGTTCGAGGGGATGATGCGGACCACGGTGCCGAGCGGCTGCGTCTTCGTCCTGCCATTGACGTCGGCGAGGGTGATCTGGTCGGCCTCGTGGCCCCGCCTCAGCGCCTCCGCCTCCGCAGCGAGCGTCTCGTAGCGGCGCTGCAGCTCCGCCTCCCGTTCGGAGAAGCGGCGCATCGCCTCCTCGACGCGCGGCCCCCCGTCGGGATTCTCGAGCTGGACGCGGCGGAGCGCCAGCCGCTCCTTCTCGAGATAGTGGTTCACCGTGCCGATCTCGCCGCGCTCGATCCGCCTGATCTCCGCCCAGCGGGCCCGGGCCGCGCGATGCGCCTCGGCGAGCGCCGGATCGCTCGGCGAGGTCACGGTGACGGTCTGTCCGTTGCGGGTGAAGGAGCGCACGGTCCCGACGAAGACGCCCCATTCCTGACGCTCCACCAGCACCATGTCGCGCGGCCGCGTGGTCTCCGCACGCTCGAAGGCGGAGACCCACCGGAAATCGTCGCCGTAGAGATCGAAATTGCCGGTTCGGAACAAGGTGCGCTCCGCCACTCCGCCGTCGCGGGCGATGGCCTGCCGCTGCTCGGGCGACAGGGTCGCGAGCAGCTCCGGGCCGGGGCGGAACTCCTGGCTTCGGGTCGGCTCGCCGGCGACGAGGCCTCCATCCACCAGGCGAACGACTTCGATGGGCCTCGGCCAGAACGTCACGATACCGTTCCAGAAGACCAGGAGCAGGAACGCAGCGATCATGACGATGCCGAGCGCGAGCGCGCCGCCGAGCAGCCACAGCCAGGGTTCCCCCTGGTTCTGGAGATCGATCAGCCGTGTCCGCCCGGCCGTCGCCTTCCTCGCTTCCGCGACCGCCGTGCGCGCCGCAGCCGGCGTCTCGACCGCCGCGGCAACCCCGTCCATCGCCATGAGACGTTCTCCCTCGACTCGGTTCAAAGGCTCACCGCACGCCGGCGGAACCGCTGACGGATCACTTCGGCAAGCGTGTTGACCACGAAGGTCATGGCAAACAGCACCAGCGCGGCGAGGAACAGCATGCGGTAGAGCGTGCCATCCCGGACGGCCTCCGGGAGCTCGACCGCGATGTTGGCGGAAAGCGCACGCAGGCCGCTGAAGACGTTCCAGTCCATGATCGGCGTGTTGCCGGCCGCCATGACGACGATCATCGTCTCGCCGACCGCGCGCCCCATCCCGATCATCACGGCAGCGAACACGCCGCTCGCAGCCGTCGGCAGGATCACGCGCGTGGCCGTCTGCCATGCCGTCGCGCCGCAGGCGAGCGAGGCGGCGCGCAGATGCTCCGGCACGCTGTTCAGGGCATCCTCGCTGATCGTGTAGATGATCGGGATGACCGCGAACCCCATCGCGAAGCCGACCACGAGGGTATTGCGCTGCACATAGGTATCGACGATGCCCCCGCGCGGATCATAGCCGAGCCCCGCGAGCAGGCTGGCCGCGACCCAGGCGAGCGCGACGGCCGCGGCGAGGGTTGCGATCCACCGCGCGAACGCCGCTGCGCCGACCGCAAGGCGCGTGCTGGCCCCGACCATCGCCGCGATCCGGTCCTCGAGCACGCGCCGTACGCCCCAGCCGACGACGACCACCGAGAGCGGCGTCAGCATCATCGTCGTGAAGCCGACGCCGTCGCCGCGCGACCCGTCGAGCCAGTGCTTCACGTCGCCGGCGAAGACAAGGGCCTCCAGAGCGTCGCCAAGCCACAGGGAAGCCTGAAACCCGATGGCGAGGAAGACGAACATGAGGGCGAACTTCGGCAGGCCGCCATAGCGGAGGGCGATCTGGCGTGGCAGGAGCTGCCAGGCGTATGCGGCGAGCAGCAGCGACACCGGAAGTGCGACGAACACCATCAGCACCGCCGCGATCCACTGTTCGACGATCGGCGCCAGGATCAGCGCGGCGATGAAGCCGAGCACGACCGATGGCAAGGATGCCATCATCTCCATGGCCGGCTTGACCACGGCCCGGACACGCTGATGCACGAACTCGCTCGTGTAGATCGCTCCCATCAGCGCGATCGGCAGCGCGAAGACCATCGCATAGACCGTCGCCTTGATGGTTCCGAAGATCAGCGGAACAAGGCTGAGCTTGGGCTCGAACTGGTCCGTTCCGGCAGAGGACTGCCAGGTGAAGGTCGGGCCCTGATAGCCTTCGTACCAGACCTTGCCGAAGATGGTGTGAAGGGTGGTCTCCGGATGCGGAATGTCGACGTTCCAGAAGCTCGCCCTGCCGTTGGCGGCGATCGCCAGGACGCCGTCGGCGCGCGGGGTCAGCATCAGCGCCGCATAGGCGCCGGGGGGCCGGTCCTTGTCCAGCCGCAGGAGAACCTGGTTCGACGTCGTGTGCCGCAGCCACACCGCGCCGTTTTCGTCGGCACTGATGAAGGTCTTGCCGCGCTGTCCCGCGGAGAGGGCGCGAACCGCGCCGCCATGGCGTTCGAGGACATGCGCGCGGACCAGGGCGTAGCCGTCCGACGTTCCGGCGTCCTTGCGCTCGAGGGTGAACCAGGCGTCGACGGTGCCGCGGGAACCGGTGATGATGAGCGTCTGTTCGCCGATCAGGAAATAGAAGCCGGTGAGCTCCTCGCCGTCGGGCACCACCCGAATGCGCTCGGCCAGCCGCGGGGCGTCGAAGTTCCGCGTGTCGTAGCGGTAGACGATGCCCTCCTGCGTGGCGACGAGGACCTGGTCTGCCTTCTCGGTCAGGAGGAGGCCCTTGATCTGCAGCCCCCTGGTAAGCTCGGGCAGCGTCGTGCTGGTCACCGTCGTGCGCACCTGCCGCGTGAGCATGTTGACGCGGCTTTCGGCGCGCGACAGCCGCACGATGCCGTCCGCGTCGGCGGTCACGAAGGAGCGGGTCGGCCGTTCGACCGTTCCGCCGACGCGGTAGTCCGCCGCGACGATCGCTGACTGGGAGACACGCTGCGGCGCGTCGAGGGTCGAGACCACGCTGACCTTGCGGAACTGGTTCCCGGGGACGCGGGAATAGACCGCCGTGCCGTCGGTCTGGTCGCGACTGTCGAGCTGGACCAGCCCCGACGGCAAGGCGTCAGGCGTCAGGATCGACGTCGCGAACCGCAGGGTCGCGAAGCGGATGGAGCCGTCGGAGAACCCGAAGATCAGGTTGTCCCGGGCGAGCGTGCGCCCGAAGGCGGTCGGCGTCGCGCCGGAGAAGTCGAACCCCTGTGGATCGAGGAGCGGGGTTCCGGTCTGCGCATGGAATGCGGAGACTCCGCCAGTCGCTCCAAGGACGACAGCGACGGTCTTGTGTTCGTCGACATTCGTCATCAGCACGCCGCCTTGCGGCAGCGGCACGGTGTAGCTGCGCACGCTGTCGATCCGGCCGCCCGTGAACAGGGGCACGACGACCTGCGCGAGGAACACCATGATCGCGGCCACGGCGATGATCACGAACAGCCCACCGATGGTGATCGACCAGTCGGCAATCCTGTCAGCGATGAGCACGTTGCGGCGCGTCTGCCGGTTCTGGCGGATCGGACCCCTCGTCGGAGCGGCGGGACTCTCGGCGGCAGCCTGATCCATCACTACAGCCCTCGCCCTGATGTGCGGCCGAGACTACCCGGCCGGGCCAGACTTGGCGTTGCGGTCATCGTCGTGCGTCTTTCGGCCCACCACGGTCACAGGCTGCGGCGAGGGGGCGGCGAGCCGCCCCCTCGCCCGCGACGTGCTACTGGATGATCCGCTTCGCCTTCAGGTCCTCCTGGGCGACCGCGTTGGTCACCGGCAGATAGCCGTCCTTCACCGTGGCCTCCTGGCCCTGGCGCGAGTAGACGAAACGGATGAACTCGCGGCGGAGCGGATCGAGCGGCTGGTTCGGGTTGACGTTGACGTAGATGTAGAGGAAGCGCGAGATCGGATAGTCGCCCGAATAGACGTTCTCGGGGTCAACGCTGTAGCAGGGCGCCCCGGGACGGGCGGCGAGCGGCACGGGGCGGACATCGGCCGTGCGATAGCCGATGCCGGAATAGCCGATCGCGAAGCGGTCGGAAGCGACACCCTGGACCACCGTCGACGACCCCGGCTGTTCCTTCACGCTGTCGCGGTAGTCGCCATTGAACAGCGCCACCTCCTTGAAGTAGCCGTAGGTGCCGGAGGCGCTGTTGCGGCCGTAGAGGCTGATCGGCCGGTTCGCCCACTCGCCCGTCAGGCCGACCTGGCCCCAAGTGTTGATCTCGCTTGGGTGGCCGCCGCGACGCGTCTTCGAGAAGATCGCATCGACCTGCTGCATCGTCAGGCACTCGATCGGGTTGTCCTTGTGGACATAGACCGCGAGCGCGTCGACGGCGCCGCGAATCGCGCTCGGCGGATAGCCGAAGCGCTGCGTGAACGCGTCGATCTCCCGCTGGTTCATCGGCCGGCTCATCGGGCCGAACTGGGACGTGCCCGCGACCAGCGCAGGCGGGGCGGTGGAGCTGCCCTTGCCCTCGATCTCGATTCGCACGTTCGGATAGATGGCCTGGAACCCCTCGCTCCAGAGCGTCATCAGGTTGTTCAGCGTATCCGACCCGATCGACTTGAGATTGCCGGAGATGCCCGGAACCGGCCGGTACACCGGCAGTTCCGGATCGATCTGGATGGCGTAGGCCATCGCGTCCGTCGACAGGACGGTTGCGGCCACGGCCGCGAGCAGGGTTTTCCTCACCTCAGGTCCTCCATCGGATGCTTCGTGAACGGCTCAAGTGGGGAGGACGGATGCCGCCCCCACGGCTCGGTGCCGCCGGCACCCTAGCCACCGTTCCGCGACATCAAGATTGCAGTCGCATGAAGGTTCGATGACAGAGCCCGCAGCGTCGGACGCAGGTGTCAGAACACGTGCGGTCGGGGCCTGGCCGTGGTCGGCCGCCCTCTCCTTCCGGAACCGGACAGGCCGCGCTCCACCGGCCGAGCCCAGCGTGCACCGCCCATGACCAGCCGGCATCGCGCCCTCCGGAACTGCCTCCGGGCGTTCCCTGCCGCAGTTGCTTCGCGCCGGAGCGACCGTCTATGGTTGCAGCCCGGCGGAAAGCGTTCCGGCGTTCCAGCCCCGCCGCGCGAAGGCGCTGTCGAGGCGCGTTGGCGTTCACGCAGGAACCGGCTTCAGGAGGGATGGAGGCCCATGACCGTCGCTGCGGTGCTGAAGCAGAAGGGCGCGTCGATCATCTCCGTCGGCCCGAACACGTCCTGCGTCAAGATCGCCGAGATCATCACCGCCCAGCGCATCGGCGCGCTGGTGGTGATGGACGACGAGAACACCCTCGTCGGCATCGTCAGCGAGCGCGACGTGGTCAAGGCGATCGCCAAGCACCGCGAGAAGGCGCTCACGATGACCGCCGCCGACCTGATGACGCCGAAGCCGGTGGTGGCCACACCCGAGACCTCGGTGGACGAGGCGATGGAGATCATGGACCAGGGCTATTTCCGCCACCTGCCGGTGATGCGCGACGGCAAGCCGGCCGGCATCATCTCGATCCGCGACCTCGTGAAGTACCGCATCATGCAGCACCAGAACGACGTCGAGAGCCTGACGTCCTACGTCTACCGCGCCGGCACCTGAGCGAGCGGGCTTGCGCCGTGTCAGGGGCGCGTCATCGGTGGCGCGTCGGCGAGGGCGCGTCGTCGGAGGCAGGCGCGTGCGCAGCGACCGCTGCGCAGGATGGTCGGAGCGGCGGGATTCGAACCCACGACCCCCAGTCCCCCAGACTGATGCGCTACCAGGCTGCGCTACGCTCCGACGCCGCGAGGAATGGCGCGCGCCACACACGCTGTCAACGCC
>Ga0272446_1005980_pt1 | contig 13020 bp, 14 predicted proteins | sample YNPCB0061_FD_194587 | JGI IMG/M metagenome (GOLD analysis project Ga0272446, IMG submission 194587) | Hot spring microbial mat communities from Yellowstone National Park, WY, United States - YNP-CB-006-1 | ecosystem: Environmental > Aquatic > Thermal springs > Hot (42-90C) > Sediment | place... | reverse complement strand
CATCCAGGTCAGACTGAGGTTCAGACTCGCGGCACTACAGAAACTTCGACCTTGGTGCCAGCCGTCAGCACAAGTGTACCATTTTCATCGGGCGGTGTGCACGAATTACATGGACGGCTGGGGTGAAGAATCATGGATTAAACCTCTCGTATCAGGTCTTTGGGGCAGCTCCGCCCCGCGTTGCGTTCTCCTGGGGCTGTGGGGGAACGTCAGCGTAAACCCTCCGCAAAGGCATCGGTACCTCCGGTGTGGGCGAGGACGTCCTGGAGGAGATCGACGCGGCCGCTTGAGCCGACGAGCAGCAGGGTGGCGGGGTCATCACTCCGGTTCGCCCAGGCGAAGGCGGCGCCGGCAGTAAGATAGGCACTATCACCGGGTTCGAGCAGCGTCTCGTCGCCTTCGGTGATCAGGGTGAGCGTTCCAGCCGACACCGTGGCGAAGGTATCGTGGGCGCGAGCTTCGGGCCGGCGGCTACTCATGCCGCCGGGAGCAATGACGATCTCGACTGCGGACAACCTGCGCTCCGGCGAGGGATCACTCAGCAGGGTGATGGTCGACTGAGACCAGGTGCTGGTGTAGGTGGGGCGCTCCGATTGGCGGAGCACCGTACGAGCGGCGGCGTTCTGCTCCAGAGAGCTGAAGAGTTGGCCGAGGGTGACGCCGAGGGCGGCGGCGATCTTCTCCAGCGAGGCGATCGAGGGCGAGGCGGTGTCGGCCTCGATCTGCGAGATGAAGGAGGGTGAAAAGCCGACTCTCGCGGCGAGGGTACGCACCGAAAGCCCGCGCTGGGTGCGGAGCTCACGGAGCATGGCTCCAAGACGCTGGTGAACACCTTCTACTGGTTGCATGGCAGCCAACCTCCATCGCTCTGAGCGAGCACCTCATCGTACCCTGCGTACTGCTTCACGAACAGTGTACACTATATGTGTAGTATTGTGAAGTTTTAGTGAACAGCTCCTACTCCCAGGAATCCAGATAGGCACGCTTCTCATAACCAGCGAGCCAGGAACAGTACGGAGCGTACCAGGCACCTGAGGGCTGGTTCGACGAGCAGAGCAGCGCAAGATCATCGTTGCGAAGGCCAATGACAAAACGCTTATCGCGCTCGCGTGGATTGTCATACCTCTGTAGTGTTCAGTATGAGTAAACTTACGTATACTCCTGGTGAACAACCGCAGAGGCTTCTCTTCACCGACGGACATGCGCCTATGCTCAAGACACCACGTGTAGTTCCTGCTGGAAGCACCACGCAGCCAGTAGCCCGAACCACTGGCCCCGAGTCGCCCGACGCCCGGCTCCGCCTGGACTTTATTGACGGCCTCCGCGGCCTCGCCGCCCTGGCGGTGGTGATCCTGCACGCCTTCGAAGTCTTTGGCGCGGGATAGGCGAACCCGGTGGGCTACGACGCCTACACTACCGGCCCTCTCGGCGGAGTTCTGGAGGATCTCTACCGTCTGGTGGTGCTCCGCTTCGCCTGGGCGGTCGAGGTCTTCATTGTACTCTCTGGCTTCAGCCTGATGATCCCTGTGGCCCGCGCTTCCGACGGTCGTCTGAAGGGCAGCTACTTCAGCTTTCTGCTGCATCGCGCCCGTCGCATCCTCCCGCCCTACGATGCCGCACTGGTCTTGAGCCTGCTGATGATCCTCCTGGTGCCCGGAATGGGGCAGCCCTCGAACCAGGGGCGCTACTGGAATCAGGCGCTGCCGGCCTTCAACCCGGGCGTGCTCCTCTCGCACCTCTTCCTTGTGCATAACTGGAGCGGTGATTGGGCGAATAAGATCGACCCGCCGATGTGGAGTATCGCCGTCGAGTGGCAGATCTACCTGGTCTTCCCGCTCATGATCCTGCTTGCCCGGCGCTGGGGCGCCCACCTGACCCTCTTCATCGGGCTGGCCTTGGGCATTGTCCAGGGCTTTACCGAGACCCTTGGCCTGCGCACGTTTCCGCTGAGCTACCCGTGGTATCTTGGGCTCTTCAGCCTCGGCATGTTCGCGGCCTGGGTGAGCTTCAGCGCCGAGGAGAGCGCGCGACGCTGGCGTGCGCGGGTCCCCTGGGCCGCTGTCGGCGCGGGCGCCTTTCTTCTGATGATGGCGCTCAAGACGTTCGGCCTGCGCGCACTTGAGGGCGGTGAGTGGATGACGGATCCCCTGCTTGGACTTGCAGTCGCCGCGATGCTCGTCTACCTGACGACGCGCCCAAGCGCGCTGCTCACGCGCGGCTTCAGCCTGCCCTGGGTAGTACGCCTCGGTCACAGCTCGTACAGCCTCTATCTGGTCCACGCGCCAGTGCTCACCGCGGTCATGCTCGGGGTGCTTGGCATGGGGATCGCCGGGCCTGTGGCCCGCCTCGTCGTCATCATCCTTGGCACGTTCGCCGCACTCCTGGTGACGTATCCGTTCTATCTCGCCTTCGAGCGCCCCTTCACCCGGCCGCCGCAACGGGAGCAACAGGCGGTCAAACAGTCAGCCTGAGCACGACGACTGCACAACCACGTGTCTGCCGCTTCACCTGCCGAGCAGGATGCTGCTCATCTTCAAAGGAATGCGCGGTAAGTTCGGCCAGAAAGGAAGCCGAGGTGTTCCGCGTGTCCTTGCCGCACGATCACCTTCCTTGTCAGGGTCTTCGATGCGGTCGAGCTGCGATACTTTCGGCACACGTCGGGCCAGGTCATGCACGCCGAGGTGCGCGTCGACGACACGGTGATAATGCTGGCTGACGGCGACCCCGGCGGGGATTGGCTTCCGACCCCCGCCTCAATCCATATCTATGTGGCTGATGTGGACGCAACCTACAGGCGCGCCATCGAGGCAGGTGCTACGTCGGTGTAGGAGCCGGTCAAGAAGGACGACCCGGACAGGCGCGGGGGCGTCAGAGACGCCGGCGGCACGACCTGATGGATCGCCACCGTGGTGGAGTGAGGTGGTGAAAATGAGGATCTCGCCGCCACCAAGCATTGGAGCCTCCTGCTCAGATCGGCGTCTCCACTACGCCAAATCCTCGTCGTCCTCAGGTCCCGCAGCGGTGAGCGCGCTGTAGCTGTAGGAGGCGATCAGGCGCCGCGGGTCGCAGTCCTCCTTGACCAGCACCACCATAAACTCCTTGCCTGGGTCGTAGGTGCGCAGGAACGTCACCACGCTCTGGTCGCCGGGGCTGCTGCGGTTCGCCTGGGCGACAATGGCCGCCTGCGCAATGTACTCCGCCTGCACCTCGCCCCACACAAAGCTGCTCTGCGGGGTCACGGTGAGCGCCACGATGCCGCGGCCCTGGCGCTGGTAGCCGCGGCGCGCCTCCTGCGCCGCCCGCTGCTGCGTGAGCGTCAGCCACAGCTCGAGCTCCTGCTGCCCGCCCAGGGTGATCTGGCGGGCGACGGTCTCGGCATCCCCCTCCAGCTCCCAGATGCTCGGCTGCACGGGCACATCGGGGCCGCGAGTAACCTGTGGGACGGTGCGCCCTCGCCGGCGTGGCGCCGACGGGTCGGGCGGCGCTGTCTGCGGCTGGCTGGACGACGGCTCCTCCGGCAGCCAGGGGTCGCGCTCGCGCAGACCGATCAACTCGGTAGCGGTGATGCCCCCCTCGCCGGCAATCACCGTATCCCAGCGGGCCAGCCCCAGCAGCGCGGACTGCTCCTCCTCGCTCCAGGTGGTCTGCGCCTCGGCCCATAGCGCATCGTCGCGCCAGAGGGCAAGGCTCTTCTGGTGGAACAGGCGCATCAGGAATGGCTCGGGGCGCTCGGCCCGGGGCAGGCCCGCCCACTCCGCCGGGCGAACGAGGGCGAATGTGGGACGGGGCTGCTGCGGCCTGATCCGCATCTGCGTGCTGTAGCGGGCCGCAGCGCTGGTCGGCCCGGCGAGCCACGCCTGCATCAGTTCGTTCAGCACCGGGCTGAGCACCCGCTGGGCAAGGGCGATATTGGGGATCCAACGGGCCGGTGTAGTGCCGCCGAGCCATACCTGGTGCGCCGCCAGCTTCGCCAGCGCCATCAGCGACACGAGAAAGCCCGGTGGCACCGCCAGTAGCTGCGGGCGCAGGGCGTCTTGCGCCAGAAGCAGCGCGTCCCAGGCACTCGCCGCGCGCGCAGGGTTCCACTCCTGGACGATGCACACCTGCACCGACGTGGTCTCGAGGCGCAGCAGGGTGCGCGGGTCAAGGGCGCCGACTTCAGTATCGGGAACCCCGACCACGACGCCAAAGCGGCGCCACTCGGTCGAAAGGGGGGCGAGGCCCTGGAGTGTGCCAGGCGGAAGACGCTCCCAGAATGCATCGTGGGTGAAGCCGGCGTGAAGCCAGTCAAGCCCCCCGTTAAGGTACTGCTCGGGGTTGCCGCCCTGCATGTCAATGACCAGGTGACGGCTAACCCCAGGATATTCGGCAAAGGTGAAGGTGTGCATGGCTCCCTCGTTGACCTGCGAACGTCACGGTGATTATGGCACAGGAGCACCAGCGAGCACAATGCGGGCGGCAGGAAGCGGCTTCTCAACTGTTCCCGCGACGGCGAAAACCTCCTGGCTCATCAAGCACGCCGGAGGAGCGCAGGGCGCTGTTCAAGGCGAACCAGATCCCCGCGAAGACCTGCACCACGGCAGCGCCGTCAATTGCTTCGATTGGGTCTAACCGCGCGTACCAGCCGCGCTGCGGCTGGTAAGCAGGCAACATGCGAAGTGTCCAGAGATTTGTCCAGTTCCCATTTTCGCAATCGCCCGTATGCTGAGGAGGCAAGATTCGTTACTCGGCGTCACGCCCGAGGCACTACCCGAGAGGAGCTCACCGATGGCCGCAACCCCTGTGGTTCCCTTGAGCCAGCACCCCGCCGCGTTTGTGGGGCTCGGCGACCAGCAGGAGCGCCTGGAACCGCTGCAGGTCACCATTTCCGAAGCTGCCCGCCTGCTCGCCTACGACACCCGCACCATCCGCCGGCTGATCGCCCGCGGTGAATTGACGGCGGTGGGTGAGGGGCGCATGCGCCGCGTACCGGTGCAGGCCCTGCGCGACTACCAGCAGCGCCATATCATCCCGTAGCTTCCCTGGTTCCTCCTGAGCGTGACGCCTTGCCCGGTACTCCTGGGACACAGACAGACGCCTACGACCTGATAGCTTGGCGGCACTGGTCGTAAGCGTCTGAGCCGAAACCCCGGGCGGGGCTTCTGCGCCCACAATACCATCCGCTGACTCGCGTGTCAACGCGGTTGACACAGCCGGGCATCGCTATGCCCGCGGACAGCGGTGGTGGAAGTACGTTGCCGTGCGCTACGCGGAACAGCTGCATCCCCGACTTCACCCGATGCGTCGCGTCGGGCGAGCAGGACTCTACAAAGGACCATGCCCGTTCTGTGCCGACGGGGGTGATGATCGCTTCCACGTCTGGATGGAGGCAAGCGGCGGGCGACCTGCCGGGCGCTACTGGTGCCGCGTCTGCGACCGACGCGGCCTGCTTAAGCACCTCGATCGTGACGACGAGGCTCCGTGGCAGCCAGCAACGCCTCCAGCGCCGGCTCATTGCTCGCGCCCACGGGCGGAGCCGAACCCGGCCCACATCCCGTACTACCGCCAGCTTTACGCGGCGGTCGCCCTCTGGGCGCACGGCTGGATGCTGGAGCCATGCAACCCCGACCCGAGCGCCTACCTCCACCGCCGTGGGCTGAACGATGCCACCATCGGGCGCTACGTCCTCGGCGTCACACTCTCGGATGACGAGAGCCTCGTCACCTACCTGCGCGAAGCCTGCCCCGAGGCATACGCCTATGCCGAGGAAGCAGGCCTGGTGATCACCGATGAGGATGGCAGGCAGCGCACGCACTGGAACCTGCGCGGGCGCATCGTCTTCCCCTACATCGCCAACGGCCAGGTCGTCGACCTGCGCACCCGCACGTACAACGGGCAGAAGGGCTACCGCTCCCTTGGCCCGTACGAGCAGCGCGGTGCGGTCTTCCCCTTCGGCTGGGACAGCGTCACTCCGGGCACGAAGACGGTGATCATCACCGAGGCCGAGTTCAAGGCCCTCGCCGCGCTCCAGGCGTACCACGCTGGCGATCTCGCCTGCCCAACCCTTGGGCAGCCCGGGCTCAACGTCTTTCGCAACGCGTGGGCGCAGGAGCTGCGGGCGAAGGGCGTGGAAGAGGTGGTGCTGTGCTACGACAGCCAGCCCCGCTCGGTCAAAGACGGGCTGCCCGCACTGACACCCGAGGAGCAGTGGAGCCTGCGCCACGGGGCCGCCTGCGCCGCTGCCGGCCTCCAGGTTCGTGTGGCGCGTCTCCCGCTCGCCCCCGGCAACAACAAAGCTGAGATCGACACCTTCCTCCCCCGTTACGGCGCCGCGCGCTTCCAGCAGCTGATCGCCACTGCCCCGCTGCTCATCGACTACCAGCGCTCGATCGGGCGCAACCTGCTGGAGCGTCACAACCTGCCCTTGCCCAGCTCGTACCCAGCGCGGCGCGAGCGACCGACCCGGCTGACGGTCAGCGAGACGGCGGCGCGGTACCAGGAGGCGCCTGTCGAGGCCTCGCCCTCAACCCTGGACGCGGCCCGAGCGCAGATCGCAACGCTCGCCGAGCAGCACGCGACTGGCGGCGAGGGATTCCTGGTGCTGGCCCACCCGCCGGGGAGCGGCAAGGGCTTCAATACTACCATCGGACTCAAGCAGTGGATGCAGCGCGTTCCAACAGGCGATGACGGGAGCGGCTTTCTGGTCTGGACCGCGCAGCGGAAGGCGCAGCTGCACGACCAGGACGGCCTTGACTTGATCGCCCTTGAGGGCCGGCATCACGGCAACTGCCGCAGGGTCGCCGAGGCGATGACGCTGACCCAGAAGGGCTACAGCGTGAAGGAAGCGCTGTGCCAGCGGCGCTGCCCCTTCGTCGACCGCTGCGCCTATCTGCGCCAGTTCGGGCAGGAGGGCGACTTCTTTGCCGCCACGCCGCTGTTGCGCGCGACCGGCTGGTGGCAGGACGCCGGTGTGGTCGTGCTCGATGAGTTCGACCCGGCGAGCCTCATCACCCAGGTGCAGCTCACGACCGCGGACTTCGCCGCGATGAGTCGGGCGCATCCGAAGGGTCCAGCGATCCAGGCGGTGTTGCGCTGGGTCGCCCAGGCTGTTGCGACGACGACCGACCGCGGGTTGAGCGGCGGCCTGCTGCTTGACGATCTCGACCGGCAGGCCCAGGCCGAGGGGCTCTGCTTCGATGAAACCGTGCAAGCCGCTCTGACTGAACTGCCGCCGCCGGAGGAGCTGAACCTGCTCCGCAGTCTTCCGCGGGGCGCCACACTCGCCGACTACCAGGCCCTGCCACCTGGCCATACCGCAATCCTGCTCACGCAGCTTGCAAAGGAGTGGCGGTTCTCCCAGGAAGGCCGGCGCGTCACCAGCCGGCTCGAAGCGCGCAGCGGGCGGCTGGAGCTGTTCCTGCGCCTCGAGCACCTGATCGAGCACCTCGCCCGCGCGGATCAGCCGAAGCTCATCCTCGACGCCACGGCCAACGCCGGCCTCCTCACCGCCCTCTTCCCGAACACGCCGGTATGGGTGGAACAGCCGGTGATCAACGGGGCAACACGCGTGGTCCAGGTGGTCGGGCGCGACTGGGCCAAGAGCAGCCTGCGGAGCCGCTCGACGAAGACCGCCGAGCAGCGGCGCGACCGCTGGGTCGAAGATGTGGCGAGCCACATCCGCCCGGGTCGCAAGACCCTGGTGGTCTGCACGCTGGATTGGGAAGACGAGCTGCGGGCCGGTCTCGCGGAGCGCGGGCACGCCGGAGTCGTCGTCGCGCACTACGGCGCCCTGCGCGGAGCCAACGACTACCAGGGCTACGACGTCATCCTGGCCCAGGTGTACCACCCGAACCTTGAGGCGATCGTGCGTGACGGCCGGGCGCTCTTCGCCGACGACGAGAAGCCGCTCGACGAACGGGTCGTGGCGGAGAATCGGCTCCTCAAGGACGCGACCGGGGTGGCCTGGCGCGTGCAGGTGCCGGCCTTCGCCGACCGGCGCCTCGACGCCTTGCTCCAGCAGCGACGCGAGGCCGAGCTGCTCCAGTGCGCCCTGCGCGGCCGACCCTTCGATCACCCCGAGGTGCAGATCACGCTCATGTTCAGCCTGCCGGTGCCGGGCCTGCCCCCGACCGTGATCATTGAGGCGGCGGTGAGCCCGGCGAGCAACGGCGGCCGCGAGCGGGCGACCAAGGCCCGGCTCTGTGCCGCTGCCCAGCAGCTGCTCGACCAGGGTGCGCGAGTGATCGAGGTGGGCGACCTAGCGAAGGCGGCCCAGGCCAGCGTGGCCACTGTTCGCCGGCATTGCGCTCACGTGGCTGCCCGACTCCACCTCCGGCTGCTCACCCGCCGACGCACCGTGGCGATGCCCAGGGGTGGCGTGCGTCACTACGAGCGCCTGGTGCTGCTGCGGCGCGGGCGCATCGTCTCGGCAGTGGCCCAGCCACAGTCAGCAGAGCCTCTCGATGCAAGAAGCTCTCCGGCTGCTGACAGGGCAGGACAACGCCCAACCACGATGGATCAGGCGCGCAAGAAGCGCTTCATGGCTGGCCTGATCCATCATCGCGATACGCACGGGCGTCGTCGCCGGGTGCCGCTTAACCTGACGCCCACACGACCGCGACCGCCGCCGAAAGGTGGCTCACCATGAAGAAATACTTGACAGCATTGCCGCATCTTGCTGGCTCAACACACTCGCCCGCTTTAGCCGTAGCGCGTAGCCGCGCTGGCGTAGCGGGGAGAACCACCGGTGGAACGGCCAGCTGAGGAACGGGGCGGAACCCAGTTCTTCCTCCTACCCCATCGGCCCGTTCCACCCTCCGTTCCGCTGTTTCCGTACGAAAACCGTTGACGCCTGCGGGGAAGGAAAATGCATACGAGCAGACAAAAAAGCACACGAGTTGTCGACCTGCGAGGCGACCCTTCACGGAGTGATTTCACGTGTCGTTCGGGGCGTCTTTGCGCAGGGCTACCCCCCTGATCACACGTCTAACGACGCCCTCGTACACGGTTTCTCGCCTCGTCCCTCGCCCGGTGGTCGATGCGGCCACTGGCTTGCGCCGAAGCCTCGAGTGAGCCGAACCAAGGACGAGCAATGTAAAAGATTTCTCGCGCCGGTAAGACCGACTTGAGGTCGTCAGTGAGGCTTCGCCTGGGAGCCTCACGCAGCCCGTACACATCCGTACGCTTTCGTACGCACAAGCCGGTGGAGCGCGTACAAAAGCGTACGCTTCCGTACACTGGCGAGCTTTCCAGAAAGGACAGCCCGATGCAGCCCATGGTACCCGCTCCCGCCGGGAGCATCCTCGACCTCGTCGCCCGCGCCTGGGCGAATAACGAGACCGCGGCATTTCCACTGCGCCCGACCGTTCGCATCGGCAGCAACACCCTTATTCCGGTCGCCATTGACAACGGCAACGACGCGCTCAAGGGGGCGGTGCTGCGCCGCGACCCGATGCAGCCAGACAGCGAGGGTGTTCGCTCGCTCCTCACCACGATCCGCGTGCCCACTGCCTTCACCCTCGCCCAGACCATCCAGGGGCGCCAGGAGGTGACCTACAGCTGCGATGGCGTGAGCTTCTGGACGGGCGACGTCGCCCTGGCCCACCGGGGCGACGCCCTGCGCCTCGGCCCGACCGTTCAGCGCCTCGATGACGAGCGCCAGCGCTGGTTCATCGGTGCCGGCATCGTCGAGCTGCTGAGATCAGCCGGCTACGCACCTGGTGAGCACCAGATTGCCCTGACGCTGGCTGTGCCCAACACCGAGATCGTGATCGAGCGCGACGAGAAGGGCGTCGAGCAGCTGACCCTCGACGCACGCACCCGTGAGAGCCTGGCCCGCCACCTCAAGGGTAAGACCAGGACGATCTGCCGCACTGACGACGAGCAGCGGCCAGAGACCTGGACGATCAAGGTGGCGAGCGTCCTACCCCAGGCCCAGACCGCGGGAACCGTTATTGCCCTCACCCGCGCGCCGAACGGCAAGGCGGTGAGCGACATTGGCGGCCTGCGGGCCATCGACATCGGAGGGGGCGACCTTCACGTCAGTGAGATCGTGTTCAGCCCGGCGCAGATGATCAACCGGCGACCGGGCGATGGGACGATCCGCATTGCCCGCGCGCTCCGCACTGACCGCGCCTTTGCAGGTCTCATCCGCAACGACGTGGAGGCGCAGCAGGCCCTGGTGCGCCAGACGGTGATGCGAGCAAGCCGCAGCGTGAGCATCGCTGCTGAGGTTCAGCAGGCTGTGGCGAGCAAGGGCAACGCGATCGTTGCCGACGTGCTTTCGGAGCTGAGGGAGAGTTCGTTGTATGTTGTTATCACAGGGGGCGGCGTGCTGCTCTTGCGCCCACTCCTCGCCGATGTGCTTGCCCACGAGGCCAAGGAGCCTGGCCGCGACTACCTGCTGGTTGACGGACCCCTGGCCAGCCGGCTCAACGTGATCGGCGCCCTGTTCGGCCTGATATTCCGCGCCGCCGGCAAGTAGGAGGTGCGCGTGACCGACACAAACGAGCATGCTTCAAAGCGGCTATCGGCGAGCGCACGACCGAACGGAGGACGGCGACTCATTGCGGGGCTACGGGTCACCGCGCACGACGAGGCGCTGCTCGCGGTAGTTCGACCCTACCTCCCAGACGCCGAATCCGAAGGCGAGCTCGCCTACCGCCTCTGGCGCCGTGGGCTCGACGTCACACTGGCTGAGGTTGTCGGCCTCGGGTCTACACCCCCAGGGGGAATGACCGAGGAGATCCTCGCCGGCCTGGTCGCGCAGCGGCTCCTGCTCTGCCTACCGCTCCTACGGCGCACTGGCACACTCGCACTCCTCGGGCTCGACGCGGCGCCGCAAGAACGACACATCCTGGCCGAGCATCATCAACCTGGCAATCGTGCGCCCGCTGACACCATCGAAACAGGCGCAGCCGATGCCATCGCCGCGCTCGGTGGCAACGACTTCCTCTGACCACTAGGCCGCCCCGTTGCGGCCAGAGCATGGAAACGCGCATTCCCGAGCTTTGCCTTACACCTGGTTTGACCTGCATCCGCGTCTCATCGCCATCATTCCAAGGCAGATGATATGAGTCGGCGCTACCACGAGCGCTCTCGGCCAAACGCTGCGAAGGCGGCGTGGGCGCCGCACATGCCGTGGACACCAGGGCCCGGCGGCGTCGAGGAAGAGCAGAGATACATCCCAAGCGTCGGTGCGCGGTCTGGCTGCAGGGCAGCGTGGCCGAGCCGTCGCGGCGCATCCGCCACACCGAGAACTGCGCGCTGGAACTGGCCACCACCCTGCTCGACGTGGTGATCGCCGAGCGCTCGACCGACCCCGGCAGCCGGGCGATTATCCGCCGCCACGTCCAGGTGCCTATCGCCGTCCCGCTCGACCACCCCGACGCCGGGCTGCTCTACCGGCCGGGCAACCGCGTGCGAGTCGAGGCCGTGATCGATTGCCTGCTGGAGCCCCAGCGCGGTGCGGCGGTGACTGGGGCGCTTGACGCGCTGGCCGAGCGCTATGCGGCGGAGCGGGCGCAGGCCGGCGGTGAGGCCGAGCGCTATGCGGCGGAGCGGGCGGAGCGGCGCGAGCGCCGAGTGGTCGGTCAAGAATGGTCAGCGGCCGCATCTTCACTGTCTCGCCTGGGGCGAACGTGAGCGGCCTGGCTCCAGGTGTGTGATCCACCTGGAGCGCCTGATCCAGGTTCACCCGCGGACCCCAGTTGTTACCGCAGTGCTAGTCGAGCCAGCGGTTGGCCGCCGCCGACGAGGCCGCTGATCAAGGGCGGGAGCGAAGCGATCAGCCATAACCAGAATGCCACGAACACCGCCAATTCGAACCAGTACCGATACATACGAACCTCCTTATTCGTAGGCGCACTGCGACGTTCATGCCCTGTACCGGTCTCTGTATCCTACTGCGCCTGGGTAGGGCGCAACCCGTGGGAGGATTAACCGTCCTTCTATTGACACGTGTCCATGCTCTGCCCTATGCTGTGCAAACCCCCCCATGCAGAGATACTCGGCGGTACAACCCCTGAAAGGACAGGTTTATGGCTGACCGACCGACCAGCAGTTCGGCTCGGGAGGAGGCTGGCTCCGCCTCCTGGTGGACAAGAGCCATCGTGCCCATCGCCCCCCGCGATCGGCTCGGCCGTCGGGCTGCCGCGGCCTTCGGCATCTTGCTCCTGGTCTTCGCGGCAAGCACCGCCGCGATGGCAGCCATCCCCAGCAACAACAGGGTGATCTCGGCGGTTCGCGAAGCTCCGCGGCGATGACGATGCGGCACCCGCGGCGATCTCCTACAGCTGCGACGAGGAGTGAACCATGAACCGTCTCCTACTGCCTATTCGACCCTCCCGAATCCCTCCAACCCGATCGCGCCCCCTACGCTGGCTGTTGGCGCTGCTGCTTGTGGCATTGTGCGTGCCAGCAAGCCCGCTCGCGCCAGTGCAGCCTGTGCAGGCGCAGAGCGGCGCCCCACAGTTTCTGCGCGCCATCCCTGACCTGCGCGGGCAGATCGAGAACGCCGAAGTCTGGACGGTGGGCGGGGGCTTTCTGTACTGGGCGCGCTGCGGTTCCTACCTGCGGCGCTGGCCCCTGAGCGGCGGCAGGGCCGTAACTTTAGCCGGTAGCAGCGAATGTGTCCACTCGTCGCTGGCTGCTGACGAGAGCGGGCTGTGGTATTACGACGGGAGGGCGCGCAAAATCATTCACCGCTCGACGAAAACTCCATTTACTGCACAAAACGTGGCCGATAGTCAGCTACCAAATGGCCAGATCCTGCTCGATAAGGGCGACACCTACCTCAACAATTACATCTACTGGCTCGAAAACAGCGCCATCCGCTCGGCCGACAAGGTTGACTTCAGCCCATTCAACGCGCAGCCCGAGCCACTTGGCACGAATGTGAGTAACCTGACGTTCAAGGGGTTTATCCCCTGTCAGCATGCTTAAGGCACAGTGAAGACGAGTCGCGCATGAACGCCACCCGCAAGGCTCTCCGTCGCGTGCAGACTGTGGCCGTTCCACCACGGTACGGCCAGGGCTGGCTCG
>Ga0272446_1005978_pt1 | contig 13022 bp, 13 predicted proteins | sample YNPCB0061_FD_194587 | JGI IMG/M metagenome (GOLD analysis project Ga0272446, IMG submission 194587) | Hot spring microbial mat communities from Yellowstone National Park, WY, United States - YNP-CB-006-1 | ecosystem: Environmental > Aquatic > Thermal springs > Hot (42-90C) > Sediment | place... | reverse complement strand
AAGCTATTCAGTGCGATTTGCAAGAAAATCAAATGTACCGTATGGATTTATTTGACATTAGAGGCCGATTGGTTCAAAGTATGAACATAGCCGGGGGCTCTATGTTTACTATTGGTCAAGGATTGGAAAATGGTATGTATATCATGCGAATTTCCGGTGAAAATGGTGCAGATACATTTAGCAAAAAACTGATTATTTCTAATCAATAAACTGTTTTGTTTTTTTGAGTTTTTGAGTTGGTTAGTTTTTATGAAAGGCTCGGTGATACCGGGCCTTTTTTATTAATGGATGGTGATTTCATACATGAAACATTTCGTTGTTACAACATTTATTCTTTAACTACTTTTCCTTTATTAAGTTTTCTTTTAAATAATCTCTTGCTGATTTTTGAGGATATATGCAATGCATTAGCTACAAACATGTTTCAAAAGTATTAAAGGATTAAATTTGATTATCCTTTTATGATGTTAATGAAAATATTAAAGAAACAGAGGAAAAAGAGTAACTACCCAAACATTAGAAGTGCAGTAGGTGCAGGAATTCCATTACGATATAATCTACAAAGATTGAATAATTTCCAATAAATTATTTAAGGATAAACTCGATACAATATATTGTTCCATGCATAGCAATTATTATTTGTACCAATCGTAGCTGAAATATCTTGTATGCCGTACCAATCGTTAGACGAAGGAGTAGTATTGGCACCATCGCCATTTGAATCTCCTCCGTGTGCATCGTCCAGATAACTGGTAAAAATCACTCCGCTTGCATTATATCCTTCAATGGAAGAAGTATTGTTATCAAATGCTATTTTGTTGTAGCCAGGAGAGTTGGCAGGAAATGCCATTTTAATGATTACATTATTGCTAAGTATCAGTTTATTACCTGAACCAATATACATTGAACCTGTCAAAACAAACGGCACTTCATTTTCAAGCCATATTACATCGTGCGAAGTACTATTTGGGTCAGCAGCCATAAATATGGCATTGAGTAAATTAGTTTCACTAACATTAGCAGGATTATGGAAAATATTTGAACTATCAACGCTGATGAAGCAATTCAATCGGAGGGGCTTGATGCATCCGTAAAATGTGGAATTTGTGATTTGAAATTGTGAGTTTTGACAATATACGGCATCCACTACTCCATATCCGTTATAGTTGGATTCTCCGCCACAATATGCAAATTCACAATTATCTATCTTACCGTAACTATATCCAAATTCAAGGGTAGGCTGTCCACTGGAAGATCCAGGACCCTCACCTCCGTAAAGAAATTTGCAATGCGTAAATTCACAATTATTATTATTGATAACTATTCCTCCCCAATCACCGCGTGTCGGCAAAGTTGCATTTCCGTCTCCGTTGGTATCACCTCCGTGAGCATCATCCTTAACGGATGTAAAAATGATGGGATTATCGGAGGTTCCTATGGCAGATATATTACCATTTGGGCCTACAATAATTGCGTTATCTATTGTATTGTCAGAAAATTTTACAATTGCACCGGGTTGTATCGTTAGTGTGCTATTAATAGTAATCTGATTGGCAGTAATTAAATACACCTTGCAATCTTCCCATGTAGTAGGAGTATTAATATCTGAATCAACAGTTTCAACTGTTCTTTGGCTGCATGTGTTCTCATCTTTATTACAACCGGTTATAACAAATGCCACATATAAAAAAACAATAACACTTAATATTTTGTGAAAAGTATTCATATAGTATGTGATTTTATGTATAGTTTATACGTTAAAAACTCTTATTTAGAAAATTAAATCAAGTTAACAAATAAAAACGTGAATTTAGTTAAATTTTTTTAAGTGCTGTAATTTTTATTTGGCTGCCTTTCCCGCTGTCCGCTATACGTCACTTGCCTGCAGGCACGGCGTAGCTTAGCAGCCGCAAAGACGCTACAAGCGAAGCACGGCTAAAGGCCGCCTGAAAATTAAACCCAGTACCTCAAAAAAGATTTAATCCTATTAACTTATTCGAATGGCTTGGACAGGTGTAATTTTTGTAACTAAATAGCTTGGGAAAATCATCACCATCAGACATGAAAATAATGTAAGTACATTAATGCTGATAATTTTTATCCAGTCAATTAACACAGGAACTTCGGAAAGATAATAGGATTGTTGATCGAGCTTGATTATACCAAAAACATCTTGAAGATAACATAATCCGAGGCCGATGATGTTTCCGATAAACATGCCTTGTAGAATGATGTAAGCCGCTTGATAAATAAAAATTTTTCTGATGCTGAGATTGTTCATACCCATGGCTTTTAAAATACCGATCATATTTGTTTTTTCAAGGATTAGAATTAGTAAGGTAGAGATCATGGCCATGATGGAAACCAGGATCATAAGGATCACAATGATTACACTGTTGATATCAATGGTAGGAAGCCATTCAAAAATTTCGGGATAGTTTTCGCGGATATTGCTAACATACAAATCAACCGGTACTTTACTGTCAATTTCCCAGGTCATGTCATCCAGGTTTCGGTAATCATGCAGGTTAATTTCAAATCCGCTTACCTGGTTTCGGTTCCATTTGTACATGTCCTGTACCAGTGATTGGTGAGCCAGGATCAGCTGATTGTCCATTTCGTACATGCCGGTTTCATAAATTCCCGTTACCCGGAGTTTCATGGCGTAAGGCTTACTTTCGGTAATGCTGTCCCTGATCAGCATTTCATAATATTCGTCGCGTGGAAGATCATCCGGAATCTGATACAGCGGTTTTTTTATCCGGCTGAGATAATAGATATACAAACTGTCGGCTACAGACAGATTTAGTTTATTGGCGATCAAACGGGAAATCACAATGTCTTTTGAGGTTTGATCTTTATCAGTGGCTGAAAGTATGGTTCCTTCTTTGAGGTGCTGCTGAAAGAATTGCCAGTTAAAATCTTCGCCTATCCCTTTGATTACTACGCCCTGAATTTCTTTATTCGTTTTTAAGATTCCATGCTTTACAATGAATGATTGAATATTGGAAACTTCGGGCATAGATTTTATTTCATGGTAAAATGCTGGAAATTTATCTGTTGGTTCTGTTTCGAGCGATGAAGAAGCAGAAAGCCGGGTGATCTGGATATGTGAGGTAATTCCGGTAAGTTTTTCTGTAATCCCCTGTTTAAATCCGTTTACAATACATACTGCCAGAATCATAATTCCCAGACCCAGGGCAATGCTGGCCACCGCAAACCGAACAATCGGACGGGAAAATCCGGCCGGATGGCGGGTTGTTAAGATGCGTCGGGTAATAAATAATTCTGTTTTCAAGTACAGTGTCTTTTTTTAATTTGTAGGTTCATCGCTGGAAATAAACTGTTTGATGATTGTTTTTTGCGGTGTTATTTTTGTATCAGATTAGTTGGATAAAAGGATTTAAAACACGAAGATACTATTAATCCATGCAACCTCGTATTCACTTTTTTATTGCCTTCTGGTTATTTTTCGGTACTGCGCTTTGGGCCCAAAGACCGCAGCGACCAGCCTGGAAAGTAAAAGATGCTTCCCAGCTTACAGTTGGTGCTCAGCGTACCGATGCATACCTGCCTTTGCTGGAAGGAAAACGGGTAGCGGTGGCCGGCAATCATACCTCCATGATCGGAAATACGCACCTGGTTGATTCACTGGTATCATTAAAGGTTCAGGTGGTAAAAGTATTCAGTCCCGAACACGGATTCAGGGGAGATGCTGATGCCGGTGAACATGTAACTACCAGCACGGATAAGAAAACCGGATTACCCATCATTTCGCTGTACGGAAAAAATAAAAAACCAACCGATGAACAACTGGCTGATGTAGATGTGATTTTGTTTGATATGCAGGATGTAGGTACCCGGTTTTATACCTACATCTCTACCATGACGTATTTAATGGAAGCAGCTTCAAAGCTTGGAAAAAAAGTAATTGTGCTGGATAGGCCGAATCCCAACGGTCATTATGTGGATGGGCCTGTACTGGAAGAAAAATTCAAATCGTTTGTTGGCCTGCATCCGGTGCCTGTGGTACATGGTATGACGGTGGGAGAATATGCTTGTATGATTAGTGAAGAAAAATGGCTGGAAGGGGGGAAAAAATGTGATCTTACAGTAATATCATGCATGGGTTATGATCATCAAACCTTGTATCAGCTGCCTATAAAACCATCTCCCAATCTGGGAACGATGGCTGCCGTGTATTTGTATCCATCGCTCTGTTTTTTTGAAGGGACGGTAATCACGGTGGGACGAGGTACAGATAAGCCGTTTCAGGTGGTTGGACATCCGTTGCTAAAAGATGCACCGTTCAAGTTTACCCCACAAAGCCGAATTGGTGCTAAAAATCCTAAGTACGAAGGACAAGTGTGTTATGGTTATGATTTGACAAATTTTGGAAACGGATTCATTCGTGATTCGGGCATGATTTATTTATATTGGTTAATTGACCTGTACAATCGTTATGAAAAAAAAGCAGAATTTTTTAATTCATACTTTAATACATTAGCAGGTACTGATCAGTTGAAAAACGATATCATTTCCGGAAAGTCTGAAGAGGCTATTCGTAAATCGTGGAAAGCTGGCATTGATCAATTCAAGACGATACGAAAAAAGTACTTATTATACCCCGATTTTGAATAATATGTTTACAGTAGATGTTTGGATGGAAGTGGCAGGCTGGGCCGGATCTGCCATGGTAGTGCTAGCCTATGCCATGCTTTCGATGAATAAGTGGAAATCATCGGATGTGATTTATCAAATGATGAATTTAGCTGGCAGTACTTTACTAATCATATTTACCCTGTATAAAAGAGCTTTTCCTCCGGCTACCGTCAATACGATTTGGGCGGTGATTGCACTTTTCTCAGTTATTCAGATAGTCATCAACCGAAAAAAATAAAACTTTACAGGCCTTTATTTTTTTCCGGTTTATTCAGATAGGCTGAATACATCCACACCAGTTTTTCCTGAGCACGTATATAATCACTCATCAGGGCATTGGTGCCTTCATCGTTGGCATCGGCAGAAAGTTCCAGCAATTCACGTTGCAGGCTGATAATGATTTTAAAAGAGGATAGAATCTCTTCCACCGCTTTTTTTCCGTCACTTACCTGAGAACTTTCGGTTATCGTGGCAATTTTTTTATACGATGAATAGTTGTGTTGTGGGGTATGACCTAAGGTTAAGATACGTTCAGCTACTTCATCAATTTTCAGCAACAGGTCGTTGTATAGTTCCTCAAATTTTAAGTGCAGTTCAAAAAACTTTTCTCCCCGGATGTTCCAGTGATACCCCCGTGTGTTTTGGTAGAATATAGAATAATTAGCCAGCAATTCATTGAGTTTTTCAGCCAGCTTTTCGCATTTCTTCTCATCCAGCCCAATAGCATTGATCTTTTTCATAAAATATATCTTTTGTCGAAAGTAGGTTTTTTCCATGTTTTAACCTATGCCTATTGATGGCTATTTTCATAAAATATCTTATAAGTCAGGTTGGCTATTTCAGGGTTCAAAATATCTTTGTTGCATGAAGCTGTCAGCTCCTTTTGTGTTTAAACAGTTTGCCGTAAGACAACAGCATGCTGCTTTTAAAGTGGGAACCGATTCTGTATTGCTGGGTAGCTGGATGAACATTCCATCGCATGCATCTTGCATCGTAGATGCTGGAACTGGTACTGGTATTCTGGCTTTGATGATGGCGCAGCGTTCTTCAGCCATGATTCATGCCATTGAAATTGATCCGCTTTCGGCTAAGGATGCTGCATATAATTTTCAATCTTCTCCTTGGAACAATCGGATTATTCTTCATACAGAAGATATAACGGTTTTTGCTTCTCATACATCCGTTCGGGCTGATTGGTTTATAACCAATCCTCCGTATTTTTATCATTCATTCAAAAGTTCGGATACACGTACTAAACGGGCACGTCATACCGATGCCCTTACTTTTCATTCACTGTGGCAGTCAGCCTTGCAGGTGATGCAACCGGATGCCACGTTGGCACTTATTTTACCGGTGAAAGAAATGGAAACATTTATTCAACTTGGTGAAACGTTTGGGTGGTATATTCACCGTAGTTGCCAGGTGAGCAGCTTTGCACATTCTTCTCCCATCCGGATAATGGCAGAATTCAGGCAAGGTAAATCAGTTCAGACTGATGAAACCTATTTGTATTTGTATGAACCTGATGGACGCCGTTCGGCAGCTTACCAGTTGCTTACTGACGATTTTTATCTCTAATCATCTGTGATTTAACTACCTTTGTCAGTGTTTGGAACATTTGTTCCCTGAATTGGTTATTGTTTCACAAAACGTCTATAACAATCAAAAACTCATATTTCTATGCCACATTACACAGAACCTATGCTGAAAGAAGGAAGCTTGAAAGGAAAAACCATAGTTGTAACCGGAGGAGGAACCGGCCTGGGCCGGGCCATGAGCAAATATTTTCTGGAACTGGGAGCAAACGTGGTGATTTGCAGCAGAAAAAAAGAAGTAATAGAGCAGGCTGCCAAAGAACTCTGTAATGAAACCGGTGGCCGCTGTTTGGGCTTACCCTGTGACGTAAGGAATTATCAGGAGGTAGAAGAAGTATTAAAGCAATCGGTGGCCGAATTTGGTGAAGTGAACGGCCTGGTGAACAATGCAGCCGGAAATTTTATCAGTCCTACCGAACGTCTTAGTCATCGGGCTTTTGATAGTGTCGTAGATATTGTATTGAAAGGATCGTACAACTGCTCCCTGGCTTTTGGAAAATACTGGATTGAAAACAAAATAAAAGCAAACGTATTAAGCATCGTTACTACCTATGCCTGGGTAGGCTCAGGGTATGTGGTTCCTTCGGCCTGTGCCAAAGCCGGTGTGCTGGCCATGACCCGTTCGCTGGCTGTGGAATGGGGCAAATACGGTATTCGCTTCAATGCCATTGCTCCCGGACCGTTTCCAACCAAGGGTGCCTGGGACCGTTTATTTCCGCAAGAGTTTCTGGATAAGTTTGACATGAACAGCAAAATTCCGCTGGGAAGGGTAGGAGAGCACCAGGAACTGGCCAACCTGGCCGCATACCTGATGAGCGAATACTCGGCATACATCAACGGAGATGTGATTACCATTGACGGAGGTGAATGGATGAAAAACGGCGGGGAATTTACCTGGGTGGGCGATATGATTTCTCCTGAAATGTGGGATATGGTAGAAGCTACTATTAAAAGTAAAACCAAAAATAACGAAGGATAAGTTATATCTTATGCTGAATCAAACGATTTATGTACATTCGTTTTATCATAATAATTAAATGAAACATGAAAGAAGTTTACATTGTATCTGCAGTAAGAACACCGATGGGATCGTTCGGAGGATCATTGGCAGGAATTCCTGCTACCAAACTGGGTGCTACAGCCATTAAAGGAGCACTGGATCGCATCAGCCTTGATCCCAAAGAAGTAACGGAAGTGTTTATGGGGGCTGTGTTGCAGGCCAACATGGGTCAGGCACCTGCCCGTCAGGCGGCAAAGTTTGCCGGCTTGCCTGATTCGGTTCACTGTACCACCATCAATAAAGTGTGTGCCAGCGGCATGAAAGCCATCATGATCGGTGCTCAAAGCATCATGCTGGGCGATAATGAGGTGGTGGTTGCCGGCGGTATGGAAAACATGAGTCAAGTGCCTTTTTATGTTGAAAGTATGCGCTGGGGAAATAAATATGGCAATGCTACTTTGATTGATGGTTTGGCCAAAGACGGATTGACCGATGTGTATCATAACTATGCCATGGGAAATGCTGCTGAGTTGTGTGCCAAAGAATGCAACATCAGCCGGGAAGAGCAGGATGCCTACGCCATCGAATCATATAAGCGTTCTGTAGCTGCATGGGCTGCCGGAAAATTTAACGACGAAATTGTACCGGTAATGATCCCTCAGCGAAAAGGAGATCCAATTGCTTTTAAAGAAGATGAAGAATATAAAAATGTAAATTTTGATAAAATATCTCAGCTTAATCCTGTATTCATGAAAGAAGGAACAGTAACGGCTGCCAATGCCTCTACCATGAACGACGGGGCTGCTGCGGTTGTCTTGATGAGTAAAGAAAAAGCAGAATCACTGGGTATTAAACCACTGGCGGTAATTCGCGGATATGCCGATGCAGAGCAGGCGCCAGAATGGTTTACCACTTCACCGGCCAAGGCCTTGCCTCGTGCTGTATCCAAAGCCGGATTAACGTTGAATGATATCGATTTCTTTGAGATCAACGAAGCTTTTTCTGTTGTCGCATTAGCCAATAACAAGGAGATGAACCTAAATCCTTCTAAAGTTAATGTAAACGGCGGTGCTGTTTCGCTGGGCCACCCGCTGGGTGCATCCGGTGCACGTATCGTGGTTACATTGATTCATGTATTGCAGCAAAACAATGCCCGTTTTGGTGCTGCCGGAATTTGTAATGGTGGCGGCGGTGCATCAGCGCTGGTGATTGAGCGAATCTGATTGTAAGCATTTATTAAACATGCTGCAACGCGGTATTTGTATATACAATACGCTTCCATGCCGGGAAGAGCCTTCGCATAAAAGCCAGCTAAGTACACAGTTGCTTTTCGGAGAAACCTATCAAGTACTCGAAATACAGGCAGACTGGTTGCTTATTGCCTGCGATCATGACAGGTATCAGGCCTGGATTCGTTCCAATCAGCATACAGCATTCGAAAAGTCAGACTTGAATTTTTTCAGAGTAACAGATGCCGCTGTGCATTTTATAGAACATCGGCATAAAGCATACAGACAACTCATTCCGGTGTTTGCCGGTTCCCGTTTTCCCGATCATCCATCCCGTGAATGGAAAGCCGGTGATCATCAGTTTTCATATCAGCACATTGAAAAGAAAGTGCATGTGTTTTCTCCGGAGTATGTGCATATTTTGAGTACGATGTATCTGCATACACCCTACCTCTGGGGTGGTCGTTCGCCTGCAGGAATTGATTGTTCCGGACTGGTACAGGTAGTTTTTGCCATGATGGGAATTATGCTTCCTCGCGATGCCTGGCAGCAAAGTAACGAAGGCGAACTGGTAAATTTTATTGATGAGATACAGCCCGGAGATTTGGCTTTTTTTGATAATACAGAAGGGAAAATAATCCATGTAGGAATCATGATCGACCGACAAACCATCATTCATGCTTCTGGCAGTGTTCGCATAGATTTATTGGATCATGAAGGCATCTTTCATACCGATTTAAAAAAGCACACACACCGATTGCGGATTATTAAACGAATACTTTGATAGCCGTACAGTACCAATAAATTGCTATTATTGGGTTAAATCTTTTTTTGAGGTGCTGTTATTTTTATTTGGCTGCCTATCCCGCTGTCCGCTATACGTCACTTGCCGGCAGGCACAGCTACTACGGCTGCGGTAGCTTTGCAGCCGATACAGCCACTACAAGCGTAGCACGGCTAAAGGCCGCCTGAAAATTAAATCCAGCACCTCAAAATAGATTTAACCTTTTTTAATGAAATATGTTTTTTAGCATGATTACGTTAAACGAACGGAATTTTTAATAATCCCGATTGTAAATTAACTCCGCCAGTTGTATTAGATTATTTCTTTTTTCAGGTTGCATATTGCACTGATATAATGCTTGAATGGCTTCGTTTTTAAGTTTTTCCATGAACTCATGGGTTTTATTCGGTACGTTCAGGGTATTAAAAATTTCCAGGGTTTGAGATACTTTTTTATCAGGATCTGTTTCAATCAACAGCTCGTCGAGCATGGCAGTTTGTTCAACCGATGCATGGGTTCTGGCGGTAATTGCCAGGTATGTTTTTTTATTCTGTAGGATGTCTCCTCCTTTTACTTTGCCTACCCGTTCATCGCCGTATGCATCTAAATAATCATCTTTGATCTGAAATGCCAGTCCCAGTTTTAATCCAAATTCATACATCAATTCCTGATCTTTGGAGGAAGCATCGGCCAGCAAGGCTCCAATTTGCAAGGAAGCTGCCAATAGTACCGAAGTTTTAAATTCGATCATCTTCAGGTATTCATCTACAGAAACATCTTTTCGATGTTCAAAATTCATGTCCATCTGCTGCCCCTCCATTACTTCGGTGGCTGTTTTATTAAACAACGTCAAAACAGACCGTAACTTATTTTCCGGAACATCTGCAATAAAACGATACGCATACATCATCATCACATCGCCGGATAAGATGGCTCTGTTGATTCCATATTTTTGATGTACAGTTGGTAAACCTCTTCGTTTTTCCGCTTGGTCCATGATATCATCATGCACCAGGGTAAAATTGTGAAATACTTCAATACCATAGGCGGGCGATAAGGCCATTTCCAGGTTTCCATTAAAAGCATCACATCCCATCAGTAGTAAAACTGGGCGAATACGCTTACCTTTCATATTCATAATATGCCATACCGGTTCGTATAGCTCATCAGGCACTTTTGGAAATCCTAATTGGCTGGAAGCTTGATCATACCAAGTAGAAATTTCTTCAAAACTGGTCATCGAAGTAAGTTCTTTTTGAAGCATACCCCGAATCAAGCAAATCTCAAGCCAAATGTTAATTTTCTCTAAAAATAAATTATTAACAAGTTATTATTGATACATAATCAACCTAATATACATTTGTAAAGGTCTAAGTGAAATGAATATTGTTGGAAAAGGTTTAACTCCTGAACCGGAAAAGAAGCTTAGTTCACACCGGGTTCGTTATCTTTGGCAAAACTGCTACTATGATTCATTATCGCATATCGTATAACCAACCGGCCTCACAATACCTTTGTTTTTCTATGGTGATTCCTCAGGTTGAACAGCCCAACCTTCGGGTTCGCCTGGCGGCCTGGCGGCCCGGACGCTATGAGCTGGGAAATTTTGCCAAAAATATCCGGTATGTAAAAGCTTACGATGAACAGGGAAGATCGTTGAATATCAAAAAAATTCATCGGGAATGTTGGGAAATTGAAACGTCCGGGGCTTTGCAGGTTGAGCTTACCTATGAATATTTTGCCGGGGTATTAAATGCTGGTTCCTCGCTGCTGGATGAATCGCAGGTGTATTTTAATCCGGTGAATTGTTTTTTGTTTGCGGAGGGAAGGGAACAGGAGTCCTGTGAAGTGGAACTGAGTATTCCGGATGATTATAAAATAGCTACCGGACTTCAGAAAATATCAGATAAACCGCGCATTTTCTCAGCACCCAATTATGACCGGCTGGCAGATTCTCCGCTGATAGCCAGTCCCACCCTGAAACATCATGCATTTTGGGTTAGAAACCTGCTGGTGCACTTATGGTTTCAGGGAGAATGCAAGCCTGACTTTACCCGATTGGAAAATGATTTTACCCGGTTTATTGATGAACAAATTTTGGCATTTGGTGAGTTCCCTGAACCGGAATATCATTTTTTGTTTCAGATTACTCCGCACAAATCGTATCACGGAGTAGAGCATGAAAACAGCACCGTTTGTATGATCGGCCCTACGTACCAGGTGTTTAAAGACAGTTATGTGGATTTTCTCGGATTGAGTTCTCATGAGTTTTATCATAGCTGGAACATTAAAAAGATACGGCCTGTTGAAATGTATCCTTATGATTTTACCAAAGAAAATTATTTTCGTACCGGATACATTGCCGAAGGGGTTACTACATACATGGGTGATATCATGTTGTACCGCAGTCGTGTTTTTAATCAGTCGCAGTTTTTTGATACCATTCACGAACAGCTGAAAAAACATTTTCATAATTACGGTAGGTTCAATATGCCGGTGTCTGAAGCTTCGTTCGATATGTGGGTGGATGGTTACGAACCCGGAGTGCCAAACCGTAAAACGTCTATTTATACCGAAGGTGCCTTGCTGGCGATGATGGCTGATATCATGCTGATAGAAAAAACACACGGTGCACATCGGCTGGATGATGTGATGAAAATTCTGTATACTGATTTTGCCTGCAAGGGAAGAGGATATACGTCGGAGGATTATCAGCAGTTGCTTGCATCATTTACCGGCACTTCCTGGAATGAATTTTTTACGCGTTACGTTACCGGAAATGAAGATTTTGAACCCATATTACGTGAAACGTTGATGAAAGTGGGATTGGAACTAACCATTACACCATCCAAAGAACTTTACGAGCGGAATTATGGAATAAAGCTGGAAGAAAATACCGGAAAAATTACACAACTTGCTCCCGATTCGCCGGCACTGGCTGCCGGTATGCAGGTGGGAGAGGTGATTGCAACCATCAACGGTTTCAGCATCAACGGAAATATTAAAGCCTGGTTTGAGTATTTTAATGGTGAACCGATTCAACTGCGTACCAAAACTCCGGATAACCGGGTACGTATGATTGAGCTTTTACCCGCAAACAATAATTTTTATCCGGATTATACCGTAAAAGTTACTTCTGATCCTTCGCAGGAACAAAAAGAACTGTTTGAAAAATGGACAAAAAACCTGCTTTGCGATTGAGGTAAATAAAGATGAAACCCAGTGCAATTATTTATGAAATGGGTTGAATGTCCCAAACTATGATTTGTTTATCATCTCCGCAGGATATAAGCATGTTGTTCCAAGAATGCCAGATGATATGATTGACAGAGTGCGTATGAGCCTGGTCTTTTTCTTTGTTGATCCGGTAGGCGAATTGAAGATCTTCACTCTTCCAGATTTTAACGGTTTTATCCCGGCTGGCTGATGCCATCCAGTTTTGATCGGGAGACAATGCCAGTGCATAAATGGCGAAATTATGAGCCGGAATATTTTGTACGAGTTGTTCAGTTTTTGCTTGTATGTTCCATCGGCGGATGTGAGCATCTCTGGAACCTGAAATGAGGTCTCCGGAAGGATGCCAAAGCACGGTATTGGCAGCCCAGCTATGGGCTTTAAAAGCATGTAATGGCTGAAGTTCATCTGAAAGAAGATAGATGTTGCTGTCTGAGCTGGCTATGGCCAGACAGTGATTCACCGGATCAACAGCCAACCCCCTGATTTTTTCTGTAGAAAGCTGAATTTTTTGCAAT
>Ga0272446_1005977_pt1 | contig 13023 bp, 7 predicted proteins | sample YNPCB0061_FD_194587 | JGI IMG/M metagenome (GOLD analysis project Ga0272446, IMG submission 194587) | Hot spring microbial mat communities from Yellowstone National Park, WY, United States - YNP-CB-006-1 | ecosystem: Environmental > Aquatic > Thermal springs > Hot (42-90C) > Sediment | place... | reverse complement strand
GAAGTGGAGATCGATACGGGACGCCTCCCGCACCTGAAGCAGGTCTATCGGGATGCGGCGGTACGGATTTATGAGAATACGCGGGCCTTCCCCCGCGCCTTCGTGATTCAGGACGATGGCCCGGCCCCGATGAACCCCGACGGTACGCCGCTGATCCGGTTGATGGACGGCGCGCAGGCCGAGATCACGCAGGCGGGGGGCGTACAGGTCGTGGTACAGGCCGACGTGCCAAAGATGCCTGCCGCCCTGATCCTGACCGATGCCTTTGCATCCGGTTGGCGGGCATACATCCGGCGGGCAGGTGACCCCGAAAGCGCCGAGCAAGAGATAGGGATCACGCCGTACATGGGCCTGTTCCGCAAAGTGGCGCTCGGTGCGGGCCAGTGGGAGGTACGCTTCCGCTATTCGCCGCCTGCTGTGCAAGTCGGGGCCTTTGCAACCTTCCTCAGCCTTGCGGCGTTGGCCTTCGGCGGGGTGATCTGGGTATGGGGGGCGCTCTTTCGCGGTGCGGGGGAGGGGTCGGGGGTGCGGCGGCTGGCCAAAAATAGCCTTGCCCCAATCGCCCTGAACCTGTTCAATCGCCTGATCGATCTGGCCTTCGCCGTGATCATGCTCCGGTTGCTTGGGCCGACCAACGCGGGCGTATATTACTATGCCGTCGTGATCTTCGGCTGGTTCGATATTCTGACCAACTTCGGGCTGAACACGTGGCTCACCCGCGAGGTGGCGCGGGATCGGGCGGGGGCAGGCCGTTACTTGCTCAACTCTAGCCTGTTGCGGCTGGGCTTGGCAGGGGCCGGAATCCCCTTGCTGATCGGGTTCCTCGCGGTGCGATCCGGCCTGCAACCGCCGCTGGATGGCACTGCCATCGGCGCGATTTTGCTGCTGTACATCGGCCTGATCCCGAACAGCATCAGCACGGGGCTGACGGCCTTGCTATACGCCTTTGAGAAGGCCGAAATCCCGGCGGCGGTGAGCACCGTCACCGTGATTTTGAAAAGCGTGGCGGGCCTCGCCGTCTTGCTGGCTGGGTGGGGCGTGATCGGGTTGGCGGGGGTGAGCATCGCCCTCAACGCCATCACGCTGATCATGCTATACGCGGCAGCGCGGCGGGCGTCAACGGGTCAACTTTCCGGCACGGTACGCCCTGACTCCGGCCTGATGCGGGCCATGCTTTCTGGCGGCTTCCCCCTGATGCTGAACCACCTGTTAGCGACGGTTTTCTTCAAAATTGATGTGGTATTGTTGGAGCCGCTGCAGGGGACGGAAGTCGTTGGCACGTACAGCACGGCCTATAAGTGGGTCGATGCGTTGGGCGTGATTCCGTCGCTGTTCACGATGGCGTTGCTGCCCGTCATGGCGCGGTTGGCGGTGGAAAATCGGGATGAGATGCGCCGCGCTTACGGATTCGCGGTCAAGTTGCTGTTCAGCCTCGCGTTGCCGACGGCTATCGCAACCACATTTCTGGCAGAATTTCTGATTACGGTGTTGGGCGGGCCGCGTTTCTTGCCGGACGGCGCGATTGCGTTGGCGCTCATGATCTGGTTCATCCCAATTGGGTGGGTTAATAGCCTGACGAACTACGTTTTAGTGGCCCTCGACCAGCAAAAACGGATGCGATGGGCGTTTTTAGCGGGGGTGGGCTTCAACATCACCGCCAACCTGATCTTCATCCCGCTGTACAGCTATCGGGCGTCAGCTGTCGTCACCATCTTTTCTGAATTGGTGCTGCTGATCGGGTTTGGGCTGCTGTTGCGTGCATCGCTAGGCGGCGTGAATTACCTGAGTCTGGTGGGGCGGCCTATGTTGGCGGGCGGGGTCATGGCGGGGGTGATGTGGGTGTTGTGGCCGATTGCCCCCCTGATCGCACTGGTGGCGGGCGGGGCCACCTACGGCGGAGTGTTGTTGGCCCTACGCCCCTTCACGACATGGGAACGAAGCCGGATCGCGGCGCTGGTGCGGGCCGGGTAAGCCCGCCCCCAATACGTTTTTTAACCTTTGGGTTTTTTCAACAATGGTTGATCAGTGGCAATATCAATGCCCAGCCGTTGACCCGTCTGTGCGGCATGGCGGCCCACATCTTCGCCATTATCATAAACAATCTTAGCCGCTTCTTCATAGGTTAAATCTTGGTTCATCTCCAGTTCCTTCGCGGAGATCGTTTCGGTCAGCATTTCGTACTGCATGGCCAGCAAGGATTGATAGTCGCGCAGGTTATCATCCTTCTTTAGCCCCATTTGCTGACGCAGATCGCTCGTCCGGCGCTTCCACAAGCCCAGCCGCATTTCATCGGTAATCATCGCATAGTGCTTGGGAGTCGGTTCCACCCGTTGCGAAACGCGGAAGGCCCCCGTAAAGCGGTTCCGAGCGATTTTGCTCTGGATGCGGCGGGCGATCCACTCATCCGAGCGCCCCATACGCTTGTACATGGCAATGACGGTATCCATCGCCTGTTCGGGGTCGATCCGAATTTCATCGATCACCACACCCGATTTCGCCAAAAATTCCAAAATCTGGTTGCGGAGTCCAGTGTTTACGTCCATACGTTGGGTGATTTGGTAGAGCGTCTCGGCCTTCGCGTGATCCATTTTGTAGCGCTTGCCGTCCGTCGCTAGGTAAGGTAGCTGTCTACAAGGTGAAGACAACTCAGCACCTGTTTTTTTCATGCGACGTTTCAACGAGTCCCAGAATTTGCGCGGCTCCGAAGTTTGCGCCACGCCGAGAATCCAGTCCTGCACGGCGTAGTAGCGGACGCCTTCTACGTCGTGGTAGGCCAACGGAAAACCGTAGCGGTCAGCAATTAATTCGGGTAGCGGGCGGGAATCATCGGAATTGGGGCTAGGAATAGCGGGCAGAAACGAGGTATGATCGGACATGATGCGCCTCCGTGTAAGGTGCATTCAGGCCCCCGGCTGGGAATTACAGCGCGGGGGTTTTTTATTTGGACTTTTGAAGCATAACATACCTTTTTGGGGAAAAGCAAGCGGTTGGGCAAACAAATTTTCGGTAAGCGTTTACCTGTCTTTTGATAGCACATTCCCCTATCGGTAGCAAAAACGGGCGAGTCTGTTGACCCGCCCGCTTCATCGATGGGGAGCCGTTAACGGCGGTTTCCGCTACTTGCCGACCTTCTCCAGCAGGGCCGCCTCTGCCGCCCACAACACCTCGTCACGCGGGGAGAGCAGGCTTTCCACCGTCACCGGAACGAGTACATCCGGAATGACGCCCTTCCCCTCCACGATGATCTGATTATTATCATCGACCAAGCCGCCCGTTGGCACTTGGATAAAGCCGCCTTCCGGCAGGAAGTATTGCCCGCCGCTCACCGTCCCGGCCATGCCCGCCGAGGGGGTTTCCCCGACGATCTGGGCGCGGCCACGTTGTTGCAGCGTGTAAGCGAACAAGTCTCCGGAGCTGGCGGTATTGGCATCTACGATGACCGCAACCGCGCCCGTGTACAGCTTGCCACGCGGCTCTACCCGCATCATGAACACCAAGCGCCCATCTTGGCTGTAGGTGCGTCCAACCACGAAGCCCTCTTTGAAGAAGCGGCTCGCCATCGCATCAGACATCTGAGAGAAACCGCCGCCGTTCCCGCGCAGGTCAAGGATGATGGCAGGCACGTTCTCATCGATGAACTGATCGATCACGCGGTCGAAGGTCGGGAGGCGATCCGGCCCGACGAAGCTCGGAATGTACAAGTAGCCAACCCCCGACGGGAGCTTGTTATTCCGTACCGGAATTTCTTCGGTGTTGGCCTGTACCCGCCCGGCCCGATCCCGCACGAGCGTGCTGGTTTTCGCCGCCATGCCGGGGTTTTCAAAAGTCACATCGACACGGCTGCCTAACGGCCCCCGCCCGATGTCCGATAGTTGCAGCCGGATCAGGCCGTGCGGCGTGCTGGAATTGCTGTTAATGAGGGTGACTTCCTTCAGCGCCTCCGCGATTGGCTTCCCCTCCCACGCCGTGATGATTGCGCCGGGCTGGATGCCAGCTTTGGCCGCTGGGCCGTCCGGGCGGACAAGGCTCACCGCGATCCGGCCATCGGAGAGGGGAACCATGACCATCCCAACGCCGCCCGCCGTCTCATTTTGTAGTGTAGGCAAGAAGAAGTTCACATGCCCATCGGGGACGCTGTTCCCGAACTTTTGCACGGCCCGTTCACAATCAGCCCGGTTCTTCGCGGCGTTGGCCATGCTTAGCACATCGGCCCGGATTTTGTCCCAATCTAGCTTGTACAGATCGGTGAACGGGTACACCCGTGAGACCCGGTCTAGGAAGGTCGTCATGAGGGTGGTGCAGTCGGTCAGACTGCTGTAATCGTTCACATCACCAAGTCCGGTGGTGGGCAGGTCAACCGTTTGTTGGGCGGCCCGGTTCACGGCGTAGGGGGTCTGATCGAGGTCGATTACCGACCAACCCGGTTCGAGCGGAGCGCGGGGGTCGTCCGCCGTGAACAGGACGTTATCCGCGCCCGGCCCAGTGGGGAATTGCTGGTTCGCATCGCCCGCGTAGACGATCAGTTTCCCGCCTACCACCTTGAACTCAATGTCGATCCGCAACGAAGATGCGATGTTGTCTTCATTGGGAACCATGTAGCCCCGACTGGCGATGTCGCTCATCAGCCGAACATCGTAAATAAAGGTGTTCGATTGGCCCTTCGCGCCGGTTACATCAAAGGCTCTGGCCTTTGGAGGCGTGGTGGGCAGGGGCAAGGTATAGCGCCCGTCGCCGGGGTTGCCCGTCGTCTTGGCGAAGACCTGATCGGCAGGGGCGGGGAGGGCAATTGCCTCGCCGGTGAAGTAGCCGCTGGCGTCGATCAGGCCGACGAGGAACGGCAAGGGAGAGTAATCTTCATAAGCGACGGCAAACGATCCGGTCAATTGGGGTGGGGCGGCTTGAGCGTTCGCGGTGTTGACCCCCACGATCAGGACGACAAATGCAAGTACCACAGACAGAATTCGCTTGGGCATGAGACTGTGATCCTTCTCACGTTACGTTAGAGACGTAAAAATTGTACCGTCGATCTCGAATTGGGCAGGCTTAGGCCATGATGAAAACCCCGAAGGTTTGAAATTGGTACATATGTCCCCCCACCTCTTGATCGTCCTTAATTTCGGCTGTAATGTGAAAAGTGTAAAGTTATAGGCACGAGTTTGTAAAGATTTTCCGGCCTTTCCCAAACACAAACCTAAAAACGTAAGCGAGAAAGGACGCACCATGACTCCTCCCCCGACAATCAGCAATCCTTCTCGGCCCCGACCAACATTTTTGGCCAACGGGGGCCGAGACTTGAGCCAATGGCTTAGCGATGCCATTTACAACGGCCTCAGTAGCCTGCCCGAACAGCCGCAACCGTTCTGGGATGGCATCGTTAATCGCATGGTCGATGCCGATGCGCCCGGCGTGGCCCGCCTGTTGCGCCGCTTACAACCCCTCACGAAGAGTGGCGAGGGCTGGCCGGATCGGGTTTTAGACCAGCTTGGGCGGTTACATTTATTGGCGGAAAGTTTACTCCGTTACGAAGACCTGCCCGAAGCCTTGCAAGGCGATATTCAGGCTGTGTTAGGCTACGCCCCTCACCTAGATGAATGCGTGCTACAGGTTGCTGATTCGTGGGTTGTGCTGGGCCGCTACGCCAACAACGGCGGGGCGTTCAACGATGTGCCTACTGTCCGAATGTGGTTATATGGCAAGTACAGCCGCCGTTTTGCCTGCCAAAGCGTTACCGGCCCATTGCCAACCGGACGCCCCCTCAGCCCTGATGAGGGGCCAGATCACCCTTTCGCCATTCGTGGTAACTTTGCAGCGGCTTTCGGGCTGTGGGCAGACGCAGAACTGACCTTCGGGCCGAGCGCCTACCCCTTGCGGGCCGTCGTCCGGCAGGTGTGTGAAGGACCGTACAACATGGCCACGCCGTCCGAACTTCAAATTGGCTACGTTAGCATCAGTGCGGCTTTAGAGGGCTACGCCGAAGCCCTGAGCGCCAACCCGTTCTTGGAACAGTTTCCGGTTGCGCTCCAAAACGTGATTCCGACCAAGCAAGGGAACACATACCTCCTGTGTGATGATTTTACGGAGGCCTTGCCTATCTGGCCCGGCTTCGCCAACGTGTGGAGCCTGTTCGCCCTCAGCGGCGGGGAGCCGATCAGCGTCTTCGGCGAATGGGAAGGGCAGTTCTTCTTGCCCCTCAGTGTGTGGCATAAGGAGGCTTTCATCGCCGTTTGAGCCTTACCAACAGCATCTCAACCGACCATTGGCCGGATAAAACAACTCAGCCGTTCTAAAAGGGGGGAACCATGACGACGGGAGACACTTGGGATCAGCTTGTCACGACAGCTTTTTTGGGCACGCGCCGCCGCCCATTGCGCCTGACGCCCACCACAGAAGAGCCATTTACGGACTTGGTCAACCGCCTTGCACAGTGCGGGCAAGGTGAAGATGCCCAGCGGTTGCTTGGTGCAGCGGCGCTGGCCGGAGTCGCTCGGCGGGCCGGGCAGTCGGCAATTCCCGTCGCCAAACGCGCTGATCCGCCTGCGCCGCCGGAGCGCCTACGCCCGCCAACCCGCCGTGCCACTCAACTCTTACAAACGGCGATGCACTATCACCGCGACCTTGTGCCGGAATGGTTACAAGTTGCCCGTCTTGCGGGCGTCCACATCCCTCATGAATGTTTGCCGGAACTCCTTTCAGCAGGGTGGGCCAATACGGTCAACATCACGAGCAACCTCGCCCCCGTCGTCGGCGAGCGCGGCATTTGGCTAGCCCGTCAGATGGGCGGGGTGGCCCGCCGAGTCGTGCCGCTGCCCACGCCTCTGATCACAACTGGCTGGGAGACGGCCAATAGCATGACCCGTGCCGAAATTATCAGCGCCCTTCGCCGTACCGACCCGCTGAAGGCCAATGAGTTGTTGCTGAGCATTGATTGGGCGAAGGAATCGCCTTCGGCGCGGAACCTGCTGCTGTGGGCAATGGCTGAACACCTCTCCCCCGCCGATGAGCCGATCCTTGAAAAAGTGATGGCAACCATCCGCACAGGGGGGGCCAATCTTGCCGCAGAGTTGCTGGCAAGATTGCCCGATTCGAGCTTTGCCCGGCGCATGTTGGCCCGTGCCCGGCCCACCCTCCATCTGGAATGGGTAGCCCCGCCGCCCTTCGCCCGAATCAGCGAGTCGGCCTGCTTCGCTCGGATCGCGGTGCGGTTGCCGGAAAGCCCCACTCCTGATCTCGAAAAAGATGGGATTCAGCTGACGCCAGACCCCTTTTCCCAATTTTCCCAAAAAGGGCGGGGGATTCGAGGCCACATCCTCCAACAAATCCTGCGTTACATCCCGCCTTCGGTGTGGGTGGAAGAATGGGGCCTTTCCCCGTCGGAGCTAATCCGGGCGGCACAACTTAGCGATTGCCGCGATGTGCTGATCGACGGTTGGTCGGAGGCGGCGGCCCTGCACCGTGACCCCATCTGGTGCGAGGCCCTCCTTCTGGCACGGCTGGCGGAGGCCCGACAGACCCCCGCCCAGATTATGGCCAACGGGCTGGCCAATTTTGTGCCGTCGAAGGTGTTGGAAGAGATCATCATGGCGATGTTGCCGAAAGAGGGCTACCCGGTTGGGATAGGCGGGGTAACCTACCAACTTCTGGAGACGCACTGCCACCCATGGAGCCGCGATTTTAGTGTGTTCATGATCGAAGAAATGGCTCGCTGTGCGGCCCTCGACCAGCCTACCACAGCGACGCTGCGGGCATGGCGGTCTCTTGCCTTTACCTACGGGCCGGATGGCGCTTTGTGGAGGGCGCTTCACCCGTTTGGTTCCCGGCTACATATCAGCGTTCTAGACGTGCTGCTCAATCGCCTCCTCCCCGCAGCGGAGCTATCTGAGCGGTGGCGTTATTGCGCTTGGAATCTTGTTAAAATCGTCCGCTTCCGTATCGAACTCTATCATGAAATGGGAGTCGCCTGAGCATGACTACGCCTCACCAGCCTAACCCAAACCTGACCGTCCTCCGCCAACATGCCGAACAGCAGTACGCGGAGGAACTCGCGGAACTCCGCAAGGCCGATAACCGCACCCGCCCGCCGAATTGGAACCTTTCCCCGTGGGCAGTGGCCACCTACCTCATGGGAGGCAAGTTGCCGAACGGCTTCGAGATCACTCCCAAGTACATCGGCCAGCGGCGGGTTATTGAAGTCGCCATATCGACGCTGGCGACAGACCGCGCCCTCCTGCTGATCGGTGTGCCGGGCACGGCCAAAACGTGGGTGAGCGAGCATCTCACGGCAGCCATCTGCGGCGACTCCACGTTGCTGATTCAGGGCACGGCGGGCACGGGGGAAGAAGCGATCCGGTATGGGTGGAACTATGCCCGCCTGCTAGCCGAGGGGCCTTCGCCTGCCGCGTTGGTGGAAAGCCCCCTCATGCACGCCATGAAGTTCGGCAAGATCGCCCGTGTGGAAGAACTCACCCGTATTCCGTCGGACGTGCAAGATACCCTGATCACGATCCTCTCGGAAAAAACGCTGCCCGTGCCGGAACTCAACACAGAACAGCAGGCGATCAAGGGCTTCAACGTGATCGCCACCGCCAATGATCGGGATCGTGGCGTGAACGAACTGTCCAGCGCGTTGAAGCGGCGTTTTAACACCGTCGTGCTGCCCCTGCCAGAGACGGCGGAAGAAGAAGTCGACATCGTGACCCGCCGTGTAGAGAGTTTGGGCCGTGCCCTCGAATTGCCCGCTGAGCCGCCCGCCCTAGTCGAAATTCAGCGCGTGGTGACGATCTTCCGGGAATTGCGCAACGGCGTGACGAGCGACGGCAAGACCAAGCTCAAATCCCCGTCGGCCACGCTCAGCACGGCGGAGGCCATCTCCGTCGTGACCAGCGGCCTCGCGCTGGCCGCCCATTTCGGGGATGGCATCATGCGGGCGCATGATCTAGCGGCGGGCATCACGGGGGCCATCGTCAAAGACCCCGTGCAAGACAAGATCGTCTGGCAAGAATACCTAGAGACGGTGGTCAAAGACCGCGACGGCTGGAAAGACCTGTACCGCGCTTGCCGCGAGATCGCCTAACTGGCTCGGCACTGTTCCCCCGCTGTTCGCCAAGCAGCGGGGGTGCAGGGTGAGGGTTACGAAAGGAATCATTGCATGACTGTTCATGTTTTCGGCGTTCGTCATCATGGGCCGGGGTCGGCGCGGAGCCTGAAGGCCGCCCTGACCGAACTCGCCCCAGATTGCATCCTCGTTGAAGGCCCGCCCGACGCCGACGGCCTGATCCCGATGTGCGTTCACCCTGACCTACAGCCGCCCGCCGCGATTCTGGTCTACAATGAACAGCACCTGCGTGCGTCAGGGTACTTCCCCTTCACCGTCTTTTCGCCGGAATGGAACGCCATGCGCTACGGCGTCTTACACGGCGTTCCCGTCCGCTTTATGGATTTACCCTTCCGCTACCGCATGGCGAGCATCCTTGCGGCAGGCGAGGCCAAACCCGCCCCTGCGCCCCAGCCGCCCGACCCCACCAGCCCGCCGCCGGAGCCGGACATTCAGCAAGACCCGCTGTATTGGTTGGCGAAGGCCGCCGGGTACACCGATAGCGAGCGCTGGTGGGATCAGTTGATCGAACATCGGCGCGGGGATAGCGGCGTTTTCGAGGCGATTTTGCAAGCCATGTGCGCCCTGCGGGAATCCGTAGACGGCCCGCTAGACCCCCTCACGACGCTGCGCGAAGCCTACATGCGGAAGGTCATCCGGGCGGCGGTGCGGGACGGCTTCAAGCGAATCGCCGTGGTGTGTGGGGCATGGCACGCCCCCGCCCTGACGATGGGCAAGGGCCAACCGACGGCCAAGCACGATCAGGCCACGCTACAGGTGCTGAAACAACTGCCCAATTTACCCGTCCGTGCGGCGTGGATTCCGTGGACGCATGGCCGCTTGTTACGGGCGACGGGCTACGGGGCCGGCATCCATGCGCCGGGCTGGTATCACTACTTGTGGACGGCGGGTGAGGACATTTCAGCTGGGTGGGTAACGCGGGTGGCGAAGTTGCTCCGCAAGTATGACCTCGACGCCTCTCCCGCCCAGATCATCGATGCGGTGCGCTTGGCCGATACGTTGGCCGCCCTGCGTGATCGGCCCATCCCCGGCCTGCAAGAACTGAATGAAGCGGTTTTGGCGGCGTTGTGTCTGGGGCAGGAAGCGCCCCTGCGCCTAATCTACAAAGAATTGATCGTGGGAGAGACGATGGGCAAAGTCCCGGCGGAGACGGGTTTTATCCCCCTCCAACACGATTTGCACCATCAGGCCGCCGCCCTCGATCTCAAGATCGACGTTGATGCCGCCGAACTCACCCTAGACCTGCGCGAAGAACGCGATCTGGCTCGCAGCCGGTTGCTGCATCGGCTGACCATCCTCAACTTGAATTGGGGCATCCGACAAGGGGACATGACTCTCCTCAACCAAACCGTGAACGAGTCGGGGAGCCTCCTGCGTCGAATTCAGGGGCATACCGCGATGCCGAGCGGAACCTTCACCGAAAGATGGAAGCTGCAATGGCAACCTGAATTTGCCGTGATCCTGATCGATGCGGGCAGCTGGGGCGCAACCGTTGAAGAGGCCGCCCTCGCCTACGCGCAGCACGTCATTAGCGAAACGAACGATCTGGCGGTGTTGGTCAATCTGTTGGATCAGGCGCTCATGGCGGATTTACCATCAGTGGTCAATATGGCGTTGGATCAGCTTCAGACTCGTGTTAGCACGACCCGCAACATCGAACAGATTGCCAGTAGCATCCCCGTGTTGGCCCGTATTTCACGCTACGGATCAGTGCGGGCGGTCAATCAGGAATCGGTTGATCATCTGATCCGTCAAATGCTAACCCACATGTGCTTGTTGTATCCCCGCCTTGTGTTGAACCTTGCCCACGATGCGGCCCAACACATGTTTGGGTTCCTGTTACAGGTCGATTCCGCCGTGAGCAGCCTGCGTGACCCGGAATATAACGCGGCGTGGGCCATCATGTTGCGCGAACTGCTGGAGACGCCCAACACCCACCCGCTGATCGCCGGGCGCGCAGCCCGCCTGTGCATGGATTCCAGCATCGTCAGCCGCGAAACGGCCATGCAGCACCTTTCGCAAGCCCTCTCCGCCGCCAATGACCCCCTCTCAGCGGCGTTGTGGCTCGATGGCTTTTTGCGGGGGAGTGGAACGGCCCTGCTGTACGATTCCGGCTTGTGGGCGTTCGTCAATGACTGGCTTCGCACCCCCTCTGAAGCGATGTTCATTGAGGCCTTGCCCGCCCTCCGCCGCGCCTTTAGCGGTTTTAGCGGGGCCGAGCGCCGCCAGATTGGGGAGCGCGTCCGGTGCGGGATGCACGAACCAGCATCAGCCCGCGTCCCCCCCATCAACCCGGCGCGGGCGGCCCGCCCCCTACCGATTGTGGCGGCCTTGTTGGGCCTCGCCTCACAGAACCCAGAAAAAAAACGCCTTGCCAACGACAAAAGGAGCGTAGCCCATGCCCCCCTTCCCGCCTGATTTTCCGACTGAAAGCGCCGAGCCGGGTTCCGAGACGTTGCGCCGTTGGCGGCTCGTTTTAGGCGGCGAGTCGGACGGCACGCAATACGCGCTGAGCAAGCAAGACATGGCCATAGACACCGCGCTGGGCAGCCTATACGGGAATGGCAGCGGCGGCATGGGCGACTCCGCGCCGGAAGTGGCCCGCTGGCTGGGCGACATCCGCACCTATTTCCCATCTAGCGTGGTCAAAATGCTTCAACAGGACGCCATCGAACGCCTGAACCTTCACCAATTGCTCCTAGAGCCGGAACTACTGCAAGCCGTTGAACCCGATGTGCATCTGGTGGCGACGCTGCTCGTCCTGAACGAGGCCATGCCCACCAACACGCGGGATACCGCCCGTCAGGTGGTGCGCCGCGTGGTGGAGCAACTTGAAAAGCGACTCGCCGCCCCGATGCGGTCTGCCATTCAGGGCCGCCTCAGCCGCGCCGTGCGCACCCGACGCCCCCGCCTCAAAGAGATGGATTGGGGCCGCACCATTCGGGCGAACCTGAAGCACTACCAGCCCCGCTACGAGACGATCATCCCAGAGACGCGGCACGGCCACGGCCATCGCGCCCACAGCCTACGCGACGTGATCCTGTGCATCGATCAATCCGGTTCGATGGCCACGTCTGTTGTGTATGCCAGCATCTTTGGGGCGGTATTGGCCTCCCTACCCGCCTTGAAGACACAACTCATCGTGTTTGATACGTCCGTTGTCGACCTCACCACTGAACTGAACGACCCCGTTGACCTGTTGTTTGGGACGCAACTCGGCGGCGGGACGGATATTAACCGCGCCCTTGCCTATTGTCAGGGCTTGGTCAAGCGCCCCAGCGATACGATCCTCGTCCTGATCAGCGATTTGTTTGAGGGCGGCAATGCCCAAGAAATGGTCAAGCGGGCGGCGCATTTGGTGGGGAGTGGCGTCCAGATGATCGCCCTCCTCGCCCTGAACGATGAGGGTACGCCAAGCTATAACGAGGAAGTCGCTGCCGCCTTCAGCGGCATGGGCATTCCGGCGTTTGCCTGCACGCCGGACGTGTTCCCCGACCTGATGGGCGCGGCGCTCGCCCGCGAGGACTTGCAGGCATGGGCTGGGGCGCACAACCTCACATTGCGCTGAGCGGGTCGGGGATGAGGTTCGCCCCCAAGTGCGGTATACTCGTCTATGGACTGGATAGGCGATTGGGGGCAACTTCCAATGAAGATTACCTTTCACGGCGCGGCGCGGACGGTCACCGGGTCTATGCATCTGATCGAGGTGAATGGCCGTCAAATCCTGCTGGATTGCGGGCTGTATCAGGGCAAGCGCTCTGAAGCCTATGACCGTAACCGCAAGCTGCCCTTTGACCCCGCCAAGATCGATGTGATGGTGCTTTCCCACGCCCACACCGACCACGCTGGGAACATCCCAACGTTGGTGAAGTACGGCTTTCGGGGCGATATTTACGCCACCTTCGCCACCC
>Ga0272446_1005976_pt1 | contig 13024 bp, 8 predicted proteins | sample YNPCB0061_FD_194587 | JGI IMG/M metagenome (GOLD analysis project Ga0272446, IMG submission 194587) | Hot spring microbial mat communities from Yellowstone National Park, WY, United States - YNP-CB-006-1 | ecosystem: Environmental > Aquatic > Thermal springs > Hot (42-90C) > Sediment | place... | reverse complement strand
TAATTGATAACTGATAACAGCTATGTTACAACATTCAGTTTTCTCTAAACGCACTTTTTTGATTTACTAAGATATAAAAAAACGGCTGTTTTAGAAGCTAAAAATGTTCGTAAAATGACTTTTATTTTACGAAAAGTTCGTTTTTCAGCGTTTTAGTCGTTGCAAGAAAGCTACTGATAACTGATAATTGTTCATTGATAACCGATAACTGACAACTGAAAAATGCAAGATTTCTGGATTATATTGGTAGTATCTTTTTTGAGCCTGAGTGCAAGCCTGCTTGGTTGCTTTCTGATGCTCCGAAAAATGGGAATGTTTACTGATGCAATTGCTCATAGCATTTTGCCGGGAATAGTAATTGCCTATCTTCTTGCAGGAAGAAAAGATAATTTTCTGATTTTGGTGCTAGCGTCTTTATTTGGCACACTTACTACTGCCTTAATTGTTTGGGTAGAAAAAAGAATAAAAAATAGAAGCGATGCAGCTACGGGGATAAGTTTTACATTCTTATTTGCTGTGGGAGTTATTTTGGTTACACTATTCGCCGAGAAAGCCGACTTAGATGCAGAATGCGTATTGTTTGGCGAAATGTTGTATATTCCCTTCGATACTATTCTCATTGGAAACGTAGAAGTTCCCAGAGCCTTGCCCCTTGCCCTGATTTTATTTTTATTGGTGATATTTTTTATATCAAGAGCCTACAGAGCGATGAGTCTGATAAGTTTTGATGAAACTTTTGCCCTTTCCATAGGCTTGTCCGTATCTTTGTGGCACTATGCCTTGATTACACTGGTTTCTATGCTCACTGTTGCTTCCTTTGAGGTATTAGGCTCTGTGTTGGTCATAGCCTTGTTTATATTTCCACCAGCTATTGCTTTTCTACTTACAAAAAAACTTAAAGTAATGATATTTTTTAGTCTGATAACCAGCATTTTAGCTGTTTTGTTTGGCTATTATCTCTCTGTTTGGCAGGGAGGCTCTTCGGCGGCAAGTATTGTACTTGTTCAAGGTGTTATTTTTGTAATAGCTTTTTTATACAACAAAAAAGTTGTAAATGTTAATAGTTGATAAAGTTATCTTTTTCTACTTTGCTTAGTATCCAAACAGGCAAACAAATCCAGACGGCAAATAGCGAAGCCACTAAACCTCCTATGCTCCCCAAAGCCAAAGAAAACCAAAAAACCTCCCTGTCTCCCTCTAAAAGAAAAGGAATAAAGCCCAAAATGCTTGTTAGAATAGTAATAAAGATAGGAAAGAACTTGTAAAAGGCTATTTTTAATAATTGATAATTTGCTTTCTTGCTTAGAGTTTGCCATTCTACTAAAATGAAAATAGAAGAGGCTACCACCGTACCACTCAGTAGTATAAAAGCAGCGTAGCCGCCTTGGTCAAAGTAAAAGTTTCCCAAATAGAAAATTAAAAATAAACCGATAAATGAGACAGGAATAGTAAGTATCGTAAAAAATGCTTTTCGGAAACTTTCGTAGGTGATGCTACACACCACAAAAATACCTGCAAATATGATTGCTAAAAGTTCATATTGACGCTTTTTTTGCTCATTACTCCAAAATTTAAAATCTTGTTGTATGGCTTTGTATCCTGCGGGCATTTCCAGACGCATTTCAGAGAGCTTTTTATCTAAGAACTCCTGACCAAACTTATTACTCCCCATATATTCAAAAGAAATTAAACGAATATACTCTCTATTTTCTTTGTAAATAGCACTTTGAGAAAAAACCTCTCTGCTTTCTGATAAAGTACTCATTTTAAAAGCATTAGTTTGGCTTGCATCTTGTAAAACTTGTGAAGACATCGTTTGCAAACTGAAATTTTCGGCATTTACCGATTTCAGCATCAAGGGCAAATACTGATTTTCTACAAATAGAAAACCTTGTGGTGTGTTTGATTTATTTTGCAGGCGAAGGGCTTTAACAATCTGATAGGCACTCGTTTTTGCTAATTGCATCTTTTCGTAAGATACCTCCCAAAGAATTTCTTTGCTTTTTTTCTCGTAATAATTCATCTTTTCATTCGTATTTACCGCCTGAATACGTTTGTGCGTAAGAAGTTTTTTAGCAAGAATTTCGGCTTGTTTTTCTAAGTTTTCAAAGTTGTAGCCTCGCATTTCTATTCTAAACGAAGCCATTTGCTCGCCTGTGGCATTGCTAAAACCCTCTCCTACGCCATAAATATTCCAAGTAATTCCTCCCATATCCAAAGAAAGTGCAATCAAGCGATTTTTAAGTTGATACGGCAAAGAGCCTCTTTCAGATTTTTTGTCAAAGTAAATAATTAGTTGGGCATATTGTGGCGAGTAGATGTTGGCAATAAACTTTTCCAAACCTTTTTCTTGGGCTTTTACCTGTTGCAAGTATTTTTCTACCTTCAAAATAGTTTGGTTCATTTGCGACAAAGTCGTTCCCATTGGCATTTCTGCCTGTACAAAAAGTTGTGTTCTTTCTATATTTCTGTACCCCGAATTTTCATAAACATTATTGGCAAACAAACGCAAAGCCCCTCCCAAATATTTGTCTATGCTTGGGCGTATATTTTCCAAATACCACTCATTGCCGAGTGTTTGGTTGTACCATTCCCAATTGGGGATTTGTGTGGGCAACATAAAAATAGGTGTTCCGAAACTTAGTAAAACAAAAAGCGTAAATAGTTTTGGGTATTTTCTCAAAAAGAAAATTAGCCGTGCATAAGCTCTAAAAGCCTGATAGAAACTTCTTTTCTTCTTGAATTGATTTTTTTGTTGTTCAGGTCTTCTACTTAGATTAAAGAGTTTATATAAAGCAGGTGTAAATATTGTTGATACAATCAACGATATAAATAAGTTGCAAGAAACAACTATAAGAAAATCTGTTAAATCCATTCTTTCTTTTTCGGGCAGGAAAAATACCAAGCTCAAAGCGGCAATTACGGCAAAGGTACTGCCCCATAAAGCCTGTGTAAGAGTTTTTTTATTTGTTTGTGTGCCTTTCATTTGCAAAGCGTGTAGTACCATTACAGCATTATCAATCAGCAAGCCTAATGAAATCGTAATCCCTGCAAGGGTATAAAGATGAATTGTTATTTGTAAAACATATAAAACCAGCACCAAAAGTGCCAAATTCACAAACAGACTGAAAAATAATACAGCAACTTTCTGTATGTTCCTGTACCATAGAAGTATAAAAAGTAAAAGAATTGACAGAGCATAAATTGCCCTTTGGTAGTTTTTTTGAATTTCTTGGGCGAGAGTTTCTACTTGATTGTTTTCTAAGATGATTTCAAAATTTTTAGGTAGATTTTGAGCCAGATTTTGTACTACTTGTTCTAAGTGTTTGGCTGCTTCTATCTGATTAACTCCTTGCCGCACATACACCAACAAACGTACCGAGTTAAGTCCATTGATACGGAAATAAGTGTTTGCTTCTTGTTCTTCTATGCCCACAGAAGCAAGGTCTTTGAGTAAAATTTTTTGAGAGCTTTGGCTGCCTGATATTTCTGCGATAGTGATATTTTCTAAGTCAGCGATTTTTATGTTTTCTTGTGAAATTTTTACAAAAAATTGTTGATTTTCTTGTTTTACAAGACCTATGTACTCGTTTTGATAATGATTTTGTATTTTTTGAAGAATTTGTTCGAGCGATATTTTGTAGGCAAGCAATTTTTCGCTTTGGTAAGAAACAGAAATTTGTAAATTTTCTGCTCCGCTGATTTCCACTTTTTCTACACTTTTTTCACCTGAGAGTGTATTGGTAAAAATATCATTGACCTGCTGTTTGATTTTGTAAGAAGCTATCGGAGCATTGATAGAATAAACAAGCAAAGGCTGTTTTTGCTTATCTTCTTGCGAGCTTTGAAAAATTTCGGGATAAGAGCAATTAGCAGGTAATTTTGGGTAAATCTGCCTAATGATAGCGGCAATTTCAAGGCGTGCAAGTGCTATATCTTGCTGATTTTCAAAATGCAGGCTAATAGCACTTCTATTATAGTAAGATACCGAAGCTACCTTTTTGAGGCGTGGAACTTGCGAAAGAGCGTTTTCTAAGGGAGCTGTTATTTGTTGTTCGATGGTAGCTGGGTCAGTTTGGGGCATAGTAGTAAGCACCTGCAAAACAGGCTTGTAGCCAGTGGGCATCAAATCTACCGACACCAAAGGCACAAGCCCCAGCCCCAAAACCGAAAGCACCACAAAAATAAATACTACACGAAAAGGAGAAAACATTTGCTTATTGTTTTTTAGGCAAATTTAAAAGAGTTATATTTTAAAAATAATTCTTAAACGATTTTTGAAAAAAAAATCACACTTTCAAATTTTTTACATCATTTTTTTTCATTTTTACACGCAAATAAATAAAGGATAAATCAAAAAAATGCTTTCGTCTCTGTTGAAACGTCCCGTAGGGGTACTGATGAGTTTTTTAGTGCTAATTATTTTTAGTATTCTTGCTTTTGTGCATCTACCTGTTTCGCTACTGCCCGAAACTGATGTACCACAGATTGTCGTAAAAGTGAATTATCCTAATGCTTCGCCTGCCGAAATAGAGCAAAACATATTACGTCCTATTCGTGAAAAGATGCTTGTCTTGCCACAAATCAAAGATATACGTAGCGAGGCTAATGCCGAAAGTGGTTTAGTAGAACTTTTCTTTGAGCAAGGTACAAAAATGCAGTATGCCTATTTAGAAATCAACGAAAAAATAGACCAACTCACACAAAATTTGCCTCGCAACTTACCTCGCCCCCAAGTGGTGCGTATCAATACAGCCGATGTCCCTATCATTCGTTTGCAAATCGTACCCAAACAAGCAGATTTGCTTGAAACCTCCGAACTTGTAGAAAAAGTTATCCGAAAACGCATCGAATCTCTTGAAGGTATCTCTTTGGTAGATATAAACGGATTGCAACGAAAAATGATAGGTGTTCGACTCAGAAAAGATGTACTCAATGCCTTACAAATTACCGAAAAACAAGTATTTCAGGCGATACAAGAGGCTAATCAAGATCTGGGGGCTATTTCGGTGCAAGATGGGCAGTATCGTTATTTTATGAAAATCAATTCTCAAACTACTTCCGTAGAAGATTTACAAAAACTTGCCGTGATTTCGGCTACAGGTAGTATTATTCCCTTGCGTCAGATAGCCGATTTTGAAGAAACCCAAGAACAAAGCCAAACCATACATTTAAGTAATCTTAAAAATGGTATTGTACTCACCTTGCACAAACAGAGCAACGCTCAAATGGATAAACTTATTCCGAAAATTTATGAAATAAAGGGAATTTTGGAAAAAGAATATCCTTTTCTGTATTTTGAACTCAGCCAAAACCAATACACGCTTCTCGAAGCAGGCATCAGCAACTTGCAAAATGATTTGCTATGGGGAGGACTATTTGCTTTTCTTATCTTGTTTATATTTATCGGAAATTATCAGATACCATTTATTATTGGTGTAATTTTACCTACTTCGCTGGTAATGAGTTTTTTGGTTTTCTGGGTATTTGATACATCAATCAATATTGTATCTCTTTCGGGTTTGGCTTTGGGTTTGGGAATGACCATAGATAATGCCATTATTATTTTTGACAATATCTCTAAAAAACGTCTGGAAGGCTTAGCCCTTTTTGAGGCTTGTGTAAAGGGAACTTCCGAAATGTTTGCCCCATTATTTAGCTCTGGACTTACCACACTGGCTGTTTTTGTGCCTTTGGTTTTTCTGAGTGGTTTGGCGGGTGCTTTCACCAAAGACCAAGCCATTTCGGTAGGAGCTATTCTTGGCACTTCGCTGTTAGTTTCTTGCTTGTTATTACCGCTTTTGTATATTTTATTTTTCCGAAATTCAAAAAAGTTACCCAAAGAAGATACGCGTTTGTATTTGTTTTTGCTGAAAATCTACAAAAAAGTCTATGCTTTTCTGCTCCTAAAACCTCGTTTGAGTTTTTGGGTATTCTTATTGGCAGGTTTCATAGGATTGGGTGCGGCACTATTGCTACCGATTGAGGGACTGCCAAAAATAAAACGAAATGATATTCTCGTAAAAATCAATTGGAACGAACCTATCAGTCTGCAAGAAAATGAAAACAGAGTACAAATTTTGATAGAAAAATATCAGAAATTCATAGAATTTTCCGAAGCCGATGTAGGCATTTCTCAATTTCTGTTTGCCAAAGAAACGCAAAATCTCCAACAAGCAGAAGTCTATATCAATTTTAAAAATTTTTCATACAAAAATAATTTGCTCAAAAACATACAAAATTTTTTAGCAAAAAATTACCCTCAGGCTCGCCTCGAGGTAAAAGAAGCCCCAAATGTTTTCGATTTGGTGTTTTCCAATAACAAGCCCTATTACGAAATAAGATTAAGAAATATTCAGAAAAATATGCCTATCCCCTACGCTCAATTGCAGGATTTTCTGGAAAAGCATAAAACCAGCACCCTCAACCTAGGAAAAGGTATGCAAAGCGAAACCCAAGTAACCTTACATATTCTTGAAAATGAGCTATTGAGCCGCCAAGTGAGCAAAGACTTAGTTACTGAAACCTTGAAAAGCCTTTTTACGGAAAAAGAAATCATAAGCATCAAAAATTTTGGAAATATTTTACCTGTACGCCTAAACGAAGGCAAAGCTAATTTTGAGGAAAAAATAAAAAGAACATTTATCCGAAAAGATACTAACAGCATTTATCCTTTGGCTTCTTTTCTAAAATTTGAATTTGAAAATAACTACAAAACACTTACAGCCGATAAAACAAGCATTTTTCACGGCTTAGAAATTACCCCACAACACGAAACAGAAATTGAAACAACGAGTAAAATGATAAGTACAGAAGCCCAAAAACAAGGTTGGCAAGTAGATTTTGCAGGGCAATATTTTGAAAACAGAGAAAATCTGAAAGAAATTGCTGTGATTTTGCTCGTTGCCGTTGCGTTGTTGTATTTAATTCTCACGATAGAGTTTGAGAGTCTTCGTCAGTCTCTGATAGTGCTTTGTACGCTCCCTTTGGGTTTTACGGGGAGTTTATTGGGGCTATGGTTGGGGGGAGCAAGCCTGAATGTGATGTCGGTTATTGGTTTGGTGGTAATGCTTGGAATTATTGATAACGAAGCCATTTTGAAAATTGATACTATCAATCGTTTGCGAAAGGAAGGTTTGGACATAAACGGGGCAGTAAGCAAAGCAGGTGAAATCTGTTTCAAACCCGTACTGATGACTTCGCTGACCAATATTTTGGCAATGATACCTTTCTTATTCGATACAGGCATTGGTGGTGATTTGCAAAGACCTTTTGTACTTGCCCTGATAGGCGGTTTGAGCTTCGGAACTTTTACGGCTTTGTTTTTTGTATCGTTGGCATATAAGTTTTTTGTGAAAAAAATACACAAACAAAACCAAATTTTTTAGAGTATGCCTACATTTTTGAGAATTTCAGAGAATTTAGGTTCAATATTAGCTAAATTACGGAGGGCGTTTTCTAATTTTTGTTCTTTTTCTTTGAGCATTTCTATATCACGTTTTACTTCTTTGGCTTCGTCTTTGATGGGGCGGAGCGAGACTTGTCTATCCCAAACAACAAAGCCTATCAAACCAAATATACCTGTAAGTATCGCTATCATTACATACAGCAAAATATCTATGCGTTTATTTACTTCTTCAAATCGTTGATTGATGCTTTCAAATCGTTGATTGATACTTTCAAATCGTTGATTGATACCCTCAAAACGGCTTTCAATAGCGGTTAATCTCTTTTCGGTTTGGAGTTTGAACTCTTGTTGTTCTTTTCGCATTTCTTTCATTTCTTGGCGTAATTCTTGCAGGATAAGTTTTTCTGTTTCGTTTTGTGAAAAAGCAGAGTAAAACAGAAAAAAGCACAGAATTACAAGAACTAATTTTTTCATAAAAGATACTTTTTGTAAAACTACAAAAAATAAAGCCTATTGTTAGAGTTTTTTTTCAAAAAAATTTGCAAATGTGATTTTTTTTTGGTGATTGTTTAGCCACAATTGTTGTAGAACCTTGTTAAATCAACAACAAAAATTCAGTTGATTATGCCACATTCTAAAATAGCTTTTATTCTTATCAAGATACTTTTGGTTTTTGTTATCTATGCTTGTACTAATCAGACAGATACAAACAAATTACTAAGAATAAAAGCTATAAAAACTATTCGCTTACAGATAGATAGTCTGTCTAAAAATCATTTTGACGTATTACAATTTCTTGAAAAGACAAATGAATTGATTTTTTTGAATAAAAAAATCAATGCTTTAGACCTGTACGATTTATCAGACAATAACAAGCTAAAAAATAGGATTCTTCTAAAAAAAGAAGGTGAAAATGGAGTAGGAACAGTAAATAATTTTTTATTTCACACAGCCGACTCTATATTTCTACTTAATTCTTATGCCTATAAAGTTTTTCTAATCAACAACAAAGCTCAAGTAATCAATACATATTCGCTTATTAAGGGTCAAATAGGAAATCAAACAGCATTACCTTTCTCAATGCCATTTCATAATCCTATGGTTCTAAAAAATAACAAACTATACATCAGTGCTACCCCCGACAGAAATCCTAATACAAAAGATTATTTTAACGCTAAAATGCTCTCGATTTGTTTAGACCTAAAAAGTAAAAAATATACCTACGACTATAGCTATCCTATCAATTACAAGAAAAAATTTTATCCAAACGCTTATCATTTATTTTCAAGAATATACAACGAAAACAAAGATATCTTTGTGTATAGCTTTTTTGCTTCGGATAGTCTGTACATCACAAATTACAAAAATTTTCAACGAGTTGTCAACGGCTCAGGTGCAAGATTCAATCAGGTAGTATCGTTTGAAAAACCTATTCTCAATAACATTGAAAACAACTCAATAGCTAGTAGCAATAGCTTTTATTCAAACTTATTTTTTAATAAATGGAAAAATATTTACTATCGGTTTTGTGTTATTCAGAATGAGCAAATAAAAGAACAAGAAATCGACATATTGGTGTTTAATGAAAATTTTGAAAAATTAGGATTTGTTTCCTTAAAAAAAAGCCAACAATACAACCCTTTAAATCTCTTTTTCACCCCCGAGGGTATGTGGATACAACGCTCTACCGAAAACGAAGACGAGCTGGTCTATGATTTAGTAGAATTTGTAGCTGAATAATTAAAAAATACCAAAAAAATTTGCAAAAGTGATTTTTTTTTTTTTCTATTTGCTGCCGTTAATTTTGTGTTTAACCCTAAAATCTTAACGGCAATGAAACAAAAACTCAAAAAAATCGGTATGCTGGCGGTGTTGCTGGCGAATGTAGCTATCTTTGTTCCAAAGAAAGCAGAAGGGCAAAAGCAAATTGATATTAGCGACCCTCCTAACGGAAATAATAGACATTGGGTAGACTTCACCATATTAGGGACAAACTTTTATGGTTGTGTGCGTGGTGGCAATGAATGTATAGATGATATAGTAATTACTCCCTAATAAAACTTGCGGTTGGTACGAAAAATACTAACCGCTTCAACTATTAAATTTGATGAAAAAAAACTTAACATTACTTTTTTGGTGTTTTTATTTGATGGCTTGCAAGCAAGAAAGTGAAATGAGTTCTTTCAAAAATAGGATAAAAATATTAAAAAGTTTTACCCTCTCTCTTGATAGTCTCACACCTAATCAGCTCCCCACACCTCAATTTATACAAAACAAATCCTTAGCATTCTTAAACTCCAAAAACAATTCAATAGATATTTATGGGATAGAAGAAAAAAAAATTATCAAAAGGATAAAGTTGCTCAGTAGTGGCGAAAATGCAGTAGGTAAAATTCAGCAATTTTTATATCATAATACAGATAGTATTTTTGTGGTGAATAGCTATCAATACAAAGCCTTTTTGATTGACGAAAACGGAAAAATAAAAGAAAAATATTCGCTAATCAAACAAAATAAGCACTCTCCCACAACGGCAATGCCTGAAGTGTTTCCTTTTCATTGCCCACCTGTGCTTATTGGAAAGCGACTGCATATTGCTTCTGCCCCCGACGACAATCCTTACTTTGATAGTTTCTACCAGAGAGAAGCCTTGAGTATTGTATTAAATTTAGAAAACAAGGAAATTCAGTATAAAATGAGATTCTCCGATTTATATCAACAAAAATACTTTACAAATAATCTTAATTTTTACAGCAGAATTTATCTTAAAAATGATAATAAATTTGTTTATGGATTTTTTGCTGACCAAAACCTACAAATAACAAATGCTGAATATAACTTATTAAAAAATATAAAATTAAATTCACCTCATTTCATAGACATACCGAGCCTAAAAAAACGAGTAGAAAGTTCCCAAGAAAACACAAAAATTGGTAATACTAACCCAACTTACTTTAACATATATCATAATCATCATAAAAATGAGTTTTATAGAATAATCTCAATTCCAATATCTAATAAAACTAATAAGAAGACTTATTTCAAAGGATTTTTAGGAATCTTTGATAAAGATTTTGAGAATATTGGAGAAGTACTTTTGTACGAAACAGATAAAACAAATTACAATTTAATGAATCTTTTCTTCACCCCTGAAGGTATGTGGATACAACGTTCTACCGATAACGAAGATGAGCTGGTCTATGACTTAGTAGAATTTGTAGCGGAGTAGTTAAAAAAACACCAAAAAAATTTGGAAGTCTGATTTTTTCAATTTTCTGCTGTTAAATCCTAAAACTCTCCTCCTTCAGTACTTCGGATAAAAATAGAAAACAAAAAACAATTATTTTGCAGAGTTTATTCAAATAAAATTGCCTATATTTGTCCTAAAACAACTATCTTTACGCTCTTTTATGGCGTTCTATGAAAAAATATTTACAAAAATTTATTTTTCTCGCCTTCGTATTTTCTTGCAACTCAAATTCCGAAAGTATCAAAGAAGCCTCCACTACTACTAAACTCAGTGAGGAGGTTTTGGAAGTAGAAGTTTTGCCTGCTGTTCGTAAAAATTTTACCTACTCCCTTCAAAGTAATGGCAAAGTAGAGGCTCGTGAGCAAGCTCTTTTACAATTTCGTACTTCGGGTTATATCAAACAAGTATTGGTACAAAATGGGCAATTTGTGCAAGCTGGGCAAACCATCGCCATTTTAGATGACAGAGAAGCTCAACTTAGTTTGCAAAAAGCTAAAAACCAAAGAGCCGTTGCTTACGAAGAATACATCAAAGAAGTAATAGATTTTGGTGGCAATCCCGAAATACCTAACGGAGGTATCAAATCTGAATTAAATGAACGTATTTTTATACGAAAAGGTGTTCGTGCCGCAGAGCTACAAATCAAAGAAGCTGAACAACAATTAGAATACCTTACGCTCAAATCCCCTTTTGCAGGTATCATCGCAGATTTAAATTTGAAGGTAGGTAATTTTATCAATTCTTCGCAAGCCGTTTGTACTTTATACAGCAATGTTTTACAAGTAGTTACAGAGATTTTAGAAACCGAAGTAAGTGTTTTAAAGGTCGGTCAGAAAGCTGAATGTAAATTGCTTTCGTGTCAAGAAAAATCTTGTATTGTGCAGGCATATCTTGTAGAAATTAACCCTAAAATCAGTACGAATGGTTTGTTTAGAGTGAAATTGAATTTAGAAAACCCTAAAAATGTATTTCTTGGAGCAAATATGCAAGTAAAAATTGCTGTTCCACAAAGAGAAACCTTAGTAGTTCCCAAAAAGGCTCTGGTAATACGCAGTGGCAAAAAAGTGGTCTTCACAGAAGAAAATGGCTTAGCAAAATGGCACTACGTAACAACTGGCTTAGATAATGGCGAAGAAATCGAAATCTTAGAAGGTCTGAAAGAAAGCGAAAAAGTAATCGTTAGCAATAATTTACAACTTAATCACGATTCGCCTGTGAGTGTAGTCAAAAGCACTTCTCTTTAAACTCCCATTTTGAAAGTTTAAGCAAAAATCCTATTTTTGGCTAATGGATTTTTAAAGTGTATGAAGAATATATTTTTCCCTTACGGACTAAGCAATTTTGCCCAAGTAGCGATGCAGAACTATGTTTATGTAGATAAAACCCATTTTGTGGAGTTATTGGAAAGGCAGCAACATAAGTTTAATGTATTTCTTCGTCCTCGTCGTTTTGGAAAGAGTTTATTTATTTCTCTTTTGGAGCATTACTACGACATTAATCGCAAAGAGCGATTTGCAGAGCTTTTTTCCAAATATTATATCGGTAAAAATCCTACGCCATTAGCAAATAGTTTTCGGATACTTTTTTTTAATTTCAGTGGTATTGATACCAGCAGCCAAGAAAGTAGTAGGCAGGGGTTTAATGTTTCGGTAAGAGCCTCGATAGAACGTTTTTTTCTTGAATATCCTATATTTAGCAACGATGAAAAATACTTCATAAGACAAACTGCTGATGCAGAAGAATTACTTACAAATCTTTTTTCTTGCTACAAAACTCAAAAAGTGCCCATCTACTTGCTGATAGACGAATATGACCACTTTACCAACGAAATACTTATCAGAGATTTAGAGGAGTTCAAAAAAAGTGTTTCGCAAAATGGCTATGTACGTAAATTCTATGAGGTAATCAAAAATGCTACCCAGCAGGGTGTAGTAGATAGATTTTTTATTACAGGCGTATCTCCTATCACACTCGATAGCCTCACCAGTGGCTTCAATATTGTTAAGCACCTCACATCTGAAAAAAAGTTTGAGGCAATGATGGGCTTTTCGGAAGCAGAAGTCAGAGAACTTTTGCTATTGGTTTTGGAAGATAAAAGTAGAGAGCAAAGCATTATGCAAGACCTGAAAGACTACTATAATGGCTATAAATTCTATCTCCTTTCTCAGGATAGCCTCTATAATTCCGATATGGTCTTGTATTTTTTGGATAATTTCAAGGAAGAGCAAACTTATCCTCTCCAAATCCTTGACCCCAACATTATGCCTGATTATGGCAAGCTCAAAAAGATGTTTGAAGTAGCTAACTGGCAAGAAAATATCAAGGTGTTGGAGGAAGTTTTGGAACAAGGCAATGTATCTTGTGAG
>Ga0272446_1005975_pt1 | contig 13025 bp, 8 predicted proteins | sample YNPCB0061_FD_194587 | JGI IMG/M metagenome (GOLD analysis project Ga0272446, IMG submission 194587) | Hot spring microbial mat communities from Yellowstone National Park, WY, United States - YNP-CB-006-1 | ecosystem: Environmental > Aquatic > Thermal springs > Hot (42-90C) > Sediment | place... | reverse complement strand
TCAACGCATTGTGCTTCGTGATCGCCGCCGTCAACGTCGTCTTCCCATGATCGATGTGACCAATCGTCCCCACATTCACATGCGGCTTCTTGCGCTCAAACTTTTCCTTTGCCATCGCTTTTCCTCCCTTACCTGTAACGGCAAATTTCGACGAAACGTTCCTGCCTCTTCATCCGAGAGAAAGACTTCTCCAACCGGATGATGCTGTATCGGCGGCTGACCGGCAGCCTGAAAGGATCACTGGATTGTAGTCGGATGATATGAATTCGCCCGAAAAGATCAGGGGCATGAAGGCCCCTGATCTTTTCGAATACGGAGTTACGAACCGTCGGAGGGTGATCTTACCAACGATAATGGGCAAAAGCCTTGTTGGCTTCAGCCATTTTGTGGGTATCCTCCTTCTTCTTGATGGAGCTTCCACGGTTGTTGGCTGCATCGAGCAATTCTGCAGCGAGCTTCTCGGCCATGCTTTTTTCGGATCGTTTTCGGGCGAAACCGATGATCCACCGGATACCGAGCGCGGTCCTTCTGGACGGCCTGATTTCTGTCGGAACCTGATAGGTCGAACCGCCGACCCGCCTGGATTTGACTTCGATCAACGGCTTGGTATTTTCCAGTGCCTGTTCGAATAGCTTTATGGCCGGTTCACCGGTTTTCTTCTCCATAATGTCCAGGGCACGATACAAAATGGCTTCTGCAACGCTCTTTTTCCCGTCCTTCATGATCGATCGAATAAATTTCGCGACCAACTTGCTGTCGTAGCGGTAATCCGGCAAAATCGGCCGTTCCGGAACTTCCCTTCTTCTCGGCATCCTCTCACCAACCCTTTGTTCTCTATATGGTCATCATCCGTGCAAAAGGATCACTTCGGTTTTTTGGATCCGTATTTCGAACGTCCCTGCTTTCGATCTTCTACGCCCAGCGTATCCAACGTACCCCGGACAATGTGGTACCGGACACCGGGGAGGTCTTTCACACGCCCTCCACGAACGAGCACAACGGAATGTTCCTGTAGGTTGTGACCGATGCCCGGAATATAGGCCGTCACCTCGATCCCGGATGTGAGCCGCACTCTGGCCACTTTCCGCAACGCCGAGTTCGGCTTCTTGGGCGTTGTTGTATATACACGGGTACACACACCTCGTTTTTGCGGGGCACCCTTCAAAGCGGGGGTACTTGTCTTCTTTTTCACCCGCTCCCTTCCTTTGCGAACCAGCTGATTGATCGTGGGCATTCGGTTCTCTCTCCCTGAATCGTTCCTCACCGCTGCTTCATAAGGCAGCGTGATCAAGTACACAAATGTTTATATTTATACTCTTCGGTTTTCGAAGTCAAGAAATTTGTCGGTCGCTCCACGTCTCTTTCCGATGGGATGGGCTCCTCACCGACGCTCCTCCCTCTATACACCCGTTATCGTCTCGATCTGAATGTCTCCATACTCAGGGAACCCCGTACCTGCGGGAATCATTCGTCCCATAATGACGTTTTCTTTGAGTCCCTTGAGGTAATCCACCGTCTTTCCGATCGAGGCATCCGTCAGGACCTTGGTGGTTTCCTGAAAGGATGCAGCGGATATGAAGCTGTCGGTGCTGAGGCTGGCCTTAGTGATACCGAGAATCAACGGCTCAGCCTTGGCCGGCACACCCCCCTGCGCCACGATCTTTTCGTTGACCTCCATAAACCGATTCCGATCCACCTGCTCATCCAAAATGAAATCGGTATCGCCGACTTCGGTAATTTTGACCCTGCGCATCATCTGCCGTACGATGACCTCGATATGCTTGTCGCTGATGCGCACCCCCTGGAGGCGATACACTTCTTGGACCTCATTGACCAGGTATCTCGCCAGAGCGATGTCCCCTTCAATGTTCAAGATGTCCTGTGGCACCTTGGCGCCGCCGATCAACGGTTCCCCGGCCTTGACAAAGTCGCCGTCGATCACGTTGATGTGTTTGCCCCGCGGAATCAGGTATTCCCGCGGTTCACCCGCATCGACCGGCGTCACCACGACTTTCTGTTTGCCCTTCTTGTTGCTTTTGGCAATGGTAACAAACCCGTCGATTTCGCTGAGAATGGCCACATCCTTGGGTTTGCGCACCTCGAATAGCTCCGCAACCCTCGGCAAACCACCCGTAATATCCTTGGTTTTCGTGGTTGCCCGCGGCAATTTGGCCAGAATGTCACCCGCCTTCACCTCATCTCCCTCTTCCACAAGAATGATGGCTTGAACAGGAAGCATATAGCGGGCTACCCCGGAGGATTTGGGCAGTTTGGCTGTTTTGCCTTCTGCATCCTTGATCGAAATCCGAGGTCTTTCATCCGGGTTCTTCGTTTCGATGATCGTCCGGCTGGATTTGCCCGTCACCGGATCGACCTTTTCCTGCATCGTCCGATTGGGAATGATGTCCCCGAATTTCACCGTACCGCTGACTTCGGTGAGAATCGGAATGGTGAAGGGATCCCATGTAGCGATCAAATCCCCCACTTTGATTCGCTGGCCGTCTTGGACGTCGATCTGGGCGCCGTAAATGATGGGATACCGTTCGAGCTCTCTTCCGGTATCCCCGATGATGGCCACCTCACCGCCCCGGCGGTTCATCACGATGGCCTTGTTTTCCTTGTTATACACGACATTCATATCGATGAATTTCACGCGGCCGTCCACGCGTGCACGAATGTTGGACTGTTCCACCCGTCGGCTCGCCGTTCCACCGATATGAAAGGTGCGCATCGTCAACTGCGTTCCCGGCTCGCCGATGGATTGTGCAGCCAGGATGCCGACAGCCTGCCCCACCTCGATCAACCGGCCATGCGCCAAATCTCTTCCGTAGCATTTTGCACACACGCCATAGGGCGCCTTGCAGGTCAGTACGCTTCGAATTTTCACTTTGGTGATACCGGCCTCTTCGATGAGCTTGACCGCCTTTTCGTCGAGCTCCTGCCCGATGGGAACGAGGACTTCATCCGTAAACGGATCGAGGACTTCTTCGGCGGTGATCCTTCCCAAAATCCGCTCACCCAACCTCTGGATGATTTCCCCGCCTTCCATCAGAGACTCGACATCCACGCCCACAGGAGTACCGCAGTCTTCCATCGAAATCACACAGTCTTGAGCGACGTCCGCAAGCCGCCGTGTGAGATATCCGCTGTTGGCCGTCTTTAAAGCGGTATCCGCCAGCCCCTTTCGGGCACCATGGGTCGAGATGAAATACTGTAGAACGGAAAGACCTTCCCGGAAATTGGCACTGATCGGTGTTTCGATGATTTCCCCGGAGGGTTTGGCCATGAGCCCCCGCATACCGGCCAGCTGCCGCATCTGGTCTTTGCTGCCTCGAGCTCCGGAATCGGCCATCATATAAATGGGGTTCATGCTCTCCTGGCGAAGCGGGCGACCCGTCTCATCGAGAACGGGTGTACCGGAGGCATCCTTGGCTTCCTCCCATTTCATCCCATCCATCATCTCATTGGCCACGTCTTCGGTGGCTTTCGCCCAGATATCGACGATCTTGTTGTATTTTTCCCCGGGGGATATCAGTCCGTCCTGATACTGCTTGTTGATTTTTCGGACTTCTTCTTCTGCATTCCGAATGATGTCCCATTTCCCCTTTGGAATGATCATGGCATCGATCGAAATGGAAATGCCCGCCTCCGTCGCATAGCGATAGCCGAGGTCTTTCAATCGGTCACTGAGGATGACGGTGGATTTGGGGCCGAGATTCCTGTAGCTGTAGTCCACCAGATCCCGAAGCGCCTTTTTGTCCATCACCTTGTTGATGATTTCGAAAGGGATTTCCGGCATTCGCTCGACAACTTCAAACAGATGGTATCCATCCTGGAGCTTGTAAATCGGAGAGAGAGAACCGGGTTTTAAGGAAAAAAGGGCTTCCACTTCTTCATCCGTTACGGCAAAAATACGCTTGAATTCATCGTAGCGAAGCCTTCCGATGAATCCCCGAAGCGCCTTGTCCCGACTGATGGAATAGGCTTCAACGGCTTCCGGAAAACTCATCCCCTGCTTTTCTGTCGTTAAGATCTTGGCCCGTTCCTCGTTCTCGAGATGCAGCTCATCGATCTTCTGCATCCAATCTTTGTATGTCTGGATGGCTTTTCTGGCTTCTTCCGCCTGCTCTTGGGTAAGCGCGGCGATATGGCGGAAAACCACCACCATTTCCTTGGGCATGATCTCCCAGAGCAGCACCCGCCCAACGGTTGTCTCGACACGTTGCCCGCCCAGACGCACCGTAATGGCGGCATGAATGTCCACCTCATGGGCATCGTAGGCGCAACGCACTTCTTCCGGCCCGGAGAACAGCCTCCCCTCGCCTTTCGAACCGGCAATCGCCCGGGTCATGTAGTAGGCCCCCAACACGATGTCCTGACTGGGAACAATGATGGGACTGCCATTCGCAGGAGACAGGATGTTGTTGCTGGAGAGCATCAGCACCCGGGCTTCGATTTGTGACTCTACGGACAAGGGGACATGCACGGCCATCTGGTCACCGTCGAAATCGGCATTGAAGGCCGTACACACGAGTGGGTGCAGCTGGATGGCCTTGCCTTCGATCAAAATCGGCTCGAAGGCCTGGATGCCGAGGCGATGCAAGGTCGGCGCACGGTTGAGCATGACCGGATACTCCCGGACGACCTCATCCAGGGTATCCCAAACAGCCGGTTCTTCCCGTTCGACCATTTTCTTCGCACTTTTCACCGTTTGGACCAGATCTTTCTTCTCGAGCTTGTGATACACAAACGGCTTGAAGAGTTCGAGCGCCATTTTCTTGGGCAACCCGCACTGATGCAGTCGAAGGTTCGGCCCCACGGTAATGACGGTTCGCCCCGAATAATCGACACGCTTTCCCAGGAGATTCTGACGGAATCGTCCCTGTTTGCCTTTCAGCGTATCGCTAAGCGACTTCAGAGGACGCTTGTTGTTGCCGGTGATCACCCGCCCATGCCTTCCGTTGTCGAAGAGGACATCGACGGCTTCCTGCAACATCCGCTTTTCGTTCCGAATGATGATATCCGGAGCTCGGAGCTCGATCAGGCGCTTGAGTCGGTTGTTCCGGTTGATCACCCTACGATAGAGGTCATTCAGATCCGAAGTGGCGAACCTTCCGCCTTCCAAGGGAACCAGAGGGCGAAGATCCGGCGGTAACACCGGGATGACATCCATGATCATCCAACTCGGATCAATGCCGGAACGTCGGAATGCATCGACAATTTTTAACCGTTTGGCGAGTTTCTGCCGTTTGGGAGTGGATGTCGTGCTCTTGATTTCGGCCCGGATATCCTGACAGATCTTGTCCAGATCGACGTTATCCAGAAGCGTCTTAATGGCTTCCGCACCGATGCCGGCCTCAAATTTCGGACCGTATTTCTCGAGCGCTTCCCGATACTTGTCTTCACTCATCAATTGACCGACGCTTAAAGGGGTATCTTTCGGGTCGGTAACGATATAGCTATCGAAATACAGGACTTTTTCGAGGTTTTTTAACGTCAGATCGAGTACATTCCCGATTTTACTCGGAAGGCTTTTCATGAACCAGATGTGGGCCACGGGGCATGCCAATTCGATATGACCCATCCTGTCCCGGCGAACCTTGGATTGAATGACTTCGACCCCGCATTTTTCACAGATGACCCCCCTGTGCTTCATGCGTTTGTATTTTCCGCAGTTGCACTCATAATCCTTGGTAGGGCCGAAAATCTTCGCGCAGAACAATCCGTCCCGTTCCGGTTTAAAGGTCCGGTAATTGATGGTTTCCGGCTTCTTGATCTCGCCATGCGACCATTCGAGAATCTGCTCCGAAGAAGCCAGCGCGATTTGAACCCCGATAAATTTTTTCGGATCTACAGGCTTAGCGAAAAAATCGGAATAGGCTTCCAACAATCTTCTCCTTATCTATACGATCGTGACCGGGTCGGGTATCCTCCCCGCATCGGAGGATCTCCCAACCGTTGATCCTTCGCCCTTCTGCCCTAATTGGATGGCTGCTTGGAATCGGGTGGTTCCTCCAGCAAGGCGATATCCAGCCCCAACGCCTTCAGTTCGCTGGTCAGCACCTTGAAGGATTCCGGAATACCGGGTTCGAGCGTATTCTTTCCTTTGACGATTTTTTCATACATCCGCGTCCTCCCCGCCATATCATCCGATTTGACCGTCAGAAATTCCTGCAGGGTATTGGCAGCGCCATAGGCTTCCATGGCCCAGACTTCCATTTCCCCCAATCGCTGACCCCCGAACTGAGCCTTGCCACCAAGGGGCTGCTGCGTCACCAGAGAATAGGGTCCGATCGAACGGGCATGGATCTTGTCATCGACCAAATGATGAAGCTTCAGCATATACATCGTACCGACGGTGATTTTTTGCCGGAAGGGCTCTCCCGTCCTTCCGTCGTACAATGTCGTCTGGCCCGTTCGCGGCAACCCGGCTTCTTCCAACAGATTCTTGATTTCGACTTCCTTGGCACCATCGAACACCGGAGTAGCCATGGGAAGGCCCTTCGTCCAGTTGCGGGAAACCCGAACCAGCTCCTCGTCGGAAAGTGACTCGAGATACGTCAAAGCCTCCCGATCCTGCTCGGTATCCGTCGAAAAGATCCGGCGGTATTTCTCTTTCAGGAGATCCGTCCGGTTTTGTCGCAGGAATTGCTCGATCTGCTTGCCAAGCCCCTTGGCCGCATATCCCAGGTGGATTTCGAGAACCTGACCGACATTCATTCGAGAGGGGACACCGAGGGGGTTCAGGATCATATCGACGGGCGTGCCATCCTCGAAATAGGGAAGGTCTTCTTCCGGGAGGATACAGGAGACAACCCCCTTGTTGCCATGCCGGCCCGCCATTTTATCGCCGACCGACAGCTTCCGTTTCATGGCCACATAGACCTTGACCATCTTGATGACGCCTGGGGCGAGATCATCTCCCTTTTCGTAGCGATTCGCGGAACGCTCGAATTTTTCTTGAATCACTTGTTTGGCATTTCGGTAGGTGTCGATGACACGATGGACGGCTTCCGATCGTTCGGCATCCACCAGAACGATTCCTTCGAGCTGCTCCGGATGCATCCCCTCGATCATCTGGGCTGTGATCGCCTCACCTTTCGGAACCAACACCTTCTTGCCCTTTTTCAAAGGAACGCTGCAGGTTTGTCCGATCAGCAGCTCCTGAAGTTTCTCCTGTGTAGCCATCTCGAGGATACGCTTTTCATCCTCGATATCCCGTTCGAGAGCGGCAATTTCATCATCCTCGATTTTTCGGGTCCGATCGTCCTTGTCTCCCCCTCGTCGGGTAAACACCTTGGCATCGATGACAATCCCCTGAATCCCCGGGGGTACCCTGAGGGATGTATCCTTGACATCACCGGCCTTCTCTCCAAAAATGGCACGGAGCAATTTTTCCTCGGGAGAAAGCTGGGTCTCCCCCTTGGGAGTAATTTTCCCAACCAGAATATCCCCGGGCCCGACTTCCGCTCCAAGACGAATGATCCCGCTTTCATCCAGATTTCGAAGCGCCTCCTCGCCGACATTGGGGATATCGCGCGTGATTTCTTCCTTTCCAAGCTTGGTATCGCGCGATACCACTTCGAATTCCTCGATGTGGATGGACGTATACACCCCCTCCCGCACGAGCCGCTCGCTCACCAGAATGGAATCTTCGAAATTATATCCCCCCCAAGGCATGAAAGCGACGGTCACGTTCTTTCCGAGTGCCAGTTCCCCATGGTCGGTGGCTGGCCCATCGGCGATGACATCGCCCTTTCGAACGATCTGACCTTTTCGAACGATCGGCCGATGGTTGAAACAGGTTCCCTGGTTGGATCGGGTAAATTTGTTCAACCGATAGATGGTCACCGGGCTTTGATTCGTATCGGTTTGAAGTGTGTGCCTGACGACGATGCGGGACGAATCGACATATTCGATGACACCATCCCGAGCGGCGACAATGGCGATTCCGGAATCCCGAGCAACCACCCCTTCGATTCCCGTTCCGACCAAGGGAGCCTCGTTCATCAGCAGTGGAACAGCCTGCCGCTGCATATTCGATCCCATCAAGGCGCGGTTGGCGTCATCATTTTCCAGAAAGGGAATCAAGGAGGCGGAAACACTCACCAGCTGGTTCGGCGAAATATCCATCAATTCGATTTGTTCTGCCGGAACAATGGTGAATTCGCCCTCGACACGACAGGTTTCGCTCGGTCTCACGAATTTACCGTCCGGAGTCAATTCGGCGTTTGCTTGGGCAATTGGCGATTTCTTCTCGTCGAAGGCGCTCAGAAAACGGATTTCTCCGGTGACCTGACCGTTTCGCACCACGCGATAGGGCGTTTCGATGAATCCATATTCGTTCACCCGTGCATAGGAACTCAGGGATACGATCAACCCGATGTTGGGACCTTCCGGTGTTTCGATGGGGCAGATTCGCCCGTAATGGGACGGATGCACGTCGCGCACCTCGAATCCGGCCCGTTCCCGCGTCAGACCGCCTGGTCCCAGAGCACTCAGCCGACGCTTATGCGTGGTTTCAGAAAGCGGATTGGTTTGATCCATGAACTGGCTCAGCTGGCTGGTACCGAAAAATTCTTTGATGACGGCTGAAACCGGTTTGGGGTTCACCAAATCGTTGGGCATGATGGAATCGATGTCCTGAAGGCTCATGCGCTCTTTGATCGCACGCTCCATGCGGACCAGTCCGATGCGATATTGATTCTCGAGCAGCTCTCCAACGGCTCGCACCCGTCGATTGCCCAAATGATCGATATCATCAACCGTTCCCTGGGTTTGACGGAGATGAATCAGGTGTTTGGCCGTCGCCAGAATGTCTTCCCTGCGAAGGATGCGCAGATCCGGCGCGCAGCTCAGGTTGAGGCTCTGATTGACCTTGAGTCGCCCCACACCGGAAAGGTCGTAGAGAGCGCTCTTAAAGAACAAATGATCCACGAATTCCTGGGCGACCTCCTGGGTCGCAGGATTCCCGGGCCGAAGCCGCCGATACAGCTCGACCATCGCCTCCTGCCGGGTTTGCACCTTGTCGAGCAGGAGAGTTTTGCGAAGAATATCCCCTGCCCCCGATCCATCCATGAACAGGATCGTAAAGCGTTCAACGCCGTGTTTCCGGATTTTGGCGATCGCCTCTTCCTCTATCACTTCATTGGACTTGACAAGCACTTCTTCTTCTTGGGCAGACCGAATGGAGAAGGCCGATACCTTGCCGATGAGTTCGGTTTCGTCGATCGGGATCATTTCGACCCCTTCGGCTTTCAATCGCTTGACCGCCTTGATGTTGACGACCTTGCCCTTCTTGACGAGAATTTCTCCGGTTACCGGATCCAGAATATCCTTGCTCGCCTTCTGGCCTTTGATGAGGTTTTCATCGAGAAGCTTGAAGAACTGACCTTCCCGCAGAAGAATGGTTTCCAGATCGTAATAATACGCCAGGAGATCTTCATTGGAGTATCCAAAAGCCTTCAGGAGCAAAGTCAGTGGGAATTTCCTTCTGCGATCGATACGGATGTAGAGAATGTCCTTGGGATCGATTTCCATATCGATCCAGGACCCGCGAACCGGAATGATCCGGGAGCTGTAAATCAATTTGCCGCTGGTGTGTGTTTTCCCTTTGTCGTGGTCGAAAAAGACACCGGAGGAGCGATGGAGCTGGCTGACGGTGACCCGTTCCGTACCGTTGATGATGAACGTTCCCTTATCGGTCATCAGCGGGAGTGTACCGAAATAGATCTCCTGCTCCTTGATATCGCGCACCGTCGGCGAGGAGCCGGACTGTTCGGTATTGTAGACAACGAGACGGACCTTCAGTTTCAAAGGAACTTCATATGTGGTCCCTCGCTGAATACAATCTTCGATAGAGCTTTTGACTTCAGCGAAGCTATAACCGACAAATTCAAGAGATGCACTGCCGGTAAAGTCCTTTATCGGAAAAACCGATTGAAAAACAGCCTGCAACCCAATATCCCGACGTTTTTCCGGTTCGATGTCCATCTGAAGGAACCGGGAATACGATTCTTTCTGGATTCCGATCAAGTCCGGAATATCGATAATCTTCTTGATCTTGCCGAAATTTTTTCGAATTCGCCTGGCGGCTGTGGGCATTTGGGTCATGGAGTCTCCACTGGTCGATTCTGAAAAGAATGGATGGGATAGAAGCGTGTCATCTTCGTATCCCATCCGAAAAACCACTTGAATTGTATGAAAGAAGGGCTATTTGATCTCGACCGTACCACCGGCTGCTTCGATGATGGACTTGATCTTCTCGGCCTCTTCCTTGGAAACGCCTTCCTTGAGGGGCTTCGGTACGCCTTCCACCAAGTCTTTGGCTTCTTTCAACCCCAATCCGGTGACCGTTCGCACTTCTTTGATGACATTGATCTTCTTGTCTCCGAATCCGGTCAGGATCACATCAAATTCGGTTTTCTCGGCTTCGGCTGCCACCGGAGCGCCCGCAACAGGTGCAGCAGCCATCATTGCGACAGGCGCTGCTGCGCTGACACCGAATTTTTCTTCCAGCTCCTTGACCAGTTCGGAAAGTTCCAGAACGGTCATATTCGCAATAAATTCAATTACATCTGCTTTCGTAATATCGGACATGACGATTTCCTCCAGTTTTCTTCTCGAATGGAATATCTACGATTGAGCAGACTGCCGCTGATCTTTGATGGCAGTCAGTACATTCAACAATTTCTGCGGTACTCCGGAGAGCACCCGGACAAGAGACGTCGGAACACCATTCATAACGGACAGCAGTTGACCCAACAGCACGTCACGAGACGGTAAATCCGCTAGAGCCTTGATGCCGTCGGCAGATACAAGTTTCCCCCCCAACGACCCGGCCTTGATGACCAGCTTCTCATTGTCTTTGATAAAATCGATCAACACCTTCGCGGGAGCCACAGGGTCCGAAAAATGAAGGGCGATGGCCGTATTCCCCTTGAAGTAATCCCTCAAGGATTCGGCCGAATTCCCTTCTGCGGCCCGGTGCAGCAGCGTATTCTTCACGACATGGTATTCGCTGCCCGTTTCTCGCAGCTTCCGGCGCAGGGCATTCATCTGAGCGACATTCAATCCAACATAATTCGTGGCGATGACGACTTTGGATCGCTCAAATTTATCCTTCAATTCTCCGACGATCTCTTGCTTCTTGAGAATTCTCACGTGTTCACACCTCCTTTCTGTTTCTGTACAACCGGAGGATTTCGGCGATCGTTTCGGATTTCCGCAAAGAACGGAACCCGCTTTGGTCTGCTTCCCATCTCGGTAGGTCAGCAATGCCGATTAAACACCAATAGGTGTACCCACGGTCTTCGACAGGTAATTCCGGCGGCTGCACCATGGATAGACGGCCAGGCCGCCGGGGTCTTTCCTTCACAAGGTTACAACGTTCTCATGGATGACGCATCGACTTTAATTCCAGGCCCCATCGTCGTTGAAACGGCAATACTGCGCACATAGGTGCCTTTGCTGGCGGACGGTTTCAGCTTCATGATGGTTTCGAGAAAGGCGTTCATATTCTGCAGAATTTTATCGACACCAAAGGATACTTTGCCCATCGGCGCATGAACGATCCCGGCCTTTTCCGTTCGGAAATCGATCTTGCCCGCTTTCAGTTCGTTGACTGCCTTGGCGACATCGAAGGTCACCGTTCCGGTTTTGGCATTCGGCATCAACCCCCTCGGGCCGAGAATCTTACCGATTTTTCCGACAACCCCCATCATATCGGGAGTCGCAACGGCCTTATCAAATTCGAGCCATCCATTCTTGATCTTTTCCACAAGCTCATCTCCACCGGCATAATCCGCACCGGCTTCAAGGGCTTCCTTTTCCTTGTCCCCTTTTGCAAAAACAAGGACACGAACGGTTTTTCCCAGTCCATTGGGAAGAACGACTGTCCCCCGTACCATTTGATCCGCATGACGGGGATCCACGCCGAGCCTGACGGCGATATCGATGCTCTCATTGAATTTCACATAGGAAGATTCGATGGCCAGTTGAACGGCTTCGCTCAGGCTGTATCGCTTTGTCGTATCGATTTTTCTCTTGGATTCAATGAATTTCTTACCCCTGGTTGCCATATTTCGATAGACTCCTTCTCATGAAACGATTTCGATCCCCATACTTCGTGCCGTACCCATGATGATTCGCGTAGCGGAATCAAGATCGTTGGCGTTCAAATCTTCCATTTTCATCTTGGCGATCTGCATGACCTGCTCCTTGGTCAGCCGTCCGACGCGATCCCTCTTGGGGTCGGAGGCCCCTTTTTGGACATTGGCCATTTTTTTCAGCAATATAGAAGCGGGCGGCGTCTTGGTGATGAAGGTGAAGGAACGGTCCTGATAGACAGTGACGACGACCGGTATGATCATGCCTTCTTCGTTTGCCGTTCGGGCATTGAAGCTCTTGCAAAATTCCATGAGATTGACACCGTGCTGGCCGAGTGCCGGTCCAATGGGCGGTGAAGGATTGGCTTTGCCGGCCATCACTTGAAGCTTGACTTGAGCGACTACTTTTTTAGCCATGTTCGAGTACTCCTAATTCATCCGAAGATACGATTAGTCTTGCGTTCGATGAAGCTATAGACCTGTTTTGGCGGAAATCGGTGTTTTCAGAAATCCGGACCGGATCGCTTCGAATCCATTCGACCGGATATTCGGTTCCATCAGGTTTTGGTCACCTGCATGAAATCCAGTTCAACCGGTGTGGACCTTCCGAAAATGCTGACCAGCACACGAATCTTTCCTTTTTCTGCGTTCACTTCGTCCACCGTACCGATGAAATTGTTGAAAGGTCCTTCAATGACGCGGATTTCATCGCCAGGCTCGAATTGAAATTTCGGGAGCGGTTTCTGTTTACCGGATTCCATTCGGCCAAGAATCGCCTGGGCATCCTCATCAGACAGAGCCGATGGCGTCGTCTTTCCTCCCAGAAAGCCCGTCACCTTGGGTGTATCGTTGACAATGTGCCACGTCTCGTCATCGAGTTCCATTTGAACGAGAATGTATCCGGGATAAAATTTGCGC
>Ga0272446_1005974_pt1 | contig 13028 bp, 14 predicted proteins | sample YNPCB0061_FD_194587 | JGI IMG/M metagenome (GOLD analysis project Ga0272446, IMG submission 194587) | Hot spring microbial mat communities from Yellowstone National Park, WY, United States - YNP-CB-006-1 | ecosystem: Environmental > Aquatic > Thermal springs > Hot (42-90C) > Sediment | place... | reverse complement strand
GGCATTGCGGCAGTCCGTACTTGGAGGGTTACGGATTGGGTTTGAGGTAAGGCATTGCTATGCAATAGCAGTTGACGGGTATAGGTCTTGCCACTAATCAGATGGCTGGTATCGACAATAATTTGGCAGTCCGTTCGGTTGCCGCTGAACTGGGCCGGACGAACCGCAATCCAACGGTGCTGGTGCGGCTGGTGGGGTGGATCGCTGGGATGGGCCGCTACTTCCCAGCAGCCTTCCAGAATCGTTTCTGGTGTCACATTGTCAATCGTAAGTGTTTGGGACAGCAACTCATTGCGGCGGTTAGCTACTAACTCCAGCTTGGCCTGACTGAAGCGCACCTCCGGTAAGCGCATCGGGTGAGACGGCATAGCCGCCAGGGCGGCAGCTGCATTGGGGAAGCGATCGACCAAGCGAGGTTCCGCCATTTTCTCCAGCCAGTTGATCCAGGCAACACTCAGCTTAGGGGCTAAATGCTTGAAGTTGACCCGATAGGTAATGTCAATCAAGCTGCCAACATCGGTAGACGCCGTCCGGGTCAGCAGGCAGATCAGCGTCACCCCTAATCCATACAGGTCTGATGCCTCCGTCAACTTCCGGTTGAACAGTTGTTCCGGTGGCATAAAGCCCAGCGTTCCCTTGACAACGCTGCTAATTCCTACTTCCCCCTCTCCAATCCGGGCAAAGCCAAAGTCCACCAGATAGACATTGATGTCTTCATCCACCAGAATATTTTCTGGCTTAATGTCCCGGTGAATCAGCGGTGGCACACGATTTTGCAGATAGACCAGAATCTCGAGCACCGAGACCGCAATCCGTTGAATGTCATCCAGATGAAAACTGCGCAGATTGGAAAGCGGCTCGGCCTGTTTATACTCCTGAATCATGCAGAATCCATCTTCCATCTGCACTGAACTCAGATAACGGGGGATACCCGGATGATTCAGTCCTTTCAACACCTGTATTTCCCGGTCGTAGGCATCATAGGCCGACCAGGTAGAGCCAACCCGGGCAAATTGAAACTGCTTGATCACCACCCGGTTGCCCGTTGCTATTTCTTTGGCCAGATAGGTAATTCGTCCACCCGCCAGGTTATGTCCCAGTTCTTTTTCGATCTCGTAGCCGTATTGACTAAATTGGGACGGACTGGCTTGAGCACTGCTATTCTGCATGGCTACACCTATCGGGAATAAACGGAGGCTGGGGTCAAGGGTTGTTGCCATTGTAATTCGGCAGACAGGATCCATGCCTACCGTGGCTTTATTCTACAAGGATTCAGGTAACAATTAACACCGATGATTTTCAATCTACGGACAGTAGGGTTCAGTCAACCACTGGTTAGTCCAGTCTGGGCAGCAAGACATCCGTGAGGCACAGATCCATCAATTTAGATGGCTGGATAACCAGCATTGCTGATGGCCGCTTTCACCACTTCTGCCGACTGATAAGTCTCAATCATAACCAGCTTGGCTTTGGCGTCAACTTCTACCCTGGCATTGGGGTCAAGGGATTGTACAGCCTTCGTAATTATCTGCGCGCCTGCTGCACCAGTCAGACTCGGAACGGTCAATTGCAGAAGGGCCATAGAGACTAGTCCAATGGGTCTCGGTTGATCCTATCGTCTTCTAGCAGTCGCCAGGTTAAAACAGACCGTCCAGCCCATACAAAAAGCCTCCCACCGTCCTATATCCAGAACCTGTGAGAGACTTAGACAGTCACATCAAGCAACAAACTCTGTAATTACATCCCCCAAGTAGCCCGATTTCAAACTTCGTCTTCATCCAATCGGGCAACAATCATGGCACAAAAGGCAAAAGCTGCTACAGCGGGCATGGGGGAAGCCAGAACATAGCTCAACCCCCCACCGGCGATCGCGCTGCCGACGGCTCCCAGACACCAGAGCTTTTCCTCAAAGCACAACCCTTTCTGGGCTTTGATGGTCTGTAAAACTGTGCGGGGAATCGGCACTGGCATCACCGCATGGGGCGGAAAGGCCCAGTAGTCAGAACGTTCTTTGAACCAGTCTGTCCAGCCATTTTTTGCACACCATTCGTCAATCCATTGAGCTGCAAAACGATTCATAACCAATTCTCAAAAACGCTGGAAGACAGGGGGTATAGAACAAAAAAATAACGGCACCGCTGGCAACAAGGAAAAGGACGCGCTGAGTTATCTACTTTCCTAACTGCCGAGACAGACACCGCCCGATGTTTAGCAGATTAGCAAAGGTCTTCCCATGCCTGTCAGTGATGACATCAAAATTTACGTGGTTCAGTTTCTGCGTAAGGTTTCTTTACCCTAATCCGACTTGGCCACTGCCAATGCCCACAAAAACGGCTTAAATCAAGCTTTACCAGGCTTAGAGGGGAGTTGTCTGAGCTATCCACGGTCAGCGAACCGCGGCTGCGGTCGAGGGAGTGGGGATGCTGGATTGCAGGTATCTCTTGATCCGGGATTGGCTTGATTCCAGGCAACGCTATGCGCAGTGGCATCCTGCGGAATCACTCAAAACCAGTTGTAAAATAGGCAAACATTGACCCCAAAAGAGCTGGTGGCATCAACCACCTGTTGTGTTCCATCGGAGGATATTTGTGAAGGAAATTCTCATCAGTCTGGGAGTGATGACGGCTTGCCTGGTCTTGCTGCTGGTCTATCAATTCACTGGCAGCGGCGATCAGGCCATTGCGGCTGAGCTTTCGGCCCCACCGCAAACTCTGACCGAGCAAATCCAACCCTCTCCAGACACAACCCTGATTGCCGAAGCACAGGTTCCTCCTGGAACCGGCTCGTCTAGCGTATCTCAAGCAAACCTTCCTAAAACAGGAGACCCATCCGTGATTACTACTTCGTCGGGGCTGCAATACGTTGACCTGGTGGAAGGCACTGGCTCCACCCCCCAAACCGGCCAGACGGTTGTCGTGCATTACACTGGCACCCTGGAAAACGGCACCAAATTTGACAGTTCCCGCGATCGCAATCGGCCGTTTCAGTTCAAAATCGGTGTCGGTCAGGTGATCAAGGGCTGGGATGAAGGCGTTGGCAGTATGAAAGTAGGTGGCCGTCGTCAGTTGATTATTCCATCGGACCTCGGCTACGGAGCCCGAGGCGCGGGCGGCGTCATCCCTCCCAATGCCACCTTGATCTTTGATGTGGAACTGCTGGAAGTTAACTAAGCTGGTACATCGAATTGCTGATCCACCCTTCCAGTTCGAGGGAAATCCCTCAGGTCCGGGTTGGTGCAGCCAGGTTGCGAAATTGGGTGTATTGAGACTCAAACAGTAACTTGACTGTGCCTACCGGGCCGTTTCTGTGTTTGACGATAATCACTTCAGCAATGCCGCGATCGGGGGTGTCGGGATTGTAGTATTCATCCCGATACAACATCATGATTAAGTCAGCATCCTGCTCGATCGCACCAGATTCCCTCAAATCCGACATCATGGGTCGCTTGTTAGTGCGGGACTCCACACTCCGGCTCAACTGAGACAGAGCAATCACTGGCACGTTCAGCTCACGGGCCAACCCTTTGAGCGATCGCGTCACCTTGGACAACTCCTGCACCCGGTTATCGCCCCCGCCTTCCATTAACTGCAAATAGTCCAGCAGCACCAGCCCCAGAGCGCCTCCCTGTTCCGCTTGCAGGCGGCGGGCCTTAGATCGCATTTCAGTCACACTGATATTGGGCGTGTCGTCAATAAAAATGGGCAACTGGGACAGTGTACTGATAGCATGGCCCAGCGGCTCCCATTCCTGCTGGCTAATTCGTCCGGCCCGTAGGCGACCGCTTTCCACCCGAACTTCACTGGCCAGCAGGCGTTGCACCAGTTGCTCCTTCGACATTTCCAGACTGAAGATGGCGACGGGCAGCTTGTGATAGGCGGCAATATTGCGAGCGATATTCATGGTGAAACTGGTCTTGCCCATGGAGGGGCGGCCGGCCACAATCACCAGATCGGAACGCTGGAAACCCTGCGTCATGGCATCCAGGTCATAAAAGCCGCAGGACAACCCAGGCAAGACCATGCCCAACGAGCGACTTTCAATATCGGAGAAGGTGTGGGTTAGGATATCGGCCGTTGCCATCAAGCCTTGCTGGGGACGATCCTGGGTAACACCAAAAACCTTTTGCTCACAACGATCCAGCACATCTTCCAGAGCAAGGGTGGCATCGTGCCCCAGGTGGGAAATTTCGTTGCCTGCCTGGATCAGCTTGCGGCGCACATACTTATCCATCACCAGGCTAGCGTACTGATCGATGTTAACCGCACTGACGGTGCGGTCAATCAGCTGCACCAACTTACTCTGTCCCCCGACCTTGTCCAGCAGTTGCCGGTCTTTCAGCCAGGCCGTAAGGCTCATCAAGTCCGTGGGTCGCCCTTGAGACTGTAAGGCCAGCGCCGCCCGATAAATCTCCTGGTGGGCACTGATATAAAACGCCTCCGGCCGGATCAGGTCTGCCACTCGCGAAATCGCCTCCGGATCCAGCAAGATGCCCCCTAGGATTGCCTCTTCGGCATCCAGATTCTGCGGCGGCAAGTGATCGCTGAGCAGTTGAAAATTCAGTTCCTGAACCATAGGACGTTAAGAAGAAGGCATTGATGCACAAAAGGAACCAGGGGTGATGAACCCACTAGCCCCTCACTATACCGCCGGAGTCAACCGGCTTCAACTACATTTAGTGCGAAAAAGAGGAAGAAAACACTAAATATATTCTCTCCAGCTCCGAAACCACTGGCAGACCCAGGATCGGAGTCAATATAGTGCTTGTGTACCAGTATAAATAAACCCCAGCGATCAATTGCCAGGGTTGACGAAAACTTTAACTTTTGGTGGCTCCAGGCATGGCCTAGCTGGGAACTACCTCTACTTCAATAACCGCAATGACTTCCGGGTGCAGCTTAATATCAACTTTGTAGGTTCCTAGTTTGCGGATTTCCGGTACATCGATATTGCGCCGATCTACTTCCCGCTTGGCGACCTCCAGAATCACATCCGCCACGTCCTGGGCCGTGACACTCCCAAAGATGGAATCTTTTTCACCGGCCTGTTTGGCGATCGCATACTTGCCAGCGGCTTCAATGGCTTTACGAATCCCTTCCGCTTCCACCTTCAACTCGGCCAGCCGCTGCCGCTCCAGTTCCCGCCGCCGCTCAACCTGCTTCAAAATGCCGGGGGTCGCCGGAACTGCTAACCCCTGGGGCAACAAATAGTTGCGAGCGTAACCGGGCGCAACATCAACCACATCGCCCGACCGCCCCAGTTTACTCACATCTCGATTGAGCACGAGTTGCACACGCTTGGCCATAATCCCTTTACCCAGCCATGACTAAATCCACAGAAAAACAATTATACCGCAGCAATGCACCTCCATCCAACTGATTCCACGCTATTTTCTGCGAACATCGGCTCAACAGCACTGACCAAAGGGCTGCAGCGATTGCCCACAGCCCCTGCCAGCCCCTAGGAGACTCACTGATTTCCCTGGAACAGCCATGCAAGCCAACCGCCAGGAGCAGAGAGAACCGTCCGGCAACGGTGGGGAATGGCAAGGGGAATCAATCGTATCCGATTCCCCTGATGCAACCTCTGCAACCAGTGTGGGTCAGGTCGCCGGTCCAGGCAGCAAGTCACACCCCCAGCAGGTCATCCAATTCATCCAATGCTTCACAGTTGATGACGCCAGAGGAAAGGGAAGGCGTATACCCCACAGGCGGAGCAATGGCATAGCTGGGCTGGTTGCGGCTTGAGCCATGCAGGTAATCATCGGCATAGCGGCGGAAAACCGCTTCCACAGCAGCTCTGGCGTTTTTCAGACCCCATTCGGACGCAATCAGGGTCGCTTTTTCCAACACATCGGAACTTAATCTTACTTTGTTGTCATACATAGCTGGGCTCCATTGGCAACCGGAAATAAACCACGCAAGTTAGCAAATTGGGGGTCAGTCATGACGGCAAACAGCTTGCGCCCCTGCAATCGTTCCGAAATCAGATGGGTGCTGCCGCCAGTCACCAGAAAGCGAGTCACCCGTGGCATGTAGGGGGTGAATTGGGCCTTAACCGTCTGGAAAATGCCCTTAAACCAGGGCTCAAGATGCTCATCCAACCAGGGTTTCCAGGTCAGGCCGGTGTCCGCATAGATGTGGTCATTGCGGAATCCATCCATAACAACGCTGGGGTCGGCGGTGGTGCCCAAACTATCAGTGAGGCGGCGATCGAAACTAATGGAAGCAGCCAGTTCGTAGGCACCGCCCCGATCCATCACATTTTCATCAATCACTTCTCCTTCTGCATCCACCAATCGCGTCAGCCAGGTGCCACCGCCAATGTCAATCACAATGGTGTAGCCACTGTCCGGAATCAGGCCCTGGCGCTGGGCATAGTGGTAAGCGCCCATGCCTTCCCGCTCTACTTCTACCCGCTCCACCATGACGCGATAGTCCAGGTCATTGCGCCTGAATTCATGCATGCCCAGCAATTGCTGCTTAATCGCCTCGGCGTTTCTAGCCGGTTCCGGGGTGGAAACATACAAATCCAGGGCAAATTCCGTCGTCCCTTCCCAAGGCTCCAGGCAGGCATACAGATGCAGCCGAGACAGTTCAACTTTATTTTCAATCACGGTTTGCTGTTGCCGCCGATATTTATAGGCCTGGGCCCCAAAGTGATAGCGGTTACCATCGGGTAACTCTACCAGAGGAGACGCCTCGGAATAACGCACCGCCGGTCGGCCTTGGGGCAATTGATAGCGCACTGAGCGAATAGCCTTGGGATAGCCAGTGCCATCCCAGAATTTCAGATCGTAATTGCCAGCGTCCAGAGCCAGAATGCGGCAGGTACTGGAAGTTGGACTAGATTCTTTTCTCACTCGTGGTTGTTTGGTTGCAGTCGTCATGGGTTATCTCCGTTGACTTTCAGCTAGACTGGGAGCGATACTGAGAGCAATTGCGGTCATTTGTCCCCGTTAGTACCTTTGTACTATAACTCAGTCCCGCTTTTCGATCAACCCCTTGCAGATCATTTTTGCCGGTGTGGGGTGTCGCTGGGATCGGTGATTGCGTCCCTTCCTCCCTGTGGCGATACGCTACAAACTCTTAGGCAGCGGTGGGTTACGCGTATCTGAGCTTTGTTTGGGCACCATGACCTTTAGCGGGGATGGGGTCTAGGGTTTGTCTTACAAAGAAAGCCGAGCCACTTTTGATGCGTTTGTGGCGGCAGGAGGAAATTTCCTAGACACGGCCAATCTTTACACCAATAGCAGCAGTGAAAAGTATGTGGGCGAGTTTGTGGCCAGCGATCGCGACTATTGAGTTGTGGCAACCAAATACTGGCTGAGCATGGGTTCGGGAAGGGTCAATGCCAGCGTCAACCATCGCAAGCACTTGGCGATTTACCCCTGCACCCACTGTTCGATCTCCGTCGCCTGGGTGGGCAGGGCCGCCGTCAACACTTCAGCACCGGTCGCTGTCACCAGGACATCATCTTCGATCCGAATGCCACAGCAGATGAAAGCCGGTCACCGCGTGGCATACAGTCGCTGTCACCAGGACATCATCTTCGATCCGAATGCCCCGTACATCGGCAAAGTCTGCCAGCCGCTGCCAATTCACCATTTCCCGGTAGCGATCGCGCCGGATCGGGTCATTGATAATTCCTGGCACCTGATAGAACCCCGGTTCAATGGTTACCACCATGCCAGCTTGGAGGGGACGATCCAACCGCAGATAACAGAGACCAAAGCGATCGCTGCGGCTCCTGCCTGCCGCATAGCCCGCCAGATCCCCCAGGTCTTCCATATCATGCACATCCAGGCCCAACAAATGCCCAATGCCGTGGGGAAAAAACAACGCGTGGGCATCCTGTTCCACCAGATCGTCCGGCTGCCCCCGTAAAATTCCCAGTTCCACCAGCCCTGCTGCCATGACCTGGGCCGCCAACAGGTGAATCTGGCGATACTCCACCCCTGGCTGGACTGCCGCAATACAGGCATCATGCGCCGCCAACACCACGTCATACACCGCCCGTTGACTGGGCGAAAACGATCCTGACACTGGCCATGTCCGGGTAATGTCTGCCGCCCAGCCTGTTGCTGTTTCGGCCCCTGCATCCACCAGCAACAAATCACCGGGCTGCAAGACATGGTGATATTGATCGTTATGCAATACCTCTCCATGCACGGTGACGATGCTACTGTAGGCACAGACCATGCCATTTGCCATCATCACCTGTTCAATCGCAGCCCGCACTTCTGCTTCCGTTCCAGCCCGCCGGGTCACCGCCATGCCGGCCCGATGGGCAGCCATGCTAACCGTTCCCGCCTGCCGCATTTCAGCCAGGGCAGCCTCATCCTGGCTCAATCGCAGATCCACAATTGCCTGGGCCAGGTGCCGATCCACCGCCTGGGGCTGATTGGCCGGGAACACCTCACGGTTCAGAAGCTGGGCCTGCTGCTGCCGCGTAGCGCTATCTTGCACACCAACGGTAGCGACTCCCTCTGTCCAGGCAGGCAGATCTGCGAGTGGATAGGCAGCATTGGCCCCCATCGTCTGGGCGATCTCATCTCGGCTAGGCGATGGCCCATGCCACAACGCATCAGCGGCAGTTACTTCGTCCATAAACAACTGCAACTGGCCGCGCTCCAAGCGAATCACCGCATTGGCCAACGGCAAGCCAGCAAAGTAGAGAAAGTGACTGCTAGCTCGAAAGGGATAGGTGTTGGCCGGAAAATTACGGGATGGGCTCTGGCCAGACCAGAGCAAAACCGGACAATCCAACCGTTTAGCCAGTCGCTGACGGCGGCGTTGGAGACAGTCGGTCAGGGAAACCGGATGACTGAGCATGGACATGGGACGCGGCTTAAAAGGTTGGTGCAGGTCGGCTGAAATCAGTCACTCGGCAAGCTGGCATCCCACCCATAGCCAGACCAAACAGAAACTGCTGCCAGTCCTGGTGGTTACCGCCGCCTGGGTGAGGAACTCTCACCAGAAGGAACTAGTGTTCTGTCAAACCCTAATTTTAAGGCGAACCCATTGGCTCGTAGTCGGCGCTTTAGCGCTGAAGCGCTGACTACAAACCCTAATTTCTAGAGTTGACGCTGCACTAGTTAGGATTCTAACGTCTCCAGTTATGTCTCGGCTTTGGCCAGAACCCCATTGAGAAAGATATCAGCCATTCCCTCGGCCATGGCCTGCATCTCTGAGAAGGAAGCACCCGATTGCAGAATCGTGCTCTGACTGAAGCCAGCCACCGTAAACATGCCTAAAAAGACCCGCGCTACCAATTTGGCATCCATGCGGCGATAGATCCCCTGATCCATGGCGGTTTCAAAAAATGCTTCGGCCACATCCGTCATCTTATCAATCACTTCATGCTGGATGCGATCGCGCAAGTCCTCATGAAACTGTGCCTCCATGAAGCAGACCCGTAGCAGATCACTGTTTTCCCGCAGATGTACCATACGTCGCCGCATCACCTGCGCCACTGCTCGATAGCTGCCCATTTCACTGAGCTCAGTCAGCAGGTCAGTGAGAATGTCCACCCATCCCTGGGTCGCGACCTCCACCAAAATGGCCTTCTTGTTGGGGAAATGGCGAAATAAAGTCCCCTCTGCCACATCCGCCGCCTCGGCCAGGTCACGGGTGGTCGTGCCATCGTAGCCCCGTTGGGCAAATAAGCGCAAAGCCGCTTTGAGAATGCGGTTTCGGGTTTCGGTTTCGGTCGGTGGTAAGCGGTGAGACGTGCGCATAAGAAATCCGGCCTGAGCAGGGCTTGTAGGGTTATTCTCTACCGGGAACTCAGGAACAGGTCGGAAGCGTCACAGATCATTACAGATTTCAGCGAACCCTCACTCCGATACTCCGCGGATTTTTGTCATCGGTTCCGTGCATTTTCGTAATAGCAATCGTCTTCCCCTTCTCCTGGCAATCAATCTTCCGTACTTTTTCCGGCTGCGATTGAGGGCTTGCCAGGGAAAGCTAATAGTACGAGGTCAATTCAGCCGGGAATCCGAACCAAATTGATCTGGGATTACCACCCAATCTAGTCGAATGTCCGTCCGAATTATTCCTCAGAGTAGAGGTAGATACCAATAGAAACTCTCTCCCATACCTTCGCATGCTGATGCAAACCCGAACCTCTATGAAGACTTTGCGACCCATTCCAACTTCCACCTCCTCACAGTCTTTGGTCTGGAGTGCCCAGACACGTCCCAACGACCTGACCACCCTGCCACAGAAGGCCCCAAATTTTGGCTTCTCCCCTCTGTCCCCTTTGCGCCACTGGCTGAATCACCTGACCATTACAGAGGGCCGGATGGCCCACCGCATCTGCCGCCTAATCCCAGCCCATTGCCCCTTTGAACGAACGCTCAGCCTGTTTGGCCATACTCTGGTGCGGATTCCGCCCCTGTGCAAACTGAACCCGTTGTATGAAGAGTTGATCGGGCTGCGGTTCCGGGCCCTCTGCTACCTGGCAGATGAGTGTCACGAGGATATCAGTCAATATTGCGAGTGAACAGGTAGACGGTCGGCAATCAGCGGTCGGCAATCAGCGGTCGGCAATTAGCAATCAGTCAACCCTGGGCAGTCAACAGGGATCTACAGCATAGAAATGAGCCATGGACGTTTTGTAGATTGGTGAAATAGGCTAGCCAAACAAAATTGTGAGGGTCTTCCCATAATGGAACAGTAGCTCTCTGCGCTACTGAACCCTCAGCTTCGGATGCATGCAATGACAACGGTTGATCCACAAACCCAAGTTTCTTCCCCCGTTACAACAACGCTGTCTCAAGCGATCGCGGCCTTTCGAGCAGCACGGAATCCGGCCTCCGCTAGTCCGATTAACCGTCCCGCAGCCCAGGAAATGGTTCAAGCCCTGCTAACAGCAGAAAGCAATGCCAAACATCAGCACCTGACCTTTCCCTTTGAAGGGCTGCAGGGAAATTGGCAACTGTGTTTCACTGCCCCCCGCAGCGCCCACTGGAAGAAGGGAGTAGCTGTCGGTAAGGGCTGGTATATGCCTGGTTTGATTCCAGCTCAGATCTCCTTCTGGCCCAAGCCAACTTCAGAGGGTTCTGCTGTCACGGGCGAAATTGGCAATCAGTTGCAATTAGGTCCACTCTTGATTCGCCTCAAAGGACCAGCCCGATATTCTGGCCAGAAAAATTTGCTGGCTTTTGACTTCACCCATTTGCATTTGTCTTTGTTTGGTCGGCTCTTGTATGACGGCGCCTTTCGTAGTGGCAAACGACGAGATCAGCCATTTGACCAACAACCGATTTCGCAACTGCCCTTTTTTGCCTTTTTTCTGATCGGAGAAGATTGCATTGCGGCGAGGGGACGAGGCGGCGGACTGGCGCTTTGGGTCAAGGAGAAATAGAGCAAATCTTTCAAAGTTTCGGCCCCTGGGGTATGATTTGCGCTTGTTGTTTGATCAGGTTCTCATGGTGCAAGCTCCCCCCGTCAAAGCAGATCTGGCCGATGCGGCTCTGGATTTTTCGATGGATCTCAACTTTCAACTGCCAGATCCGGAGGATGAAAAAATCTCGGAGGCGGAGTTTCACCAGCGGATTGAGCAGGCATGGCAGGTTTGCGATCGCTTTGATTTACAAACAGATATCTGGCGGGGACGCATCCTGCGGGCTGTGCGCGATCGGGAAAAACGGCATGGGGACGGGAGAGGAACCGGATTTCTCAACTGGCTAAAGGACAGGGAGATCAGCAAGAGTCAGGGCTATGCCTTGATCGAATTGGCGAATAGCGCCGACACCCTACTGGAGGGAGGCTATCTGGAACCAGAAGATGTCAACCAGTTCAGTAAACGGGCCTTTGTCGAAACCGCCCACGCAGCCCCGGAAGTCCAGCAGATGGTCGGGGATGCCGCTCGTCGGGGCGATCGCATCACTCGCCGAGAAGTCCGTCAACTCTCCGATGAATGGACTGCCATCACCTCCGACCTGTTGCCAACTGAAGTGCGAGAAAAAGCAGCCGACCACACCATTCCCTGTCGCTATCTGGTGCCACTGGTGAAGGAAATGCAAAAGCTGCCAGAGTCACACCAGGACTCCATTCGGGAAGCAGTGGCCGAGAGTCCCGATGTGGACACTCTGAAGCAAGCAACGGCTGAAGCCCGCTATCTGGCTAAATACCTGGAAGCAGCTAGTCATGTACAGGCTCTGGGTAATGAGTCGCTTAACCTGGAACAGGCTCTGGAAGAAGCATTACGCCTTGGCTGTTTGAGCAATACCGCAGAACTGGTCAACCAGGCGGCCCAGTTAGAGCAAATTACGGTCAAACTTTACCTCACCTGGAAGCGGCTCAATGCCCTGTCGGAACGGGTCTATCTAGATTCAGGCGCCAGTACGCCCCATCTCCGCACCCTACTGAGTTGCCTGGGCAACCTATCTAATGATGTGATTGAAACCCCTCTGGGCATGGGCGATCGCGTAGTCCGGCTACAGGTTCTATCCCAACTAGAAGATCTAGACGCTCAAGACTGATCCTTCGTCAGTCCCGCACCTCCATACCATCCCCTGCCGCACAGGCGCAGCGGGGGTGGGTTGCCACTTATAAAGCAAATTATGAAATTTTTGCAAAGCCCTAGCCCAACTTCAGTATTTTCACTGAAAGGCATCTTACTATTCGATATGATTACCGGTGAATTAACTTTTAAGAAGCTAACGCGTACTAATCCTTTCGGTTTTTGTATAAAATCACACAAAAGCTGATCGGCACCTTGAATTTATGGAGAAATAGTTTTTAGAAAACTTTCAGTTTGTTATCACACAGTTTGTTATCACGGCAGATGTAGATCTCTGACAATCCCTGTGGCCCAGTTCATCGCAAGCGAACAGCGTAAAGTCAAGATAAAGCTATTCCTGATTCATCCGTAGTTTCATCTAGAACTGAGAATTCTGCTTGAAGACAACCACCACTAAGTGTGCAGGTATGTTTTTGCTATCCCAACTTTTACTTATCTTTTGCAAAGATGCGGATGAATTTGAGGTTTAGTTGTAGAGCTTTCGAGCAACCATATGCTGG
>Ga0272446_1005973_pt1 | contig 13031 bp, 6 predicted proteins | sample YNPCB0061_FD_194587 | JGI IMG/M metagenome (GOLD analysis project Ga0272446, IMG submission 194587) | Hot spring microbial mat communities from Yellowstone National Park, WY, United States - YNP-CB-006-1 | ecosystem: Environmental > Aquatic > Thermal springs > Hot (42-90C) > Sediment | place... | reverse complement strand
CAGTTGTGGAACAGGTCGGTGATGATCTGCGTGTCCATCGAGGCGCCCATGCACAAGTGGCCCACGGTGCCGTCCGGCAGGCGGTAGGCGTTTTCGGGCGAGATGGACGGCCCGCTCACCAGCCGGCCCTTGGGGTCTTCGACCAGGTAATCGAGGAAGAACTCGGCGGCCTCCTTCATGGCCGGGTAGGCGCGCCGGGCCAGGAAGTCGCGGTCGCCGCTGAAGGCGTAGTGTTCCCACAAATGCTGGCAGAGCCAGGCCGCGCCCATCGGCCAGAGCCCCCACTGCGGGCCGTCGCCCGGGGCGGTGAAACCCCAGATGTCGGTGATGTGATGCGCCACCCAGCCGCGCGCGCCGTAGTGCACCTGGGCGGTGCGGCGGCCCGGTTCGCGCAGGCTTTCGATCAGCTCGAAGAGCGGTTGGTGGCACTCGCCCAGGTGGGCCGGCTCGGCGGGCCAGTAATTCATCTGCAGGTTGATGTTGAGGTGGTAGTCGCTGTTCCAGGGCGGGCTCATGCCCTCGGCCCAGATGCCCTGCAGGTTGGCCGGCAGGTCGCCCGGCCGCGAACTGGCCAGGAGCAGGTAACGGCCGTACTGGAAAAACAGGGTCAACAGGTGCGGGTCCGCCGCGCCGGTCCGGAAGCGGGCCAGCCGCGCGTCCGTGGGCTCCGCCGCCGCGGCCCCGCCGCCCAGGTCCAGCCGCACCCGGCGGAACAGCCGCTGGTGGTCGCTCACGTGCGCGCGGAGCAGTTCCGGGTAGGCCTTGCGCGCGGCGCGGTGGATTTGTTCGAGCACGGACCCTTCGCAATCGCGCCCGCCGAAACTGGTCGCCGCCCCCAGGATCAGCGTGGCCGCGGTGGCGTCCCGCACCTCGAGCCGTTGCCCGGGCGCGAAGACCTGGCCGCGGTCGGCCACGGCGCGGACGGCGGCGAAATATTCCAGGCCCTTGCCGCCGTCGAGCGCGCCGCGCATTTGCAACAGGTCCGGCGGGCGGGTCGAAACCGCAAACTCCTGCTCGCGGTCGAGCGTGACGAAGAAAGTCAGTCGGCCCGGAGCCGAGGCCGTCAGTCGCAGCACCAGCACCTGGTCGGGGTGGCTGACAAACAACTCGCGGGTGTAGGTCACCTCGCCCACGCGGTAACGCACCCGCGCGACGGCGGTGTCCAGGTCCAGCTCGCGGCGGTAATCCTGCGCGGCATCGTGGCCGGGGAATTCCAGGCGCAGGTCGCCCAGGGATTGGTACGGCCGCAGGGTCATCGGGCGGCCCATCATTTTTTCGCCGGCCAATTTCATGGCCTCGGCGGGCCGGCCGGCGAAGAGCAGGCGGCGGACTTCCGGCAGGGCGGCGCGGGCCTCGGGGTTGTTGCAATCCCGCGGGCCGCCGGCCCAGAGCGAGTCCTCGTTGAGCTGGAGCCGTTCGCGGGCCGTGCCGCCGAAGACCATCGCGCCGAGCCGGCCGTTGCCCAAGGGCAAGGCCTCGCGTTCCCAGTTGGTGGCCGGCCGGGTGTACCAAAGCGTCAACGCCCCGGCCGGAGGCGGAGGCGCCGACCCGACGGAAGGGAGCAAACCCGCCGCGAGCAGTGCGGCCAGGGGAGCGCATCGGCGCGGCCGAGCCGCGAGGAAGCGAACGCAGAACATGCCGGCACGGTTGGCAAAGGCCCCGGGCGCGTCAAGCCCCGCCGGCGCCGCCCAAGTTCCCGAAATGCGCCGGCACGCCCCGGCATTGACGGCCCGCACCGCACCCCGCAGCTTCAACGCCGCACCGATGGCCGCCGCGCAACCTCCTTCCCCCGCCACTGCTCCGGTCCTCGGCCTCGAGGCCGGCGGCACCCGCACCATGGCCCTGGCCGTGGACGCCGCCGACCGCGTGCTGGCACGGGTCGAGGCCGGACCGGCCAACCTGCGCTTGCTCGACGACGCCGCGTTGCGCCGGCACTTCGCCGCGCTCGCCGCGCAGTTGCCCGCGCCCGCCGCCGTGGGCATCGGCATGGCTGGCGCCCGCGAGGAATCCGACCGCCGCCGCATCCGCGCGGCCGCCGCCGGCGCCTGGCCGGGCGTGCCCTGCTGGGCGGGCAACGACCTGGACACAGCCTTCGCCGCGGCCGGGCCGCTGGGACCGGGCGTGGCCGCGCGCGTGGTGGTCATCAGCGGCACCGGCTCCTGTTGCTTTGGCCGGCATCGCGCGGGCGGGAGCGCAAAGGTGGGCGGTTGGGGACATTTGTTGGGCGACCGCGGCAGCGGTTACGACGTGGCCCTGTCCGCGCTGCGGGCGGTGGTGGCGTCGCTGGACCGGACCGGGCGCTGGCCGCGGCTGGGGGCGCGGCTGCTGCGGGCGCTGGCGTTGAACGAGCCAAACGATCTGGTGACCTGGCTGCACGCCGCCGGCAAGGCTGACGTGGCCGCGTTGGCCGTCGAGGTCAGCGCCGCGGCGAAGGCGGGGGATCGCCTGGCGGCCGGTGTGCTCCGCGCCGCGGCGGACGCGCTGGCGCAGCAGGCGATCGAGTGTGCGGACCGCCTGGCCCGCGCGGGCGAGGTGGTCGAGTTTGTTTTCACCGGCGGGTTGTTGCAGCAGCAGGCGCGGTTTGCCGCGCGGGTGCGGCAGCAGGTGCGCGCGGCGCGTCCCGAGGCGCGGTTTCGGCGGCTCGAGCGCGAGGGGGCCTGGGGCGCGGTGGCGCTGGCCCGGGCGTGTTTGGCGGAATCCGCGCCGGCGGCCCCGGGGCGCGCGGCGGCAGCGCCGGGCATTGAGGCGGGCGAAAACGGGGCGCCGGTCGCCTATCCCATCCCGGAAGCGACCGCGCCTTCGCCCACGGAGGGGCGCAACCCGCGTTCGCGGCGGCTGGACCGGATGTCGGTGCGGGCGGCGATCGAGTTGATGCTTCGGGAGGACGCGCGGTTGCCCGGCGCGGTGCGCGCGGTGCGGGCCGGGTTGGAACGGGCAGTGCGGCTGGCGGTGGCGAGTCTGCGGCGCGGCGGCCGTTTGATTTATGTGGGCGCGGGCACGAGCGGGCGGCTGGGGGTGCTCGATGCCAGCGAGTGCCCGCCCACCTTCGGCGTCGAGCCCGAGCGCGTGCAGGGGATCATCGCGGGAGGGGCCACCGCCTTGTGGCAATCCGTCGAGGGCGCGGAAGACGACGCCGCGGCGGGGGCGCGGGCGGTGCAGTGCCGCGGGGTGGGGCCGCGGGATGTGGTGGTGGGCCTGGCGGCCAGCGGGCGCACGCCGTTTGTCTGGGGGGCGCTGCACGCGGCGCGGGCGGCGGGCGCGCGCACGGTGCTGCTTTGCTTCAATCCGCACCTGCGGTTTGCCCGGGGCATGCGGCCGGACCTGGTGCTGGCGCCGGTGGTGGGTCCGGAGGTGCTCACCGGCTCGACGCGCCTGAAGGCCGGCACGGCCACAAAGATGATTCTCAACATCCTGTCCACGCTCACGATGGTGCGGCTGGGCAAGGTGGTCGAGAACCTCATGGTGGACGTGCAGCCCACCAACGCCAAGCTGCGCGACCGCGCGGTGCGGATCGTGCAAACGCTCACCGGGGCGGAGGCGCCCGTGGCGCGTGCCGCGCTCGAGCGCGCGGGTTGGCGGGTGAAGGCCGCGGTGCGGCGCTTGCGGCGGCGCGTGCGTCGGGCGTGAGCGCGGTATCGCCGCGGAGGGGGGCGGCCGGCCGGGAGTGTGCGATGAAAAGAACAGGCGGAAGCAGCGGAACGACCGTTGACGCCCGCGCGCGGGGTGCCTACGTTTGCTCCGAAATCCAACCATGAAAACGATGTTGCCCAACGTTTCCGGGGCGCCCGCGCCCGAGGCCAACCGCCACGGTTTCACCCTGATCGAGCTGTTGGTGGTGATTGCCATCATCGCGATTCTGGCCGGGATGCTCTTGCCGGCCCTGTCCAAGGCCAAGGCCAAGGCCACGGGGATCAGTTGCATGAGCAACACCAAGCAACTGGCGCTGTGCTGGACGATGTACGCCAACGATTACAGCGACACGCTGGTGAAAAACTGGCTGGCCAACACCAACGCCTGGATCGGCGGCAACGTGGCGTCCATGCCCGGCGCCACCAACAAACTGGACATCATCAACGGCCGGCTCTACGTGTACAATGGCTCGGTGGACATCTACCGCTGCCCGGCCGACAAGCAGTTGCCCGCTGCGCTGCGCAATGTGGCGGCGCTCCGCTCCACGGGCCGGGTGCGCAGTTATTCGTTGAGCGGGCGCATGGGCGGGGCGGACGCGGCCGATGCTCAACGGTTCGGAGTGCCGGACACGAGCTGGGTGCTGGGGACGCAGTATCCGATGTTCAAGAAGATGTCGGACATCGTGAACCCGGGTCCCAGCAAAGCGTTCACCTTCATTGACGAGGGCATCGAGACCATTGACGACGGGTATTTCGCCGTGAAGGCGCCGGGGGTGTTGATCTGGCAAAACTCGCCCAGCATTCGCCACAACAATGCGTGCGGGCTGGCTTTCGCCGACGGGCACTCGGAGATTTGGAAGTGGCGGTACCTGAACCGGGAGCAGGGCCTGGATACCCCGGCCAAGCAGGGTGGATTGGACACCACGCCGGACCTGCGGCGGCTCCAGGCGGCCACCGCCGAGTAGCGCGCGCAGAACGTTCCACCCCGCGCGCCTGGCGCAGGAGCCCAGGAAGAACGGGAGTTTGCGCCCCAAGAGCTCAGCGCCGGGCACAGCTAACTTCTTCCCAGCTTCGATCTCCGGAGTCGCCTCACGCTTCGGTCGCGCTTGAGGCCAGAGCGGAAAGCGGCGGAAGCCCAAGGAACCCGGAAGCGGGCCGTCGGTCGGAGATCCTGCGCCAGTCAAACAGTAGCGTCGCGCCGCCTCATTTTGGGCTGGCCAAACTGCGCCCCTTCCGCCCAAAGTCTTCCATGATTTGCCAGCATGGTTTCCGTGGTTTTTTGCGCTTTGCGGTCGGTCCGGCGGCGCTTGCTTGGCGGCGAATCTTGAGGACCGGTCGGGTTGCCCTGGCGAGCGGGGTGTGCTTGTACTCGGTGGCGGCTCTGGCCCAGGCCCCGCAACTCGTCTCGGTGTCTCCAGCCCGGGGGGCCACGGGTGTGGCGGTCAACGAACCGCTGGTGTTCACCTTCGATCGCGACATGAACACCAGCATCCCCCTGGTGCCATCGCTCCCGGGGATTTTTGTCGGCAACATCGAGTTTGATCCGCCGGGGGTTGCTTTTGTGGACGGCGTCTGGAGCGAGAACAAACGCGTGCTCACCTGCACGCCCAGTGGCGATTGGCCGCCGAACACCTCGATCACTTGGCGGCTGAACCCGGTCGGCTCGCTCTTCCCCCTGACCAGCGCGACCGGGACCCCGCTGGGCATGGTCAGCGGCCAGTTTACGACCGGCGCGGGCGGCGGCGGCGGGGGAAACACACCGGAACTGGTGGCGGTGGTGCCGGCGATAGGCGCGGTGGGCGTGCCCGTGACCACCACCGTGACCTTCGTGTTTGACCGGCCGATGAAGAAAACCACGCCGGTGGCTGGAGCCATCCAGTGGCAGGGCAACGGGCTGGACCCGGCCCGATTCAGCTACAGTTGGAGCGCGGACGGGCAAAACCTCGTCGCCGACTACGACGGAGATTTGCCGGCCATGACGATGATCGCCTGGCGGTTGAATCCGCCCGGGGCGGCGTCCCGGCTCGAGAGCGCTGAGGGCGTGCCGCTGCCGTCGGACACGTTCAACGGCATGTTCACCACCGGCAATACCGGCGGTGGTGGCGGCGGGTGTGATCCGGACGGCATCCCGGATGCCTGGGGAGGCTACAACTTCGGCAAATCCGGCGCTTTCGTGCAGACTTCGACGGCCGACCCGGTGCCGGTGGCCGAGGAGCCGTTTAATTTCGGGGCCATGGTCAAAAGCCCCCAAGCCGGCCCGGTGATCACCGCGGCCTCGGTCACCTTGCCCGGGGGGGCCAAAAAAAATCTGAGCGCGGCGCCGTTCGGCGGGTTTTTGTTTTTCTCGGACACCCCGGCCAGCGAAGCCGCGCTGGACGCTGCGTATCCCGGCGGGAATTACACCCTGCGGTTCACCCCGAGCGGTCAGGCCGAGCGGGTGATCACCATGAATCTGCCCGCCGCCTGGCCGCCGGTGCCCAAGGTGGCCAACTACACCGAGGCGCAGTCCGTGAACCCGAAGCAGGACTTCACTTTGCGCTGGAACGCCTTCACCGGAGCCAGTGCCCAGGATTACATCTCCCTGGTCGTCTCGAGCACCAATTTCTCGGGCAGCACCGTGGTCTTCGAGGCGCCCGACCTTTGCGTGCCTCGCGAACTGCCGGTCACGGCCACGTCCATCGTAATCCCGGCCAACACGCTCCAGCCCAACCAGACCTACCAGGCCACGCTGACCTTTGCGCGCATCGGGTACTTCTCGACCAATGCCGTGCCGCAAATGGCGGGTTCGGCTTACGTGGTCCGCAGCACCGACTTCACCCTCCGCACCGGTGCCGGCACGGTCACCGGCGTCCCGGCGCGGTTCATCGGCTACCGCCGGCTGCCCAACGGAAATCCCGAGCTGACCTTCACCGGCACACCCGCGCACCCTTACACCCTCCAGCGCGCCACGTCCCTGACCGCGCGTGACTGGGTCAACGTGGGCGCCGTGACCACCGACGCCACAGGGCGCGGGGTTTTCGAGGACGCCCAGCCGGGCAAACAGCCGCCGTTGTTCTACCGCGCGCTGACCAATTAGCTGTGCGGCCAAACGGGGTCCTTGTTGCGGGGCTGTTCAGCAACTGAACAGGACTCGCTTGTGGACCAATTGCCGCCGGGCTCCTCAAGGGCCGCAGCGATCCGGCCTTGCTCCGAGACACTTGGCGCGCGCGGCGCTGGCCGGCCGCGAAACAGCCTGCCAATCACCCCCGCCCCACGCGGCGCAGGCTGCCTTTTGCCCACCGGCCTCCAAGGGCTGGCTCCCGCGTTGCAACCGGCACAAGGCGGGTCACCGCCGGCCGATAACGGCTTGGCTCACAGCCACTAGCGGCGTTGCAAAAAAAACGCAAAAAGTCCTTGATGCCACAACCGGTTGTACTAGCTTGCGTCACGGCACCCAACTAAATGGGGATTCGACACGCCCCGGTGAGTCGCCAGGACGTGTCGCCCTTGCAGGTGGGAGCCGAGATTTTGGACCGAACCGGCCCCGGCCGGGCAAACCACAGAAACCGAAAACCACCAGCCCAAACCATTGCCATGATTGACAACCCGATCCCATTCCCCGCCACCGCCACGCCCGCCGGCCGCGCCAAGGCCGCCCGGCTGCGCAAGGCCCGTCCTGCCGCCGCCCCGACCCGGCCGCGCCTGACCATCGAGCGGGTGTTCAGCGACCCCCGGGTGAAGCCCTTCGACCAGGTGCCCTGGGAGCGGCGCACCGCCGAGATCACGGATGATTCCGGCCGGGTCATCTTCAAGCAGGAAAACGTCGAGGTCCCGGCCTTCTGGTCCGAACTGGCCACGAAAGTGGTTTGCTCGAAGTACTTTTACGGCGACCCGGCCAAGTCGGAGCGGGAGACCTCGGTGCGGCAGTTGATCCACCGGGTCACCCGCACCATCGCCAACTGGGGGGTCAAGGACGGTTACTTCAGCCGCGAGGACGGCGAGGTGTTTTACGACGAACTGACCTGGCTGTGCCTCAACCAGTACGGCGTCTTCAACTCGCCGGTCTGGTTCAACGTGGGGCTCTACCACGAGTACGGCATCGGCCGGGACTCGGACCGGGGCAACTGGCACTACGACCCCCGGGCCGGCGAGGCCCGGCGCGCCACCACCCAGTACGAATACCCCCAGTGCAGCGCCTGCTTCATCCAGTCCGTCGAGGACAACATGGAGAGCATCATGCACCTGGCCTACAGCGAGGCCATGCTCTTCAAATTCGGCTCCGGCACGGGCACCGACCTCACCCCCATTCGCAGCACCCGCGAGAAACTCTCCGGCGGCGGCCGGCCCAGCGGCCCGCTGAGCTTCCTCAAGGTCTATGACCAGGTCGCCAACGTGGTGAAGTCCGGCGGCAAGACCCGCCGTGCCGCCAAGATGAACACCCTGCGCGACTGGCACCCCGACATCGAGGAATTCATCACCGCCAAGATGCGCGAGGAGAAAAAGGCCTGGGCGCTCATCGAGCAGGGTTACGACGGCTCCTTCAACGGCGAGGCCTACGCCTCGGTCATGTACCAGAACGAAAACCTCTCCGTGCGCGTCAGCGATGCCTTCATGGAAGCGGCCACCGCCACCGACCCCGCCCGCCGCGAGTGGTGGACCCGCGCCGTCACCACCGGCCAGCCGGTCGAGAAAAAGGACGCCTCCCGCCTGCTCGACCTGGTGGCCGAGGGCACCTGGGTTTGCGGCGACCCCGGCCTGCAGTACGACGACACCATCCAGAAATGGCACACCTGCAAGGGCACCGAGCCCATCCACTCGACCAACCCGTGCAGCGAGTATGTCTTCCTCAACAACACCGCCTGCAACCTCGCCTCCCTGAACCTCATGAAATTCAAGCGCGAGGACGGCCGGTTCGACCTCGAGCGCTTCAAAGCCGCCGTGCGCCTGTTCATCACCGCCCAGGAAATCCTGGTGGACAACGCCAGCTACCCCACCAAGGCCATCGCCGAAAACTCCCACATCTTCCGCACCCTCGGCCTGGGCTACGCCAACCTCGGCGCCCTCATCATGAGCTACGGCCTGCCGTATGACTCGGACGAAGCCCGCGCCCTGACCGGCGCCATCACCGCCCTCATGACCGCCTACGCCTATGAGCATAGCGCCGCGCTTGCCCGTCAGATGGGGCCCTTCCCCGGCTACCACGACGCCCGCTGCGCCGGCGTGCCCAAACCCGCCCGTCCGGACAACGTCGAGTCCATGCGCGAAGTCATCCGCCTCCACCGCGCCGCCGTGGAAGACATTCACCCCAGCGCGGAGTTCGCCTACCTCAAGGACGAGGCCCGTGCCGCCTGGGACCGCGCGCTGAGCGCCGGGGAGCAGTGGGGCTACCGCAACGCCCAGGTCACCGTCTTGGCGCCCACCGGCACCATCTCCTTCGCCATGGACTGCGACACCACCGGCATCGAGCCCGACATCGCGCTGGTCAAGTACAAGAACCTCGCCGGCGGCGGCCAGCTCAAGATCGTTAACCGCACCGTGCCCGAGGCCCTCCGCCGCCTCGGCTACTCCCCCGACCAAATCGAAACCATCGTGGCCCACATCGAGCGGTACGACACCATCGAAGACGCCACGCTGGACGATGGTACCGTCGTGCCCACCCCGCTGCGCCCGGAGCACCTGCCGGTCTTCGACTGCGCCTTCAAACCGCGCCTGGGCCGGCGCAGCATTCATTACCTGGCCCACCTGAAAATGATGGCCGCCGCCCAACCCTTCCTCAGCGGCGCCATTTCCAAGACCGTCAACATGCCCCACGAGGCCACGCCGCAGGAAATCCGCGACGCCTACGTGCAGGCCTGGAAACTGGGCCTCAAATGCGTGGCCATTTACCGCGACGGCTCCAAGCGCAGCCAGCCGCTGAACACCAGCCGCGGCGCCGGGGCCGGCGCGGGCGAGGCCGCGGCCGAGCTCGAGCACCTCCGGCAACGCGTCCGCGAGCTCGAAGCGCTGGTCGAGCGCCTCCAAAAAGAAGTCGGCAAACCCCTGCGCCGCCGCCTGCCCGAGGTGCGCCAGGCGGTCAACCACAAGTTCAGCATCGCCAACCACGAGGGCTACCTCAACGTCGGCCTCTTTGCCGACGGCCAGCCCGGCGAACTCTTCATCACCATGGCCAAGGAAGGTTCCACCATCGGCGGCCTCATGGACACCATCGCCACCCTCACCAGCATCGCCCTCCAGTACGGCGTGCCGCTCGAGGCCCTGGTCAAAAAGTTCTCCCATCAACGCTTCGAGCCCAGCGGCTTCACCAAGAACCGCGATGTGCCCGTCGCCTCCTCGATCACCGACTACATCTTCCGCTGGCTCGCCTTCCAGTTCCTGCCCGGCTATCGCGAGGAACACGCCCCGAACCGGGGCCAGCAGGAGCTGCCCATGCCCGACCTCCAGGAGCAAATCCGCAGACGGGTCAACGTCTCCGTGCCCGACCTGCCGGTGAGCGATGACAACGGCGGCTCGACCGAAGGCAACGGGCACGGGTCCAAGCCGGCTCCGGCTCCGGCCGTCCCCGGCCCCGCGCTCACGGCCGCGGCCGTGCACCGCGACAGCTTCGTCAACCAGGCTGACGCCCCCATCTGCCCGACCTGCGGCTCGCAGACCGTGCGCAACGGCGCCTGCTTCCGCTGCCGCAACTGCGGCGAGAGCCTCGGTTGCTCCTGAGCGCTCCGGCGCCGCCGCGCCCCTTCAACCCGCCGGCCTGCCCTCCGGGTTCCCCCCGGGGCAGGCCGGTTGCGTTTTGTCCGGCCCCGGCGCGCGGGCCGGCGTTTGACTTTGCCTGCCGCCGGTGCGAGAAAGCCTCGAACCTTAAGTCAACACGCCATGAAAAAAATCCTGCTCTGCACCCTGTTGACCGCCGCGTGCGGTCCCTTGCTCCCCACCCGGGCCGGCGAACCCGAAGCCCCGCCCCCGCCACCCCGCGAGCGCCTCGAGCGCGCCGAAGCAAAAGAACGTCCGCAACCGTCCGAGCTGCGTCGCGCCGAACCGCGCCGCGAGCGCGAGGCCCGACCACTGGCGAACCGGGAACGCTTCCGCGAACTGCGTCGCGAACGCGCGGAACTGACCGCCAAGCTCGAACGCTCCCGCGCCGAAGGCCGGCGCGAAGAGGCGCGCGAACTCCAGAAACGCCTCGAGCAACTGGACCGGGAGGCAGCCGAATTGGGACGGCGCCCGCCGCGTCCGGGACCGGCCGGCCCGCCCCCGCCGGCCCCCCCGGCCCCCGGGCCGGACGCGCGGCAGCGGCACCTGCAGGCGGCCATTGAGAACCTCCACGCGGCCGGACTGCACGAACTGGCCGAGCGGCTGGAACGCGCCCGGGAAAACCTCCTGCGCCGGCCGGGCGCGCCACTTCCGGAGCTGGCCGAACGCGCGCGCGAGGAATTCCGCCGGCTGCGCGCCGAGCTCGAGGAAGTGCGGCAACACCTCCGCCGCTTGGAGGAGCGCTTGGAACGCGCCCCCGAGCCGCGGCGCTGAACCCGGTCCAACACGCGTTGGCGCTTCGGAGGAATCTTCGCCACGGGAGGGGCCGTGCTCGTTTTTGCCCGGGGAGTTGCGCGCGGGTGGCGGGCGGGTCGGGTCGCCGGGCGTGTAACGATTTGCCGCCGTGATTGCCCGCCCCGGCCGGGCGCGGTTAACTGCGGGCGTGCAAGCTGAGTCCAATCCCGCCCCGCCCGGGGCCCGCCGACTGCGCCTGTGGCCGGCGGGCTTGATCGTCGGGGTGCTGGCGGTGGTGCTGATCGTCATCCGCCGCCTCGAGCACCTGCCTTACCAGAGCCGCAACCTGGCTTCGCTGGCGGCCGCGCTCACTGCCCTGGCCCTGCTCTGGGTGTGGTGGTTGCTCGGCTCGCGCGCGCCCTGGCGCTGGCGGCTGGCGGTCTGCGGCGGCGTGTTGGTCCTGGCGGGGCTGGGCGCGGCATTGTTCCGCATTCGCGGGGTGAGCGGAGATTTGGTGCCCATCCTCGAGCCGCGCTGGGTTCGGCACGGCACGCCTGCCAGCGGTTCGATTCCCGAACCTCCGGCCGCGGCCGCCGCTCGAGCCGTGTCGGCCGCTCCGGCGCCCCGCCCGGACTTCCCACAGTTTCTCGGGCCCGAACGCAACGGCGTCATCGCCGGCGTGAAGCTGGACCCGGACTGGGCGGCGCATCCCCCGCAGGTGCTCTGGCGGCGGCCGGTGGGCGCGGCGTGGTCGGGCTTTGCGGTGGTGGGGGCGCGCGCGCTCACGCAAGAACAGGACGGCGACCTGGAACTGGTCACCTGCTACGACCTGGCCAGCGGCCGGCGGCTCTGGCAGCACGCGGACCGCGCCCGGTATTTCACCACGCTGGCCGGCGAGGGTCCCCGCTGCACGCCCACGGTGGTGAGCAACCGCGTGTTTGCCCTGGGCGCCACCGGCATCCTGAATTGCCTGGACCTGGCAGACGGCCGCCGGGTGTGGTCGCGCTCGCTCACCGCCGACGCGGGCAGTTCGGTGCCCGAGTGGGGCTTCGCCGGCTCGCCGCTGGTGTACGAGGACAAGGTGATCGTCAGCGCCGGCGGTCGCGACCACCATTCGGCGCTGGCTTACCACGTCCACACCGGTGAGCTGGTCTGGCACGCCGGCACCCGCGCGGCCAGTTACAGTTCGCCCGCGTTGCTGACCCTGGCCGGGCGCCCGCAGGTGCTGCTGTTCAACAGCCGCTACATCACCGCCCATGACCCGCACACGGGCCAGGTGCTCTGGGAATACCCTTGGGGCGTGGGGCACCCGAACGTGGCCCAGCCCGTGCCGGTGGACGCGAACCGCGTGGTCTTCTCAAGCGGCTACGGCGTGGGCGCCGAGTTGCTCGAGGTGACCGCGGAGGCCCCCGACCGGCTCGCCGCGCGCCGCGTGTGGAAGTCGCCCCGGCTGAAGTCCAAGTTCGCCAACTTTGTGCGGCGGGGCGAACACCTCTACGGCCTGGACGATGGCGTGCTGGTGTGCGTGGCGGTGCGGGACGGCGCGCAGCTCTGGAAAGAAGGCCGCTACGGCCACGGCCAGATGTTGCTGGTGGACGACCGGCTGCTGGTCATGGCCGAAAACGGGGAGCTGGTGCTGTTGGAACCCACGCCGGAAGCGCCGAACGAGCGACACCGTTTCCGGGTCTTCTCCAGCAAGACATGGAACCCGCCCGCGCTGGCCGGCGACCTCCTGCTGGTCCGCAACGACCGCGAAGCCGCCTGCCTGCGCCTGGCGGCTGAGGACCGCGGAACAGCCCGGCAACTTGATACGACGGAGGAAAAGCCGCGGTAAGCCTGCGCCAAATCGCCTCGTCATGACGTCTCCTGGGGGTTAACTTCAGCCTGTGGACCATCGAGCGTTGGATGAAATAAGCTTGGAACTGGCCCGCCGGGTGGCCG
>Ga0272446_1005972_pt1 | contig 13031 bp, 19 predicted proteins | sample YNPCB0061_FD_194587 | JGI IMG/M metagenome (GOLD analysis project Ga0272446, IMG submission 194587) | Hot spring microbial mat communities from Yellowstone National Park, WY, United States - YNP-CB-006-1 | ecosystem: Environmental > Aquatic > Thermal springs > Hot (42-90C) > Sediment | place... | reverse complement strand
GGTCCCCGGTTTGGGGGGGGGGGGGGCGGGGGTCAAGTGCCGAGAATGCTGAAAAGCGGCACCAGGACCAGCAGGATTACCTACCCGGCAGGCACCCCTGCCCTCCTCTATCCGCTTGACCAGCCCCGCCCCCACCGCCCCGCCCCCACGCCGGCGGCAGTTGCACTCCACCCACCGCCGCCCATCGCCGCCGCCGCCACGCCCACGCCCACACACCCCTGGGAGCCCAAAACCGGGAAACGGGGGACGGGACTCCTGCCCCCCCGGGTCAATATGTCCCCTCCGCATAATATTTCAGAAACCTTCGGTGGGTGCCAATATGACACATGGCGAAGGAGTAGGCTATGAAGGCGGTGGATGAATTTTTTGAGGAGATGGAGGAGAGGTTTTATGGTGTAGACATGGAGACGGTGAGGCGGGTGATGAGGGTAGATGGAGACCGGATGTTGGAGGTTTTTGAGGACATAGCTGTTAGGGAGTTAATGGGAGATAGTGAGGTTAGAGATGGGCGTATCTGATATGAGATGGCTTTTTGGGGAGATATCAAGGTGGGGGTGTGGTTTAAGATGATATGTCAAGCGAGGGATTGTCTAAAGAGGGCGAAGTGGTTAGTTATTCAGACGGCTACAGGTCCTATTTTATGCAGGTTTTGCAAGGAGCATGCCATAGAGGCGATGAGTGTTTTATGCAGGGAGGATTTAATGGATTGTGAAAATATTGAAAAGGTAAGGGGGTTGAAATGGGAAGATGTTTGAATTGTGGTGGGGAGGCGAAGAGGCTGTATTGCAGTAGGGGGTGTCGTGATTTGTATTATCATCGGGTGATGATGGAGGGGGGATTGAAGCCTCGTGTGTGTGAGATATGCGGTGAGGAGTTTCAGCCGAGGAGGCCGGGTGAGGTAGAGTGCCGGGGATGTCGCAAATGGTTGAAGAGGGTCGAAGAGGAGGAGAAGAGGTCGAAGGAGGTGGTGAGGCGTTGTTTGCGGTGTGGGGTGGAGGTGTTGGGGGGTAAATATATTTGCGGACCGTGTCGGGAGGTGAACCGGAAATTGATGGGTAGCCTGTCGCCGGCGGCGTGGGGGACGGAGGGGGATATCGTGGTTTGAGAGAGTGTATGTGGCCAGTTTTTTTGCCAATCATGCTATAATAGGGTTATGAGCCAGGAAGGAGGTAGAGGAGATGCCGGAGTATGGAGAGAAGCGGTTAAAGGCATACCGGGTTCAAAAGATGACCCCGGAGGAGCTTTATCAGTTGGAGGAGGATGTCATAAGGCAGATTGACCGGGCCCGGGTGGATTCGAAGCTTGATTTTATTGACTTCACCCATGAGGACTATCTGGCTGATGTATTGGATATCATAGCGGAGATGTTCCGGAAGATGGGCATGATTGCGCTGTCATCCGAGTTTGGTGGCACGGCGAATTACTCTCGATGGCACATTGAGTCTGAGAGAGGGTCGCGAGAGGAGTCAGCAACGTCTGCGGAGCCTGGAGGGGAGGTCATGCCGGAATAGGGTAGTAGTAGTAGCAGCGCCGGGCCTTGGGGTTGGTCTTATGGTTTTCGAAATGGACGGACCAGTGGGTGCCGAGGCCGCAGCGGAGCAGTCGGAGGACCTCTTTGTCGCTGAAGTAACCGGTTTTATTCATCACGAAGTCCAGGAATTCATATTTAGCGGGCGGTCGCCCGTGTAAATCCCAGAAATTCAGAAGAAGTTTGTAGATTTTGCGGAGCCAGGCGGCGTCGGCCTGGTGTCGTTTAGCGGGTTGAAGGCCGAGGTAGGGTCGTTTTAGGTCGAAGTCCCAATATTGGGGGGCGTTTTTGTAGGTGATGTCCACAATCTTAAAGGTATTTTTGTGGTCGAACCGGAGGTTGCGGAAGAGGATGTGGGCCAGAACGCCGTCGCCTTTGATATCGTGGCCTTTTTGGCGGATTTGGAAGTAGCGGTCAGGCGGCAGGAAGAGCAGATAATGGGTTTTTTCTCCTGGGTTTGATTTTTTGAGGGTCAAGGTGCGTTGAATGAAGTCGACATTTTTGACGTCCGGTGCCCAGCCGGCGTAAAGGGCCCGTAGGATGAGGTTAAGCTTTTTGGGATAGCGAAAGGTTTCGAATAGGTTGTGGTCGTAGATGGTCATGGTTCAGTTTACTTATTTCTTATCATTCGGTCGGCTATCTTTATCGCTTCAACATGACCAAGAGGAAATCCATGATAATGTTCCCAAGCCTTTCCATTCCAACGCCAGTGCGCCGAAATTGTTATGCCCGCAGAAAACCTTTTCTGACACTTGGGGCATATCCAAACCCCAAGTAGTGCATTATCAGAGTAGTGGCAATTTTCTTTCATCAGTCCGGGTAGCCGTCGTCGTCGCTATCGGCCCGCATCAATTTGGCATAATCTTCCGCCGATGGGTATATATCGATAGGTTTATGGGGTTTTGTTTTCTCTTCAAGGATGGCCCGATAGATAGCCTCAAGGGCATCGGACAGGCATTGACCACACAGTTTCACCAGGAGCGACCCCCCTTGGTCCGGGATATTGGCCACGGTTGCGGCCTTGCCGCAGGACCAGCACACCAAGTCGGGGTAAGGGACGCCGTCGTCACCATTCCATTGATTGACGTCTGCTGTGGCGTTCATCAGACTGACGCCTCCTGATATCTGGGAAACAAGACGTTCTCCATGGTTCGGATGATAGCATGGAGTTCTTCTCTGATTTCGTCTCGCTGAACAGAGCGTTCCTGACATAGGATATTGAAACGGGCCAAGAGCAGTTCACAGGCCTCATGAAAGGCGACCTTTCTGACCATGGCGTCAGTGGGCGGCTCACTGAAATTTATCCATTCCGGGCTCAGGTAAGCCGTAGCGCAGCGGCCCGTCAGGGTGTAGCCGATGTAAGCCCGGCAGGTCTCAGGTGGGTCTTTGTGCTCAAAGAAGATTTCCCAACCTTTGAGACCGAAAATATCCACCCACCGAAGGAATTCTTCCTTGAAGATGGCGAAGTGCTCCGGGGTCGTCGCCACTTTTTCTATTGCTTCTTGCGCACTCATCAGATTGTCGGCTCCCACAAATTGACTTCTTTCAGGGTCAGGTTGATAAACCCGCGATAGTTGCCCTTGTCATCCACAATGACCAAGTCCCAATGGACCTGCTGCAAGCCGGGCAGGAAAACGGCCATATCCTCGGGAATTTGGGCCAGGATATTCTTAAGGGCCTTGACGGTTATCGTGGGGCTGCCCTTGGGCCAGCGCTTTCCGGGAATGCTGATTTCTCCGGTCTCTTCAAAAGGGCCGCAATTGTTGTCTGGACCATAGGTTTTCATGACTACTCCTCCTTTACTTTCCGGAAAATGACTCAAAAATGGCTCATTTGGGTCCACTTTTCGGAAAATAGAAACTGCCTGAAACATTGGGAGTAACGGGAGGCAGTTTCAGGGAATTTTGCTGAATTCTGCAATTTTGATGAACAGCAGAATTTTTTTGCAAAGTCCCTCCCGTCCTTCCCACGCCTCACTTTTATTCTGCTTATCTAAAAAATTGCAGAATCGGGCAGATTAGCAGAATTCCTTTTGGCTTCCTTGATGAACACTTTCAGAAAATCAGCCAGGGCCTGGGCCGGGGTGGTGCCCAGCCTGCGGCAGGCGGCCCGGAAATGTTCCATATCTCGGCGGTTGACGATGGGATGCCGCAGCAGTTCGCAGATTTCCAGGGGGTCCAGGTTCAGCACGATGCACATCTGGCGGAAGTGCCAGAGGCGCATGTAGTCCGCTCCTCTCTCAAAGGCGCCATAACGTCCACCGGAGAGACCAATGGCCCGGCCCACTGCGTCCAGGGTCAGGCCCTTGTCCCGTCTTATCTCCCGCAGGCGCCGTAAGTCCAGAATCTCTGCTGCACTAACAGGATGTGGGGTTCTCATTCCTTCACCGGCACGATTTGCAGGATGCTACCAGGAATGACCGCCACCCGGTCCCCCGCCTTGAGGCAATGCAAGTCAAGGAAATGCCTGGGTATGGCAATGAGATAAGACCCCCCCGAGAATAGAATCCTCCGGATTTGGGGCTTGGGCGGCATGTCACTGTTTTTGGCGTCTGTCAAAATTTTTACAACCCTCAAGATTTCCCGGAAAATCCTCAAGATTTCCTTAAAGATTCCTCAAGATTATCCCTTTGTCAAGTGATTGTCGTTCACTTGATTCCCAGAATTATTCCCCGTCAAATAATTGACAACAATGAAGAGAGTCAGGCTGAGATTCAGTTTGACCCCGACACAGCGGGCTTATGCCTATTCCACGGCGGTGGTCAACCTCATTTACGCCAATACGGGGGAAGGGAAGACCTATGCTTCGGTGGTGTCCATGCTGATCCATGCCCAACGCTGCGGGCGGCCCATACGCTGCGCCATCGTGCGGGACACCCACGAGAATATCAAAACCTCCACGGCCCGTTCCATTATGGAAATGTTTGAAGCCACTCCCTGGATTTACCGCTTCCGCAACGATTACAAGCAACTAACTATTTTCACCAACCCCCAAGTGGACGTGGACCTGTTCGGCATTGACGACCCCGCCAGCCTCTCCAAACTCCAGGGTCCGGAATACGCCCTGATTTGGCTGGAAGAGCCCGCCCCCATGACCGACAAGGCCAATGCCGGCCTCTCTGAGGAGGTATTCAACGCCGCCCTGGTGCGGGCCACCAGGCAGAAGAATACCCTGGCCCGCCTGCAAATTTCCATGAATCCCGCAGACCAGGACCATTGGACCTTCAAACGGCTCATCGAGCCGGAATTCATCGACCCGGATGAGCCGGAGATCACCAAAGCCATCTTTCGCATCGAACCCGGGGAAAACTTCCACGTCAACCCCATCTCCCGGGCGGCGGTGCGGGCCGCCTACAGAGACGACCAAGCCTCCTTCATGCGCTATGCCCTGGGCCAGTTCGCCCCCGTCTACCGGGGCAAGAAAGTGACGCCGGAATTCAACCCGGCCCTGCACGTGGCCGCGGAACCCCTGGAGCCGGCCCCCGGCTTGGTGTCTTTCCGAATCTGGGACTCCTGGCACAACCCCTGTTGCCTGATAGGCCAGATCACTACCATCGGCCGCCTAATTTTTATCGACGAAATCAAGCTGGAAAACGCCGATATCCGCACCCTCATCGAGGCCCACGTCAAACCCCTGATGAACAGCCCCAGGTGGAAAGGCAAAATCAGGGCCTGGCGGGATATCGGCGATTTTACCATGAAAGTGCCGGACCAGAGCAACAAGCAGGAATCCGCCGCCCGGGTGGTGGAGGACGCCTTCGGCACCATCTTCGAACACGGCCCGATCAAGTGGGAGATCATGAAAAACGGCATGAAGAAGGCCCTCAACATGAATATCGAGGGCCTCCCGGCCGTCCTGGTGAACCCCTCCTGCCGACAATTGATCAAGTCCTTGTCCGGGGCTTGGCACTACAAGACCGATAACTCCGGCAACATCATCAGCAATATCCCGGAAAAAGATGAGGCCAGCCATGTGGGGGATTGCTTTGCCAACGGCGTTTCGGTCCTCCTGCCGGGCTTCGACTACAAAAAGAACGTCATGACCTACCGGCGCATTGCCCAACAGAACCGGCGCCGGGTCCAGACCTATGCCATTGGAGGTGTGCGGTAAATGCCCGAGCTTGAAACCGGCGGTTTCAAAGGCTGGTGGGAGGTCAAACAATACCTCGGCAAAGACAAAAATGGGGTGAAGCAGGGAAAAGAGGTGTTCCGCAACATGGTCACCGGCGAAATCCATGATCCCGGCGAAAAAGGCTGGAATGGAGAACCGCCCTATCCTACGGGCGACTTGGCTAACTGCCGCCATGTTTCCGAGGCTTACCGGCGCAACTATGACTTCATCGTCTGGGACCGGGAGAGAGCTCCCGATGAGGACAGCCGGCGGGAATTCGACGTGAACCTGGCCGTCTGCCAAGCCTGCGGCCATGAGTTCGCCGCAGTCTATGACGTGTATGACTATGCCCTGGGTGAACTAGGCAAGTGCCCCCAATGCGGTCAGAATGCCGCGAACTTAAAGGAGGACAGGCCATGAACCAGAAGAAAAAAGGCGGCCGTAAGGGCTGCGGGAAGTGAATTATGCCGGCCAAATCGAAAGCGCAACAGCGGATTATGGGAATGGCCCATGCCATACAAACCGGCGAGATGTCAGCCTCTAAATCGCCGGCCGCGGCCAAAATCGCCCGCACCATGAAGCCTGGTGATGTGGAGGAATTCGCTTCCACGAAGCTCAAAGGGCTACCCGAAAAGAAAACTTCTGGACCGAAGCGTCCGAAGCGTCCGAAACCCGTGAAACCTCCGGGAACGCCCATGGCAGAGCCTGCCCCTAACCCCAATCTTGGCCCGCCGCTGCCACCTCCGGCACCTCCCCCACCGGAAGCGCCTCCCCCCGAGCCGGGCAGCGGCGCCAATCCCATGACGCTTAAGATGCCCGCCGGAGCCCGGCCGCCCAAGCCCCCGGCGACTCCCAAAAGGACGATGGGCGGAATCCTTAGTGACTTGAAGCGTTCCAGGCGAGCGAGGTAAGCATGGCCTTTGCCGACAACCCCCAAGAGGCGGTCCGGCTCCGGGTCCTCCAGATTGAAAAGGAGGGTGCCAGCCCCCCTGCAATGGACGAGAAAGAACTGCGGGAGCGGGAAGAAGCCGCTCAAGCCTACGCCGGGGAGAACGAACAGCATTTTGTGGATTACTGCCAGGACTGTATCGACACCTCGGTGCAGGCCATGCAAAAGGTGCGGGAAGAGCAGAATGAGTGCTGGCAGGTCTTCAACGAAGACCCGCCCCCCAATTATGCCAAGAAGGAGGACTGGCAGTCCAAGGTGATCATCCCCAAGCCCTTCGGGGCTGTCCAGTTCGCCATGGCCATCGTCCGCAAGGCCTTCGATGTTCAGTTTCTGAGCATCGAGAATGAGAAAGATCAGGAAGCTGCGGAATTCTGGACCAAACTGATGGGGCTGATGCTCAGCCGCAACTACGCCAACTTCCCTATTCAGTTTACCGACGCCTGCGGCATGGGCTTCGCAGTGGGTCAGAGCCTGGAGATGATCCCGGTGTGGCGCACCGGCAAGGGGTTGCGCTACATCATGGTGGAACCCTGGAAGATTCACCGGGACCCGGATGCCATCTCCCGGCAACCGCAATCCGGGATGTATTGGATACATCAGGAATACCTGGACTACTGGCTGCTCCGGAAGTGGATGAAGGACGGCCGCTACGTGAACGTGCCGGCCATCGCCCCGGGTGCGCCCGGGAGTGACCCGAAATTTGATCCCCACATGACTCAGGAAGCCATCGCCGCCCGCAAAGGACATATCATCCACCGCTCCAGGTATAGGACCTTGATACTGACCTCGGAATTCTGGGGCACCGTCCTGGACAGCCGGGGCGAACTGCTGCTTCCCAAAGCCTCTTACAGCGTGGCTGCCGGGCGGGTTATCCGGCTTCCCAAAGCCAGCCCCTATCCTACCATGCGGTGGCCGGGAAGCGGCTTCTCGCCACTTCCCCATCTTCTGCGGTTTGACGGCCGCGGACTGCTCCATGGTATCAAGAGCCTGTGGTATTTCATGTGCTCCCTGCTGTGCCTCCATAACGACAACCTCAATTGGGTGGTTAATCCGCCCACCGAGATTGACATCTCCTCCCTGGTGGACCCTGACGACATTGACGACTACCCGGGAAAGAAATACCTCACCCGGGGCACGGTCAGCGGCCAACAGGCCATCCGCACAGTCGAGCGCAGAAGCATCACCAATGAAATCCTGGCGAACGAAAACTTCGCCCAACAGCGCTTTGAGGAAGGCACCTTTATAACCAGCCTGGTGCGGGGCCTGCCCGGCTACCGGGCTGAGGTCACCGCCCGGGAGTCGGCCCAGAGCCTGGAGCAGAACCTCACCGTCTTTGGCCTTATCGGCAAAAACCTGGAGCACGGGGCCCTGGACGCCATCTTGGCCGGGGCCGAAACCGTGGCCATCAATATCACCTATGATGAAATGGCCACCCTCATGGGGCAGGAATGGGCCGACCGCTATGCCGATCCCTCCTCCCCCACCGGTCTGAAGCTGCCACAATTGACTACCGGCAATTTCTCCGTATCCGGCATCTCGGCACTCATGCGGGATTGGGAGATTATCCGCAATATCCGGGAAACGATCCTGCCCCTCTTTGCTGAAGGACAAATATTCCTGCCCTATTTGAAGCCCTACGCCCTGCTTAAGTCATTGGAAAAACGCCTGAACCTTAAGGATGAGGGAATCGTCGTAGACCAACAGACGGCTGACGCCATTGACGGGGCCCAGCAATTTCAACAAGAACAGGCAATCCAGGTGCAGGCCCTCCAGGATGCGGCTTCCGGCCAGGAGGCCGCGGGCTTCCTGATGCAGCCACAAACCAATGAGCAGATTGCTATGCCGCCCGGAAATCTGGGGGCCGGAACGGAAGAGGGTATGGCATGACCGACATCTTAAGCAGTCAAGGCGTGGATATTGACATCGTGAGCGGGCGTCCCCTGACGCACTCGTTCCGGCCAAAGACTGAAAGCGCCCAGGATAAATACAATGAGGCGATTCAGAACAGCATGGCGCTGAGAGCGGAACTCCAAAAGAGTCCCGCCCTGAATATACTGACGAAGCTCTATGTCAACATTTTGACGGAACTGGCCAAGCAGGACGTCCGCTGCCAGACCATTGAAGCCATCGCCCGGGAAATGGGATTCGAGGTTGACCTGGCCCCAAAGATTGCTGAGGAAAGGATGAAGCAGCTTATGGGGCCGTCCCTGGCCAGACAATATCTGCAAGCAAAACATGCCGCCCCGTAAGGGATACCGGCAAGGACATAAAAACTATGCCCCACCCGGCCCGCCAGGACACCCGGGAGAGAGGAGCAGTGTATGAGTGAAGGCGCAGAAGCAACATCGGTAAAGGCGGTTGAAACCATCGGTCCGGATAATACCGACTCCTTGGGCGCCGTCATGGACCGCATCCAGGGAAACAGGGTTTTCTCCGGTCATCCTGCCGACACCGAGGGCGATCCTGAAACGCAGGATGAGGAGGAGGGCAAACAGACCCCTCCGGAGCCTCCGTCGGCACCAGAAAAACCCGACGAGAAGCCCCCCGAGAAAGAGCCCCCGAAAGAAGCGGGAGACGGCCAGGCGGATGATTGGGGCTTCACCCCCAAATACAAAAGCCACCGGGAGGCCGAGATCGGCTATCAAGAAGCCGAGCGGAAGATGCACGAGGCCACTCAGTCCGCCGCCGCCGCCAAGGCAGAAGCAGAAAAACTGCGCCAAGAACTGGAAGAGGTTAAGTCCGGCAAGGCCCTACCCTCAAAAGAGGAAACTCAGGAGCCTAAGACCAATGAACAACTCGTGGCTGCCTATGAATCAGCCCTGACCGAAATCAGTGAGCTTGATCCCTATGACCCGAATTACCACAAGCTGGCCGCCCAAGCCTGGGCCAAAACCGGGCTGGACAAGCTCCTGCTGCAATCCGTTCTCAGCGAGATTGACCGGCGCCTGGAAGAACGCCTCCGGGGGGCGTCAGGGCAAGATGCCCAGCCCCCGCTGGCTGCCAGCACATCACCCGCTATCCCAGCACCGCCGGGAGATGATCAACAGCGGGTAGTGGCCATGGCTGAGGACCTGGCGCGTCAGGCGGGTCTGGATATGACGCCCGGCTCTCTTGACCACCGGCTCTTCTGGAGCAACCTGAACTTCCTGCCGGAGGGCCTTCCCTTCCAGGATGAGGTCAGGTGGATGGTCCAGGAGACCAATCGCCTAAAACCGAAAGCCAGCCCGGCCCGGCCGGCCCCGGAAAGCATTCACCGGGAACACGCGGTCATGGAACGGGGCAGTGATGCCAGCACAAGAGTATCCGGCAACGAAAAACCTGCAACCATCGGGGCCCTCCTCGACCAGCAGATGCAAAGGAGGGTCATCTGAGGAGGACTAAATTATGGCAACTCCCATGAACTGGACATTTGATGCTGATGTAGGCGTTTACAAGAACCGCTATCTCAGCAACAAACTCCTGGAGCAATCCCTGGGGAAGTGCAAGGTTATGCCCTTCACCCATGACTTCGGCATCGGGTTTGGAAAAAACAAAGGCGAATACGTCAACCTGATGCACGTCAAGGAACTACCCGACCCCACCAGCGCCCAACTGGAAGAGTCCAACCGGATTCCCATCGACAAGCTCCAGTTCGGCAATCGGCAGTTTCGGGTGGTGGAATATGGCCGGGGCGTGGAATACACCAATCTGGCCGAGCAGTTGGGGCAATTCAACCCCCGCAGCATTCTTCAGAAGGCCCTCCGCCGGCAAATGGAACGGGCCATGGACACCACCGCGGCCAAGGCATTTATGGACACCACCGCCGTCAAGATCATCTTTATCCCCACCAGCCTCACCGGCGGTGTATGGGATACCGATGGCACGGCCTCGACTTTGGCCACCGCGGGTCTGGGGTTCGACCACTGCTGCGCCATTGCCGACTACCTGGCGGATACCATCCACTGCCCGCCCTATGAGGGGGAGGATTACGTCGGTCTGTCCTGCAACAAAAACCTCCGGAGCCTGAAGCAGGACCGCCTCTGGCAGATGGTCCATCTTTATCTCCAGAAGGGTGACTTCTTCTTCCTGGGCGAACAGGGCAAAACCGAGCGCATCAGGTGGGTGGAGGTGAACCGTTCTGCGGCCTTTGCCAACACCGTAGGGAGTTCCACCGCCATCGGTGAGGCGGTGGTCTTCGGCGACGAGGCCGTGGCCCGTATTGAGGTGGAAACCCCGGAACTGCGGGCCGACCCCAACTACCAGAGCGACTTCGGGCGCACCAAGGCTGTGGCTTGGTATGGCATCTTGGCCTTCGGCTCGGTGTGGGACACCGCCAACGACGGCGAGGCCAAAATCATTCGCCTCGGTTCGTCCTAAGCAGGACTGAGATAGGAGGACTTGACCATGGGACAGAATCAATACGGCAGCTATGATGCCGAGGTCCTGACCGCGCAAAAGGCCGATGCTGGCTTGACCCCCACGGCCTATAACGCAACCGCCGGCGATCTGTTTACCTTTACGGCCCGGCGGCCCATGTGGGTCATGGGGTTGGGCTGCGAAGTGACCACCGCCTACACCGTGCCAGGCACCGCCCAAGTGGTAGCCCTGGACTTCCGACCCACGCACAACAGCGACAGCGGCCGCCTGGAAAAGGCCACCATCACCATGAATGCGTCCCGGGCGGATGGGATTATCATCCACAAACGCATCGACGGCTTCAAGGTGCTTCCCGGCCAGCAGGTCATCATCAAACAGAAAACCGCTGGGGCCACCGGGGCCGGCGCGGCCAACTGGTTCATCCTGGCCTGCCCGGTGCCCGAGTCCGACGGCAATTGTGCGAACCTGGTAGTTCTGTAAACCTTTGACCTGGGCCGTCAACGGGCGGCCCGGGCATAAGGAGGATGGAGCATGGCTGATGTGACAGCAACGGTCACTATCGTGGACCGGGATTTTTTGGGAGTGGCGAACAAGATCACTTTGGCGAGCATCGCCTTCGGCAACGGCACCAACACTTATCCGAGCGGCGGCATCCCCATCGGCGGGAAAGAGCAGTTCGGCATCAACAAGCAGATCAAAGCGGTCTTTGTGGACCAGCCCATTAATGGCTATGTCTACAAAATCGACTACTCCGACCAGAGCGCCATGAAACTCAGGATTTACCAGGGAGACAATGATGGTGCTTCCGATGGTCCCCTGGTGGAATTGCCTACCAGCGCCGCTCCCGCGGCCACGGTGGTCAAAGCCATGATTATCGGCGTGTAAAAAGGGAGAGCATATGCCTCAAATCCTTCACACTAAAGAGTTCGGCGACATTGAGGTGGTCAGGAGCTTCGTCAAAGGAAACCTGCATATTGTGGAATTGACCAATGGCGCCTACGCCCATTCGTCAGGCCTGCCGGTGCAGGGCAAAGATGAACTGCGGGAAGCCATTTCCAAAGGTCCTGCTCTGGAGAAGGCTCTGAATTGGTGGGATCACCGTGACGACGAGGTGGAAGTCCCCAAGCGGAGCATTCTCATCAAACCGGACGGCACCATCTCTTTCGACGACGGCACCCCGGTGCAAAGCATCAGCGAGATCATCGAGCATGTCCCCCGGGGGCCGTTCCTGGATGCGGCTATCAAGACCTTCACCATGATGCAGGGGATAGTCCAGGAGGAGGCGAAGGCGGCCCAGACGGTGGCCGGCAAAGCCGCCAAGAAAATCGCCAAGCACAAACCCAAGCCTAAAACCCCAAAGGCGGCTGTAAAGCCCGTTATGCCGCCGGAATCCACCGCCGCGGAAGGACCGGCTATGGTGGTCTAAGTGAGCCAGGAACGCCTGACGATATGTCTTAACTGCAAATTAGTATACCGTCCTGATTCTAGAACTCACCGGGACCCGCACGAATACTGCCCCAAGTGCGGGTTCCGCCTGGCGGAGGGCGACAGGCTGTGGAAGGAGAAATGACATGGGTAAGTCAAAAGGCGTAGAAATGCCGGAAGACTGGCTCCGGAGAGTTGATTTCACTTTCGGCGGCAAGACTGGACTGGAAACCCCAGAGGGGTTCGGCGACCTCACCGTTGATGATGAATTAACGGTGCTGGTCAAGGGCAAGGTGCGGTCCCTTCGTCAGGACAAGGAGAGTAGCGGTTTCTGTTTAACCGTGTCCCAAATCAAAATGGAAACCAGCAAAAAAGGCTCTTTGGGGACGGTCCTGGACAAGATTGTGGAAAACCGCAAAAAGTCATGAGATGCACCAGCAATTCATCACCGGCATACACCATGTATGACTGTATGACCTGCACAATCTTTCTGAGTTGTGTAATGGGTAGGGAGCCTGACGATGAATATGGCTGACATGGTGCAGGAACTGGACCTGATTGTGGCCGACCCGAGCCTCAAGCCATATTTCGTGGGTTGGCTCAATCAGGCCATAGAAGAAATTGCCCTCGATCTCGACCTGCCAGCCCTCAAGCGCAAGACCC
>Ga0272446_1005971_pt1 | contig 13031 bp, 10 predicted proteins | sample YNPCB0061_FD_194587 | JGI IMG/M metagenome (GOLD analysis project Ga0272446, IMG submission 194587) | Hot spring microbial mat communities from Yellowstone National Park, WY, United States - YNP-CB-006-1 | ecosystem: Environmental > Aquatic > Thermal springs > Hot (42-90C) > Sediment | place... | reverse complement strand
TCATTGCCGACGGTTTCCAAAAGCAGGGATTGGGTACAGAACTATTGCGGCAGTTGGTGGCGATCGCCCGAGCCGAGCAAATTGCCCAAGTGGAAGCGTATATGCTCCCTAGCAATGTGGCAATGCGTAAAATTTGTACGAGTTTGGGCTTTCAGATAGATCGGGACTACGAAAATGGTATGCTCCAAGCCGTGCTCTCTGTGCAGGACATGGCAACAACTCTGCGATGAAAAATAGCATTTTTGCATCTTGAAGTATTCTAAATATTTGCAAAAATCTGTTAAAAAGTATTACACTTTATAGAGCAACTAGAGCGGAACATTGTCCAGCAAAGAACTGAAGCGAGAGTTAGGCATACCCAGTGCGGTGCTGATGGGTCTGGGTTCAATTATGGGCACAGGCGTTTTTGTCAGTATTGGCACGGCGGTGGAAATTGCTGGTTGGGGTGTGGTGCTGGCGATCGCCCTATCAGCGTTTGTAGCTATCTGTAATGGGTTAAATTCAGCGCAGTTAGCCTCTGCCCATCCCGTCAGCGGCGGCACCTATGAATATGGCTATAAATACCTCAATTCATGGTGGGGCTTTAGCGCAGGTTGGCTGTTTTTACTAGCCAAATCTGCCTCTGCGGCGACTGCGGCTCTAGGATTTGCAGGGTACTTCACAAACATTACTGGCATTGATCCCCAATGGCAAACGGCTTTGGCGGTTGCAGTCGTGGTGGGCTTTACAGCGATCGCCGCTCTGGGGATCAGCCGCTCCAATCTCGCCAATACCATCATTGTCAGCACTACCTTGCTGGTCTTAGCTTTTTTTGTCATCAGCGGCTCCAGTCTAGTATTCCTGCCAAGTGCCAGCCATGCCGTTGCACAACTAAATGTGTCATCCATACTGCAAGCCACAGCGCTGATGTTTGTCGCCTACACTGGCTATGGACGGATTGCCACTATGGGTGAAGAGGTGATCAATCCCCGACACACTATCCCCCGCGCCATGGTAATTACACTGGGGCTGTCCATGACCATTTATCTTTTGGTGAGCCTAGTGGGTGTAGCAGGGGGCATTAGGGCTGGTTCTGCGCCCCTGTCCCAAGTAGCTGAAAAGTTCCCCCTGCCCTACAGCAGTCAAATTTTAGCGATCGGGGCGATTACCGCCATGCTGGGAGTATTGCTCAACCTGATTTTAGGATTATCCCGCGTTCTCTTGGCAATGGCACGGCGCAGAGATATGCCAGCTTTTTTGGCACAAATTAATCAATCTGGCACTAGCCCTGTTTCTGCGGTGCTGACCGTAGGCTGGGGCATCGCCCTCTTGACGCTCTTGGGAAATGTGCAAACCACTTGGTCATTCAGCGCCTTCAATGTGCTGATTTATTACGGAATTACCAACTTATCTGCCTTGCGCCTGCCCCAAGGCGATCGCCTCTACTTTAAGTGGCTGTCATGGGCTGGTTTGTTTGCCTGCTTTTTCCTCGCTTTTTGGGTGGAATGGCAAATCTGGCTGGTAGGGCTGGGCTTAATCGCTCTTGGCTTAGCATGGCATGGAGTAGCTCAATCAGTGCGAAAGAAATAGAGTAACTAGCTGGAAATCAAACAATTTCTAACACTAGGCTAGGCATCAGCCTTTGCAAATTCTTGAGTGATTTGCTCTGCCACGGAATTGTCTCTGACCCCCTGACGGTGATCTTTACGCCATCCTTTTGACGAGCTTTGATGACAAACTTAGACAGCATATTGATCCCCGAGCTGTTGAGAAATTCCAACTCAGTGAGATTCAGCACTAGGGTAATTGGCGGACTAGCGATCGCCCCTTCCAGCAGTTGCACGATCGGCGCGTACTCCTCAGAACCGCCCAAACGCAATGAACCTTCGCAGTTAATGGTGCTGGCAGAGGGGTCATACCACACCCGATAATCTTCACCTTTGACTTCTGACATTGCTAAGTTACTCATAACCACCTACAAAGATACTTGAACCATTGTTGACACTATGGCGATCGCTGAATTATCAGCCAAATCCTCAAATTTCCACCCCAGTGAAGCATTGTAGTCATTGATCATGGTCAAATAGCCAAGTCCTGATTGAGTGTGGGTATCACTTTCAGAATTTGCCTCTAACCTCTGCACATAAAGCTCATAGGTATCACTCTCAAGTATTTCCTTGATGTAATCTTGAAAAGCAGGAACCTTAGTTTGGGCAACAGGGTTGGTGGCAACAAAAATAAATTTATCATCAAACAAATGCAGTCCCAAACTGATTGGTTTAGTTTCAGATTCATCGCTATATTTCATGGCATTTTCCAGCAGTTCATTGGCAATATAGCTGACGGTACTCTTAATATCTGCGTGCTTGTACGCAGACTCGCCAGGGAAAAAAGTAGTCATATAATCTGCCAAAAAGTCTGCCGATAGACCATTATTGCGCCATCTTTGCTTAATGGGTAAAGAACCAGGGGAAAAACCAAGTAAAAGGAACTCTGTATTGCGCGGCAGGTCTTCAATAAAGTTACCAAAGATAACACTCATAGGGTGGTCATGGTAGGGATAGAGTTCAGCGCTTCTCGCAGACTGCGGACAGTGGCAATCATAGCCACCTCGTCCTGTAGTTGATTGACCGCACTACCCACCCCGACACCTCTAGCACCACAGGCGATCGCTAAGGGGATGGTAACACTGCTCAAACCCGAAGCACAAATGACGGGAATTGACACAGCACGGCTAATTTCATAACAAGCAGACAGCGTAGGCACTGCCTTTTCCATCAAACCCAGAGTGCCGCTATGCTGAGGCTGACTGCTAGTCCCGCCCTCTGTTTGGATCAAATCAGCCCCCGTCTGCTCTAGCCGTTCTGCTAGTGCCACCTGCTGATCGAGGGGTAAATAGTGGGGCACAGTAACCGTCAACGGTAAATCAGGAAACATCTGCTTAGTGGTAGCCGTAACCTGCACAATCCCTTCAGGGCTAAACCGCAGACCTTGGGCATAAAAACTGTCGTAGTTACCAATCTCTAGCAAATCTGCCCCAGCCTTGACAGGTTCACAAAAAGCCTCGGCTGAAATTGCCGAAACGCAGATAGGCAGTTGCGTCAGTTGTTTTGCCATAGCCACTAAACCAGCATCAGCGGCAATATCCACATAATCTGCCCCACCCAGAGCGGCTGAGCGCACTACTTTTGCGGTTAGTTGCGGATCAAAATTGCTAATGCCACTAATGATTTTGAGAGCTTTAGCGTGACTGAAAGAATACAGCAGAGAAGAAGGTAGCGATGCCATATATTAATAAATTTTGCAGACGAGCAATATTTTAGTGGTTGAACTACCATCTGCACAACCCTCGAATAGAGCGGGGCAGACTAAAAGGTTAGCAGTAAAGGAATGAATTGAGTCGGGGTGAAGTGGTTGCGCTCCTATAGCAGTTGCTGATTTGCTTAGGATATTTTTCCACACCACATCAATCCTGCCTTATCCTAAATCCCTTGCCCACAATACCCACGAGGCACTAAGTTCATGGTTTTGCCTTCCTTCCTCCTTCTGGCAAAGGAGACTTTTTAACCTGTCCGAGAAATCCTGTCTTCTTTTATAGTTAGATATAAATCTCGCCACCTCTTATCAATCCTTCCCTATCCTTACCTGCTAAGGACTACCACTATAAGAGGTGAGTATGGGGGGTATAGTTTTCACCAGCAATTTGTCAACCATCTGGTTTGGGGGCATCCGCTACTTCAGTTGGCACAGGAAACTGCTCGATGGGTGTACCCGCCAAAGCTCGCTCCATGAACTTGCGCCAAATGGGAGCCACATACACCCCACCCGTTACCCCATAAGCCATCTGCGAATAATCATCATTGCCAATCCAGATCGCTACTGACAACTGCGGCACATAACCCACAAACCAAGCATCACGGAAATCAGAGGTAGTGCCTGTTTTGCCCGCCACTGGTCTGCCATCACTGAGAATTGCCTCAGTCCCTGTACCATTGGTTACGGCGGTTTGCAGGACATCTGTCAATTCTGCCACCGCCACAGGATCAAGGATGAGTTCAGGTTTTGGGGTATTGTCTAGCACCAAGTTGCCATTGGAGTCAGTAACTCTTGCCACAAGGGTAGTTTTAGATTTATAGCCACCACTGGCAAATACAGCATAGGCTCCCGCCACTTCCATCGGGGTCACATCAGCGGCTCCCAAAGGCAGAGACACCACGGGTTGCATGGGAGTAGTAATCCCCAGCTTGCGGCACAGCGCCACCACATTTTCCAAACCAACAGCCAAGCCTAGACGAATTGCGGGGATATTGCGGGACACTGCCAGTGCCTGACGAATACTCATACCGCCAGCAAAAGTACCATCATAGTTGCGCGGCACATACATTTCGTCTCCATCGGGGATACTCATGGGGCTGTCGTCAATCCCAGAGTCTGGGTGATACTGCCCCGTGGCAAAGGCGGCATAGTAAACAAAAGGCTTAAAAGAGGAACCAAGCTGACGGCGTGCCTGCACTGCGCGATTGAATTGATTGCGACTGTAGGGACCTACCCCGCCGACAAGGGCTTTGACATAACCTGTGCGGGGATCAACGGCTACAAGGGCAATTTGGTTGGCGTTTGTGCCTTGATTGATTAAATCCCGATGTGCTTGTTCCACCACTTCTTCAGCAATGCGCTGGAGGCGTAAATCAATGGTGGTCTGAATCCTCAACCCACCTTGCTGGACTGCCTCTTTGCCAAACTTTTCTTCTAGTTCTGCTAGAACTGCTTGAGAGACATAAGGGACTCGGCTGGCTTCGTAGGAAATGCCTTTAGCGATTTTGATGGGGTAGGCTTTGGCGGCTTTGACTTCTTCGGGGGTTGCCCAGCCAATTTCTAACATGCGATCCAAAATCAATGCTTGGCGGCGTTTGGCGGTGGCAAAGTTATCGGCTGGGTTGAAGATGGATGGGGCTTGAATTACCCCTGCCAACATAGCTGATTCGGCGAGATTGAGGTCAGCGGCAGATTTACCAAAGTAGTTCTGGGCGGCGGTTTCAGCGCCATTGGTGTTTTTGCCCCAAAATACTTGGTTGAGGTACATTTCCAGTATTTCATCTTTGGTGAAAACCTGCTCGATGCGCATGGCTAGGACAGCTTCAGCTACTTTGCGGTTGAGGCTTTTTTCTGATGTCAAAAATAGGTTTTTGGCTAACTGTTGGGTGAGGGTGGAACCGCCTTCTAGGGTAGTGCCTGCACTGAAGTTGACGACTAGGGCACGGGCAATGCCGCTGGGGTCGATGCCTTTGTGGCTGTAAAAGTAGGCATCCTCGATCGCGAGAACTGCTCTTTTAAGATGGGGAGACATGCGTTCTAGGGGGATCACTTCACGGTTGACATCGCCATGCACCCTTGCAATCAGTTCCCCATTCATGTCGTAGAGGTAGGAGGTTTCGGCGGGGACATAGCCTTTGAGCACCCGTACATCGGGCAATTCCCGAAAGGCGAGGGCAAGACCCAGTAAGCCTCCCGCTGTGATGGAGCCGCCGACCATGACTAAGCCAAACAGGGTGCCGCCCACAAACCGCACTGTTCCGCCCAAGATGCCGAGTATGGATAGCCTTGATTGTTTTAGAGTAGTATTAGTTGCCATCGAGAAGTGTGGATGCACATGACGGGGAGTTTAGCCCATTCTAATACCAATTCGCTTTCCAAACCATCGCAAGGTTCCGCAAGGAGTTTACCTGAAAATTGGCGCAGGGGCTTGGCGGAGGTATTTCCAGATAGTGAGACTGAGAATTTATATCAGCGTTTATACAGCGATCGCCCATGGCGCGTCAAGTTGGGCATCGATCCCACCCGCCCCGACTTGCATTTGGGTCATGCGGTTGTTTTGCGCAAGATGCGGCAGTTTCAGGACGCGGGGCATCAGGCGGTGCTAATTATTGGTAACTTCACGGCGCAGATTGGTGATCCCACTGGCAAATCAGAGGCGCGCCCCCGCCTCACGGCTGAAGAGGTGGCGCACAATGCTACTACTTATTTTGAGCAGGCGAAAAAAATCCTTGATTTCCAGACTCCTGATCGCTTGGAGGTGCGTTTCAACCAGGATTGGCTTAGTCAAGTTAGCTTGGATCAGACTGTCAGTCTATTGGCGGGGATGACGGTGGGGCAGATGTTGGCTAAGGAGGATTTCAGCGATCGCTACAAACAGGGCACACCCATCTATTTGCATGAGTTTCTCTACCCCCTACTCCAAGGTTATGATTCTGTGAAAGTCGAGTCAGATATTGAGTTGGGCGGTTCGGATCAAAAGTTCAATATCCTAGTGGGGCGAGATTTGCAGATGCGCATGGGACAAACAGGACAGTTTGGCTTGATTACAGAATTGCTGGTGGGGCTGGACGGGCATCAAAAAATGTCTAAATCACTGGATAACTATGTGGGCTTGGACGACCCGCCGTTGTTGATGTATTCCAAGCTGGAAAAAGTGCCAGATCACCTAGTGCCCAAGTATTTTGAGCTACTGACTGATGTGGAGCTTAGCTCTCTGCCAGAGGAACCCCGCCAACGGCAAAAGCTCTTGGCTCTAACAATTACTGCCCAATACCACAGTCTAGAACTAGCGCAACAGGCGCAAAAAGATGCGGCAAAAATTGTGCTGGCGGGCAATACGGCTGATTTGGGCAATATCCCCAGTTTTTCCCTGTCTGAGGTGGTTTTTCCTGCACCGCTCTATTACATTCTCAAGATTACGGGGTTGTGCAAAAGCAATAGTGAAGCGCAAAGCCAAATCAGTAACGGTGCTGTGCGGCTTGACGGCAGGAAAATTGAGGATACGCACTACAGCTTTGATAGTGCCAATGATCTGGTAGATAGGGTGTTGCAGGTGGGTAAGAAAAAGTTTTTGCGTCTGCTGGCATGAGTGTCGCCTATTTTTTGGTCAGTCATGGCAGTAGTTCGCCGCGATCGCTCTTGGCAGTGCAAGCAGTCAGAGATGTGGTTCGGCAAATGCGTCCACAGGTGCTGATTGAGGGTGGCTGTTTGGAGGGACAAGCCCAAAGTTTGACGGAACAGTGTGCTGGTTTTGTGTCTTCTGCCCAACAGCAGGGTTATGCTGAAGTGCAGGTAATTCCCTTGTTTCTCACGGCGGGGAGCCATGTTTTGCGGGATATTCCCTCAGCCATAGCAGGGGTTGCAACTCCCCTCCCTATCACTATTACTAACTATTTCGGTAATTTCCCTAGCATTCCTTGCTGTTTAGAGCAAAAGTTTCGCCAGGCGGAACTGGGTAATTGGCGTACAGCGCGTTTATTGATTTGGCATGGCAGTAGGCAGGCTGTGGCTATGCAGAGAATCATGCAGATCGCCGATCACCTCTCAGCCCGCATCGCTACTTGGAGCGATTCGCCGCCTCTGTCTGAGCCAATTGAGCAAATTTTGGCGCAGGGCATACAGCGCATTTATGCTCTACCTTTCTTTTTGTTTGCGGGCAAAACTACAGAAGCGATCGCCGCAATTTTGCAGACCTATCCTGCTCAGGTGATCTCCTTACCCCTGCCCTTTTCGGCTGTAGAAATAGCGCAGATTCTCTGTGCAGAAATTATCCAACCAACCTAATGACTAAATCTGGTGATTTGCAGTACAGAGTTTTGGGGCGATCGCCATTAAAATTTCTCAACAAGGGTTACCCCACAAGAATTGTGTAGCGGTTCGTTTCCCTCTATCAACCACAGCGTGGGGATAATCCCCCAAACCAATATGCAAACTAGGTTGAGAAAATTAGGTTTATTTGCTGGAGTATTTTGTAGCGGTTGCCTCAGCGCCCTTGTCCTGTGGTTTCTAGCGCCAAGCCCCACACCACAGCCGATGGAAAGTTCGGTATCTGCTTCTCCCCCTTCTCCTGAGTCCGAAATCCGCATTAGCATCAAAGCAGTGGGCGACACGATTATGGGGACTAATTTCCCCAGCAATGACCTGCCTTCAGGCAATCCCTATCGGCTGTTTCAAGCGGTGCAGAGCCAACTGCAGGGGGCAGACATTCTCTTGGGCAATTATGAAGCCACCCTCACCAATCATCCCATCAGTGAAAAAACCGTAAATGGCTCCTTAGTGTTTGCCTTTCGTGCGCCGCCCGAATATGCTAACGCCCTGAAAAAAGCGGGTTTCACCATACTTACCATCGCTAACAACCACGCCTATGACTTTGGTGACATCGGCTTTGCTGATACCTTGCGCAATATCGAAAAAGCAGGGATGCGAGCGGTGGGCAAGAAGGGACAAATTGCCTATCTGGAGGTCAAGGGGATTAAAGTTGCCTTCATTGGCTTTAGCAACTACTCCGACCATAATTCAATGCTTGATCTCAAGGGCACTCGGGCGATCGTGCAACAAGCTAGGCAAAACGCCCAGATCGTGGTGGTTACATTTCATGCGGGGGCAGAGGGGACTGGGGCACTGCGTACCCGTAATGCTACCGAGTATTTCTTTGGCGAAAATCGGGGCAATGTGGTGCTGTTTTCCCGCACTGCCATTGACAGTGGGGCTGATCTGGTATTAGGGCACGGACCCCATGTGGTCAGGGCTGTGGAACTCTACAAAGGTAAACTGATTGCATACTCCTTGGGCAACTTCATGGGTTATCGCACCCTGTCCACTGTAGCTGAGTTGGGGCAGTCTTTGATATTGGAAGTAGAGCTAGATCGGCAGGGGAATTTTATTGCGGGCAAGATTCATCCGCTTCAGCTAACCAGCGATGGCGTACCGCAACCCGATCCTCAGGGCAAAACTATCCGTTTAATGCGATCGCTGACTCAGCAAGATTTTCCCAAAACCCCTCTAGCTATAAAAGATGACGGCACAATCACGGTGCTAAGCAAACAGCCACAACCAAATAGGTAGCGTAAAGATCAACATCACTGAACCAATGGCAAGGGTAGTTACCGATAGGTTGCGATCGAGGTTATATGCCTGAGCGATCACCAGCGTGGCAAAGGCGGGGGGCATTCCCATTTGCAATACCATCGCTTGGCGTTCTTTGCCTTCAATTCCCAAAAACATCAAAACCGTTCCGACCACCAAAGGCGTAAATAGCATTTTGATCAGCAGACAGGTAATGGCATGACTGAGACGACTTAGCGCAGGCAGGAGGCTCAACTGCAAACCAATCATCACCAACGACAGCGGCACAATCGGGGCGGCAATAGTTTTTAGGGTGGCATCAACTCCCTCGGGAAAAGACACTCCCGCGATCGCTAAACTAATCACCAAACTCCATAGGGCAGGGTTGCGTGCCAAAGCCTGGAACAGGTTGACATACCATACTTTTTTCTCTTCGCCTTCTTGGGGCTTGCCATAATAAGAAGCCAGCGCCACTCCCAGACCGTAGGAGCCGAGGGTAGAGCCAAGCAGATCGTACAGTACAGCGTAAATAAAATACTTTTCGCCAACCGTGGACAAGACAACGGGATAACCCATAAAGCCCGTATTCCCCACCATCATCGCCAACAAAAAACTGCCTTGAGTAGGGCTACTCCAGTTACTTTCCCGCTTCACTCCATCTCCAGTGGTGGCATCGTTCGGGAAACCCCGCAAGCGTTCATCATTGACCCCCAAATCAATCCAAATCCAAGCAAATGCCGCCCCTACCAAAATAGCCGTCCATGCCGTTAGAGGAGCCACTAATTCATTGAAAGTTAGAGTTCTGCCGCGCAGGGAGGTAAAAATCAGCAGGGGTACACCCACCCAAAACAGAAACTTGCCCAACAAAGGCACCAGCACTGGCATACTCAGATAGTGACGGTGTTTGTCAATCCAGCCAGCAATTAGCGTTCCAGACTTTTTCTCCAACCAGTCAACAATTTTCGGGAAAGACTTACCAATAAATAACCCTGTCAGTACCCAACCCGCCAACACAGAATAGACTGAAATTAACCTTTCGAACAGTGAACTTTCCATAGTTGGGGTGCAGGGGGATATTTTTAGAGTTAGTAGTTTACAGTCTAAACTGATTGATGGGGGGGAGATTATGTTGTTGATCAAAATATAGGGTCAGAGGTTCGCCGATCACACTTAAATCAGAGCGATCGCCGATCTCATCTAAATATACGCTGGAAACTTCAACTTCCGCTAACTGTAAAGTATTTTTGATCCACACCACCTTTACTTGCTCAGGAACAGTGTGGGCAAAAAAAGGCAAAATCATATCCAACACCTGCCTATCAGTTTCCAAGTAGATCGGCAGTTTGGCTCCCCGCAAATTCTGCCCCGTAAAAGCATTAGTGTAAGTATCGGTAAAGTTAATGCGCTCAATCAGTCGCTTAGTGGTCACATCTGCCAAGCCGATCCCCATAGCATTGCCCTTGCTGGCTGGAGTTAAGTCCCGCACAAAAATTTTATCCACTCGGGGCATCTGATCAGCGATCTCAGGACAAAAGATGCGCTTCAGCCCAGTTACACTGGTATCCATGCCCGCCCCACTGATGTCCTTACCAAATTCATCAATCAGCAATAAATCCACATTCCTAAATGGCAGTTGGGGGCACCACGCACGGGCGAGCTTCATCAGTTCTGGTTCTTCTATATCGAAGCGATCGCCCCTAATCGCCCTAATGTCAGCAGTTTTCTGATAACCATTCTCGATGATCCCCAGACCAAAAGCGATGGGCAGGGATTGCTTGACCACCTCATAAACACCCCGCACCACCCGCTCGAAGCCATGAAAAACAAAGTTTTTGTGGTATATCTGCGCTCCAATTTTCTTACCAAAACCAATCGCCAACATTTTCAGCAAGCCACTCTCGAATGGCGCAGTAAAACGAGTGTGGGGTTTGATGCGATTCAACAGCACAATGTGATCGGCTTTGGCGGCGGTGTAATCAAAATATACAGGCATACCAAACTCTGTCACACCCAACTGCACCGTATCCATAGAAGCACACACAGGCACGCCCATCGTTGCCTCACTGATGCCCAGATTCTCTAAAACCTTAGTTTGCCCTTCGGCGGTAGCACCACCATGACTGCCCATCGCTGGCACAATAAACGGCTCAGCATCAATTTTTTTTAACTCCTCCAACAAACACTTGAGAATTAAAGCATGATTATCTATGCCACGACTGCCTACACCCACAGCCACAGACTGCTTAGGTTGAATAATTGTATCTACAGACAACTTAGCTATTTCTTCATTTACTTTGGCGCAAATGTCGTCAACACCTCGGCTGACAAATGCTTGTCGCAAGCGCACCATTTGTGGATAATTCATGAAAAAACTAATTATCAGAAAATGCTTTTGTAGTATGGCATCTCTCGCCATGTGAAGTTTAAGCCAATTTTCATCATTTGTGAACAATGCTAGCACCTCACCTTTTTGCATGCAGAGCAGGAAACTCCCAAACTCTTTCAATGATTTTATTGTCTAATGACAAAAGCAGATTTTTAACTATTTGTGAACTAAAAAAAATCTCATACATTAAGAGCGCTGATACTCCTGCAAATTCATATTAAACCTTTATTACTTTTTGGGGAGTCAATTATGCAGACTGTAACTGTTGGCAAGAAACTCAGCTTTTTAGTATTTACTTATACATTACTTCAGTCTGTAGGGGCAGTCAGCGCCGAGGCGATCGCTCCCACCGTCAATTTACAGTACCACAATCAAAATACAGGGCAAGAAGGACACCTTAACTTACGGGTACGCATTCCTCTAACGCAGGATACTGACGCATTGTTATTTGCAGAACCACACCTCAAACGCTTTGATAGCAATACTTTAGGTAGCTCATTGATTATCGGCTGGCGTAGATTGAACCAGCAGGAAAAAGATATTATTGGCAGTTTCATTGCCTACGACTATCGTAATTATCAATCGGCGGGCTTTCACCAAGTTAGTGGAGGTTTGGAATACAAAACAGAATCCGCCAGCGCATACATCACAGGCTTTGTTCCCATTGGCAAAGGACAGAGTAGCTCATTAGGTAAATTGCTGGACAGTAACTTCTTTGATGGCACTACCTATGTATTTGAGCGACGGGAACGCTTTGGCAATATACCCTTAGCAGGGTTAGAACTGGGCGGAGACATAGTAATCGGCGTTGGTCAAGATAGTTTACGCCCTGGAGCAGCAGTTTACTATTTGGATGATGCAACGGTAGGTGTAAGAGGAAAACTCAATTATGAAAGTAGTTTGATCAATGCAGGACTAAGTTTACAAAGCGATCGTTTATTTGGCACTGCTATTAGTTTTAATATCGGCTTTAACTTTGTGCCTGTTCCCCGCACTCCCAAAAGCCCAGAGATCAAAGATCGCCTCTATGAACCAGTGGAGAAACCAAGCACTATTATTATCAAAAATGAACCCCAAGGTATTGGTGATATTGTTGCTATCAATCCTGATACTAATCAGCCCTATAGTTTCTATGTAGTTACTAATAACCCAGCAGGCTTGGCTGGTAATCCTGTAGTAGAACCCCCTACGGTAGCTGGATTAACTAACGCCTTAACTAATGCCAATAATGCAGGAGGCAATGGCGTAGTTTATGTGTATCAAGCTAATGGCGCTCTACCAGTTTTTAATAGCAACTTTACCGTAGGAAATAGCACAAAATTAGTTTCTAGTTCTGCTCCTGTGGCAAGTTTCTTTAATCGCAGTTTGCCGTTTATTGCCCTGCGTGGTGTGGGTGGTGTACCAGTTGATTTTGATAATTTTCTGGTAGTGAATGATGGACAGCCCTTACCACAAATTAACGGAGATATTACTCTCACAGGTGGTAATCGCCAAGCAGTAGTAGGATTTAACATTACTCCTACCACTCGAGCCATTGATGGCACTGGTAATAGTAACTCCATAATTCTTTCTAACAACATTAGTAATTCTGTAAATGATGCCATTCGCTTGCAAAATGCTAGCAATTTAACACAGGTGGTAAACAATAGCATTAACAATACTACAGGAGTAGGTAACACTAATGGTATTAGAATTACCCAAGCAAATGGAAATGTAATTTCCGCTGATAATACAGTTATTAATACTTCATCTAATGCAGAGACTAGGGCAATTAGTATAGAAGCTG